>ERZ808240.340-NODE-340-length-62978-cov-8.201228_pt1 | contig 62978 bp, 47 predicted proteins | sample MGYA00521084_ERZ808240 | MGnify/ENA primary metagenome ERZ808240 (study PRJEB31516, sample SAMN03275571) | gut metagenome | biome: mammalia-associated habitat; material: feces | host: Papio cynocephalus | place: Kenya | collected 2012-08-06 ...
AAATATATGATTTATTATATGTATGAGAAGCACTCTAATAACAATTTTAATGCTGGGGGTAAAGCTAGATTAGATGTGCAAAAAATTTTAGAATCTCATAAAGATTTCTTACCCATAATTTACAATTATTCATCCGATAATAAAATAACTAATTTTAAATCAATGCTTACTTTTTTTAGTAAATGTAAGAAAATAAAAAAAGGGGATGTTTTGATTCTCCAAAATCAATTTATGTTTTTTAGATTTTCATTTCCCTTTATTCAACGTTTAAAGAAAAAAAATATAAAAATCGTTTTTATCATTCATGATTTGAATGGATTAAGGATGAATCGTAAAAAAACGAACTGGATTGAATTAAAAATGATGGATAAATCATATATTATGATTCATACGGATTTTATGAAGGAATATATTTTAAATTCCGTAACACCTGCGCAATATTCCGTTTTATATATTTTCCCGTATTTAATTGATTGTACTCATAAAAGTTCTGAAAAGAATTTTGATTTTTGTTATGCGGGCAACTTGAGTAAAAGTGCTTTTCTTCATTGTTTACCTAAGGATCTTTCTACTAGATTTTGCTTGTTTGGTAAAGGAGATAACTCTTTAATCCAGCAGCGCTTCTTTAATTATGGTGGAGCATATACAAGTGACGAAATTCCGTTTAAGCTTAATGGAAAATTCGGATTAATTTGGGATGGAAATTCTTTGGATGGTTGTGTTGGCATTTCTAATGATGGTATTAATGCTGACTATATAAGATTCAATTCCCCACACAAATTTGCATTGTATATTAGTGCAGGTATTCCTGTGATTTGCTGGAAAAAATCCGGAATTGCAGAGTTTGTTATAAATAATAAATTGGGCATAACAATTGATTCAGTTTTAGAGTTGAGGGATTTTATCATTAATGATGACGATTATAAAGTGTTGATAAAAAATGTTCTCGAATTTAGAAAACAAGTAATCTCTGGACAGTTATTTGAACAAAAATTATATGAGCTGTTGAATATCAATTCCAAAAAATCGGCAAGTGTTTAAAACAATTAATAATTTAAATAAATCATTTGATATTATGAGAGATGGACTAATGGATTGATTTGTAATATGTAAGAATCAGAATATTTTTAACTTTTTGAAGAGGTAGAGTAATGAATCAAAATGATTTGACTTATATCAGCGTAAGCTTGATTAACTAATATTTCTATGTTTTAAAAAATGATTACTAATCTATTTATCTTCTTTTTGTGTTTGGAGGTGGAAATGATGAATCAAAGCGATGTGACTAATGATAAAAAGCCAAAAGAAGTGACGATGACAAAGAATTTTATATTCAATTTATGTATTCAGATTGTCATGTATATTATCCCTTTGATTACATCTCCATATCTTTCAAGGGTATTAACACCAGAAGGAATTGGTAATAATTCCTTTGTTAATTCAATCAGTTCATATTTTACTTTAGTTATTGGTTTCGGTTTTTTAACTTATGGAACTAAAGCAATAGCTGAATGCAAAAAAGATAAACAAACGTATTCGAAGGTTTTTTGGAATATTGTTATTTGTCGATGGGTATTGTTTATTCTTTGTTTTTCTTTATATTTTTGTCTTGCTTATTTTTGGGGATTTGGAGGGGAAGTAGATAAATCACTTTTTTTAGTTTATTCTCTTGTTCTTTTTTCTGCATCTATTGATATTACTTATTTATATCAAGGCCTCGAAAATTTTCGAACGATTTCCATTATTCATATAGTATGCAATAGTATTTCCGCTATTTTATATTTTGCTTTGGTAAAGACAAAATCAGATTTATTGATTTATGCTTTAATTTATACTTGTCAGACTGTAGCGGTTGCTTTGATTTCTTGGTTGTTTGCTGCAAAGTATCTATCTCGGCTGGATTTTCATGATATTCATATATTGAAAACCTTAAAATCTGGGTTGTTTTATTTCCTTCCGACGATTGCAATATCTGTCTACACTGTCTTGGATCGAACGATGTTAGGTTATCTCTCCTCCAAGGAGGAGGTTGGCTTTTATGAACAAGCCTATAAAATTATCTCTCTGGTAACTGCATTGATGAATGCAATAAGTCCTGTAATGTTATCCAGAATTAGTTCGTTAGTAAAAGCTGGAAATGAGCCAGAAGTCAGAAAAAAGACGATTCAGATGGGTGAGGTTTATTTCTTATTAGGATGTCCTTGTTTGTTTGGCTTATATGGTATTGCGAATCATTTCGTACCGGCATTTTTTGGAGATGAATATCTGCCAGCTATTGGCGTACTCTATTTTTTGATACCCTTGATAATTATTATTCCAATATCGAATCAGATAGGAAGTATTTATTATGTTCCTAGAAATAAGATTAACATTACAACTTACTTCTTTATTGCAGGTGCTTTATTGAATTTTGTCACTAATTTTATATTTATTAGGTTTTGGGGAGCTAAAGGTGCAGCTATAACTTCCTTGATTGCTGAAACATTGATTTCTTCGTTATTTATTATTTTTTCGTTCAAAAAGGTTCCATATTTTGATATGGTAAAGAAGGGCATAAAACCACTGATTGCAAGTCTTGTAATGTTTGGAGTGATTGTTTTATTGGATTTGCTTGTTTTAGATAGATATGCTCTGTCGGATGTTGTTGATTCAATTATCATTCTCTGTGTCGGTATTATTACATATGGTATTATGCTGCTTGTTTTACGAGAAAATTTGGTAATCAATATGTTATATAAGATATTTCATATAAAAAGGAGAAGAAAAAATGAAAAATAATCATACTTTAACGTATGTCGATAATTTTAACAAAATTAAAGACATCAAGTCTAGGCTCTTGTATGGTTGTATGATTGATAAACCGGATTTTACATTGGTAATACCTGTATATGGATTCGGAAAATTTTTAACTGAAACTTTAAGTAATATTCAGGAACAAAAGAAATCGAAGTTACGTGTACAGATCATTATTTCTGATAATAAAGAATATGAAGATGAAGAGAATCCGTTTTTAACGTATTTTAAAAATCATCCGATGAATAATTTGGCATATTTTCTATCAGAGAAAACACTTGGGCAATTAAATAATTTTAATAGGATTTTTTCATTGGCTGAAACTGAATATGTAGCCATGTTACATGATGATGATCTTTTGGTCTCTAATTATTTTTGTATGATTGAACAAGTCCTTCCATGGTTAAGAAAGCACCCGAGAGTTGGCATGATACATGGGAATTATGAATTTTTCAAAAATAAGATAAATTTGGAGGAGACAAATAAATTTGGAATATATAAAATTAGTAAAAATGATGTTAGTTCTGCTGGTTTTTCGATGACGGGTATTCCGAGTTGTGGTTATTTAATAAACAAAAAAGCTCTTTTGGATTCTGGTGGATATAATGATGTATTTTTTTCTAGCGGTGATGCTTTTGTATCTGCTATTATGATGCAAAAAAATTATTTAATTTATCAATTTTCCAACAAAACTGGATATTATCGAATTGGCGATAATACATCATTAAAGTTTTCTATATGTTTGGGATTTATCAAGCAAGATTATATGTTTTATGAAGATTGGGAAAATTCAGGATCTCTTTTGCGAAAAATTAAAATGCATATTTTGAAAAATTATGTTTATTCACACAATATAGAGAGTAAAGTCTCGACTTTTGGAAAAATAAATCCCCAAATTACAATTCAAGCTTTGGATTTTAATAAGTCTTATAAAAAATATCATAAGTATGGATTATCCAATATTTTATATCATTTTAATAGATATTTTATGCGTCTGTGTCATATAAGGAGAATTCAATTTTAGACATTAACAAAATCAAATAAAAGACTCTATAAGTAAGAATAATCAATAGTTATATATTCATTTTACTTTTAAAAAGTGAGGTGTGGTAATACTACAAAGGAGGGAGTTATTATGAAAGTTGTAATACTAGCTGGTGGATTAGGTACTCGGATTTCAGAAGAATCAAGGCTGAAACCAAAGCCGATGATCGAAATAGGAGAGATACCTATTCTTGTTCATATCATGAAAATATATGCGACACAAGGTTTTAAAGATTTTGTCATTTGTGCGGGATATAAGCAGAATGTAATAAAGGAATATTTTGCTCATTATTACTTGTATATGAATGATGTCACTTTTCATATGGGTACAAACAAGAAAGAAATCATTCATGCAAATGAATTCGATGATTGGAATGTAACTGTTTCTGATACTGGATTGAATACCATGACCGGTGGACGAATCAAGAGGATTCAGAAATATATTGGGAATGAACCTTTTATGCTCACTTATGGCGATGCTGTCGGTGATATCGATATTCATGCTCTTCTTGAGGAACATAAAAAATCCGGCAAGATTGGAACGATGACTGTATATAATTTTGGTCAATCCAAGGGTGTTGTTGATATTTCTCATGATGGTAGTGTTCAAGCCTTCCGTGAAAAATCCAATTATGATGGTGATTTGATCAACATAGGCTTTATGGTTATGGAACCTAAGGTTTTTGATTTAATTGAAGGTGATGATACTGTTTTTGAGTATGGACCATTGAAAAAGCTTGTTTCTGAAGGACAGCTTGGTTCATATCTTCATAAGGGATTTTGGCAGTGTATGGATACGCTTAATGAGAAAAACAAATTGGAAAAGTTATGGGCATCTGGAAATGCTCCATGGAAAATATGGAAGGATTGAGTATGCTTGATTTATCGTTTTATAAAAATAAGACTGTTCTTGTTACTGGACATACGGGGTTTAAAGGATCGTGGCTTTGCAAAATATTGATTAATGCTGGGGCTAAAGTCATCGGATATTCTTTGGCAGCACCGACAAATCCAAATCTCTTTTCTTTGGCTGGAATTGAAGATAAAATGGTATCTATTATTGGTGATATTCGGGATTTCAATCGTTTGAAAGAAGTGTTTGATAAGTATCAACCGGTATGTGTATTTCATCTTGCTGCTCAGCCTATTGTCAGAGATTCTTATAAAGAACCTAGATATACTTATGAGACTAATGTTATGGGTACTATTAATGTATTAGAGTGTGTAAGATTAACTTCTAGTGTTAAGAGTGTTCTTAACATTACTACGGATAAGGTTTACTTGAATGATGAGATTCCGAATCATCCATTCAAAGAAAATGAACCATTGGATGGATATGATCCATATTCAAATTCTAAATCCTGTTCTGAATTAGTTACTCATTCCTATAAGAAGTCTTTCTTCGATCATATGGATATTGCTGTATCTACAGCAAGAGCCGGTAATGTTATTGGTGGTGGTGACTTTGCTAATGATAGAATCATCCCTGATTGTATCAGAGCAATAGAAGCTGGTAAGGATATTGTTGTAAGGAATCCTTATTCTACTAGACCATATCAGCATGTCCTTGAACCTCTCTATATTTATCTTTATATTGTTGAGAAACAATATAAAGATAAGAAATATCAAGGATATTATAATGTCGGACCTGATGATTGTGATTGCGTGAATACCGGTGATTTGGTTTCGAAGTTCTGTAAGGCTTGGGGTAATAATGTTTCTTGGGTGAACAAGCATGACGGCGGCCCTCACGAGGCTGCATTCTTGAAACTAGATAATTCTAAGATCAAAGAAGTATTTGGTTGGTCTCCTAGATGGCATATTAATGAGTGCATTGATATGATTGTTGAATGGACTAGGGTTTATTTCAAAAACAAAGATGGGATTCCGAATGAGATGGATAAGGAAATCGCTGAATTCTTAAGAGGAGTTAGATGATTTATGAATATTATAATTACCGGTGCAAATGGCTTTATTGGAAGCCATTTGCTAAAGAAATTCTTTGATGCAGGCGATACAGTTTATGCTATTATCAAAGACCGCAACGAAGATATTTCAAATATCAGTGAGTGTCAAAATATTATATACTGTGGCCTCGATAATCTTGATTCAATTTATGATGAACTTAAGAATTTGGATACACCAGTTTTTTATCACCTTGCCTGGGCAGGTGTTAACGGCTATTCCAAGTCTGATTATACCACTCAGATTATGAACGTAAAGATGACCTTAGATGTAGCTTCGTTCGCTAAGAAACTGAATGCACGCTGCTTTTTGTGTGCGGGAACGATTGCTGAGATGGCAATCGACTCTTTTCCATTTTTGGAAAAGATTTCTGGTGGTCAGATGTATGGGGTCGGAAAGGTTGCTACCAGATATTTTCTTGAAGCATATTGCAAGAATGTTGGACTTCCGTTTGTTTGGATGCGATTTTCTAACATCTATGGCCCGGATAACAAAACTGGGAATCTTATTTCATACACTCTAACCCAATTACAAAAGAATGAAGAAGCTACCTTTGGTCCAGCACTTCAGCCATATGATTTTATTTTTGTGGATGATCTAATTGAGGCTGTATTCCGTCTTGGTAGAAAAGAGAATCATGCCAAAATTGATTATTTCATTGGCTCGGGCAGTCCAAGAATCTTGAAAGATTATCTTGATGAGGTCGGAGTTCTCTATGGCAGACCAGAATTGATCAAAATAGGGTCCAGGCCGGATGATAGCATCAAATATACGATGGATATGTTCGACACATCTGATATCATTAATGAAATTGGGGACTATATTTCGAAAAGCTTTACAGATGGCATTAAATATACCATCGATAGATTTTAGGAGGTGATTTATGCAAAAATGGAATTTCGAAAAGCTTCCTTTAGAAGGGGCGTATAAAATTGATACTTTCTTTGCACCGGATATACGTGGTGGATTTTGTAAAGATTATTCTAAGGAGATATTTGAGCAAAACGGCATTGAATATAATCTTGCTGAGACTTTTTATACTTATTCTCATAAAGGTGTTATTCGTGCTATTCATTTTCAAAGGGTTCATCAACAACCCAAGCTTATGAGATGCATCCATGGTCATGTTTTTCACATTATTGTTGATTTGAGGCCGGAATCTAAGACTTACAAGCAATGGATGTCCTTTGATTTGACTGGTGACAATCATACAGAAATTCTCGTTCCAGCAGGATTCGGCAATGGTTATCTCGTTCTCGAGGACGATACCATTATGTCTTATAAGTGCGCTGAAAAATTTTATGGTGAATATGATGACGGCATTATATGGAATGATCCGGATATTGGAATTCAGTGGCCAGTTGATAAAATAGGTGGTGAGGATAAGGTTATCTTTGCCGATAAGGACAGAAAACTTCAGTCCTTTAAGGAATTTGATGAGAGATATGGAGTTCATAGTAGATAATGCAGATTGTTGACAAATTTAATTTGGAAATGTACGATGTCATTATGGTTGGTGCAGGCTTGACTGCATCTGTTTTTGCAAAGCGTTATGCCGATCAGGGTAAGAAGGTGCTGATGATTGAGAAACGCAATCATATTGCTGGAAATATGTATGACTATGTTGATAAATATGGTATTCTCGTTCAAAAATATGGCCCACATGTTTTCCATACTAATGATGAAGAAGTGAATTCTTTCATACATAGATATTGTCAGACCAAAGAATTCATTACCAGATGTTCTGTATTTATGCATGGACAATATACACCTTCACCATTTAACTTTAAGACCATTGATCAATATTATGATAAGGAAAAGGGGAAAAAACTTAAAGAAGCAATCAAAAGTGAATTTCCTGGAGAACGTCAGGCAACTATTGTGAATCTACTTGAGTCTCATAATCCTCTGATTAAGGAATTTGCTGATTTCCTTTTTTCGTCTGACTATTCTTTATATACTGCTAAGCAATGGGGACTTAAACCATCTGAAATTGATCCATCAGTATTGAAACGTGTTCCTATTTTGTTCAATTATGATGAGCAGTATTTTTATGATAAATATCAATACATGCCTATTGGTGGTTTCACTGAATTTATTAAAAATCTTCTTGACTCTGAAAATATTGATGTTGTTTTGAATTTAGATTTTTTTCAAAATTTGAGTTGAATGAAGGGAAAATAGAGTATCAAGGAAAACCAGTAAAGCAAAAAATAGTTTATACAGGTCCAATTGATGAATTGTTTAAATACAAGTATGGGCATCTTCCTTACCGCTCTCTTGAGTTTCGATTTGAGACTTTTGAAGAGTGCAGCTATCAAGATGCTCCAATCACAGCATATCCGGAAGTGAGTGGATATACTAGAATCACTGAGTTTAATAAAATGCCTGTACAAAATACTAGCAAAACTACTGTTGCGTTTGAGTATCCTCTTCCGGCATCTGAAAAAAATGAACCATATTATCCGATTTTGACTGAGGAGAGTAAAACACTTTATGAAAAGTACAAAATAGAAACGTTTAAAATTCAAAATATGATTGTTGCTGGCAGACTTGGTGAATTTAAATACTATAATATGGATCAAGCGATAAAACGTGCATTAGGGTTATCAATTGGTTTTTTTCATAATGAATATTAATAAACGTTGATTCCCGCCAGAATTCTATCTACACTTTTTCTGTCGGAGTTTGGTCGTCTCCGACACCTTGATCTTCATCTTCTTATAGCAAGGTTCGCTATCCTCTTTGTCACCAGCGGAAGTATTTCTGCAGGATACACTTCCGACTTCTGGTTCCTCAATGAAAGGAGAAGTTTCTTTTCGGATATGTGTTCTCTCTTGAACGTGTTCTGTATCTCCTGGCCTATGATCTGGTATAGGAAGCTCACAAGGAGATGTCCGTTTATGGTGGATTCGCTGTGGTTTCTTATCGGCTGGATGTTCGTCGTGTTCTTCACGAGGCCGTAGGACTGCTTGATCTTCTGGCGCAGATAATACAGCGGAAGGATTCTGTCGGCAAGGTATTCCTCGTTCGATACCAGGATGAAGAATCCGTCGTTCGTTCCTCGCATGCCTGACCATTCTTGGGTATGTTCTTCCTTTCTGACATCCTTCTGGTGTCATAGGCCTGGGATGTCTTGTCCAGGCAGATATAGGTATGAATCTTCTTTCTGCAGAACGGGGCATTGTCGATCTTCCTGATATAGAAGAGCCTCTCTTCGTACCAGACAAAGTTCTCCTTCCTTTCAAGATTGCCGGAATATTTCCTCTTCAGATTGCGGAAGAGAACTGTCTTGGCATTGAGCCTTGTGATGAAGCCGATTTTCATGGTCATCAGTCTTCTGATGTTCGACGTCGTACAATACCCAGCATCAAGCAGTGCCATCGAGACCTGAATGCCGTATTTGTCCAGTTCTGCGATGTTTTTTCCGTGTGGCTGAGTCGAGCGTGGATCCCGGGATCATCCTGAAATGAATCGGTTAGGAATCCTCCTTGCAGATTGCCATGATCAGTCTGATGCAGGTTGAGACCTTCCCAAGCGATACCTTTCCTTGATCGACACGCCCGGATTTCGTGGCGTTGGCGTAGATGTTCTTCTCTTTCGCATATATTGTGATGATCATTTCCAGCCTTCAATGTAGTTAGAATTTTAATGAAAATTTGATTATTTATAAAGTTGTTTTGCTTTTTGTTAAGAAGAAGTAACGAGTCTTGGGAGATATATTATGTATGGTTAAAATATTTGAATCTTTATCGAAGGTAATTACTATAGCTAAAGAAAATCTAGATAAAATCAGAAAATTGATAAGTGTTCATCGGTCCTATTTAACCATTAGAGAAAAACTTTTGAAAGCTTTATATGAAATAGAAGATAGAAAATCATTTAAAAAGTGGATCAAAACAGAGTTTAAATGGTTTTATACATATAATGTTTTAAGCCCCCATGATATTTATGATGTCTTGAAACAATTTGATGATAAGCTATCTAAATTAGAGAATGAATTTAATGTTTCCGAAAATCAATATGATGAAGCCAATAATATATTTAAAAGAGAATTGTTGAAGTATTATAAGAAAGAAAATATAAGCATTTATCAACAATATATTTTGGAGTCTCAATATGGGAGAAAACTGGATATCAATGCATACAGGAAAGAGTTAAGGGAGTCAATATCCAAAGATGGAGTCACAATAGATTTGGATTTTTTTGATATTGACGATGATGATTTCTTAAAAGAATTTCCGATGTATTTGGAGTGTTATGATACTGTTGAAGTATTTCATATTGATGTTGAAGAGGCGATTGGCTGTATCATGAAGTTCTTACATGACGATAAGAAAAACGGTCGACCTTATTTTTTGATAAAAACAAAAAAATTATGGGATAAGCTCAGAGACAATAATGATAATCCGGGTGCAATTTATCTGGCCGGTTTTGAAGATGGAGATATTTCCTATATTCCTAATAGTAAATGCATTCTTTTTACGGATAGCAATGAAAATCAGGGACAAAAGAATCTGCTTGTTTTACGAAGAAGAAAGATTGAAACAATCAGAAAATCTTTGGTTGCTTGTGGTTGTAAGGAAGAAATATCTTATACTGTGATGCGAGATACAAATGGTTTGTTTTCAGCGATTAAGTCTCTTTATTACAAAGGAAGCCTTTTTTATTTCCAAAAACTTAAGGAAATGAACGAGAATCCGAAAACCATTAAGGCTTTGCTGCTTTTCAGTGAGTGGGATTCTGGTACAAAGGACGTTTCTTTTATTAATCAGGTCATTGGAATGGAAAGCAAGGAATTCATGGATCAGATTGAGAAGATACGACTTTGTTTTGATGGTCAAACGATTTTATTAAAAAAAGATAGTTTATATAGAGTAGCGAATATATTCAATATTTGGAAAGAATTCGGATATTTCATTTCCGAAGAGGAATTTTCAGCCTTCTGTTATGCAATGATATCCATTGTAGTGGAAAGCTTATCTACACCACTGATTGTTTTACAGCCAAAACGAAAAGAATATGTCTCAAAGCATTTTATCGAAGGAACCCTGTCTAGAATTGCATATATTTTGGTTCAATGTAGACCGGATTGGCAAGTAATTGGCAATGATATGGTTAGAAAATTACTTTTTAGATGCCTAAACGATGGCAAACAATTAATTCAAGTTCTTAATCATTATGGTGTTTATCTTGTAGATATTGCACCAAATGAGTTCATACGTTTTGTTGGTGAGCATGAACACGTGATTTCAAAAATCGAATCCGAGAATCCGATTATAGAAAATCCTTACGGAATGAATTTTTCCTTTTTTGGCACTTTGATATACCGGCTGGATTATGCATTGCGCCTTAGCACTGAGCAAGTCGATATCATGTTCAATCTGCTGTTGAAAATGACTAAATGGGAATCTTTTCAGATGAATCAAAATACTTGGATGGATGAGATTTCTATGATTTTGGGTGTCGAAGGATATTTTTATGGGTTATCAAGTAGTAAGAAGATTGCATATATGAAACGAATTGGCAAAGACTGTCCTTCCATTTTTTATGATGTTTTAAGTAATACGTTGCGTTTTAGACGATATTCTGAAACAAATGTTTTATATCGTATACCGAAATACCAGTTGTTGAAAAATGATGATGAACATGACAATGATAAAAGCAATCTAATCGAATCATATTTTTCCATATTGTTAGAACAGGCAGACAGCATGGATAAGAAAATTCAAATCATGGAATATTTCAGACTTTCTGTTCTGGATTTGATGAAAACGTGCCATTCCATACAAGATTGCATTTATGCTATGGAAAATGATGATGAAAAGTTTTCAGCGGAATGTAAAATCAGAAATTTTGTGTTTGATATTAGACGATATGAAAGAGCATGGTATTTGAATAAGCAGGATATTTTAGACATTCTTATTACTATTGTATCTGGGATTACGTATCAGAATCCATTGATGAAATATCTTTATCTTTTGGTTTATGATTTCTCGATTTTTCCATTAGAACATCCTACTCTCTTTAAGCCCGGTTCATTTATTGATATGGAGGAAGTCAAAAAAGAAATTAAGTTGGGATTATCGAAGCTGAAGAATGGAAAAATGAGCTTTGTGGATTTGCTTGACTTGTATTTTGATTATGCTACTAGGAATAAACTGGAAATAAACGAGGATTTATTATCTATTCTGTCTTTATATTCTATGGATTTTGACGAGAAAATTTATGTGCTGTTGCTTCAGAAGGATACGAAGCGAAGAGCTGTTATGTATGCCTGCAATTGTATCAAGGATATTAAGGAAAGGAAAAAGATTTTATATCAGACAAATGACGAGGAAGCCAAAGCATTGTTCTTTGTACAAATGTATCAACAAATCCCGAATCTTTTTTCGGAAATCGAGAAAAAAGATGAGATATGTAAAGAATTTTTTTGGAAAAATTATTATTTTCCTATTGATTCTTCTGACGCCGTTTTTGCATTTAATAGTTTTCCTAAAGTGGGTTGTGGGAGAGACCAAGCAGAGTTGGTTTTCAAGTACTATGATGTCATTGGAATTGACAAGGCGGTAACATATCTTTATCTTCATAGGAATGAAATAGGTGGAATATGTATCTATGAAATGGGGGACTTCCTCATCAAGATAAGAGGACGGCTTGAAAATGATGTTGATATGCTTAAGAAATTGGTGGAATTGGAAATTAAGTTTTCGGATCCTGATTCAAATTTGTTTTATATTGGAATAGTCTTTTTGAAGAGTCCTTATGATTATTTTGAATTCCTAAACACAAAAAAAGAAAACAGCGCCTCTACTTTGTTGTTCCTTGAACGAGTACATTTCTGTCCTGGAGAATGTTCGTTCGCATCCATAGATATTTGTGCTTTTGATGAATGGAAGAATGCTTTTTATCAATTGTGTCTAAAACAGAAACGATTGGATTTATTCAACTTTTTCGCTAAACTTTTGGCGAATTCACAGGTAAATGAAGATGGTTACCCTTTGACCGAGACAGTCAGAGAATATATTTCTTCTGAGAATTTTAACACTTGTATGGAAACTTCATTTGAAGCTGCAGAAATGAATAAAAACATAATGGTAAATATGGCAAATTATGATGAAGTGATTTCTTTGGCGAATAGGTATAAAAATATCGGTAATCATTTTAAGGAACGTGGTTATTATAAGCTGAATAGAATATATAATGATATTGGTGATATTTATTTCAAAGAAGTCGAGGAATGTAGGAGCAGAAAAGAAAACGAGTAAAAAATGAAGCCATTGGTTATCGAAGAAAATCCTATTTGCCTATTCGACAGGGTTGAGAATCCATTCAGTACAAAAGATATAATAGGCCGTGGTGGTAATGGTGTTGTTATTTTGTTGAAGAGTAACGGGAAGCGGACGAATTATGTTGTCAAGATTCTAAAACAAGGACTGACGGAAGAAAGATACAAAAGATTCGTCAACGAGATTAAAGTGATTGAATCCTATGATAAGCAAATGCTGATTGAAAATCATATTCTACCGATTGAGTTTTCTTGCATCAGGACTTTTCTGGAATATCAAGTTGGTGAATATGTTTATTATGGTATGGAAAAATATGAAAGAGTAGAAGCAAAAGTATCAGAATTGGGGAGACAGGATGTATTGGAAATTGTAATGGTTCTACAGCATATTCTAATTGCAATTCGTTACCTGCATAATCATGGTATCGCTCATAGAGATATCAAGATGGATAATGTACTGAAAAAGGATGGCAGTTATTTCTTGACTGATTTTGGTTTGGTTTTATCTAATGATTTAATAGAAGAACGAGTTACTAGACCATATGAAAACATAGGCCCAATTGGTGCGCCAGTTGAGGCAAAATTCCACAATGGATTAAGCATGGGGATAACGGAATATCAGCGAATGGATATATATCTTTTTGGAAAACTATGTTGGCAATTGCTGACAGGTAGCAAGCATATATTCGAAGGTGAACTCGTTCCCAATGGGGAAGGGTATAGGAAATTGGACAATGCTATCAAAAAAGCCAAAATTTCTTTTTTCCCTTTAATAAAGCTTGTTTTTGAAACCGTAGTGTGCGGATCCAATAGAAGATGTAATCTTGATTGTGTGGAAAGATATTTAAAAATTCAAGAGGAACAACTGACGAGAAATATGGCTTACAGTCAAAGCAATAATCCTCTATTGATTCATTATCTGATGACTTCTGACTCTGACGGATGCTTTGTTCATAATCCTATGACAATGCTGAATATTTTGCAATCAATTAAAAATTGCAAGGCAAAGTTGTTTATCACTAATGAAACAAGAGATATTGTATTGTCCTTTATGAATAACGAGGATGGATATGTTCGTTTTCATTTAGATAATACAAGTTTTTTATATATGAGCCCAAAGAGATTGCTCATCGATTATATCAATGCTTCTTTGGAGATAGAATTGGATGATTGTTTATTTGACGTTCCCGTGTTTAGGAAATTTGATAATGATGGTAGCTCGTTTAAATTGATGAGTTGGATGAGGATACAAATGATTTGGCTTTAATGAATTGATTGACTATCGTAAAACTGACATGTAATAGTAGAATCTCATATTTCTCCATTAAAAATACTTCTCTTGTCTTGAATGTACTTGGTGTCCATTATGATGGATATATCATTTCTAAAAAAGATAGTATTCAGAAAATATTAGAATCTATGGATAAGTTGTTGATGACGATTGTTTCTTATTCTTAGTAAAATAAAATTGTTAGAAAAAATGTCAAAGTGGATGGATATTACATGATTATTACTGATAATAAGATTAGCATTTGGTTTAACCCGGTAAGAATAGAGGCAACATTCAATTATTCTAAGATACGTGTGGTTTTGGATGACGTTGAGGTTGATGCTCCCGTGTTTCAAATTGAAGTTATGGAGAATAGGAAGAAGTATAAATTGACAAGAAACCATAAATTGGAGTTGGAATTCCGTCAAGGTAATATATGACTTTCTTTTGTTCTACACTATTCCTTTCTTGAATTTCATTGTCTTTTTTATTATCATTTTTTATTACGAAAGGGTATAAGGTGTTCTACATATGTTTAAGATAGCGGTAGTTGAAGACGAAGACGATGCATATGAAGTCTTAGCTGCTCTCGTAGATAGATATTGTAAGGAGAATTCCCAGGAATACTGCATTTCTCATTTCAAAACCGGCTTTGAATTCTTGGAGAGGTTCCATCAGAACTTTAATATCGTCTTTATGGATATCGATATGCCTCATATCAATGGTATCGAAACATCAAGGCAGTTGCGTCAAATGGATAATGAAGTTGCCCTGGTTTTTGTGACAAACTTATCCAAACTTGCCATCAAAGGTTATGAAGTTGATGCATCAAGTTTTCTTGTCAAACCGATTAACTATTATGTTCTGGAAAACTGTCTCAAAAAGATTTCCAAGAAAATCCAACAGGAAGAAAGGGATTTCCTTCTTCTTTCTGTTGATGACTCCATTATCAAAATCAAAATCGGAGAAATTCTATTCATTGAGGTTATGGACCATTTCAGCGTGTTCCATCTATTGGATCAAAGGGTGATAAAGATTAGAAGTACTCTCAATAGCATCGAAGAGAGGCTTTCCGGTTATGGATTCTCAAGATGCAGCAACAGTTATTTGATCAATCTGAAGTATATCGAAACGATAGAAGGAGATATGGTTTATATCGGTTCGGAGAGGATAACGATTACTAGAACCAAGAAGAAGCAGTTTATGCTGGATTTCACCGAATATTACGGAAATAGGTGATTTATGGGTTCTTTGGTCTATTTTTTCTATTTCTTCCTCCGTTATAATCTTCAGATTTTCATCGGTAGCCTGATTGGAATGTTATCCTTGAAGAAGAGAAAGCATTTTACTCTACGTGTTCTTCTTTCTTTTCTTGTTTATACGGCTGTTTCGTTCCTTTTGATTTTTTTCAATGTTCACTGTGTTTTGGGGATCATATCTTTTGATTTCCTGCTTTATTTCTTGATGGTCCTTGTTGTCGAGATGTTCTGTTTTGATGTTTCTGTCAAGGAATGTCTCTTTTACGGGATGGCAAGCTATACGGTGCAGAATTTGGTGGATAGTGTTGCCAGTATTGCTTATACCCTTTTTGGCTTTTCCGGAAATATGACGTTTGCCTATACTTCCTTGGTTGTCTCTTTGGTTGTTTATCCATTGTTTTATTTCCTGCTTAAATGGAAAATCGGGAAAAGTGGAAGCGTTGATATCACTATACCTGTCCTTTCCTTTACGGCAGCATTTACTATCCTGATTGTGTTTCTGCTTCCTATGCTTACCAGGATATATGCAGAAAGTGTGGATGTTTATCATTACCTTTATGGTCTTGTCGCGTGTGTTCTCCTTCTTTTTCTTCAGTTCGGCTTATTTCAGCAGGGCAAGTTATCTAAGGAAAAAGAAATCACGGAGCATCTTCTTTCTAAGGATGAGACATATCAGAAATATTCAGAGGAGAATATCAATCTTATCAATATAAAATGCCATGACTTGAAGAAGCAGATCACTCATCTTAAGGAAATGGAAGAAAACAAAGAAAAGCAGGAACTGATTTCTGATATCGAGAAGCAGGTCAAGTTTTACGATTCCAATCTCAAGACAGGGTGCAAGACTTTGGATGTCCTTTTGATGGAAAAAAGTCTTCTGTGTCAGAAACATCAGATTCAGTTGTCCTGCATCATTGATGGAAAGAAACTTTCTTTTATGTCTTCTACGGATATTTATACGTTATTTGCTAATGCAATCGATAATGCTATAGAGTCTTTAGTCAAGGTCGAAGATAAAGATAAAAGGGTGATTACCATCAATGTAAGTGAAAAAGTCGGATTCGTTTTTATTCATATGGAAAATGAATTTGTCGGACAGATTCATTTTGAGAATGGATTGCCACTTACAATGAAAGGGGATTCTTCATGGCATGGATATGGCATGAAATCCATTCAATATATCGTAAACAAATATAATGGTACGATGTCAATTCATACGGACGGTAATGTATTTCAATTGAACATTTCATTTGCACTTGTAAAATAAAACGGAGAAAATCCAGCATAAATCTGTCATCTACGGCATTCAAAAGGTAATGTACGCCAATTTGAGTGTCGTATTTTTGGTTCTTTGTATAATCCTGGACGAAACTGAAAGGGGTTTCCAAAGGAGGGACAATGAAAAAGAAGAAAAGTATCAAAAAGATGATTGCCATCTCTTCTTCTACCTTTGGCTTTTTGTTCGCAGTTACTGTTAGTGGAACTATCGTGATGAACTATTTTTCTCCGACAATGGATATGTTTTTCGGAAGAGGGGAAAAGAAGCTGATTCAGGCAGAAGGCGTCGACAAATGGGATAAAAACTATTATGGAGAAAAACTGGATTCTTCTAAGACGAAAGAGGAATCCGGAAAAATTGCCAAAGAAATCTCGGATGAAGGAATTGTTCTTTTGAAGAACAAAGGAAATGCTCTTCCGCTTAAAAGCAATGAGAAAATCACTCCACTAGGACGAGGATATGTCGATCCCATCTATGGCGGAAACGGAAGTGGAAATGTCGATACAAGCCAGGATTATATTGTCAGTGCCATCAAAGCAATGGGAAACGGATTCCAGGGCAGGATCAACAAAGAAATGGAGAACCATCTTCTCGATGTTCTTCATTCCAACAAATATAGAAGAGGATCCATCGGAATGAATTCTTCGAGTTATCAGATCGGCGAATTCCCGGTTAGCGAATACACTGGTATGGAAAGCTCATTAGCTTCTTATTCCGATGTAGGCCTTGTTTTCATCAGCCGTGGTGGCGGAGAAGGTGGAGATCTGACTACGGATATGTCAAAGTCCGGTGGGAAAAAGGAGCAACATCAGCTTGAATTGGATGACAATGAAAAAGCATTGATTGAATATTCCAAATCAAAATTCAAAAAGACTGTCCTTATATTGAATCTTTCCACATCTATGGAACTCGGTTCCATGGAGGAGGATGAAGGTATTGATGCCATTCTCTGGATTGGTTCTCCAGGCGCAGTCGGATTCTCATCCATGGCAGACATTCTCAAAGGTGATGTCAATCCAAGTGGTAAAACAGTTGATACTTTTGCAGCAGATTTTACTAAGGATCCGAGTTATCAGAATTTTGGAAATTTCAGATATACAAATGTTTCCGGTAATTCCTATGGTGGCGGTTCGACACCAGGTGCTTCTTATGTTGAATATGAGGAAAATATTTATGTCGGATATCGCTATTATGAAACTGCGTACTCCCTTTATGGCGATGATTTCTACAATCAGTGGAAAAACAGTACGGATAAAAATGAAGGGACAGGTGTTGTCTATCCGTTCGGTTATGGTCTTTCTTACACTACCTTCGATCAAAAGATATTGAATGTGAAGGAAGATGAAAACTCTGTTCATTTCGATGTTGTTGTCACAAATACAGGTGATGTGGCCGGAAAAGATTCGGTCCAGATCTATCTGACTCCGAGTTATGATTCCAAGAACGGAATCGAGAAGGCATATGTTAATTTGATTGATTTCGGGAAAACAGAAAAAATCGAACCTAAAGAATCTAAAACTCTGTCTTTCGATATCCAAAAAGAGGATTTTGCCTCTTATGATTACAAGAACGAAAAATGCTATGTCCTTACGGCTGGAACATACACGCTTAAACTGATGAAGAATGCTCATGAGATGTATGAAGACCAGAAAATCGATGTGAATGTCGGAACGACGATTGTTTATGATAAGGACAATCCAAGACAAAGCGAAATCGATGCCCAGAGCTATCTTGAGAGCAACGGAACCTTCGGAAATAAAAAGATTGCTGCCAAGTCATTGAGTGATTCCAGTGCCGGTTATGTTGCTGCTACAAACCAATTCGATGACGTAAGCAAATATGTCGATGAGACATCTGATATGATTTCTTTGAGTCGAAATGATTTTAAGGCGACTTTCCCGACAAAAGGTATGACCACGAAGGAAGCTCCGGAACAGGTTGTCGAAGACTTCAAGGACTTTGATGTTGAAAATGATCCGAATTATGGAAACGTCGAATCCAGTGTAGTCTATCATGAGTCTGCTCCGGTAAGTGGGAAAGATAACGGACTTTCTCTGATTGATATGAGAGGCCTTAACTATTACGACAGCACCTGGGACAGCTTTCTGGATCAGTTGACCTATTCTGATGATGAACTTCTGGTTACGGTTGGTGCCAACTATCAGACGTTGAAGATTGATTCAATCGGAAAGCCGGCAACGGATGATCATGATGGTCCTCAGGGCCTTACAGGGACCTATGGTACCGGAAAGAAAATCGATGCTTTCGCTTGGTGCTCTGAGCCTTTGGTCGCAGCTACATTCAATAAAGATCTGGCTAGGAAGATGGGAACTTCTATCGGAAAAGAAGCTTTGTCTCTGAACATTTCCGGTTGGTATGGACCTGCCATGAATCTTCATCGTTCACCATTCGGAGGAAGAAACTTTGAATATTATTCTGAAGATCCGCTCTTGACCGGAAAAATCGGCGCTCAAGTGATCGGTGGTGCCGGGGATTCAGGATTATATGCCTATGTAAAGCACTTTGCCCTGAATGATCAGGAAACAAATCGATTGAGAAATATCTGTGTTTGGGCAAATGAACAGGCAATTCGTGAAATCTATTTGAAACCATTTGAAATCGCAGTGAAGGAAGCAAGATGTCAGATTAGCTATATTGCAGATGCCAAAGGTACACTTAAGACTTCTACGATGAGAGCCTGCACAGCTATGATGTCCTCCTTCAATCGAATCGGCTCAAAGATGACTTGTCAGTCCTATCCGCTTCTCACTACGGTTCTTCGGGATGAATGGGGATTTGCGGGGACAGTTGTGACGGACATGATGGGCGGGCTTGATTATGATTTGAAGCTGAGAAGCGGTAACGATCTCAACATGGACGGAAAAGGTAAACTGTCAATCAAGGATAAATCGTCCGATACGGCAAAACATGCCTTCCGCAAAGCAATTAAAAATGTTTGTTACACAGTTGTAAATTCCAATGCTATGGTCGGTATGGCTCCAGGAACCATTATCACCTATAAGACTTCACCATGGAAAGTCGTATTGATTGCAGTAAATGTTGTTTCTTATTCTTTGGTTGTTGGAGCTGTTTGCTTTAATGCTTATCATATTTTAAGAAGAAAGAAGCATCCTAATGATTATCGATAATAATGGATTAATATTAGTTTGAAAAGGAGGGGTAAAACATGAGAACTAATTACAGAAAAAGTCTACTTGCTCTTGTCTTATTGGCAGGCATCGGGCTTGCCAGTTGCAACAAGACTAGTGCGTCGGTTAAGCCGGATTCGAAAGATAGTTTGGTTTCAACGACAAACAAATCGGAGACGCCGGTTGAAAGTACTTTGGAAATCAAAGAAGGCACTTACACCATCTATGGATATGAGTGGGGACCTGGCGTGACAAAAGTTGTACTGAAACTTCAGGGAAAGATCGAAGGAATTACAAAAGATTCCTTCAAACTGTTTGCCGGATCCGATAAGATTGCCGATGCCGATATGGTGGAAGCTACCTTGACGGATGCCTATACCTCTGATGCTTTGGGAACCAAGACAAATTCGGCTTCTGAATATGTTGCCTTTGAAATCACTCCGGAACACAACAAGTGTTCTCCATTTGACTCTGATCCAATGACGTTAGCCAATTCCTGGGCCGTTTACAAAGCAAAGATTGTCTTGAACACGGATTTGACTATTGGTGGCAATAAGGTTGTTTCTGGAACAAGTGCTGTGTATAAGTTCAAAGACAGCGAAAGAAAGACTCCGGAATTCGATTCCTGGGAAAGAGGATCATATACTAAAGGAGATCAAACTCTTACTACGATTGCCTATACTCCTGCTGGTGCAAAAGACGATTCTACCAAAAATCCGATGATCATTTGGCTTCATGGTGCTGGTGGCGGAGGAACTGATCCTGTTATTTCCGCTTTGGATAGTCAGGTTGTTAATTTTACTAAGGATAAGATTCAGTCTCATTTTACAACCGATACTCAGAAAGGAGCTTATGTTCTTTCTGTTCAGACTCCGACTTATTGGTGTAATGACGGAAAAGGCGGATACAATTCTGCTTTGAATGCTGGCGATGCGTTTGGAAAAGGCCAGCCTGGAATGTATACCGAAACTTTGTTTGAAACGATCAAGGATTTTGTGAAGAATCATCCGGATGTTGATGAAAAGCGACTTTATATCGGCGGATGCTCCAATGGTGGATACATGACGATGGAGATGATGATCAATCATGGAGACTATTTCGCTGCCTATTATCCGATCTGCGAAGGCTATAGAAACTACTTTATTGGCGATGACAAGATTTCGGAGATGAAGGATAGAAACATCTATTTTATCCAGGCGGAAGGGGACGAACTTTTCCCACCGATGGAATTCACTGTGCCGACTTACTATAGATTGATCAATGCCGGTGCAGAAAATGTCCACTTCTCGTTCTTTGATAGTAGTTGCTTATATGCCAAAGGATATATCCAGCATTATAGTTGGGTCTATGTCTGTAATGATGAAGTCAAGTATGATTTCGATAAAGATGCTGTGAAAGCCGACTATGCCAATCTCGATTTCAGTGATTATGGGGCTTTGACTGGTCAGGATACTTATGTATCTAATGCCAACAATACGGTTGAAATTGATGGTGGATTGTTTGGCTGGATGTCCAGACAGTCGCTTGCCTAGACATCTCAGACTTCTGTTTTAGATTTGAATGGAGACCTATCTTAAGACTAATGCCATTGGTCTTGGGATGGGTCTTTTCGTTTTATTTGCTATGGAAATGATAATTTTGATTGTTTCGTTTATTTCTTGATTCAGTCACCAAGTCTGAAAGTCTTGAAAAGCTCATCTATTTTGTTCTATGTTTTATAAGTAGACAATGGTTGTAGAATGGGAGTTGACGAATTTGATTGTTCTATGGTTTATTTATATGTTTGTTTTGGAGTAACATATTTCAGGAGGCTATCGCATGATGAGGAAAACAAAAGATGGCTTGGTCAAGAACATTGTTTTCAATAACATTTACCAGATATTCAATCTCCTTATCCCTTTGATTCTGGCTCCCTATATTTCTAGAGTGCTGACACCGGCAGGTGTTGGAATCAAGAGCTATACAAATACATATGTCACCTATTTTACGATGATTGCTTCTCTTGGAACTGTAGAATACGGGACACGTGAGATTGCCAGGGTTAGGGATGATCCTTTGAAACTGTCCAGTACGTTCTGGGAAATCGAGATACTGACTCTTTTTTCTACGCTGGTTTCGATTGTCGGCTGGATTTTCTTGGCTTCCTTCTATAAGGAATATTCTTTTTATCTGTGGATCTGGACGATACAGATCGTTGGAACCATGTTCAATGTCAGCTGGTTCTTTGTCGGAATCGAGAAACTGAAATATACGCTGTCGGTGAATTTCGTCATAAAGATCCTGTCCTTTGTTCTGACGTTTCTGTTCGTGAAGAACGTCGACGATACTTGGATCTATATTCTGATACTGGCCACTTCTTCTTTCCTTGGCTTCTTGTCTACCTGGATCTTTCTGCCGAAATTCCTTGTCAGATGCAGACCGAATCTGCATGACGTGTTCACGAGGCATCTGAAGCAGACTTTTGTCTATTTCCTTCCGTCGGTAGCCACGTCTGTCTATACGGTTCTGGACAAGACCTTGATCGGACTGATTTCCAATAACGACAATTATAACGGTTTCTATGAACAGGCAACCAAAATCGTGGACCTTGGGAAAGTGCTTGGCTTTTCAGCCATAAACGGAGTCGTAACATCCAGAGCCAGTTACTTGTATAAGCTAGACGACAAGGAGAAGATCGTAAAGCTGATGGATAGCAGTATGAATATCAACCTCTTCTTTTCCATCGCGATCAGTTTCGGAATATGTGCCATATCCTCTGTTTTTGTTCCCCTGTTCTTCGGTGACGGATATGATATGACGACTCAGATGCTATATATTCTAGCCCCACTTGTCTTCGTCATTTCCTTAAGCAACACCTGTGGCAGCATCTATTACACCCCGTCAAACCGCAGAATGCAGAGCACCCTGTTTTTGGTCATCGGTTCTGTAGTCAATCTGATTATGAATATCGCTTTGATTTATCTTATCGGGCCGATAGGTGCCTGTATATCCACCTTGGCTGCGGAAAGCATCATTTCGGTCCTGTATGTTTCTTTCTGCAGGATCATCACTTGGAAAAAAATCGTCAAACTGGTCTGGAGAAAACTGGTTGCCGGAAGTCTTATGTTTGTTTTGATATATTTTTTCATAGAATATGTTTCCGTGAACCGGATCGTATCCCTGCTGATCAGCATATCGGGCGGTGCCTTGGTTTATGTCGTGACACTGGCTTTGCTCAGGGATCCCGTATTCAGGCAGATCAAGGACTATGTCAAAGGAAGAAGTAAGTCGGATAAAAAGGAGGACTGAAGACATGTTGCCGATCAAAATCGAGTTGCCGGATGGCTTTTTAGAGGAAGAGGTGAGATGTGATTATACGATAACAAAGGAAATGAAGAAGATATGGGCCGTGGAACTCGACCTGCTTGTCGAGTTTGAGCGCGTCTGCAGAAAATACAATCTCCGTTATTTTGCCTATGGAGGTACCCTGCTTGGTGCGATAAGGCATCAGGGATTCATTCCGTGGGACGATGACATCGATGTCGTGATGCTGAGAGAGGATTACGATCGATTCGTCGAAATAGCCGGACAGGAGTTCCAGCATCCCTATTTCTTCCAGACAGAGGATACCGATCCGTTCTCTGCTAGAGGGCATGCCCAGATCAGAAACTCTCTTACTACCGGAATCCTGAAATCGGAGGAACCGTTCAGACTCAGATTCAATCAGGGAATCTTCCTGGATGTTTTTGTTCTGGACAATGTGCCTGAGGATGAAGAGGAAAGAAAAAAGTTCTATAGGAAAGCATGTGACCTAAAGACGAAGATGGTGCATTTCCGCAATTTTTCATGTAAGGAGATGGTAAAAGGTTCGCATGGGTTGAATAAGCTGATCAAGAGTATTCTTTATCCGTTCTTCCGTGACAGGAAGAATCCGTATTATCCAAAGCTGCACCAGTTCTGCTCGTCCTTGGAAGGGAAGACAAATGTACTGGGTGACTGTGTCTATGAAAACAGGAAACCGGATATGATTTATGATCCTTCGATATTCGAATCGGTGGAATCGAAGCCGTTCGAATTCATCCGTATCGATGTTCCTAAGGATTATGTCAAGTTCCTTGACATCACCTTCGGGGATTGGCATAAATTTGTCAAAGGGACTTCGGATCATGGCGGAGTCATCTTTGATACCGACAGATCATACAAATGCTCCATTTAAAAGCAATTGATGAAGAATGGAATGATTCAAGGAGGTGACGAAATGATCAAGGTGATTACCTATGGTACGTTTGACTTGCTTCATGAAGGACACATCAGGCTACTTAGAAGGGCAAAGGCTTTGGGGGATTATCTTATCGTTGGAGTTACTTCCGACGTTTTTGACCAGAGCAGAGGAAAAATCAATGTCGTCCAATCCTTGTCCGAGAGGATGCAGGCAGTCAAGGATCTGAAAATTGCCGATGAAATCATAGTCGAAGAGTATGAAGGCCAGAAAATCGATGACATTAAAAGATACGGAGTCGATATTTTCGCCATCGGATCGGATTGGACGGGAAAATTCGATTACCTGAAACAATATTGTCAGGTCATCTATCTAGAAAGGACGATCGGGATTTCATCTACCCAGGTCAGATCAAAGGAATCGAAAGTCAGACTGGGATTCGTGGGAAAGTCCAATCTGGTTTACAAAACGATTCGTGAATCGAAGTTCGTCAATGGTGTATCCATAAGCGGGTTGATTACCGACCGCTTGAGTTCTGCACCCAAAGACATCGATGGGAAAATCCCCGTTTTCCAGGATTTCGGTTCTTTGCTGGATGCTTCGGATGCTATCTATATCGTATCCAGTCCAAGGAAGCATTACGACCAAATAAAAGAAGCCCTGAACAAAGGAAAACATGTCCTCTGTGAATCCCCTATCTGCCTTGAGGAAAAGAAGTGGCTGGAACTGAAGGAGATGGCAAAGAAGAGCAATCTGGTTCTTATGGATGCTCTGAAAACCGCGTATTCTACCGCTTATTACCGTTTGCTGCTTTTGATCAAGACCGGAGTCATCGGTGACGTGGTTTCTGTCGATGCCACTTCGACTTCCTTGATGGATTTATATGAGCAGGAGAACCTATCGGAGGAGTGGTCCTCGTTCCCGGCTTGGGGAACCACCTGCCTGATGGCAGCCTTTCAGATTCTCGGTACCGACGTCACAGGATATGATTTTGTTTCGAAATACAGAGATAAGAAAGCGGATTTCGATACATTTGTGAAGGTAAACATCAATTTTCCGCATTCGACAGCCACGTGCAAATGCGGTATAGGAGTGAAATCAGAAGGCGATCTCATTGTTTCCGGTACGAAAGGATATATTTATGTTCCATCACCTTGGTGGAAAACGGATTATTTTGAAATCCGCTTTGAAAATCCAAGCGAAAACAAAAAAGTTTTCTATCCATTGGATGGGGAAGGTATACGCTACGAGATCCTGTCCTTTGTCCGCTCCATTGTTACCAAGAAGGATCACTCTTATATCAGCGATGACGTTTCCAGACTGATTGTCAGATTCATGGAATCCTTTATCGCCAAAAAGAACCTGACTATAATATGACAGAACCGTTAATCACAGTACGTTTTGTGAAAACAGGTTTACGACAAGGATTCCATGAGTATCAAAACTGCAGATTTGGTTCCGGATGTTCTGTTCTAAGCGCGAATCTTAAACCACTGAGAATAATGCTCATTTCAATCGGAGGATAAAAATGAAAGATATTTACGTTAATCCAGATATTAAGAAGACGGAAAGAGTGTTTCCTATGCAAGGAAGATATTACTACTATCGATATGACATGAACGAGAATCCGGAAGGTCTGCCGAAGCCTTTCGTCGATTCTGTCGTCAAGGAGATTACTCCGGAATTCTTATCCGTTTATCCAGAACCGGATAGGTTTCTGGACAAGTATGCCAAGTACATCGGCTATGGTTGCAATAAAGAGAACCTGATTGCCACAAACGGTACGGATATGGCCATCCGTTATATCCTGGAAACCTATGGTGAGAAAGGTAAGGACGTCGTTACGGTTTCCCCGACGTTTGAGATGTACTGGGTTAACTGTTCTATTCTTGGTCTGCATCATAAGCCGGTTTCGTATGAACCGGATCTGACTATCGATGTCGATAAGATCCTCGATGCCATTGATGAAGACACTCGGATTGTCGCATTGGTTAATCCGAACAACCCGATTGGAAATGTCTACAGTGAAAATGACATAAGGAGAGTCATTGCCAAAGCCAGGACCGTAGGAGCTATCGTCTTCATCGATGAAGCCTATCATTATTTCTATCCCAATTCTTTCGTTCGCTTTGCCTTGGAGGAAGAGAACGTTATCGTTACCAGGACATTCTCTAAACTGTTCTCCATTGCTGCTACCAGAATGGGTGTTATCATCACCAATCCGAATCTGGCTCACTACATAAGGAATTCTAAGCTTACCTTTGACTGCAATGCAGTTGCCCTGTTGTTTGCCGAACGTCTTATCGATCATCCGGAGATCGAAAAGGAACTGATCCGGATCGAAGAAGAGGGTAAAGCTTATACCAGCAAGACTTTAAAAGAACATGGCTATGAAGTCAGGTCCAGCGAAGGCAACTTTATGTTCATTCGGACGAAGAAGGATGCCCATCTAGTCTCCTCTCGATTGGAAAAGGAAGAGAAAATCCTGGTTCATCCATACAACAATCCTGTTCTGAAACCCTTTTTGAGGGTTTCCATTGGATCCAAGAAGTCCATGGAATTCTTTCTGGATAAGTTCTTCAGGATTGATAACGATTGAACGTTGGTTTCCTAATAAATTTCATTTGCATCGAATTTCAGATTCCCAGAACATCTGTGTTTATGGGAATCTTTTGGTTGTCTCTTTATTCAGTATAGTGAGAATGAAATAGTCATCATGGCATATGGTCAGTGCATCAAATTCTATAAAGCATGTAAAAATGCCTTTGTGAATACAATCCTTTAATAGATAAAACAGTGACTTTGAAATCAGAAGAAATCTCTTTTTATTGAACAAGCTTCAGAAAAAAGAGACTATGAAAAGACTACGGATTGATGAGAATTTTTTCGAATGTCAGACTTGGAACCGTTTCACTTTGAACCGGTATGGGACGGAAATGATGCTTTCCGTTCTTTATCCCAACTCAATGATGGAAGGCCATAGGATAAGAGGGTAGCTTTGGGACAGGGGAGATGAAACCATGCTGCTATTTGAAGGATGAAGCCGAAATCATCATCGACTATGTCTACTGTCGGTTCATGATGGTCTATAACTATAATGGGAAAGCTTTTATGTATTAGGCTCATTACAATCATCCATGATGATTTGAAGACAATCTATTTCAAAATGATACTGGGTGCCATTCCTGATTCTACGACATGGAAGAAACATCAACAAAGAATTGGTCAAATAATACAGGAAAGTATTGTTTACTCTGAGAAATTCAGAAGTGGAAGGCTATCAAAACCGGTTTTTTCCCACTTTAGAGAAAAATGTTGCATAGCCCTGCAAGAGGATCGAGATTTCCTGCCCCTAGACCATCAAAATTCCCGAAAAGAATGATTTATTCTGGAATTAAGCAAAAGAAAATGTGTGGAATGTGGTGTATATTCGCTATTAAAATGTGAAAAATAGCATTTTATTCGCTATTAAAATGTGAAAACAGTTTTGGATACAAGTCTATATTACGGATGAAGAAATCAATATTATCAATTATAATAAGCCTCTTCCGCCTATCACTCTGGAAGATTTAAACAAAAAGACAATTTTCATGGAAAGAGATTCAATCAATCCAGAAATAAGAGACATGTTCAAGGAACTTGGTATTATCGAAAGCTATGGAACAGGAGTTGGGGAAGCAAAAAGGGCTTGTGCGGATAATGGAAACATGTGCTTGCGGTATAAGATATTTGACGAAAATGCTAATATCACATCTGTTGTTATTCCCTGTAATACGAAATACTGCGAACTCACTAAACAAAAACTGCGAACTGAGGGCCAAAAACTGCGAACTCAGATGATTATAAGGAATAGTAAGTATTCAAAAAGAATTAAAGATAATCTAGATAAAATCTGTGTAGCTTATCAAGAAAGTATATTTGGGCCGAAAGAAATCATTGAACTACTCGGCATATCCCCAAATACAGCTACAAGTTATCTAGTCAAATTTATCGAATTGGGTCTGGTCGATAAAGTTGAAGGTGCAGGGCAAAGCAAATACCGATTTAAGATGTAGGAAAGATTCTAACGTTTCTTGTATTTCTGTCGGATCAAACTTAAATGGTTTACTACTCTTCCTTCGATTCAAAATCAGCAATGCTCCATTTGTCATAACACCGAAGGAATGGACGATTCTTGTCAAACCGAAGTGGCAACCAGCCATAATCAGAGATGGATGTGTTGACCTTTTTGCGTTTGAAGGACAGGAACCCTAATGTGGCTAACTCAAATAAATTGGATTTATAATTTTTGTTATTGGTTGATGCACAGGCCCGGATCATTCTTTCGCTTTTCTTTGGGGTAAGATTAATTTCGGTATTCAACGATTGGCAAGAGCGATGAATGTTCCTGTTTTTTTGATCTTTGAAAACACTGGATATCTGGCTGTGGAAAGTTGTGCTTGTCTCATTTGAGACACAGAGATCTCCTAAATCCTCAAGTTGCCTAAGGGAGAAGACAGTCTTGCAATTCGGGATTGATTCGGTATATAGCTTGTCATACCGCATGTTATCATGAACAATTCGTTTCTGTATTCGAAAATAGCTATTCCTTCCCGGGAGAAAGGAAGGTCAAGGTTTTCATAGTATCTTTTATAATCGCCTACGACATCAAGATAATCATCGCTCAGCTTACATGCAATGACTCCATCTTTCATATTGGAAAAATATAAATAGGCATTCTGTTTTTGACCGACGTAAATATCAAAGTCTCCGACGAGGATCCGAAATGGTCTGGATTCGTTTTTGATGATATGATAAGGCCCCTTGAATTCGTCTGCCTCAAGAATCATGAAAAAAGATTCTGTTTTGGGATTGGAGAATTTCAAATAGCAGATATATTTGTTCGTCTTCTTGTTTTTGATTATGTGTGGTCTGTCTAGGCAATGAGAGGGATATAAGTGAGAACTTTTGTTTTTTGTATCCGGATTGATTAGAAAGCCTTCGTCTTTCCAATCGATGAGATTTTCCGAGGAATAGTATTTGACACCGAAAGCCCAAGTTTTGTTTTTTTGCCTGTAAAATTAATAGATTCCATTTTCATAAAAAGGCTTCCGCCATGGGCCTGAACTCTATTGTGGCCCATATCAAATAATGGTTTTCCGGGATAGAAAATATTCATTTCTTTTTTTCTTCCTTGGAAATAAAATCGTAGATGTCTTTGGCAGCAATTGTTTTGTGGTTTCCATCGAAGACATGAGGTTGTCCATCATAGACTTTCATTGTGGCATGAGTTTTGTACTTGTTGCAATGCTCAAAAAGACCCGTTACTAAAGGCAAAGGAGTGATTTTATCTTTTGAACCTGTCAGAATCAGGATATCGCCCGTATATTTATTCACGTCATATGTCGCTCCATCTATAAGGGCGTCGGGGTTTAGATTGATGGCCGGGTATTGTAGGATGATGCTCCGGATATCTTCGTTGTGAGTGATAGCACTTGTTGCGACAGTTGCACCACCCATGCTGCTTCCTAAAAGAAAAATATTGTCTGTATCAATGAAATCGTATGTTTTCCATTTTTCAATTACATGATTCAATTGGTTTACCTGATCAAGTACTTGCTTTTGATAAGCGTCATCATCTTCTCTGGATGTTCCTTTAAACCAATTTCCTTTTTTGGGACCAGTCGATTTTTCACTCCAGCCATAAAAGTCGAAGGCATATGCGGCAATTCCGGAAAGAGCCAGTGATTTCAAAGTCGTGAAATCCGCATCGTAATGAGAGTCTGCTCCGTGGGCATAGATGATCAATGGATATTTTTTCTTTTCCCCATTTGGAATCAGAGCTTTGCCATAGAGATTGATGTTGCCATATTCGGTGTGGACTTCTTCTTCCTTGTAGGAATACTTTTTTTCTCCAACACATTTCGGTGTTCCGATATAATGCTTTATGCAACAAGCTGCGATGATTCCCAGGATGAGAAAAAAGGATGTGACTATTACTATCCCAATGATGAGTTTCTTGTTCATGTTTACCTCTTATAAATCAGTTTTGCCTTTTTGTATCTTGCTACATATCCCTTACAGATTCCTTTATCTTTGTATTTTGGAGTTTTGATTTCTCTATGGATGATTTTTTCGCAGAGAATAATATAGTCTTCAACAATCTTTGGTGACATCTTAACGAAATTGTGACCAGAATAGATCTTTGTGATGCCTTCCACTTTCATGATTTCCTGTAGATATTTTAAGGATTCATGGTATTCCTCGACGCTAAGGGATTCCTCTAGACCAAGCCAGGTATCCAAAGGATTGATGAAATCTCCGACAAATGCTGTTTTCCCTTCTTTGTCTATGATGCTTATGGAACCTTTCGTGTGACCTGGAGTTGCTATGATCTCAACACTTCTTTGACCTAAGTCTATTGTTGTGAGCGGAACGTCAGAAGGGGTTTGATAATGATGTGGAGCTGTTTTAAAGTATTCATTCATAAAGCTAGGGTCAGTATGGTGCATCCATATTTTCAGATCTTCTCTTTTGAGATGGACATCCTTGAATCGGAAGGAACCACCCACATGATCGATATGTCCATGTGTTAAGACCACCATGACAGGTTTATCTGTGATTAGTTTGACTTTCTTTGCCAAATCGGTTTTGCCATAACCGGTATCTATCAAAAGAGCTTTTTCTTTTCCTACGAGCAGATAGGTCTTTACGTTTCCGAAAGAACCCCATTCGTTGATTCGATATGTGTCTCTATATATCTTGTTTATCATTTTGTTCCCTTTGCATGATTTAATTCTTCGCTTTTTTTAAGCTTCCTAGTTCGGAATGTTCCAGAATCAATTTTTCAATCTGGGGTCTGATGTAATTTTCACACCACAGCAATTGACCATCATGGTTCAGATGAATTCCATCCTTGATGAACAAATCAAATCTGTATTCTGTTCCATCATAGGTCAATTCGTTTGCATTCACATAATAGAGATAATCAAAGGAAGTGACATATTCTTCTAATTCCTGGTTGATTTTTAAAGTCATGGAGGTGTACTCTTTTCTTCCAGGGAGAAGAAGGCCTGACATGATCACCATTTTTGCTTCAGGAAGTTTTTCGTGGAAAGTTTCGAACATCTTCTTTTTGTAGTTCATGCAGGATTGAATTTTTTCTTCGTCCGTTCCTGTTGCTTCTACGTAATCGTTGCTTCCGGTCTGAAAGAAGATGACCTTAGGGTGATAGGGATACAAAAGATCGGAAGCATACTGCATCAGCAGCTTATCTGTTGAACCCCCGAATCCTGCGTTTACAATGGAATAGTCAGATAAGTCATTGTCCATTTCCGTCCAAAGACGGAAATTACTTGCTCCATAAAAAACAATTCCTTCCTGGTTGTCTTCATAAGAATACGATTTTTTCACCCGCTTTACTTCTTGATTCCAAAACAGGTTTTTAAATGGTCCCCAACCTACATACATTCCTGTAAAAAACAAACCAACAAGGGATGCGATGGCTAAAAACAGACAGGCGGAAGTGCAGATGATTGAAACCAATTTTCTTTTCTTTCTCATGATAAGCCTCCTTTGCATGAAACACAGTTGTCTTTTTTTCTTTTTTTATATTATTATAGAAACAACGTGTTGCTTTTAGGGAAACAACATCAAGGGAATGTGAGGCGTTAATGAATGAACACAAGAAATAACATTCGTTTTCAGGAAACCGAAAAAAAGATAAAGGAGAGTCTGCTGAGCCTTCTTTCTTCCAAGGGAAAGATTGATTCCATCTCGATGACCGAACTTTGCAAGAAAAGTGAAATCAACCGGAAGACTTTTTATTCTCATTACCAGAATCCATCGGATGTTCTAAATGCAATCAAAAAGGATACCCTTTTTGTAGTGAGGGGATATATGGCTAATATCAATGGGAACGCCTATGAAAAGACAACTTATTTGATTCGATATATGAAAGAAAAGAAAAATGTTTTTCATGTTTTATTGAATACAGCTGATCAGGATTTTATCGATGGATTGATTGGTCTTAGTTCTCCTATTTTTGATGTAATTACCTCTTATTCCTCACAGAAAAATCTCTTTCAATATGTGAAATCTTATACTCTTAATGGAGCCAAGACCATTATCATGGAATGGATGGACAATGATTTCAAGGAAGAAGACAAGACAATTGCGAAACTGATCGTCAGTCTGACAAAAGAAGCGATAGATCTGTCTTTTCGATTCAAGGAAAACTGATGCGCTTTAAAGTCGAGAACTATTTCTGAAGGTACGGACCGGAATTATAATATGCAGTGTTATATATCTGATTTTTGATAAGTCGAATAAAAAGCTGTGATCTGTCTAGCTTTAAAGCAGTCAGAATCACAGCTTTTAAATTTTTATCTTATGGAAGGAAAATGGTTATTTTTCTTCTTTCTCTTTTTTATCTTTCTTGAAGTAGAAATGATAGGTGACAAGTACAGCACCGGCAACAATTCCGACAGAGACAACAATCGTCAAGGAAAGGAGCCAGTATCTCCATGCCGGAGTGACTTCGACGACTCTTGTATTCTTGGTGATACCGTTCATGGCTGCCGTATTGACAACGGTGTAGAGGATTCTGTGGCAGGCTTCTCTGACTTTGGTCATAACATAGGCATTGTCTTTGTACTGGGAAATGTCATCGGCAGTAGCTTTGGTGCAAAGCATCATATCGTCTCCGTTGATGACGGCCTGAAGAGCGGACTGATAGACCGGAGTTCCGACATAGTCGGTCAAAACGAAACCATCGAATCCCCATTCCTCGCGAAGTACGTTCATCAACAGGCTGGATGAACCGCCAATCCAGGTTGCACCCAATCTGTTGTGAGATTCCATATAGGCGTTTGTCTTTCCGACTTTGAAGGCGAGTTCGAACGGCTTGAGATAGATTTCGCGGATGGTCTGCTCATTGGCGAATGTGGCAAGACCTTTTCTGTTGGTATCCTGGTCATTTAAAGCAAGGTGCTTGGAATAGGTGATCATGCCTTTGCTTCTGGCACCTTTGATTTCTGCTGATGCAATCATACCGGAAAGATAAGGGTCTTCGCTGAAATATTCGAAGGATCTTCCGGTGAACGGAGTTCTGTGCATGTTCATGGCAGGACCATACCAACCAGTGACGCCAAGTGCAAGTCCGTCTTCACCGATGGCAATACCGATTTTTTCGACGAGTTCGTCATTGAAAGTAGAAGCAAGAACGACTTCGGAGGTATAGGCCATGCCGTATTTCTTCGTTCCTCCGACTAAGGTCGAAGAGATGCCTTGTGGACCGTCTTTGTCAGTGGTTCCTGGATAGGCGATGCTTTCGACAGGCTGTGTCTTATAGCCGCCAAGAGTCACCAATTTGATGGCTTCCTCTTTTGTCATATTGTCGAGGACTTTGTTCCAGTTTTCGTCGCTGTAGCTGACATCCTTCATCGTGATGAGAGTGATATCGTTAGTGGCTCCGAAGGTCGGCATCTCGTATTTGGAAGCATCCGTTTCCTCAACCTGGTCTTTTCCGGTTCTGCGGAGATCCTCTTTCAGCTTTTCGGTAGCTGTCAGGGAGAGATGAGTCGGGAAGGTTCCGGTCCAATCGCTTCTGGTGAGGTATTTCACATCGCTGAAATAGTAGTTCACATCCGCATTGTCGAACTGATTGGTGATTTCTTTTCCGGTGTTGCTGTCTTTGCTGAATTTCTTGAAATCCTGGGAAAGCGTGAATTTCTTTGTGAGGTTTGCATTGCCTGCACTGGTCATGCCGTCACTTACTGTCTTTCCTTTGGCAGCAAGGATATTGTTCAGAGCATCATGGGCATTATCGCCGATGGCAAAATAGTAGTCTCCGCCATCCTGGATATAGGTTTTTGCCCCTTTGGAATCATAGGTTCGTAGGGATTCTTCATCCACCTTGATCTCATAAGTTTTCTTTTCACCGGCTTTGAGGGTATCTGTTTTGGTGTAGCCGACTAGTTCGATGGAGCTCTTTTCGATTCCGTTCTCCTTGTCATAATCCGTATAAGGATTCTGGGCATAAACCTGGATTGGAGTCTTTCCATCTACTTTTCCGGTATTTGTGACGCTGACTGAGACGATGTACTCGTTATTCTTCTTGGAGACGGAATAATCGGAATATGCGAAGGTCGTATAGCTAAGACCATATCCGAATGGATAGGTGACTTCATCCTGATAACGATAATTTCCGGCATTGCCTCTGGAGTAGACGGCATCCTCATATCTGGTTTCATAATATCGATAACCGATATAGATTCCTTCCTGATAGACGATGTAGTTCTTTCCGGTATACTGGGTGGAGGTGAAATACGGTTCATTCAGATCGGAAAGCTCGGAGGCATTGGTGTATTCGAAGTTTCCGAAATTCTGGATGGCAGGAGCGGATTTGGAATCTGCGGCATAGGTATCGACAAGTCTTCCGGAAGGATTGTATTCTCCGGAGATGGTCTTGGCAACGGCATTCATACCGGTTGTTCCGACGGATCCTACCCAGATGGCACCTTTAATCTTGCTGTAGTTCTCCATCCAACCCAGTTCCATGGAGTTGGAGGAGTTGATTACGATGATGATCTTGTCGAAGACGTTTCCATCCTGGATGGACTGAAGCAGGTCCGCTTCGTTCTGGCTGAGGGCAAGATAACCGTTCTGGTTTTCGTCCGTGGAGTAGGAAAGGTCGCTTCCTTCTCCGCCGCTTCTTCCGATGAAGACGATGGCACAGTCCTTATAGTCCTGATAACTGTTTTTGACTGTCGATGTATATTCGGACTGGGGAGCCTCGTTGACTTTGTACTGGACACCGGCATTGCCTTCGATGGCTGCTGAAGTTCTGAGGTATTTCTTGTCCTTTACAAAACCGTTGTAGAAATCCCATAGTGTCGGATTGACTTCGTATCCGGCGTTCTCGAAACCGGCTTTGGCTGTGATGGCTGTCTCGGTCTTGATACTTCCTGAACCCGTTCCACCATAGACCGGATTGGCAGAATCCATACCGAAGAGGGATACTTTCTTGACATTCTTCAGAGGAAGAGTGTTTTCTTCGTTCTTCAAAAGGACGATACCTTCCTTTTCCGCTTCTTCGCAGAGCTGTCTACCTTTTTCTTCTCGTTCTTCGTCTGATGCATAAGAACTCTTGAAGTATTCCGAATTCGTCGAATCTTCGTCGTTTTTGACGATTTTGCTCTCATCCTGCTTCAAAGTGAGGGAGATGATAGAATGATAGTCGTTTGCCAAGGAATTTCCAATGCCGAGAGCAACGGCAAGTGCGGTAAATCCAAGATACCAGCAAACGCTTCCTACGATTTTCGATGTTTTCATAATTACCTCCTGAAAACACCAAAAGAGTAATCGAAACCCCTTTCAAATGAAAAGGATAAGGCCTTAAACTGTCGTTTCAAGGCCTTATCCTGTCATTTTTGGACTATTTTGTTTTTCGCTGGAAAGGGAAGCAGAATGGAGAGCGTGAAAGCGGAATCATCGGCGCTGATCTTTAGATTTCCGTGATATTTCTTTACGAGATAAGCGACACTTTTCAATCCGATTCCATGGTAATCCGAATCGGATTTCGATGTGATTGGGAAACCGTCCTTCATGACGATGGGAGAAGAGTAATTGTTCTCTTCCCTCAAAAACAGGAATCCATTCTGCCTTCTCATCTCCAGGAATATGACCCTCTTTTCCTTGTCTTCCACTTTAAGAAGCGCTTCGGTTGCGTTGTCGATGATGTTTCCTAGAATCGTGTAGAAATCAACATCATCGATGAAGGTAGTATCGGAATCGTCGACGTTGTAGTTCAGAACGATTCCGTGCTTCTGGCAATAGAGGGATTTCTTCGTCAGTACGATGTCCAGGACGTTGTTTCCGGTCCTGGCTACATTGTCATAGATTCCGATTTCTTTTTCGATTTCATCCAGCCTCTTATCCTTGTCGGATGGATTCATAGTCCTCAGGGCGTCGATCTGGTGCTTGAGATCATGGGTCTTCCGATTGATGATATCGATGTTCTTCTTCGAAAAAATCATGTCTTCTTTCTTCTCGTGGAGCAGCTTCTGCATGTTCTTCTTCTCTTCTGTGGCTCTGGACTGTTCGTGGAGTCCGAAGAGAAGGATGAGAATCAGAATATCCGTCATGGTGGTAGAGATTCTAACTGAAATGTTGCTCCCGGAATACTTGTCATCATAGGAAGAGAGGAAACAATAGAGAAATACGGTGACGACGGAGATAGCTATGATCAGGATGTTGTTGGAGTTGATACGTTCGCCTTCCTTGATTCTTTGAACGAACAGGAAATAATAGGCAAAGAACAGGATGATCAAGAAGACAAAACAGGTGAGGGTATAACCCAAGGAACGATAACTGAAACCGCATAGCTTGCAGAAAAGGAACACAAGCCTTTTCTGAAGATGCTGCATGGTGTAGATACTTGATCCGAAGAACAGCACCTCTTTGAAATTGAGTCGGAAGAGGAAGAAAAGCATCAGCATGTCCAGAAAATAGAGGAGAATCCAGCTGAAATTGATCCAGTCTCCGATCTTGAGGTAGGAATAGTAGTATATGGTCTCTCCTTGTGGTGTCATCAAATAGGGAATGGCGATGAAAAGACAGGTTGCAGCAAGATATCTCAGAAGAAAATGGCTTCTTTTCTGGCAACAGAAAATGAAGAGCGATGTATATATCCAAAGCTCGACATGGAACCTGGAAAAGAACGTGAGACAGTCCGAAACGAATTGCATATTCATACCCCGCAGAAATCCGTCAACGCATTGTAGAAAGACTTCTTCTTCGGCCTTGAGATCTGAAGAGGATGCCCTTTTACGAAAACGGTGGAACCTTCTATTGAAGACACTTGCTTCAAATTGACCAGATAGCATTGGTTGCACAGCTCAAAATGGTATGGCTTCAACTTATCGTACATTTCCGAAATTGACCCTTTCATTGAATAGTTGTTGGTTTCGGTATGAATGGTAAGTGTATGTCCCTTGACTTCGATATAGAGGATGTCGGAAGCAGGAATCTTATGGAATCCGTCTTTGTTCTGGCATTGGACAAAGATTTCTATAGAGGATATAAGTTTATTGACGGCCTTATCAAGGAAATGGCAGAAAGTGAAATAAGTAATCGGTTTTACAAGGTAGCCTAAAGCCTCGACTTCATATCCTTTGACTGCATATTGAACCATCGTGGTTGTGAAAATAATGATGACGTTCTTGTCTTTCTCGCGGATCTGATTTGCCAGTGTCATGCCATCGATGGAATCCTTCAATATAATATCGATGAACAGGATGTCACAAAAATCCCCGGATGCAAGAAAACCGTCGCCGGTTGAATAGCAGTTGATCTGGAACTGCTCCTTCTTTTCCGTCTGGTATCTTGAAAGCAGGGATTTCATCGTGGAGAGATAACATTCTTCGTCTTCTATGATTCCAATTCTTATCATGCTTAAGATTATAAGGAAATTATCTAAATTTGTGTATGAAAATTTCTATCTGGAATAGGATAGAAGTTTTGGCTTCTGATTCCATCAGATGTAGTGACCTCACGCAATTGATCTGACGTGAGTCATGCCGGATAATATCATCTGGTACATGAGACTGTGACAATATCACAACTCAACATGGAGGCCATCATGAAAAATATAATCTATGTCGGCATCGATGTCCACAAGACTAAGTTCTCTGCCTGCTGCTACAAGGTGGGCACTCAGTCCTATCTTGCCGGGGATGCTATCGTGTCGTCGAATTCGTTTTTTTATGCTGGGGTTTGTTGCTTCAAAAAACATCCTTGACATTCGGCCACTATATAACGGCATAGTGACGGAATCATAGATTTTTCGATAGAAGAAAATCCATGAGATGAACGATTCTTATACCATTGTTGATTCCGGTATCGAGTTCATTTGTTGTTATGACATATTTTGGATAATGGTCTTTGATTTCCATCAGATTGCCGATTTCACGATTGGAGTCAATAGGAAGCCGTACACATACTATTGACTTATATCCTTATGGATTTTTTTGGCTATAGAATTTAACAGGGAAGAACGTGTGATTTTTGTATTTTACATATTCGATTCAACCGTTGTGAACTTAGTTTCTCTGTTTCTTCTTCCTATAGGCAAGAGGAGTGATTCCATATTCTTTTTTGAATAGATTCTGGAAATGGGACTGGCTTGAAAAATAAAGTGAGAAAGCTATCTCGGCAATCGAGCGTGTGGAATAAGCAAGAAGCTGTTTCGATTCCTGTAACTTGGCCTTGACGATATATTTTCCGATTGTTTCACCGGTTTCCTTTTTGAACTGTGCCATGAATTGGGACCGGCTTTTGTTGACATGCTGTATGACATCAGGAACACCGATTGGGCAGTTTGTATGACTTTTTATGAACTGCAAAGCCGAATATACTTCATTGGAATAGGCATCTGGATGTTTCAATTGGGCGACACGGCGGGTAAAGTCCATGATGGCATTGTAGCGTAGTTCGTTGACTTGATTGACTGAAATACATCTTTCGCATTCCTGTGTATACAGATCAATCAGCTGATAGGTCTGCTCGATATCCAGGTTTCCTTTGATGGCTCCGACTTTTCCGATTAGTGCGATGAACCCTATGAATATGTCCTTCGATTGTCTTAGGGCATCATCGGCTAGTTTGCCTTCTGGGATGGATTGCAACTTGATGACACTGTCAAAGAAAGCAGACAAACCTTCGGTATCCCCTTGTTTCACATAGGAAAGCAGTTGTTGTTCAAGATTGTATGTTCCATGCGAGAAGGTATTTTCTTCTTGTAGAATCTTTTCTGTGTATTTTTTTTCGATTCCGAAATCTTTGGTCACATAATTGAAATGCTGGGTGATGGAGATTTCTTCCTTGTTGAAAAGGTAATGGATCAATGAAATGAAACTCAGGAATCGGTTATAGGAGAAATGCGGAATCCCTGCAATGAATTCCTTCAGTGATTCCTTTTTGCTCCAATCCAGATTGTTCGTATGGATGATCGAATCAAGTAGCTCATTGGTTACTTTCTTGTTTACGAACGGACCGGTAAGAATCGTACAATCATAGTTTTTAACAAAAATCACTCCATATAATCCTGCATAACCTGTAACTAGAGAAGGATTCTTTTCCTTCGTCGCTTTTTTGAACAAGGTATGAAAGACAGGCTTGTATTCTTGACAGGAACAGTTGTATCCGATGATGTTTTCCTCATTGTCGAAGCAGATTATAGGCAGATTGTGGGAGGAATAAAGTAGTTGACAGGTCTTTAGAATTGATTCTGTTGTCATGATGTTTTTATCCTCTTTTGGATGATTATGCAATAATCAGGATTTATATGCAATAAGCAAAGTTTTAGATTGTTATAATTGAAGCTGTAATTCACTAGGTCGTATGCGACCTTTAAAAATCCGCTTGATCATTAAAAAAAGCAATAAAGTGAGGGAGATAAATGAATGTAATTTCAAAGATAATCGATTGCAAGAAAAAGAAGAATTTCTACTTCCTTTCTTTTGTCGGATTTGGATGAAAACATAAGAGATGAAAGCGATTGTTGACAATGAAGTCTAAGAATACGTGGAATTCATAAAAGAGGTAAATATCAGTATGTCATCAAAAAAAGGAATGTTTTCGTCGAAAATATTCGATTCTAAAGTCAAGTCGGCAAACGTCAGTTCCGCGGAAAAGTGGATCGGATATCTCCTTGGTCCGGCCGGAGCCATGCTTCTGACCGGAGTCATCGGTACCTATATCAACAAGTTCTATACGGATGTCGTGCAGGTCAGCCACTTATGGAACGGCACTTTTCTTGTCATTTTCCCTTTGCTGTCCAAGATTCTTGATGCTATCACAAATGTCATCATGGGACGCATCATCGATAAGACAAGAAGCAGGCAGGGAAAGGCAAGACCATGGCTTTTGATTGCTGCTCCACTTCTTGTGATTACGGCAATATTGTTGTTTACTGTCCCTAATTCCAGTGATACCGTCAAGGCGATATGGATTCTTATCAGTTACAATCTCTTCTATTCCTTTGCGGTGACGATCTATCTTATGAGCAAGACGATGATGGTCCCGTTATCCACAAGAAATATCAGGCAAAGAGACAATCTTGCCATGTTCAACAATCTCGGAGAAGCGATTGCACCAGGGCTGTTCTGTGCGATGCTTTTCCCGATGCTTTTCTTACCTTGGATGGGGGTCAACCAGGGTCACTGGATTACGGTGATGTCGATTATTTCCATTGTCCTTATTCCACTAGTCGTCTTGCAGTACTATTTCAACAAGGAACGCGTTACGGAAGAGGAAAGGTCGGTCAGCGGAGAGAAAAACGATGCCACTCCATTATTAAAACAAATCAAAGCCTGCTTTACAAGTCGTTACTGGGTTATCATTATGGTTGTTTTCCTTCTTTATCAGTTATTCAACAGTATCTATTCGGCAGCATCAATGTATTATGCCGACTGGGTTCTTGGTTCCTATAATGATGGCATTACAATGACTTTGATGTCTGTAATCGGATATTTCCCGATGGGACCGGGTATGTTTTTGATTTTACCTCTTTGTAAAAAATACGGAAAAAGGAATGTGATGCTTGTCGGAGCCCTTATGGCTGTCGGTGGAAGTGTTTTGGGATGGATCTTTGCCAGTAATATGATCGGTGCTCTGTCTGGTCTATTGATTCGTTGCATCGGTACAATTCCGAATCTGGTCCTGCTTAGCATGGTGGCCGATGCCATGGACCATGTCGAGTGGAAGAGCGGACTTAGATGCGATGGATTCATGGCAATGGTTTATACGATCATCAGTACCTTGGTTGGTGGATTTGCTGTCAGTATCTTCAATATCGGAATCACGGCCTTTGGTTATAAGACTCCGATTGATACTTCGACCGGTGCCACCCAGGTCGTTCAGAATGATGCTATGAAGAACTATTTCGTATTTATGGCATTTGGACTTCCTGCCATCATCTTCGTTTTCGTAGCTGTTCTTCTTGCATTCTACAATCTTGACGGAAAGCTTCCGGGAATACAGAAGGAAATCGTATCCCGTCATAAGGCAGAGGCTGAAGCAAAAGGTTTGGTCTATGTCGATCCGGTTGAGGCGGCTCGTCTGGAGCAAGAAGAATTTGACCGGGTTTCCGAAGAAAACAGAATCAAGGAACTGAAGGAAAAATGTGAAAAGAAGGGTCTGGATTTCGAAGAGGAGAATGCAAAGTATCTTGCCAAAAAGAACAAAAAGGCAGAAAAGCAGAAAGTAAAGCAAAAGAAGACAGAACCAAAGCAATAAGCCGAAGAGACTCACATCATTGAAAATAGATATTGCCCAAAGGAAGGTTCAATATGATATATGATTTTAACGGTGGTTGGACGTTCAGAAAGCAAAACGGTGATACAGCTACAGTGGAATTGCCTCATGATGCTATGCTAAGTGAAAGAAGATATGCGGCCTGTCGGAATGGCGTGCAGAGCGGATATTTTCCGGGTGGGAAATATTCCTACTCAAAGGAATTCGTTCTGACGGATGAACAAGCCCGGAATGATGTCGAAATTCTTTTCGAGGGTGTCTATCGTAATGCAAAGATAATCGTCAATGGTAGAAATGTCGGAGCAAACAAATACGGATATTCCGAATTCTCGTTTGATCTGTCCCCTTATGTGAAAACGGGAAAGAACCGAATCGATGTCGAAGTGGATAATTCGCTTGTTCCCAATTGTCGCTGGTATTCTGGAAGTGGAATCTATCGTCCCGTCTGGCTTAGAATCTCTAAACCTGGAGCTGTAAAAAGTCTGAAGGTCAAGACTCTTTCCTATTCACCGGCAATCATCCAGGTTGAAACAGACGTGGATGCAAGAATACGTATTGTTTATGATGGAAAAACAGTGGCCGAGGGTAAGACTGGCGTCTACGAAATACCGAATGCAAAGCTTTGGTCGGATAGGACTCCTAGTCTTTATACCTGTATTGCAGAAGCAGGTGGTGAAAGACTTGAAGTCAGATTCGGAATCCGAAAACTTCAGTGGAGTGCCAAGACTGGCCTTATGGTAAATGGTCAGGAAATCCTTCTCCGAGGGGGATGTATTCATCATGACAACGGAATTCTTGGAGCGTGCAGTTTTCCGGATGCCGAAAGAAGACGCGTCCGGATTCTGAAAGAGCAGGGCTTCAATGCAATCCGTATTTCTCATAATCCGGCTTCCCGTGCTCTGCTTGATGCCTGTGATGAAATCGGTATGTACGTAATGGATGAAGCCTTTGATGGATGGTATATTCCAAAAGACTACCATGATTTTTCCAGGGACTTCTACAGTGAGTACAAGAAAGTCCTTCATGCAATGGTTGAAAAGGACTACAGTCACCCTTCTATAATCCTGTATTCTGTCGGTAACGAGGTAACGGAAACGGCAAGTGAAAAAGGAATTTCCTTATGCAACGAAATGAAGGATATCCTGCACTCGCTGGATGATTCCCGTCCGGTCACCTGCGGAATCAATGTGCTTCTGAATGTCTATGTCAAACATGGTTTGGGTATCTATAAAGAAAAGAAAAACTATGAAAGGAAACCTCTCCCGGAAGGTAAACGTTACAAAGACAAGAAGACCGGATCAGCTTTCTTCAATTTCTGGGCAGGTAAACTCAGAGGTCTGATGTTTCTCATGAGCAGAGGCAAGGAGGCAGAGAGAATCGTGAAAGATATTTCGCCCTCGCTTGATATCGTCGGGCTGAATTATGCTTCGTCCAGATATGATAGAGATGCGAAGAAATATCCAGATAGGATGATGGTAGGCTCGGAAACCATGGTCGCAGATCTTCCCTACAATTGGGAACGGGTAAAAAAATACAAACAGATCATCGGAGATTTTGTTTGGTCTGCCTGGGATTATATCGGTGAAACCTGCATGGGCTGGACTTATCAATCCTATAAGGGACTTCCTTTGTTAGCCAATCAAGGCATGATTGATATTACCGGTCTTCCTTTGGCATCCATGCGTTATATGCAGGTTGTCTGGGGATTGAATAGGTCGCCTGTGATTGCAGTTCGTCCTTTGAATCATACGGATGAAACGCCATCAAAAGGAGCATGGCAGTTTACTGATGCAATAGAGAGTTGGACATGGCATGGATACGAAGGGAAGAAAGCCGTTGTCGAAGTATATGCGAATGCTTTTTCCGTAGTGCTTCTTCTGAACGGAAAAAAAGTCGGACAAAAGAAACTTAAGGATTGCAGAACAAGGTTTGATGTCAGATATGAAGAGGGAACACTTACAGCTGTTGCCTATGATGAAAAAGGCAATGAGATTTCGAGCTCACAACTGAGTTCCGGAGGAAAAGAAAATGTTCTGCATGTGACTTTGGATAAGAAGGTTCTGCGTGCTAATGGAGAAGATCTCTATTTTGCTGAAATAGAATTTTCAGATAAGAACGGAAATCTTAAACCATATATCGAGCAGCCGATTGAAATTCAAGTAGACGGAGAATCTGTTTGTTTACAGGGATTTGGCAGTGCTCTTTATAAAACAGATGAGAGATTCGATTCGACAGTCCATAATAGTTATAGAGGCAGGGCACTTGCCGTATTCCGTTCGACTAAAAGTAAAGGGAAATCCAACGTGACAATAAAAAGCAAAGGCGTCGAACCGGTATATTTTCAAATCGAGGTGGAATAATGGAAAAAATATATTGTAATCCGCTTGAAATTGCTTATAAGTATCAGCATCCGTTGCATGGGAAGTACGCTTACAAGGAAGCTGCAGATCCTACTCTATTGAGATTCAATGGGAAATATCTGCTTTTCACGTCGAAATGCGGAGGATTCTATTATTCCGATGATCTATTCGATTGGAACTTCCACGAAGACCGCAATCTGGAAATTCATGGATATGCTCCCGATGTGAACGAATATGATGGATATTTGTATTTCTGTGCTTCTTCCTATGCGAAGAAAAGCAAAATCCTACGTTCTAAGAATCCATTTGCGGGTTTTGAAGTGGTGTCGGCTCCTTTTGCGTTCTGGGATCCGCATCTCTACTTCGAAGACGACAGATGTTATCTATATTGGGGATGCTCTTCGAAGGAACCCATTTACGGTATCGAGATGGATATCAAGACGATGAAACCGATAGGTAAGAAAAAGAGTATTGTCTTCGGCGACGGAAAGACACATGGAATTGACGACAAGGATATTTACAAAGACCAGAAAGTGAGCCTTTGGCAAAGGTACGTCAACCTTTTTGTCGGAACCGGTGCTTTCATCGAAGGCGCCTTTCTCAATAAGATAAACGGAAAGTATTATCTTCAGTATGCCACGCCTGGAACGGAATTTCCCACTTATGGGGATGCCGTTCTTGTCGGAGACAGTCCGCTTGGTGATTTTACCTGGCAGACCCATAATCCTTATTCCATTGTCCCTTCTGGATTTTTCACGGGTGCAGGACATGGAAGTACGTTCTATGATGAGTATGGAAACCTCTGGCATACCTCGTCGATGGGAATCTGCGTGAATCATAATTTCGAACGTAGACTTGGCTTATGGCCAGCAGGTGTAGATAAGGATGGAATCTTGTTCTGCAATCAGTATTTTTCCGATTATCCCAAGGCGATTCCGCAAGGGAAGTTCGATCCTCTTTCGATAAAGCCGAAATATATGTTGCTTTCCTACAAGAAGAAAACGGCAGCCTCTTCCCAACAGGAGGAATGTCCTTTTGAGAATGTGGTGGATGAGAACGTGAAGACTCTGTGGCAGTCAAAGACAAACAAACCAGGCGAATGGCTTTCCATTGATTTGGGAAAAGAATATGATGTCCGTGCAGTCCAAGTGAATTTCGGTGATTACAGAACTCCGAAAAAGAAAGCTCCGCGAAGCGAATACGGTGGCACGATTTCACAGGAAAGATATATCGAAAAGGAACTTGTCGAATATGGCTATCAGTTGGAGTACAGTCTTGATGGCAAGGCCTGGTCGTGCTTTGGGGAAGAGAAAATTCTGACAACATTACCCCATAAGCTTGTGGAGTTCCATGCTGTGGCAAGATATATCCGGATTACTTTCGATTCTTCCCCGTATGATCAGAACTTCACCCTTTCTGGACTGCGTGTGTTCGGATTCGGATCTGGAAAAAAGCCATCCCAGGTCATGGGTGAACAGGCTGAACGGGTCAACGATACAGTGGGAGAACTGTCCTGGAACAGCCAACCGGATACAACCGGATACTGTATCCGTATCGGTATTGCACCGGACAAGCTCTACAACAGCATTCTTCTCTATGGGCAGAACTCCTATCGGATTACGTTTCTGAACCAGGAAACGAAGACGTACTATTATGCTGTGGATGCCTTCAATGAGCAGGGAATTACCGAAGGCAAGGTAAAGAAGTTCTAAAAAACAAAATGGAAAATATCAAAAACGATGAATCCATATGGACTGCCAAATGGATTACGGATCAGACTTATCGGTTTGCCGATGGGGCATCTCCTATTCCTTTTACGTTTCAAAAACGTTTTGATCTTGCTGGGCCAATCAAAAGAGCTCTTGTCCGTGCAACAGCACTTGGTATCTATGAGCTTTCCATCAATGGAAAGAAAGTCGGAAATGAGTATTTTGCTCCTGGTTTCACTAGTTACAAACATGTGCTTCAATACAACGAATACGATGTTACGGAATTGCTGAAAGCGGAAAACAGGATGATAGCTGTTGTCGGAGGCGGTTGGGCAGTCGGCCGTTTCACTTATTCGAGCAAGAGTAAAATCACCTGTGACAGGCAGGCACTGCTTTTGGAGATTCTTGTCGAATACGAAGACGGACGTGAAGAGAAGATCGCAACGGACTCGTCCTGGCAGGTTACGCTTGAGGGAAATTATCGGTTTGGTGATTTCTATGATGGTGAAACCTATGATTCCACAATAAATCTTGATGAAGTGTCCTGGAAGGACGCAGATGTCTATGTGCCAAAATTCAAAGTCAATTTGACTCGGCAATATGGTCCTAAGGTCGTCCGGCATGAAGTGTTTAAACCGATTGCTGTTTTCCCGGCTAAAAACGGCAGAGAAACGATTTATGATTTTGGCCAGAACTTCGCAGGAGTCGTCAGCCTTAGAATCAACGGCAAAAAGGGACAAAAGATTGTTGTCCGACATGCGGAAATTTTATACGATGGTGATTTATGTATGAAATCCTTGCGTACCGCAAAGGCAACCGCAACCTATATCTGCTTAGATGGACAACAGACCTATTCTCCTCGTTTGACATATATGGGGTTCCGATATATCGGCATTGAAGGTATCGCAAAGGAGAATGTTGAGGTTGAGGCAATTGCTTTGTATTCTGAAATCGAACAGATCGGGTCTTTCGAATGTTCCGATAAAATGCTGAATCAGCTGCAGAACAATATCGTATGGAGCGGAAAAAGTAATTTTGTCGATATTCCTACCGATTGTCCTCAGCGAGATGAAAGAATGGGGTGGACTGGTGATATTTCCGTTTTCGCTCGTACAGCCTGCTTCAATTTCGATATGTCTAAGTTTCTTGGAAAATGGCTTAACGATGTTTTGCTTGAACAAGGGCGTGGAGGAGGAATCCCTCTTGTTGTACCAAAGCAAGGAATATCTGCTCCGACGGTTGCGACAGCCTGTTGGGGAGATTGCTGCATTCTGGTTCCTTATGCGGAATATCTTGCACGTGGGGATAAAAACCTTTTGGAAAAACAATATCCTATGATGAAGAAGTTTTTGAAATCCGTAAAATTCTGGTCTGGATTTCTTAGCATAGGTAAGAACCATAGACGGATATGGAAATGGTTGTTCCAGTTCGGTGACTGGTGTGCGCCTTATGGCGGAGTTCTGGATTGGATGAAGATGGGTAAATGGATTGCTACTGCCTATTATGCCAATTCCTGTGCCATTGTATCCAAAATCGCAAGAATACTTGGTAAAGAAAATGATGCGGATTATTATCAAAATCTTTATCATGAAATCTCATTTGCGTATGTCAAATTGTTTTGCTATAAGTCCGGTAAACTAAAAAAGGAGTTTCAAACAGGATATGCTTTGCCCCTCTACTTTCATATGGTAGATGGTAATATCAGGAAAACAATGGCGGAGGAACTCAATCGCCTTGTCATCGAAAATGGGTATAAGCTCAATACTGGATTTACCGGAACACCATATCTCTTGTTTGCCCTTGCGGATAATGGGTACGTGGATACGGCCTATAAGGTATTGTTGCAGAAAAACTCCCCTTCATGGCTTTATGGAATCAGACATGGTGCGACGACACTTTGGGAACAGTGGGCGGTGATTAAGGAAGACGGGAAGATCGAAGACTTTATGAATCGGAAGGACATTCCTTCGATGAATCATTATGCGTATGGTGCAGTAGGCGATTTTTTGTATCGAAGAGTCCTTGGACTGGAGGCAAACGATGCCGGATATAGGACTTTTACGGTCAAGCCGATTCTGGGCGGTGATTTGACCTATGCGAAGGGATCGACAATGACGCCTTATGGGAAAATATCCGTGAGCTGGACTATCGATTGTGGAAAATTCTTCATCGAAATCCAGGTGCCTGATAAGGCATTGTGTAATCTGGTGATGCCAAGTGGAAAAAAGTATTCCCTTTTGGGTGGAAAACATAATATTGAGGAGGACATTTTATGAACAAAGGATTTCCGAATGGCTTTCTATGGGGTGCAGCAACATCTTCTGCACAGATTGAAGGTGGAATGGATGAGGGAGGAAGATCTCCAAGTATTTGGGATGTGGCCCCAAAAGAGAAGATAAAAAATGGAGAAGACTGCCATATTGCCTGTGACCATTATCATCGTTACAAGGAAGATGTCTTGATTATGAAGCAACTGGGACTTAAGTCCTATCGTTTTTCGATTTCCTGGTCGAGAATCTTTTCCGAAGAGGGAAAGATGAATCCGGAAGGTATTTCTTTTTATAGCGATCTTGTCGATGAATTGCTTCAGAACGGAATTGAACCGCTTGTGACTCTGTATCATTGGGATTTGCCTCTTTGGGTGGATGAAAAGGGTGGATGGGAAAATAAGAAGACGATTGCTTTCTATCTGGAATATGTGAAAGCTGTTGTCGATGCCTTATCCGATAGAGTCACCTATTGGATTACGTTCAATGAGCCATCCTGTTTCCTGATGAACGGATATATGCAGGGTGTTCATGCACCATTCAAAAGGAATTATCTATGTTTTCCGAAGATCTCCAAAATTTTCATGCAGGCAAATCATGAAGCAGTGAAAATCATACGCGAACGGGCGAAGAAAAAGCCGCAAATCGGTCTTTCCTTTGCATCAGGTGCCAATATTCCTCAAAGCATGGACGATAAGGATATCGAGAAAGCCAGAAAAAAGACGTTCTTCAAAGGAATCGGCCTGATGGGCAACCGCTGGTGGATGGATCCGATTCTGCTTGGAAAAGGAGTCCGTGCCTATGGAATCTACCATTTGAGCAATAGATTTGCAAAAAGCATACAGGTCAAATTTGATTTTATCGGTATCAATAATTATGAAGCTCTTGATTATGCGGCCTGGGGTGGAGATAAAAGCATCGATAGATCCAAGCTGAAGAAGACTTCGATGGGTTGGGTGATCGACGGAAGATCCCTTTATTGGACCTTGAGATTTGTCTATGAGCGATATCATCTTCCTATCATGGTTACGGAAAACGGAATGGCCAACGATGATAAGGTAGTCGGCAATCAAGTGGATGATAAAATCCGCTCCGAGTTTATGGACGAATATATCGGAAATATGAAAAAGGCAATTGTTGATGGAATTCCAGTTATTGGATATCAGCATTGGTCTTTATTAGACAATTTTGAATGGGCAGAAGGATATGGACCAAGGTTCGGCCTTGTCTATGTCGATTTTAAGACTCAGAACCGCATCATAAAAAACTCTGCTTATCATTATGGTGAAATCATAAAGACAAATGGGGAAAATATAAAATGAATCCTCTTTTTCCTTTGAATGAATATGTTCCGGATGGTGAACCGCATGTATTCGGAGACAGGGTCTATCTATATGGAAGTCATGACAGAGCGAATGGAGACAGGTTCTGCATGGATGATTATACCGTTTATTCGGCCCCTGTCTCTGATTTGACCAATTGGACTTGTCATGGGATTGCCTATCGGAAAAGCCAGGATCCAAGAAGCAGGAACGGAAGACTTGTTGATTTCTATGCCCCGGATTGCGTGAAAGGAAATGACGGAAGGTTTTATCTGTATTATTTTGCCGCCGGACCTAATACGACAGCCTTTGGACCGATGGCAGTAGCTGTATCCGATAAACCGGAAGGACCCTTTGAGTATCTAAGCGATATCAAATACAAAGACGGTTTTCCGGTACTGAAATATCTGACAAATGATCCTGCCGTAATTAATGATAATGGAAGGATATGGCTGTATTATGGTTGGGGACTTGGCAGGGATTTTGGAAATAGGTTATTTGCTCCCTTTTATGATTTTGTCCTTTCCAAGTTGTGCAAACGGACAATAGAAAACATCAGATCGGCAAAACCTTCCGTCCTTTCCTGCGCGGTCGTAGAACTTGAAGAGGATATGTGCACGGTAAAGGGTGAACCCAAAGCAGTTCTGGATAGTATCACCACAGCGAAAAAGAACACGGATTTTTATCATCATGCCTTTTATGAGGCAGCCTCGATACGTAAGTTCGGTGATACTTATTATCTGATCTATTCTTCGGGACAGAACAATGAACTTGCCTATGCAACAAGCAAATATCCGGATAGGGGGTTCGAATATAAGGGTGTCCTGATTTCCGGATGTGACCTCGGATACAAAGGCAACCGCCAGCGTAAAGCTCCAGCTGGAACAATCCATGGAAGTGTAGAGTTTATTGATGGCAGATATTATGTTTTTTATCATAGGACGACCAACAATACCGATTTTTCCAGACAGGCCTGTGCCGAGCCGATTGAAATGGTCGATGGCAAATTCCTGCAAGCGGAAATAACCACTCAGGGCGTAGGAAAACCATTGGAAACCAAAGGAAAATACTCTGCCGCCTACTGTTGTAATCTATACAACAAGAAGACGAGAAATGTTCAGGGAAACGGACATGGTAACCAGCAGCCTAATATTGCTTATCGCGATAAAGAGCATTTCATTACTGCGATGAAAGACCGGACAACGGTTGGATTCAAATACTTTGATTTTGACAGCCCGAAAAGAATGAAGGTGACATTGCGAGGCTCTGGAGGAAAGGTTGTCATCAAGGCAAAAGAGGATGACATCTTAGCTTCTTTTGCTTTTGAGACAAGCTATGATTGGAAGACGTATGAGGTGGAACTGAAACCGACAAAAGGGATTCATCCATTGTTTTTCGTCTTCTCTTGCAAAGGCAGATCTGATTTCAAGGAATTCGAATTTGAATAGGAGCAAATATTATGGCCTTGTTTTTTGCTTGGTTTGCGAAGAAATACAGCCCTTATGACATTGATAATGGTATGTTTAGCATGTTTGTGCAGGCAACACGCAGTATTCCTCTCGTATGTACGAAAATGATAGCAGATGACGGATATGGAATAGCAACAGTCAACGGAAAGGAAATATCGAAAGGGAAATGCGTGAAATTCGATTTTTCTCCATTGCCTTTCTATTTCCTGCCTGTAGGGGAAGTCGCTACTGAATTCGATAAGAGCTACAAAGTGGAACTGAAGGGATATAAGGCAGTCGGTGGCGGAAAATTCGCAAATAAAAAATTCACGTTCAGGACTCTGCCAAAACGCATCGATGACGGAAAGCACAAAGCAAACGAACTGGTTGCAAAAAATGTTTCCGATGAAGGAATCACCTTGCTTGAAAACCATGGTGTTCTTCCTCTTGCCAAGGGTTCCTGTGTGGCATTGCTTGGCGAATACTACAATTATCGTATTACGGCAATCGGAGCCGGACTGATCAAACCGCGTTGGACCTTGTCGATAGAAGAGGCCATTGGAAAATCGCGTTCTCTTTCTGTTTCTTTAAAGGCCAAAACGGCACTGTATTTCATTTCACGGGGAAGTGGGGAAAACAAAGACAACAGGCCAATCAAAGGAGATTATTATCTGACCGATGAGGAGAAAGAGGGGCTGACGAAAGCCAAAAAGGAATACGAGGATGTTGTCTTGATTCTGAATACCGGTTATCCCATAGAGATGGGCTTCATAGAATCGCTTGGCTTCTCTGCTGTCATTTGGACTGGATTTTCCGGACAGCGAGGCTCGGAGAGCCTGATTGATATTCTTCTAGGCGGAGTGAATCCATCAGGACGGCTTTCGGATACCTGGGCATTGGATTATTATGACTATCCTTCTGCTCATAATTTCATCAATCTTGATGAAAAATCTCCTGTTTATTCCGATGACGGCAAGAAATACGGAGCAAAGCTTTATTATGAGGAAAATCAGTTTGTCGGTTACCGTTATTTTGATAGATATCAAAAGAAAGTGACCTATTCTTTCGGCCATGGATTGTCCTATACGGATTTTGAAGTCAAGGCAAATGCCGAATTCAAAAATGGAATGCTGAGTGTGACCTGTTCCGTCAGAAACCTAGGAACAAGATTAGGGAAATATTCTGTATTGGTTTATGTCGAAAGCCCGAGTGGAAGATTGACAAAGCCTAAGCGGGTATTCTGTGGATTCGATAAGACTGGATTACTTGGATTGAATCAGGAACAGGTTCTCGATATTCGGATCCCGGCTAAGGATTTTGCAGTTTACGATGATAAGGAAACATCATTTGTTTTAGAGAAAGGCGAATATGTCGTTTATGTGGGAGGAAGTATCGAGGAAGCAAAAAAGATAGGATCCTTTTTGCTTGACAAAGAAGAAGTAATTGAACGATCCGTTTCTGTCTGCTCTCCTCTTGAGGAAGTCGGATCGATAGATGAACAAGGCAGAGTGAAAGAGAAGTCTAGGATTGTTTCTCATGATAAAATCATTGCAAAGCCGGCTTACTATGTAAAACGTGATTATCCTATGTTAGATAAATACCATGGAAAAACGATAACTCTTTCGGATGTCAAGAAGGATTCTTCGAGAATGGATGATTTTGTGTCTCAGTTCTCCATCCCTGAACTTGTCAATTTTGTGGTATGCAATGGAACATGCTGGCAACCATACAAGAATGGTGCGGCAGGAAAACTTGCACATAGCAAAAAATACGGAATTCCTACATTCTATATGAGCGATGGGAACAACAGTGTTAATCTGAATTGTTTTACTACAGGTTTTCCATCTAGCAATCTTCTTTGCTGTACTTTCAACAAACAACTTGCCTATGATGAAGGTAAGGTGCTTGCCTTGGAATCGAAAGAGAATGGAATTGCGATAAACTTGGGACCTGGTGCAAATATTCACCGGAATATCCTATGTGGAAGACATGCGGAATATTTTTCCGAGGATCCGATTCTTGCCGGTGTTATGATGGCATATCAGGCAAAAGGCCAGGAAGAGAACGGAGTACTTGCGACTTATAAGCATCTGTTTGCCAATAATATGGAATTCGAGAGGAAGTCGGCTCATGATATCATTGAAGAAAGAACGCTGAGGGAATTGTATCTCCGGGTTTTCGATAAAGCTTTATCTATCTACAGTCCTTCATGCGTAATGACATCCTATAATCCGGTAAATGGAATCTATCCATGTGAAAATTCTAAATTGCTGAATGATCTTGTGAGAGAAAACTGGGGATTCCATGGCATTGTGATGACGGATTGGGGAAGCTATGATACTGCAGATCCGATTCGAAGCATCAATGCCGGAACCAACTTGCTAACTCCAGGGAGCAGAAAATACTACAGGATGATCCTGAAGGCAGTGAAAAAAGGCAAAATCAATCCGGCGACTCTGCAACATTGTGTAAAGCAGATGATGGAAGTACTAGTGAGGTGTTTATGAAAATTACAATTGATCGCAATTTGGCCGTTGTGGATACAGATTATTCCTGGCAGTTTGGAATCGGAAATGATCATGCTTTTCAAATGCATCGCATGGATATTTGTCATGCCGCCAAGCTTGTTCATGATGAACTTGGCATGAAATACATCCGTTTTCATGGGATATTCGATGATGACATGCTCTGTTATCAAAGACTTTCTGATTACAAACCGTTTAAATCCGTCCCTCATTCTAAAGAGATAAAAGAAGTCAGTTTCAAACAGGTGTCTCTTGTCTACGATAATGTTCTTGCCTGTGGCCTAAAACCTTTTGTCGAACTGTCATTCATGCCTTCTGCTCTTGCCAGTGGAAAGAAGACAGGTATTCGGTATCTGAACAATATCACAAAACCTAAATCACTTGTGAAATGGGCAGAATTCATCAAAAATTTCATTACATTCCTGCTCAAGCGCTACGGAAAAGAGGAAGTGGAAAGCTGGTATTTCGAAGTGTGGAATGAGCCGGATCTTCCGATATTCTTCCAAGGAAGTCAGGAGGACTATTTTCGGTTCTACAAGGTTACGGCTGAGGCAGTGAAGTCTGTGAATAGGAATCTTCGTGTCGGAGGACCTTCCTCATCGGCTTGCTTATGGATAGAAGACTTTACAAAGTTCTGTAAACAAAACGATGTTCCTTGCGATTTTGTCTCGACTCATCATTATCCTGGTGATGCTTTCGGAAACAGTTTTACGATGAAGGATGCTTTTCGCATGATGGGGATTGCAAGCAATGCCTCAAAGAAAGGAATCGATCTTTCCGATACGATGACGGAAATGTTTTTCCGCCCTGAGATTTATAAAACATGGCGAAAAGGTGTCCTGAAAGAACTTGATGAAAAAGCTGTTAAGGGAGCGGGTGATAAACCTTTGTTTGTCACGGAATGGAATTCTATGGCCGTATTTACCTCACCTATCCATGATGAAAAGTTTTCTTCTGCCTTTATCGTAAAGACATGCATGGACTTGACGAATAAAATAAAGGGATATATGTTCTGGTGCTGCTCGGATGTTTATGAGGAACAGTTCATGTTGGGTAAGCCGTTTCATGGCGGTTTCGGACTTGTCAGCAATGATGGTATTCCCAAACCTAACTTTTGGGCTTTCAAGATTCTATCCAAACTTTATAGGAAACGATTGGCTTTAAACCAGAAAGCAAATGAAGATGTTGAGTATGCAGCATTTGTCGATGGAGATAAAACCCAGGTGCTTTTGTGGGCCCAGGATCAGGATTGTGCAAAACACGAAAGTCATGATTTGGAAATATTGGTCAATCACGTTTCCTCTAAAGTCACTGCCGAATTCATAGATGACGAACACTGCAATCCGAAAGCGGAATGGGAAAAACTTGGAAAGACGGATTTATTGACCAGACAAGAAGTTTTTGAAATAAAAGAAAAGACAAAACTGAAACCGGAAAACGTTCCTTTTGATCTTTTTGATGGTAATACACGGATAAGAATGACTCTGAAAACGAATGATGTGGTTCTATTGACGCTGGAATGACCGAAGCGGACAAAGGTTTTGTATGCCGATTCAACATGTGTATGATAGTTCCCGATAGACTTGGCTTTCAAACGTGAATCCACGGTTCGATGCCATATTCTGGGATACGATTGATTGATTTAGGAAGGAAAATGGTATTCAGTCGATTTATTTTTTGGTAGCATATCCAAAGAATGAAAATCGCAATTGTAGAGGATGAAGAAAAAGCATGCTTTTCTTTGCGGGACATGCTGATTCGTTATTCCAAGGAAAACGGAATTGAATCCGATATCGAGATTTTTAAGGACGGACTGGTCTTTCTTGAGAAATATCAGCCTGTTTTCGATGTCGTCTTTATGGATATTGAAATGCCATATGTTGATGGGATGAAAGCAAGTATCCAATTGCGGAAAAAGGATACCGCTGTTCCTCTTGTGTTCGTGACGAATCTTCGTCAGTATGCTTTGGAGGGATATCATGTTGGCGCGATGGATTTTTTGATCAAGCCTGTTAGATATTCATCCTTGCAGACGATTTTGGATCGAATCCGACAAAGAACTGTTCTGTATGGGGAAGAGGTTATGATAAAGAATCAGAATGGAATGTATCGAATCAAGGTCAAGGATATCGTCTATCTTGAGGTTTTGTCACATTATATCATTTATCATACTTTGGATGGTTCCTATAAATTCTACGGAAGTCTTAGCGAAGAAGTCGAAAAGCTTCCTAAGAAGTTGTTCTCTTTCTGTAGCAGCTGTTATCTTGTCAATCTTTCTTTTGTCCAGAAGGTAGAGAAGGATACTGTTGTTGTCAATGATACGGAACTGAAAATAAGTAGGAGAAAAAAGAACGAATTTTTGGATGCACTATCCAGAAGATTTGCTCTGATGTGAACTATGATCATACCTTATTTATTATTCTTCTCATCGCTTTTGTTTGTAGAGTATATATTGTTCACATCCATATTTGCATTTGGATTGAAAAGAAGAAAACATTTTCTTGTATTATCTGTAATTTATATTTTCTTTTTCTTTGCATTGATTCTCGGATTGAATTATATTGGATACAAATTCATAGAACATAACTCTTTTTCATATTCATCGATTCAATACGTGCATCTTTTTTCTTCACTTTTGATTCTTTTCGTTTATTCCTTGTTTTTCCTTCTTTTCAATGAAAAAATCCATATTGCTCTTTTTGCCGCTACTGCTTCCAGTATTTCTCATTTGATGTTCAGCAGCATATACAATGTTTTTCTTCTCGTTTGTGATCGTTATTCCTTATATACATTCTTTATCGACGGCTTTGATTGGATATCTCTGCTTCTTTATCTGACTGTGCTTCTTCTGTCTCTTTGGTTTGTCGTCTTTTTCCTTTCTATTCCCTTCTTCCGTTTTAGAAAAGAGGACTATAAAACATTAAATTCGTTCATCTCGGTTATTTTCTTTTTTTCGATGGCTATTCTCATGTTCTTTCAGACCAACGTTATGGTCTCATCTTCCGGAAATAAGACTGTCTCTTTTTTCTTCTATGCCGTAGAATTCTTGTTTTGTCTCGTACTTTTGTTTGTTCAGCATTTTATGTTGGTCTGGGGAAAAGATCTTAACGAAAAGAAGGCTCTGGAGAACTTTGATGAGGCCTACAGGAAACAGACGGAAATGATGAATAAGAACATGGAGACCATCAATATAAAGGTACATGATCTCAGACATCAGATTTCCGGCAAGGCAAGTCAGGCTTCTCTTGATTCTGAATTCAAGAAGGAGCTTCTGGATGTTGTTTCTATCTATGATACTCATATGAATACCGGAAACCGTGTTTTGGATTCTCTTCTTCAGCAGAAGGCTTTGGTTTGCGATGTGAATGATATCCAGTTTGTCGTTATGCTAGATGGAAAGAAAATGGATTTTCTTTCGGTTTCCGATATGACTTCCCTGTTTGGAAATGCTTTGGACAATGCCATAGAGCAAGAAACCAAAGAAGACAAGGAAGTGAGGTTTGTCCATGTTGTTTCCCAGGAAAAGGATTCTATTCTGTCTGTGACGATAGAGAATTATTGCAGCAATAAACCCTTGTTTGGAGGTGATGGACTTCCTATGACATCGAAAGCGAAGGAGTATCATGGGTTTGGTACAAAAAGCATAAAATCGATTGTCGAAAAATATGGAGGAGTCTGTTCCTTCCAATGGGAAAAGGGGACTTTTATTCTCAATTTTCTTTTCTTCCGTTGATGTAACCTGAGGAAGATTTTCAACCGATTAGGTGATGGTTCTTTGTTTTTCATTCCTTTCTTTTATGATGAAAGGGCTTTTAAAGCACTTGAAAGGGGAAAATATGAAAAACAGAATCTTCAGTATCTCGTCTTTAGTATTGACTTGCGTCCTTCTTACCGGATGCGGAGCAAAGAATGCAAGTGGAAAGCTACCGTGGATGTTATGACTTCCGCAGGTAATGGGGTTTTAAACTCTCAGATTTCATCCATGATCGGAGCTGTCACGGATCTTTCTTTGGACGTTGATATGAAATCCAAGACTTACACATTTACAAAGGACTATTATTCTATTTCCAAGGATGAATCCGGAAATCCGGTCAAGGATTCCAACAACAATGAAGTGAAGGCATTGGAACTCAAGTTCGTTTTCAAGGGAGAGGTCAAAGATAATAAGGAAGAGACTTATACTTTAGCTCCCGCTACCGGTGTGGAATATAGCATCGATTGGGGCATCTATTATGAAATTCTTAATCCGATTGGATGCATTCCTTTCGAAGCCGGCAAAGGCACAGAGAAGGATGATGCGAAGAAGCTGGATTTCTTCTATACTCCTTATCTTAAGAACAATGGATCCAATAACAGTTCGATGAACGTCACCGTCAAAGACGGAAGTCTATCCTTCGAAGGCTTCAGCCTTACCGAAGAAGAGTGATACGATATGGCTTCAAAGAAAATCGTTCTTTCCTGTCTCTTCGACGTCCTTGGTGTTGGAATCATTACCGGAGCTATTGTATGCGGGTCCATCTTTGATCCGATTCTGACTCTTCACCTTGGAACAATAGGTGGGAATTCTGCTTCCCAGAAAGAGTACACGAAATACAAAACTGCGGAGGAATTGGACCAGGCCAGAAAGGATATCTCTGTCGAAATAGAGGGTGAAGGCGCTGTTCTTCTTAAAAACAGCAACAATGCGCTTCCCCTATCCAAGAATTCCAAAGTTTCTGTTTTCGGACAGCACGCCCATGAAATTCTAGCTTCTGGTTCCGGCTCTGGTTCTATCGGAAATCCGGAAAAAAACTTGAAAGAGGTTCTTGAAGAATCGTCTTTTGAGGTGAACCAGACATTATGGGACTTCTATCTCGACAATGGAGTGAAATCACTTGGAAATGCGCCGGCCCTTGCAGGCGGCAATACAAAAACAGACTGGTCTATCAATGAATGCCCGCAGGAAAAATATACTGCGGCCGTCAAGGATTCATTGAATGCCTATAATGATGCTGCCATTGTCGTCATCTCCAGGACGGGAGGAGAAGGTGGAGATCTTCCGATGCAGATGGATTTGTATGGTGGAAAGAAAGAAGAACATTATCTTGAACTCAATCAGGATGAAAAAGATCTGCTTTCCATGGTCACTTCATCTTTCAAGAAGACAATTGTCCTTCTAAATACCAATAACGATTTCGAGATGGGATTTCTGAAGGACTATGATATCGATTCCTGTCTTCTTATCGGAGGAGTTGGATTGGGTGGACTTTCCGGAATCGGAAAAATCCTGAATGGAGAAATCAATCCATCCGGACACCTGAACGACACGCTTGTCTATGATGATTTCTCTGCTCCATCTAGTCAAAATTTTGGCGATTTCATTTATAGCAACAGTACAGACTATAATTATGTTGTCTATTCTGAGGGAATCTATGTTGGATATCGTTATTATGAGACGAGATACGCTGATAAGGTGCAAAATGCGGAAAATGTCGGAACGTTCGATTATGATTCAACTGTTGCATATCCTTTCGGATATGGAATGAGCTATACAGATTTTGAATGGTCCGATGCCTCCATTACCTTCGATGCTGAAAGTGATTCCTTTATTGCATCGGTCAAAGTAACCAATACAGGCAAAGTAGCCGGTAAGGATGCGGTTGGACTTTATTTCAGCTCTCCTTATATTCATGGCACAACGAAAATCCAAAAATCTGAAATCGAGCTCGGTGGTTTTGCAAAGACCGGAATCATTGAACCTGGTAGTAGCGAAACAATCAAAATAACGATGCCGAAATCTGAAATGGCAAGTTACGATTACCAAGACGTAAAATCCTATGTCCTAGAGGCAGGAGACTATTATCTTACCTTGGCTAAAGATAGCCATGATGCCGTAAATTCCGTTTTAAAGGAAAAAGGTTGTACAGTAGATTCAAAGAATATTTCTGTGAAATACACACAGGCTTCTACGGATAGTGATTCATATTCACATGATGCAGAAACAGGAACAAAAATAACCAACTTATTTGACGATGCCAAATATGATGGGATGACAGTCCTTTCTAGAGACGATTGGACGAAGACGGATTCGCTTAAGGTATCCAATCTTTCTCTTTCCGAAAAAGACCTTCAGCAGGCAAAGAAAATCGGAGCGGAAGCAAGCTTGAATCCTGAGTATTCGAAAGATCCTGGCACACCCACGACGAAAAGTGGTAATACGCTTCAGCTTAAGTATCTTGTGGAAACGGAATTCGATGATGAGAAATGGATGACTTTGGTAGAAGAGATTTCAAAAGCGGATCTGCAGAAATTGTTTTCAACTGCAGGATATTCCACAATAACAATCGAGAATATCGGAAAACCGGTCGGAAAGGATACAGATGGTCCTGCCGGACTTCAGTCCTTTGTCGGCGGTGCATCCAGCTTGAAGGCATATTGATATCCTACCGAGAATGTTCTGGCTTGTACTTGGAACCAGGAACTGGCCAATCGTTTTGGAGAAATGGTAGGTGAAGATGCATTGCATGGAAATGTCACAGGATGGTATGCTCCTGGTATGGATACACATCGTTCCCCATTTGGTGGAAGAAACTTCGAATATTATTCCGAAGACGGTCTTCTTGCAGGAAAGATGGGTGCTAATGTGGTAGCTGGAGCGGCAAAAAAAGGTCTGTACTGTTTTATCAAGCATTTTGCTCTCAATGAACAGGATACAAACAGAGGTATGACACTTCATACTTGGGCGGATGAGCAGACGATGCGTGAAATCTATCTTAAGCCGTTTGAAATTTCCGTGAAGGAAGGTAAGGCAACTGCCTTGATGACTTCCTTGAATTGTATCGGTGTCACTGCTGCAGTCGGAAATTATAACCTCATCACAAAACTTCTAAAGAATGAGTGGGGGTTCAAGGGTATGGTGATCACGGATTACCTTGCGTATGATGAGAACCTTATGATTCAGGCTTTGTTTGCCGGTGGGGATGCTATGTTATCCACATATGGCTTGTTTTCCAATAAAACCAATGCCATCATGGTACAGCTCCAAAGGGCAGCAAAATCCATTTTGTATACCATCAGCAGGTCAAATGCAATGTATCCTCTCTTGGATGGTGCAACTGTTTCTACCGGTTTTGCCATCTATAAGATAATAATCATAGCCGTTGTTGCTTTGATTGTTATTGCCTTGGCTTTGATGAATTTCTTTGTATTCTTTAGAAAAAAAGAAAAGGTTGAATGAAAAATAAGTATATTTTTAAGATGCAACTCCTTATTTGTAATCAAGAACGGGAATTATACTTTTGCAAGTAGCAAAACATTGTATAGAGAACTATGGATCAAGAAAGATAGTAACATTTTTTTGAAAACTGCCAATCAAAGCGGATTGTTTGAATGGAGTGGATCCAATGAAAATATTGGAGGTGATTCTAAAATATAATAGAAAAAGGTCGATTACGAAATCAACTGCGCAGAATTAGCCTTTGAGATAGGTGAAAGGAAAAAAATCAAAATGGCCCAAGGAGTTTTCCTTGAGCCATTTTGGAATGGAATGTCTCTGGTGTCGATAGAAACAGGATAGGAGATGTGATTAAATTCAGGTATTCTAGCTTTTAAAATGATGGTAGTTATAAACTATGAAAAGTTTAGAATGAAAAAAGCTGTCACTGCGGATTTGGCATCCTTCTCTGATTTTAGGATTTTATTCTGATAGTCAATGTTGGAACCCTATTTCTCGTATTGTTTCTTGAATTCTGTTCCCCACTCTTTCATGGCATCGATGACTGGCTTGAGTGACTTTCCAAGTGGGGTCAACGAGTATTCCACTTTTGGTGGAACGACAGGATAGACTTCTCTGTGGACCAGTCCATCTTCTTCCATTTCTCTTAGCTGCTGAGTCAACATCTTCTGAGTGACAGGAGCAAGGGAACGTTTGAGTTCACTGAATCTTTTTGTTCCTTCCATCAGATCCCGGAGGATCAGGATTTTCCATTTGTCGGAGATGAAATCCAGTGTCGTCTGGACGGGACATTTCGGAAGGTTGTTGTAATCAATCATCATAAATCCTCCATGGTTTTTCTGTTTTCCAATAGTTTACCATGGAAGCAAGGAGATTAGAGAGAAACAACACTGATTCTTTCTTTGTTGTATTTCCCGCTTTCAAGGACGTCGACAAGTGCAATAGCATAATCAGCGTAGGAAATGGTGCTTTCACCTTTGGAATTCAGAATCATATTCTCTCCGCCGAGTTTGTATGTCCCGGTTTCTTCTCCGTCTGCAACGAAATTGCAGGCAGGAGAGATATAGATCCAGTTGAGATCCTTTGCCTGTCTCAAATAGGCAAGACCTTTTCCATGTGCACTGGAAAGGGGCTTCCAGGAATCCGGGAAATCCTTTCCCATATCGACCGTGATGGTTCTCTCCGAATTGACGAAGAGGCTTCCGGCACCGCCGACTACATACAGTCTGGTTTTAGTTCCTTCTAGAATATTGGCGAGATGGATCATGACATTAGGGATGTTGTTGATGGTCTTTTTATCCCATCCGCCGGCGCAGTCGATGACGGCATCGAATCCGGATACTTCTTCCTTGGTAAGGTCCAATGCATTTTTTTGAATGTAATTTCCTGCCTCAGACAGATTCTCTCCCTTTCCTGATCCAGTAACATCGAATCCTTTCTTTAAGGCATTCTTGACAACAAGTTTTCCGACTCTTCCGTTTGAAGCTACGACAAGTACTTTCATTTTTGTTTTTCCTTTCCGAATCCTTTTGGATTGTGATTTTATTATACGGAAAAGAATCTTTCTGAAAAGTACGCACTAATTTGTAATATAGTCACTAAAAAGATACTACAGACAACTTTCTGAATGACTTACTTTTGGTTTTTCTTAATCCCATATTCGGATGTTAAGGTTACTTCCTTAAGGATGGAATAGATCCTTTTCCTTTGGTTTGATCATCTCTTTTGCAAATCCATAAAGAAGCAAGCCTGAAATGAAGAACACGTATTTGTTTATTGCAGAAAACAGGTTTTAGTCAAAGCAATCCATTCAAACAAATGCTAGAACATGATATTTGAATCGGGATATGCAACATTCACCAATTTGATTTCGGTTTCAGACACGGTCACTTCAAAACTCCAGAATCCTCGGGCGAATTCATCAAATTCCAAATATTCTCTCCGGTTCTTGTTCGCGTCATATTGGTAGCCATCTGCCTTGGCATTGGGAACCAGGGAAATATTTACATAGTGGCTGTCTTTCATTTCGCTCAGGAAATCAGCAACCGGTATTTTGGCTTTGATTGCATAACAGCTGGAGGGAATCGGGCATTCTCCTGAATATCCAAAATCAAAATGATCGTCTACGAATTCCTTTGTCATAGGTTGAATGCAGAACGGCTTTCCCTGCTTCACTTCCTTGCCATATGCTTCATCGGCAAAACTATATTGGAAGACAAGCGGAGATGAATTATAAAGCAAAGAAGGATCCATACATTTTTCTTCCGCAAAATACGTAACAGAAATACGGAAATTCAAGTCATCCTTACGTGGAAACGTTTCTGTGTAGATTTTAGGCATCCAAAGCATTGTATATTCTCTGACATCTGTGATTGGACATTGTCCAGGAATATAGGAATAATGGTTTATAGAACATAACTCATCACTTGTGTATTCCCTCTCAGAGTAATTTCCAGAGCTTTTGCTATTCTGAGATGGGAAAGTTGAACTTCTGATGTCAGAATTGGTGGTTTGATTTGCTTCCTTTTGACAGGAAGCAATAAGTGGCATTATAAGAATCATTCCGATGATGTTTTTCCGTTTCATATACAATA
>ERZ808240.342-NODE-342-length-62653-cov-56.066823_pt1 | contig 62653 bp, 42 predicted proteins | sample MGYA00521084_ERZ808240 | MGnify/ENA primary metagenome ERZ808240 (study PRJEB31516, sample SAMN03275571) | gut metagenome | biome: mammalia-associated habitat; material: feces | host: Papio cynocephalus | place: Kenya | collected 2012-08-06 ...
GACTAATTCTTATGAATTAGAAATTCAAAATCTATACTTACTTGACCTCCTCGAAGTCGGCGTCCTGGATGTTGTCATCCTGCTTGGCGCCGCTGTTGTCGGCCTGTGCGCCAGCGCCAGCACCTGCCTGTGCGCCAGCGCCCGGCTGTGCGCCACCCTGGTACATCTGTGCCGAGGCGGCTTGCATGACGTTGTTGAGGTTGGCGATGGCAGCGTCGATGGCGGCCACGTCGGCAGCCTTGTGGGCGTCCTTGAGCTGCTGGAGAGCCTGCTCGATGCCCGGCTTCTTGTCAGCGGGAATCTTGTCGGCATTGTCCTTCAGGAAGTTCTCGGTGGTGAAGATCATCGAGTCGGCCTGGTTCATCTTGTCGACCTTCTCGCGCTCAGCCTTGTCGGCAGCAGCGTTCTGCTCGGCCTCGGCCTTCATGCGGTTGATCTCATCCTCGCTCAAGCCTGATGAAGCCTCGATGCGGATGGCCTGCTCCTTGCCTGTGGCCTTATCCTTGGCGCTCACGTTGAGGATGCCGTTGGCATCGATATCGAATGTGACCTCAATCTGCGGAACGCCACGGCGAGCCGGTGCGATGCCCTCGAGGTTGAACTGGCCGATGCTCTTGTTCTGCGAAGCCATGGGGCGCTCGCCTTGCAGCACGTGGATGGTCACGGCTGTCTGGTTGTCGACAGCGGTAGAGAACACCTCGCTCTTCTTGCAGGGGATGGTGGTGTTGGCGTCGATGAGCTTGGTCATCACGCCGCCCATGGTCTCGATGCCGAGGGTCAGCGGAGTGACGTCAAGCAACACGATGTCGCCTGCGCCCTTCTCGTTGTTGAGGATGGCACCCTGTATGGATGCGCCCACGGCCACAACCTCATCGGGGTTGACACCCTTCGAAGGCTCCTTGCCAAAGTAGTTCTTGACCAGTGTCTGCACGGCGGGGATACGGCTTGAGCCACCCACCAGGATCACCTCGTCGATGTCGCTCGTTGAGAGCTTGGCGTCGCGGATGGCGTTCTGGCAAGGCACCAGGCAAGCCTGGATCAAGTTGTGGGCCAGTTGCTCAAACTGCGAGCGTGTCAGTGTCTTCACCAAGTGCTTGGGCACGCCGCCCTCAGCCGAGATGTAAGGCAAGTTGATTTCGGTGGAAGTGGTGCTTGAGAGCTCGATCTTAGCCTTCTCTGCAGCCTCCTTCAGGCGCTGCATGGCCATCGGGTCTTTGCGGAGATCGATGCCCTCATCGGCCTTGAATCCGTCGGCCAGCCAGTCGATGATGACCTGGTCGAAGTCGTCACCGCCCAGGTGCGTGTCACCATTGGTGGCCAGCACCTCAAACACGCCACCGCCAAACTCCAGGATGGAGATATCAAACGTACCGCCGCCGAGGTCGAAGACGGCGATCTTCATGTCCTTGTTAGACTTGTCGACACCATAGGCCAGTGCGGCAGCCGTAGGCTCGTTGACGATACGGCGCACGTTGAGACCCGCGATGGCACCAGCCTCCTTGGTGGCCTGGCGCTGTGAGTCGGAGAAGTAGGCCGGCACGGTGATGACGGCGTCGGTCACCTCCTGTCCGAGATAGTCCTCAGCGGTCTTCTTCATCTTCTGCAGCACCATGGCGCTGATCTCCTGCGGAGTGTAGGGGTGTGCGGCACCTTCGATCTGCACCTTGGGATATCCGTTGTCGTTGATCACGGTGTAAGGCACGCGCTCGGCCTCCTTGCGGCTCTGCTCGTAGGTCTCACCCATGAAGCGCTTGATGGAGTAGACTGTGTTTTTCGGGTTGGTGATGGCCTGGCGCTTGGCAGGGTCGCCCACCTTGCGCTCACCATCTTTCATGAAGCCCACCACTGACGGAGTGGTGCGCTTGCCCTCACTGTTAGCGATCACTACCGGCTCGTTGCCCTCAAAGACGGCCACGCAGCTGTTGGTAGTACCTAAGTCGATTCCAATAATCTTTCCCATAGTTGTATATTTTTTATTTTTATTGTTCTGAATGAATGTTGCGTGAAACGAATGTTCGCCTATCTTTAAACAAAGGGCGTGCCAAACATTTTTTGGTTTGCGGCAGATATGACAGACTGACACAATGTCCGAAAGTTCTTGGCAAACATCTTGGCCGGTCAGCTAATTTGTCTTACCTTTGCAAAAGTTTCCGCATGAGGAGACCGACTTGACGATGCCGGATGAAAACGCCACTACCTCGGCAGTGCGCTTTTGCCTGGCATCTTTTGTCATCCGACGTAAGTGTGGCAGTGTCCGTCAGCTGCAATGGCAAATCATATAAGGTGGGTTCTATCAATTACCACCATAGCAACATAAATAAGATCGTGGGTTACGTTTTGTCATCTTTGGGTCTCTTTTTGTCCCATTCCGCCTGCCTGCTCGGTCACATAGCCCGCTATGCTCCCTCGCGCGCTAACGAAATGGCCTCAAAAAGAGCCTCGAAATCTGACAAAGCTAATTTATAGAACCCATCATAAGAAGTAGGGCAATGAAAGACAATCGTGATGCATTGAACTATGGCGAGATGCGCATACCGCGTCTTTTCCGCAAGTTGTTTTTCCCCACCTTGTTGGGACTGTTGTCGGGTGTGCTGCTCAACCTGGCCGACGGCATCTTTGTGGGGCGCGGCGTAGGCAGTGACGCCTTGGCGGCCATCAACATTGCCGCCCCGATGTTTCAGGTGGCGGCCGGCATAGCCTTGATGTTTGGCAGTGGTGTCAGTGTGGTGGCGGCCATTCACCTGAGCAAGGGCAACCTCAAGGCGGCCAACATCAATGTCACCCAGGCGTTCACCATGGGATTGGTCCTGATGGGGTTGGTGGTTGTTGCCATCAATGTGTTTCCACGCCAGGCCGTCGCTTTGCTGGGCTGCAGTGACAAGCTTTATCCCATGGTCCACGACTATCTGCTGGGTGTCAGTCCCTGCCTGTTGTTCTTTGTAGTGGAGCTGGTGGGTCTCTTTGTCATCCGGTTGGACGGTTCTCCCCAGTATGCCATGATGCTCAATGTGGTGGCGGCCTTGGTCAACATTGCGCTCGACTGGCTGTTCGTCTTTCCTTTGGGCATGGGCGTCTTTGGTGCCGCCGTGGCCACGTCGCTGTCGGCCCTGCTGGGCGCTATGCTGGTAGTGCACTATCTGCTCCGTCGCAGCAGGCAGTTGCGGTTGTACCGTCCCAAGTTTTCAGCCGTAGCCCTGCGTCTCACGGCGCGCAACTGCGGTTACATGTTGCGCCTGGGTTTGCCCACGTTCATTGCCGAGACAGCCATTTGCTGCATGATGGTCAGCGGCAATTTTGCCTTCATGCGTTACCTCCGTGAGGATGGCGTGGCAGCATTCTCTGTGGCGTGCTATCTGTTCCCGATGATTTTCATGTTTGGCAACGCCATCGCTCAGTCGTCACTTCCCATAGTCAGTTACAATCACGGGCTGGGTTGTGCCGACCGTGTGCGCGAGACATTGCGACTGTCAGTCGTGCTGGCCTGCGCGCTGGGACTGCTCATGTCGGTTTTGGGTTTTGTGCTTGCTCCAGCGCTGGTCAGTCTTTTTGTCGGCGACTTGTCGGCAGCCACCCCCATCGGCAGCCAGGGGTTGCCCCTCTTCCTGCTCACCTGCCTGCCGTTCACGCTCAATGTGGTGCTTATCGGCTATCTGCAGAGCCTTGAGCGCTACCGTCCGGCCACGGTCTTCATGTTGCTTCGCGGCTTCATCTTTGTCATCCCCAGCTTTGTCGTGCTGCCTTTGGTGGCCGGCATTCCAGGTCTTTGGCTGGCGGAGCCCCTGTCGGAGACCGTGTCCCTCGTGCTGTTGCTGGGTTATATGGCCCGTTCCCGTTTTCAATGATGAAAGGCCGACGACGGCTTATCGCAACCGTGTCGGCCCTTGGCATGATGTGGGGAAAGAGAGACAACCTCACATCTTCTATATGAGGCCGTTATGGCTCGGCCCATTTCTCATTCACATCCTTGATGTCGATTCCGAGCAGCCGCATCTGGCGGAACATCTCGGGCAGCACCTCGCGGAAGAAGGTGGTGCGCCGGGCCTGCATGATCTGCTCCTTGGCATCGGCGGCCACGAAGTAGCCCAGTCCGCGGCGGTTGTAGATGACGCCCTCGCGTGCCAGCTCCTCATAGGCTTTCACGGCCGTATTGCTGTTGACCCCCAGCGTCACAGCATACTCGCGCACGGATGGTATGCGGTCATTGGCCCCATACTTGTCCGCCAGGATGTCGTCGCAGAGGCGGTCGGCCATCTGCAGGTATATGGCTTTGTTGTTGTTGAACGTCATTTTGTCAGTTTTAAGTTGTCCGTATCGATGACGCCGCTGCCCGTTATGGTCGGTGCGATCGTCTCCGCGTCTCCGCTCAGCGTGATGGTTCCGCTGCCCGTCACGTCGGCCCCCACGTCTCCACACCGCTTGAGCCCCAGCGTGATGGTTCCGCTGCCCGTCACATGGGCGATGGTGCTTGTCGTCTGCGAGAGCGAGGTTTGTATGTCTCCGCTGCCCGCGATTTGTGTTTTCACCCGGTCGGCTTCCACGCCCGCCACGCAGATCTCTCCGCTTCCGGCAATCGCCAGCGCCAGCTGGGGTGCCCTCATGGTCTTGTTGCATGTGAACGTGCTGCTTCCGGCTATGTTGACACTTGTCAGGTAGGGAGCCCTGACGATGATTTTGACGGCATCGGCGCCCGAGTTGCGCATGATCCACATGACGTTGTCCTTGTCCTTGTTTCTTTCGCTTCCCTTCTCGATGCTCAGTGTGCTGTCGCTGGTCACGTTGAGTAGGATGCGGTCCAGCGCCTTCTCGGGAGCCGTGATGGTCACGCTGAACGTGTCCGACGGAATGTACTCGTAGTCGGAGCAGACACTGATGGCGAGCTTGTTGAAGTTGCGCACCGTGATGGTGCGTGTGGTCTCGGGTCCCAGGTCTTTCTGGGTCTCCACCTTGCAGGAACCGAGCAGGGCGAGGGCGGATATGAGCAGCAATGCGATATGCTTCATGGTGATAAGTGAGTTGTTAGAAGTTGAAAAATTTGTTGTTGATGGCCTGCATGCGCGAGTAGATGCGGAACGCAGCCCAATAGTTGAAAGCGATGAGCGCCAGGAAGGCCAGTGTGTAGAGCGCAGTGGCCCACGGCGTGGTGATGATGCCCACGCTATAGACGCCATCGCCGTAAAGCGTGTCGAGAATGTACTTCGCCAGGTAAGAGCCACCCACCAGTACCGCCATGCCCGTGAAGAACAGCAGTATGCAGCTCAGTATCCAGGACTGTCGGCGGAAGAAGGTGCCGGCGAGCAGGAACAGGGAGTGTGGAAACCAGAAGAGGATGATGAAGCCCGGGAGCGTGTCGCCGAAGGCGAGTGACAGGCGCGGGAACGACTCGGCGACCACCGTGACGAACTTGGCAAATGACGACTGGCAGAAGCCAAACGTCGCCTGGTAGACGCCCATCTGCAGCAGGTCGCCGATGATGAAGCCGACGGCGATGGCCAGGGGCAAGGTGACGATGGTGTGCAGGTAGCGGCCCGCAAACTTCTCCAGTCGGCTGGCCGGCAGCATGAACGTAGTGATGCGTCGGCGCTTGTCGCCCAAGTACTTGGTGAGAATCGCGCCGCAGGTGATGTAGTAGCAGATGGAGGTGGCTATCATGAAGTCGGACGACATCTCTGTGCACGACATGTCGTAATAGTCTCTGGAGAACACACCGTTGATGAAAGGCATCACCAATGTGGGGAAGATGATGATGAAGAAGCCCAAGGCTAAGAACGTGTAGAGCTCCTTGCGCTCAGAGAGCATCCAGCGGAGCACGTGGGCAAAGCGTGTGAAATTGAAGTTTTTCATGATGTGCGTGTTCAGTTTACTTGGTGGAAGGGAAGTTTTCGGGGAGTTTCCGGCTGACGGCCGCGTCGAAGAGCAGCTCCAGGTTGATCTGGGTCTCTTCCTCTCCGTCCTGGCGTGGCATGATGGCGCTGAGGCCGCTGGCCGATGGCTCTGTGTAGACAGCCTTGGCAGCTTGTGCCTCGGCGATGTTGCGGAAGGCGTATGTCCTGGTGATGTCGCCCACGCTGCAGTCGAGCAACACGTGGCTCTGGTCGATGATGACGATGTGGTCGAGCAGCGTCTCCACGTCGTGCACCTGGTGGGTCGAGACGACGAGCGTGCGGTCATCGGTCATGTGGCGGGCCACCACCTTGCGAAACAGGCTCTTCGACGGGATGTCGAGACCGTTGGTCGGCTCGTCCATGAAGATGTAGCGGCAGCCGGTGGCCAGGGCGAAGCTCATGTACACCTTCTTCTTCTGTCCCATGGAGAGGGCCTTCAGATGGATGTCGGTGGGCAACTCAAAGTCGGTGAGACAACTGTTGAGAATGTCCTCGCTGAAGCGGGGATAGAACACGCTGTTGATGCGCACATACTCCTTCAGCGAGATGGCGGGCAAGTCATACTCCTCAGGCACGAGGCACACGTCTTGCAACATGGCGGGCTCACGCAGCAGGCTCTTGTGTCCGTCGATGGTGATGCAGCCCTTACGCTGGCGCAGCAGTCCGCAGATGAGGTAGAGTAGGGTCGACTTGCCCGTTCCGTTCTTGCCCAGCAGGCCATAGATGCGGCCAGGCTCCAGGGTGAGCGAGAAGTCCTGGAAAACCAGGTGCTTGCTGCCTGGATAGTGATAGGTGATGTTTTGGACGTTGATCATTTTCTTATTCCTTTTTTAGTGGTTTTCTGTGGTGTTTTAGTGTACTACTCGAATAGTACACCGCAAAGATATGACAACTTGTGGTTACCTGCAAGAAATCGGGCGGAAAACTGACAGATTATAACGTTTGTTAACTTATGAAAACAAAAAGAAACATATTGGTGTACCGCGGGCGCATCGTGTGCGGCCGCTTGCCTGCGGAAGGCGCGTCTCAAGGCACAAGATGTGGTTAGGAGTTGTCACGTCCATAGGTGTTGTCATGATTTTTGGTCGAAAAGTTTGTCGCGGATAGCAGTTGAAATAGAACGCGAAAATGGCGTTTTTCATCGGTCGCGCCGCGATTTGCGTGGGGTAATTTTGCGATAAAGGGTATATTATGTTGCGATAAAGGGTATATCGCGATGCGATTAAGCGTTAATCGCGTCATGATAAAGGGTATATCGCAACGCGATAAAGGGTATTCTTTGATGAAAAGTATTTACTTTTTAGGCTTAATAAAATCTTAAATTTCATAAATATCTAATTATCAGTCAATTACGAAAAGTGCCGAAAAATCGCGTATTTCGGCCAAAATATTTTGAAGTTGAAAATAACGCCTGTTTTTTTATATATATTGTCCGCTTTCTTGCCAATCATCCTGATGGGTCGTCAGGCTTTGGGGTGTCTGCGCTGAAACGTTTCACAGGTCCATGCGGATGCGTCCTCCCGCCGCTTCCTGGAGCCGGCGCAGGAATGCCTCCTTGTGCTTGGGCGAGATGATGACGGAGTCGTGGGCGAAGCAAATCTCAAGACGGTCGAGCGAAGCGGCGGGTGCCGACAGCACGGAGCGGGTGGTGCGGACGGATAGAATCTGGCTGATGGGGTAACGCTGCGAGACGACGAAGCCCCACCTGACGATGAGATGGTCATGGTCCACGATGTAGCGGATGCTGAAAGGCAGCACGCCCACGACCGGCAGCGTGAACACCGCGACAAGGATGCTGACGACGGATGGGTCGCTATATAATAAGGTGAAGACGGGCAGCAAGCATGCCAGGATGATGGCCATAAGCCAACTGTCCACCTTGGAGCGATAGGTTGTTTTCATGCGGATTGCAAATGGGATGGTTGGGTTTGTGTCGTGCACTCACCGTTGCAAAGATAAGAAAAGAATGGCGCAAGGCCACATGGCTGGAGCAAAAAGATGCTCCTGAAGTGATGTTTTTGCGGGTGTGTGCGCACACAGCTGATTGATTTATATCAAAAATGAGGTGATTTTTGCAGAAAAACAGTATAAAAGTATTGTCGTCTTTTGGAAATCAGCGTAACTTTGCAGCGTCAAAAGACAAGAGACGACACGTGAGTGCCACAAGCGATAAAAAGAGAATTTGAGAGAGAAAAGAGAGCAGAATGAAAGGAGAAAGTCATACGTAGGTATAGTTTTCATAAGGTAAAAGATTAGTAGCATAGGCATCAGTCAAGAAAGGTAGAAGATTGTAAGACAGGCATTAGAATGAAGGTAGAAGATTGCAACTCTCTTAGACATTGGTTGACAGGTAAAAGATTGTTGAAAGGGATACGTAAGAAAGAGGATAACAAGTGAGAGGCAACCGACCAGTCGTGACGACTACGCCATGCCCAGGATAACCCCTCCGCCAGGAGAGAAGCCAGAGCGGAGAAGAACGTAACATTAACTGAAGAAGAAGGAGGTTTGAGATGAATATGACAATGGTGTTGGCCATGTATGCGGCGCTGTTCGCCTCATGGAAATGGCTCAACGACAACTCACAGCACAACACATAGGAAAGCATAGAAACATTAGAGATTGGTTATATAACGCTAAGGACGGTTTCCCGGATGAGGATGCCGCCCTTATTTTTTGTGTGTGGGCTCTTCCGGAATTTGGCATGATGAGCCCCATGGCCTGAATGTAAAAACGATATACCCCTCCGTCCCTTGAGGGAAAGGCCCGTCGGACGGTAGGCATGAGAACCCTCTTGCCGCTTGCCCATCCGCGTAGCTTGCCTCGTGTGCATCTCGCCCCAGACTGGAGAAAAAGCATGATTCGGGCTTTGCCAATTGTCGTTTTGTCCGTACCTTTGCACCCATGTTCAGCAATAAGAAAAGCGACCATCTCCTCGCAAAGATACGCAATGGCGCACATCTGTCGCGCCGCGAGAAGCTCGAGCTCATCGTGGAGCTGAGCATCCCGTCCATGCTTGCGCAGATCACCACGGTGATGATGTTTTTCATCGATGCCGCCATGGTGGGCCATCTCGGAGCCACCGCGTCGGCATCGATCGGTTTGGTGGAGACCACCACATGGCTCATGGGCAGCATCCTGAGTGCCGCGTCGCTCGGGTTCTCGGTGCAGGTGGCCCACTTCATCGGCGCCAACGACTTCACGCGCGCCCGCCAAGTGTTTCGCCACGCCCTCGTCTGCGGCGGCGTGGTCAGCGTGCTGATGGCCCTTGCGGGTGTCGTCGTGCACACGCCGTTGCCCTACTGGCTTGGCGGAAGGGCCGACATAGCACCCCTGTCTTCGGCCTATTTCCTCATCTTCAGTCTCACCCTGCCAGCCGTGCTCCTCTACCACCTCATGGGTGCCATGCTCAAGAGCGCGGGCGAGATGCGCGTGCCCAGCGTGCTGAGCATCCTGATGTGTAGCCTCGACGTGGCGTTCAACTACCTCTTTATCTATCTGCTCAAGATGGGAGTGACGGGCGCGGCGCTCGGCACGATGTCGGCCTATGTCGTCACGGTGTTGCCCATGGCGTGGCAAGCCGTCTGCAAGAACAAGATCATCGCCCTGCGCCTCGACCGCGAGCAGTTTGTGTGGAAATGGGCGTATGTGCGCAATGCCTTGAAGATCAGTCTGCCTGTGGCCGTCCAAAACATCCTCATGGGTTCGGCCCAGGTGGTGAGCACGCTCATCGTGGCGCCCCTGGGCAATGTGGCCATTGCCGCCAACTCGTTTGCCATCACCGCCGAGAGCCTCTGCTACATGCCCGGCTATGGTGTGGGCGATGCCGCGTCGACGCTTGTCGGCCAGACCTACGGCGCCGGGCGCCGCGACCTCTGCAAGAGTTTTGCCCATCTCACCATCGGTGTGGGCATGCTGGTCATGGCCCTCATGGGCGTGGTGATGTATGTGCTGGCACCCGAGATGATCGGATTCCTGTCGCCCGTCGAGGCCATCCGCCAGTTGGGTGCCGAGGTGCTGCGCATCGAGGCCTTCGCCGAGCCGTTCTTTGCCGCCGCCATCGTCAGTTATGCCGTGTGTGTGGCTGCGGGCGACACGCTGCGCCCGGCCGCCATGAGCCTCTTCTCCATGTGGTGCGTGCGCCTGACGCTGGCCTACGCCCTGGCGCAGAGCCATGGCCTGCGGGGCGTGTGGATCGCCATGGCCACGGAGCTGACCTTCCGCGGGTGCATCTTCCTGTGGCGCATCCGACGTGGCAGTTGGCTCAAGGGATTGAGGTCGAAGGAGGCCTGACGGTACTCGCCGCCGGAACATTCACAAAAGCAAAAGCATGAGACCCGAAACGGAACCGTTTAAGCAGGATGTGTATGAGGTCGTGGGTGCGATACCCTATGGCAAGGTGCTGACCTATGGCGAGATAGCCCGACTGGTGGGCTGGCCTGACCATTCGCGCCTGGTGGGTCGGGTGATGCGTGGCGCGTCCGCGGAGTTGGGCTTGCCCTGTCATCGCGTGGTGAACAGCCAGGGACGGCTGGCGCCGGGATGGCAAGCGCAGCGGGCACTCCTGGAGAAAGAAGGCGTAAAAATAAAGGCTAACGGATGTGTAGACATGTCCGTTAGCCTTTGGGATGTGAATCATTGCATATGAGGTGGGCGGTTATCTTCTGACCATCACCTTTCTCTTTTCCCCGTTGGGCATGACGATGATGTTGATGCCCGGTGCCAGCGACTCCATCTTCATGCCAGTGACACTGTAGATGCCAGGAGCGACAGTGGCTTGCCTGGTCTCCGCAATGCCGCTTGACACATCCGTGTCGTTGACACGGCACTCGAGCAGCAGGAACTCATGGTAGCCTCCTTCGGGTGTCCTGTCCATGAACTGGATGATGTAATCTCCGGCAGTCTTGACGACGAAAGGCAGTTCGTAGAGCTTTGCCCCTGTGATGTTTGCGGTTGTGCTTCCGTTAGCGTTGGGCGTGGCGGAGTGAGTGGCTGATGCGGCTATGCTCTTTCCGCTGTCGTCGATGATGCTGACAGCGAACTTGGGTGAGCCCTTCCAGGCCGCACAAGCGTATGACAACTTGTAGTTGCCGGCAGCCAGCGTGAGGGGATAATCCTCCTGCAGACCATATTCGGCCTTGCCGTTGCGCCAGTAAAGCGCCTTGCCCTGGTAGCCGCCGAAGCCTGTCATGGTGCGTGCCCCGCCACTGTATAGGTTGGGATATTCATGCACCTCGCTGTTCTCTTGTGTCGTCTTCCATCCCGGCGGGAGGGTGCCGGCCTGCACGTTGCCCATGTCCATGCTGTATGCGAGCGTCCGGTCGGTGAAGGTCGGTTGGAGGGTGACGTTGTCGTCAGGCATGGTGAACGTGGCGGTGGTGGCACCTTCCTCGACGCTGATGTACTTCTGCTGGGTGAAGAATACCGAGCTGGTCACCCGGATGGCCTGCAGGGCATATCCCTCGTCGGGTGTGATGGTGAGCGTCACCTCTTCGCCTTCCGCAGCCAGTTGCTTGTCGGCCGTGACGGTGCCGTGTTCCGTCGGCCGGATGGTCACCCCGTAGGTCTCGGGCTGCGCTTCGGCCGGCGCGTAGGTCACGTTGTCGATGTACATGGCCACACCGCTGGTGTTGGTGATCACGAGTGTGTTCTTGCCCTCCTTCAGGGTTGCGGCGAAAGTGGCGGTTTTCCATTCGTTCTGTTCCGTCTGCTCGTAGTTGACGGTCTGCGTGCCGTTGAGCGACACCTTCAGGTAGCCCTTCTTGGGCGACGTGTAGCGAATGGTCACGTTGTAGTCCCCCGCTTTTCTTATGGTCATCTCGTGCCGCAGCACCGCGGAGGTGTTGGTTCCCATGTCCATGAAACCGTTGCCCGCATACCCTCTCATGTCAGGATACACATAGTAGGGGTCAGTGACACAGCTCTTGATGTTGCGGTAGTCCATGTCTTCAGCCTCGATGATCACGGGGCCATAGTAAGGCTCGGGCTGCTTGGGCATGTCGGCTGTCAGCGGCGTGTCGTCCACGCAATCGGTGCTCCTGTCCGTGGCCGTGCCGGCACAACGGATGGTGACGTCCACCGGTCCGATGTGTTTCACCTGGAGGGTGTAGGCCTTGGCCGCCTCGTCCCAGGTCTCCGTGGCCGCAGCCCTGCCGGCGGCCCGTTTGGCCAATGTGTAGGTGGGCTTCTCTGAAGCGCCCTTGATGGTGATCTGGTCAGTCTGCGCCGTGGTGGTGTCGGTGCGGTAGTTGTTGAGGTAGAAGTCGATGTGGTCGGCATGCTCCTTCACGATGCCGCTGCTCAGCTTGCCGTAAGTCAGCGAGAGGCTGTCGCAGGTGTTGTAGAGCAAGGGGATGTCGGCCGTGGCCGAAGTCTTCTTGTTAAGGTATGTGTAGGGCGTGTAGGTGACCAGTTGGTTCTTGAACCGCTCCACGAACAGGTCACCCTTGCTCACTTCGGGATATTGCCGGTCGAAGTCGGCCACCTTGGCCGCCAGCGTCGGCCACTTAGCCGTGCGCGATGCCTTGTAGACCTTGACAGGGATGGCCTTGGCCAAGTCGTCGTGGAGCTCGTTGACCACGGGTATGGCGCCATAGCGCCCCGTCTTCTTGAAGTAGCAGTAGTTTTCCATCCACTGCCCGTTGCCATGGTTGAAAGGGTCGTCTTGCTTGTACAGTCCGTCGTAGAGGTCGCCCCAGGCGGCATACTTGTCCTCGTCGCTGCCCGACGTGACATCGTTGACCACCACCACCTTGGTTTTCCCCACCACTTCCTCTCTTGTCGGGATGTACAGCGTGCCGTCGATGACCTTGCGGAACATGTCAATCCAGGCGTTGTCCAAGCTGGGGAACCGTCCCCAGTTGCGGCGCGTGTATCCGTTGACAGTGGTGTTGTTGAGGACTTGGAAGTCTTCGGTCGTGGTGAGTTCCGGCCCGTCCCACACGGCGCCGCCGTTCATGCCGGTCTGCTCCAGTGTCGTCCCGATGCCCGCTGCGATGGGGTATTTCTTGCCGTGGTTCTTCCCGAGCAGGGCATCGAGAGCGCCGTTCCATCCGCAGTTGTCATACCGGATGCCGTAGTTCTTGGCCAGTCCGGCGATGAAGGGTGCGATGGTGACACTCTCGTTGTTGTAGAAGCACGAGGAGGTGGTGTACTTGTAAAGCCACAGGATGGCCTCCGGGTATTTCCGGCAGGCGTCGAGCAAGTCCTTGTTGCGCTTCATCATGCCATCGGGGTTGAGCGGGTGCGACCAGATGTTGCCGCAGAAGCTGACGGTGAGCAGTCCGCCATACTTGTGAGCCATGGGCACGAGCTTGGCAAAGAGGGCGATGCGCGATGACTGTGTGCTGGAACTCATGTCACCGGGCTCGTCGAAGCCCCAAAACTGTTCGGCATAGTTCCATCCGAGGAAGTTGGGATAATGCTTGAAGAAATATTCGAAGGTCTCGAGGTCGTCATCCTGTATGTGCGTGTGACCTCCGCTGGCCGGCTGGCACGTGAACCACATGCCATTGGCCTGACACACCGAGGCCCACGACTTATAGGTCTTGACAGCGTTCTGTGGCATCTTGTATACGTTCTTGTCCGGATCGTATTGGCACGACAGCGACAGGTTCATGCAGATCCATGGACGAATGTCTTCGGGGATGAGGTCGATGATTTTCTGTGGGTCGGCCTTGTGCCACACATCGATGTGGACGAGCCACATGGGGTGCCTGGAGTCGATGGGCCGACGTTCTTGCGCATGGGCGGGCAGCGCTGACGCAAGCGATGCTACGACCGCGAGGGTCGCGATGATGAGGTGTCTTAGTCTTCTCATGGTGTTAGGGTTGTTGTCTTTAGTGTCGTAGGTCTTTTTATAATATGTGTTTGCAAAGTTATGCCTATTTCTGAAATAGGCCATGCCGCAATGGAGGAAATGTATGCCAAGGAAACATGGACAGACGCTTTTGGGACATTTTCCTTCCGGCATTTGCTTTGGCAAAAGCCAAGGCGCGTCGGGCAACAGGAAAAAGAAGCGGCGCGCCCGGATGGTGGGGCGCGCCGCCTGTGTCTTGTGTAGGGACAGCATGGTTGTTGTCTTTCTTGCGTTTGGTTTTATTCCTCTATCATCCAGTCCGTGATGGTTCCCTTGGTCGTGTCAAAGTTGATGCCCACCTTGGTGATAGGCTTGCCGCAGAGCGCGAAACGCTCTGCATAGTTCTTGAGGTTGATTTGTTGGATGGCTTCTTTTGCAGACTTGTTGAGTTTCAGTTCTATGAGATACAGCCGTGTCGTGGTGAGCATCACGATGTCCACCCTGCCGTTGGGGGTATGCACCTCGACGTCTACAACGTAGGCGGTGAGCAGTGAGAAGATGATAAAGAGCATCTGCTGGTAATGCCCCTCGTGGTTGGTGACGTTGCAGTAGGGCACGGTGCCGAGAAAGGCCTGCAGCAGTTCCAAAGCCCCGTCCATGTCGTCCTGCCGGATGAGCACCGACATGCGCGCTATGGTCACGTCGCCGTTTTGCGCATACATACCTTCAAGGTAATTGGGCAGCAGGCTCTCGAATAGTCCCACCTTGATCTCCTTGTTGGGAAGGTCGAGCGTATAGAGCCGGCTTGGCTTGTCATATCCCTTGATGGTGAGGTAGCCACTCTGGTAGAGCAGGGGAGTGATGACCGTCATGTTCTCGGTCGGTGCGTCAAAAGCCGACGCTTTGGCGTACACCCTGCCCAGGCTTGTCGGTGAGACACCAAACTTGCGCATCATCTTAATCAGATAGGTGGGCGTGCCGGAAGAAAACCAATAAGATCCAAAATCCTTTCTGGAGAAGCAGTTCAGCAGGCTGAACGGGTTGAACACGTCAGGTGATGATGCTGAGAAATGGTATCCGTCGTAGTTGGCCTTCAACTCTTCGGTGGCTTCCTCCTTGGTCATCTCCTGTGCCTTTGCCAGCGCCTCTATGTCCTCAGACATTTGTCCCTCGAGTTCTTCCTTGGTGATGCCGCATACGCCTGCGTACTCAGGATCCATGGATATGTTGGTGATGTTGTTCAGTTCGCTGAAGATGCTTAGCTGGGAGAACTTGGTGATGCCTGTCAGGAATACGAAGCGAAGGTAGGATTCGCGCGCCTTCAGAGGACTATAGAAGTTTCGCATGATGTTGCGCAGCACTTCCAGTTGCTCTTCTTCGTGGGCCACGTCAAGCATAGGGGCATCGTACTCGTCAATGAGTATCACCACTTGCTTGCCCGTCTTCTCATAGGCTGTCAAGATGAGATCTTTGAGTCTGATGTTTGGGTCTATCTTCTCACTGCGATAGCCCCAGTTGGCCTCTTGCTCCTCCAGTATGTCGGCTAAGTATCTTTCCAACTGCTCTTTCTCCATGTGCTTGCCGCCGCTCATGTCAAAATGCAGGACAGGATACTGGGTCCACTCCTTTTCCAGTTTTTCGATGGCAAGTCCTTTGAAGAGATCTTTCTGTCCCTCAAAATAGCTTTGCAGGGTGGTGACAAGAAGTGATTTGCCGAATCGCCTTGGACGCCCCAGAAAGTAGTACTTGCTGTCGGTGTGCGCCATTCGGTAAATGTATTCCGTCTTGTCGATATACAGCCTGTCATCCTTGCGGATTTCGGAGAAGGTCTGTATGCCTATAGGATATCGTCTTAACGCCATAGTCTTTCGCTTGTTCTTGTCCTGAGTTCTTGATTTTGCTGTAAAGGTACAAAAGGTTTCCGAATTACTCCACATCCATGCGGGAAAATATCTGCGGACCATTGAAAAATACCCGATAGCCTGCTTCGAAAAAAAAGCGGCGCGCCCGGATGGTGGGGCACGCCGCTTGTATCAGTGGACTGGAAGCTTGAGGGTTACTCGAAGCGCCAGGGCTTGGCTTGGAAGTCGGGCACATCGGTGCCCACACGATAGTAGGATACCAGTTGGATGTTGAAGATGAGCACGGAGTGGCCGGGAATGACCGAGCCGCTGCCCGTGTCGCCGTAGCCTAAGTCAGACGGCACGTAGACCTCCCACTTGTCGCCGATGTGCATGTGCTGCACGGCGGTGGCAAAGCCGTCGGTGAGTTGGCTGACAAGGAACTGTGCCGGTGCCGATGTCTCAGCCGTGGCTCCATTCTTGAAAGAGGTGTCAAACTGGTAGCCGTCGCTATAGGATGTGGATGGCAACAGGCGCCCCGTGTAGTGCACCCGCACCGAGTCGGTGTAGAGTGGTGAGCCGGATCCTGTTCCCTCGTTGAGCACATGCACGATGACATACTGCGTGTTGTCGGTGTGCAAGGTGTCGGGAAGGCTCCACTTCTTCAGAATCTTCCAGCTCGTGTCGCCAGTCGCTATGCGTTGCGAAGTCTCGGCATAGAGATTGTTCCAATAGTCGGTGTTGGTCTTCTCCCAATGGGGAAACTCCTCCACCTCGTCGGATTCCTCCGAGCACGAGACGGGCAGCAGCAGGAAGGCGAAAAGGAAGAGTGGCAGGGCCACGAGTGCCCTTGCCCACCTTGCGCCTGCCTTAGCCAAGCTTGTCTTGTTCATATTCATTCTGCCTGTTAAAAGGTTTTGTCGCGTGACGGGTTAGAACTTCTTGATGGCCTCGTTGAGCTTCTTCAGCACGGAAGTGATGCTCACGCGGTCCTCAATGATCTCGCGCAGCTTGTCTACGGCCACGCGCTCCTGCTCCATGGAGTCGCGGAAGCGCAGGGTGACGGTGTTGTCCTCGAGCGTCTGTCCGTCGACGGTGACGCAGAACGGTGTGCCGATGGCGTCCTGGCGGCGATAACGCTTGCCGATGGAATCCTTGGCCTCGATGTGTGTGGTGAAGTGGAACTTCAAGCTGTCCACGATCTCTTGCGCCTTCTCAGGCAGTCCGTCCTTGTTGACCAGCGGCAGCACGGCACACTTGATGGGGGCCAGGGGCTCCGGCAGGCTGAGCACCACACGTGAGGTGCCGTTCTCGAGCTTCTCCTCCTTGTAGGCATGGCACATCACGCTGAGGAACATGCGGTCCACGCCGATGGAAGTCTCCACGTCGTAGGGCACATAGCTCTCGTTGGTGTCGGGGTCGAAGTAGCGCATCTTCGTGCCCGAGAACTTCTCATGCTGGGAGAGGTCGTAGTTGGTGCGGCTGTGGATGCCCTCCACCTCCTTGAAGCCAAACGGCATCTTGAACTCGATGTCGGTGGCGGCGTTGGCGTAGAAGGCCAGCTTCTCGTGGTCGTGGTAACGATAGTTCTCATCGCCCATGCCCAGGGCCTCGTGCCATGCCAGGCGAGCCTTCTTCCAATACTCGAACCACTTCATCTCCGTGCCAGGCTGGCAGAAGAACTGCATCTCCATCTGCTCGAACTCGCGCATGCGGAAGACAAACTGGCGTGCGACAATCTCGTTGCGGAACGCCTTGCCAATCTGTGCGATGCCGAAAGGCAACTTCTGGCGTGTGGTCTTCTGCACGTTCAGGAAATTGACGAAGATGCCCTGGGCTGTCTCCGGGCGCAGGTACACCTTGTTGGTGGCGCCGGCGGTCGAACCGAACTCGGTGGAGAACATCAAGTTGAACTGTCTGACATCCGTCCAGTTCTTCGTGCCGCTGATGGGGTCTACAATCTCCTCGTCGAGGATAATCTGCTTCAGCGCCTCGAGGTCGGGACCCTGCATGGCTGCGGTGTAGCGGGCGTGGAGCTCGTCGCGCTTCTTCTGGTGCTCCAGCACGCGAGGGTTGGTCTCGCGAAACTTGGCCTCGTCGAAGCTGTCGCCGAAACGCTTGGCGGCCTTCTTCACCTCCTTGTCAATCTTCTCCTCGTACTTGGCGATCTGGTCTTCGATGAGCACGTCGGCACGATAGCGCTTCTTCGAGTCGCGGTTGTCGATGAGCGGGTCGTTGAAAGCGTCCACGTGGCCGCTGGCCTTCCAGACGGTGGGGTTCATGAAGATGGCCGCATCGATGCCGACAATGTTATTGTGGAGCAGGACCATGGAGTCCCACCAGTATTTCTTGATGTTGTTTTTCAGTTCCACGCCGTTGGGCCCGTAGTCGTAAACTGCGGCCAAACCATCGGGATAAATGTCCGAACTCGGGAACACGAATCCGTATTCCTTACAGTGACTTACAATCTTCTTGAAATTGTCTTCTGCCATTTTCTTCTAAATGATGAGTTGATGTATATTTTGCAAAGGTACTGATTTTCTGTTGATAAAGTGAAGAGAATGGCGTTAAAATAAAAGAAAAAAATAGGTTGGCAATCAAAAGGTCGGACTGCTTTTACCGGAATATGAGGGCTTTGGGTTGCAGATAAGAAGGCACTTTCCCGTCCATGCTCGCCCGAATCATTAAAAAATGGTGAATGCGAAAAGCTTTTTGCCGATTTTTGTGTACCTTTGCATAGGTAAGCCCCCTTTGGGCTCCTCAAACCAACACTTATGGACGACGACAAGACAATCAACAATAACGACAATCCGCAGACCGACGACGAGCTGACGAACGACACCCATAGCGACTACAAGCCTGCCGACCGCTTTGACGCTTCGGCCGTGCACCACCTGTCGGGCATGTACAAGAACTGGTTCTTGGACTATGCCTCCTATGTCATCCTGGAGCGTGCCGTGCCCCACATCGGCGATGGCCTCAAGCCTGTGCAGCGACGCATCCTGCACACCATGAAGCGCATGGACGACGGACGTTACAACAAAGTGGCCAACATCGTGGGAGAGACCATGAAGTTTCATCCCCATGGAGACGCTTCCATCTACGACGCACTGGTGCAACTGGGACAAAAGGACCTGCTCATCGACACCCAGGGCAACTGGGGCAACATCTTCACGGGCGACTCGGCAGCCGCACCCCGATACATCGAGGCCCGCCTCTCCAAGTTTGCCTTGGAGACCGTGTTCAACCCGAAGACCACCGAGTGGCAGCTCAGCTATGACGGTCGTAACAAGGAGCCCATCACCCTCCCCGTCAAGTACCCCCTGCTTTTGGCCCAAGGAGCAAACGGCATCGCTGTGGGCCTGTCGAGCCGTGTGCTGCCCCACAACTTCAATGAGATTTGCGAGGCTGCCGTCAAATATCTCCGTGGCGAGGAGTTTCATCTCTATCCCGACTTCCCCACGGGCGGATCCATCGACGTGTCGAAGTACAACGACGGACAGCGCGGTGGCTCCGTCCGCATCCGCGCAAAGATAGAGAAGCTCGACAACAAGACCCTCGCCATCCGTGAGATACCTTTCAGCAAGACCGCCGACTCGCTGCAAGACTCCATCACAAGGGCCATCGAGAAAGGCAAGATCAAGGCCCGTAAGGTGCTCGACCTCACGGCCCGTGATGTGGAGATACAGGTGCAGCTCACGCCCGGCACGTCACCGGACAAGACCATCGACGCCCTTTATGCCTTCACCGACTGCGAAATCAGCATCTCGCCCAACTGTTGTGTCATCGAGGACGACAAGCCCCAGTTCCTCACTGTCAGCGAGGTATTGCGCCACAGCGTAGACCGCACCATGGGGCTGCTGCGCCGCGAACTGCAGATCCGCCGTGACGAACTGATGGAGCAACTCTTCTTCGCCTCGTTGGAGCGTATCTTCATCGAGGAGCGCATGTACAAGGAGAAGGCTTTCGAGCAAGCCCCCGACCAAAAAGCGGTGCTCAAGTTTCTCGACAAGAAGTTTGAACCGTTCAAGGAGGGGCTCGTCCGTGAGATACGCGAGGACGACTACCTGCGCCTGCTTGAGATCAAGATGCAGCGCATCCTCAAATACAACAAGGACAAGGCCGACCAGCTCATCGCCAAGATCAAGGCCGAGGTGAAGGGCATCGACCATGACCTGGCGCACATGGTCGATGTCACCATCGCCTGGTATGACCATCTGCGGGAGACCTATGGATCCGACCATCCGCGCCGGACTGAGATCCGCAGCTTCGACACCATTGAGGCTTCTAAGGTCGTGGAGGCCAATGAGAAGCTCTATATCAACCGCCAGGACGGCTTTGTGGGTACAGGACTGAAGAAAGACGAGTTTGTCTGCAACTGCTCTGACCTTGACGATATCATCCTCTTCTATCGCGATGGCAAGTACAAGGTGATTCGCGTGGCCGACAAGATTTTCGTCGGCAAGAACGTCATGTGGGTGCAGGTGTTCAAGAAAAACGATGCCCGTACCATCTACAACGTGGTCTACCGCGATGGCAAGAAGGGACCTTATTATATCAAGCGTTTCAATGTGACCAGCATCACCCGCGACCGCGAGTACGACCTCACGCGTGGCGAGCCCGGCTCACGTGTCATCTATTTCTCGCCCAACCCCAATGGCGAGGCCGAAATCATCAAGGTGACGCTCGACCCTGATCCCACGAAGAAGCGCCAGAACATCTTCCTCGAGAGAGACTTCTCCGAGGTGACCATCAAGGGCCGCACGGCCCGTGGCCTGCTGCTCACGCGCAAGAGCGTCCACCGCATCTCGCTCAAGAGTCATGGCCGATCCACACTCGGTGGACGTAAGGTGTGGTTTGACTCTGACGTCCACCGCATCAACTATGAGGAACGCGGACGTCTGCTCGGCGAGTTCAATGATGGCGACCGCATCTTGGTGGTGCTCAATGACGGCACCTTCTTCACCACCGACTTCGACCCCAACAACCATTTCCCCGACAACATGCGAATCATCGAGAAGTGGCAGGCCGACAAGGCATGGACGGCTGTGCTATTCGATGCTGACAACAACGGGAACCTTTATCTCAAGCGCTTTCTCATGGAAGACTCGCGCAAACCAGTCAATTACATTGGTGACAACCCTGACAGTCGTCAGGTGCTGCTCACCGACACAGCCTACCCGCGCCTGTTGGTCACCTTTGGCGGTGCTGACGCTTCGCGCCCGCCGATGGAGATTGACGCCGAGAGCTTCGTGGCCGTCAAGGGATTCAAGGCCAAGGGCAAGCGTGTGGCCACATGGCAGGTGGACAAGGTGGAAGAGCTGGAACCTCTCCGCAAGCCTGAGCCTGCCTCTCCGGAAACGGATGGCGAGCCATCAATGGAGCCTGATGCAGACCTCGACCCCGATGCGGGCAAGAGCCAGCAACAGGTCATCGACGAGATGACAGGCCAACTTAACCTTTTCGGCGATCTCGACAACAATCAGGATGATGAGAAGTGATCAGGAATGCACGACTCTTGTGAAGGGGGTGGGGTGTGTGTCGCTTGCGTTGGCGCTGGTTCTGTTTGCAGGCCTCACGGCCTCTGCGCAGCGGCTCGTGGCTGTTTCCGTAGCCCGCACCGACATCCTCGACACCTATCTGTCACAGGAAACCTTCCGGGGAACGGAGGTCAGCTTCATCGGGCAGGCCATCCGCCAGCGTGACAGCAGCCGGGTCTCGCGTGAGCTCACCCATCATGCTTGGGTGTCGCTCGCTGGCACGCGTGGCAACGCCCACTCGCTGCTTACCGGCTCCTATAACCTGCGCTTCGGTTGGCACTACAACTGGGCTTATCCCGCACAGCGGCTTCACCTGCGTGTGGGAGCAGTGGGCGACTTTCTCTTGGGGGGCGCCTACGATACACGCAACTCCAACAATCCGGCCCAGTTGCGTCTCTCTTTCGCTGCCGACCCGTCGGCCGCCCTGTCGTGGGACTTCTCCCTCGGACATCGCCCCCTCACCCTTACGTATGCAGCCGCCGTGCCAGTGGTGGGGCTCGCTTTCTCGCCGCACTATGGCCAAAGTTACTATGAGGTGTTTGCACGAGGCAATTATGACCATAACGTTGTCGTCACTTCACTCTTCTCGGGACCACAACTCCACCAGATGCTCACGCTTGACGTCCACTTCCGTCGTACCGCATTCACGGTGGGCTACGTGGGCGACATCCTGCAGATGAAGGCCAATGGTCTCAAGTATCATCAATACAGCCACGGCATCATGGTCGGATGGAAGTATTGAGCCTTCCCGAAACCACCTTAATTCATATACGTCCTATCTATGAACCGTCTCTTTTTACCCTGCCTTCCGCCAAAGCTGTCACATGTAAGCCTTCCGTCATGGCTGTCGGTGTGTGGCGTGATGGCTCTCCTGTGCACTTTCCTGCTGTCCTCTTGTGTAACCGAGGAGTCATTTGACGACAATGAGAAGGGCAATTTCGAGGCCTTGTGGAAAATCATGGATGAGCACTATTGCTTTTTCGACGAGAAAGGCGTCGACTGGGACTCCGTGCGCACGGCCTACGCCCGCCAGGTGACCAGCGGCATGACAGACGCACAACTGCTTGAGGTGCTGGGCAACATGCTGGCCGAGCTGCGTGACGGGCATGTCAATCTCTACACGTCGTTTGATATGGCGCGCTATTGGGGATTTCACGAGAACTATCCCAGCAACTACAGCGATACGCTGGTCAACAAGTATCTGGGCACCGACTATAAGATAGCTGGTGGACTGCGCTATCGTATCCTCGACGACAACATCGGGTATGTGCGTTGCGCCTCGTTTGCCAACGAGTCGGGTTCAGGCAACCTTGACAATGTCTTGCTCTACCTGGCGCCCTGTCGTGGGCTTATCATCGACTTACGCGACAATGGTGGCGGTCTGCTCACCGCTGCTGAGAAGTTGGCCGCCCGCTTTACCAATGAGAAACGCCTGGTGGGTTACATGCGCCACAAGACAGGCCGCGGACACAATGATTTCTCAGCCATGGAGGCCCAATGGCTCAAGCCAGCCAGCGGGCTCCGTTGGCAGAAGCCTGTGGCCGTGCTCACCAACCGACAGGTGTTTTCGGCCGCCAATGAGTTCGTGAAGTACATGAAGTGTTGTCCTGGCGTGACCGTGGTGGGTGACAAGACTGGCGGCGGAGCAGGTCTTCCCTTCTCCTCCGAACTGCCCAATGGTTGGAGCGTGCGCTTCTCAGCGTGCCCTATGTACGACGCCGAAAGACAGAGTACGGAAAGTGGTATCGAGCCCGACGTCTACGTAGGGCTCGGAATCGACGATATCACCACAGGGCGCGATGCCATCATTGAGGCCGCCCGCCAGGTGCTGAGGCAAAGACAATGACAACGGTGCAGGTGCCTTTGTCTCTATTCCTTGACAACACCTTTCCTGTTTTACCTAATATCCAATAATCAGAATGAACGTTTTCACACCTATTATAGCCGAGCGGTTGGGCATAGGCTCCTCGCAAGTGGACGCCACGCTTGGCCTGCTGGAGGATGGCTGTACCATCCCCTTTATCAGTCGTTACCGCAAGGAAGCCACGGGCAACCTCAACGAGGTGCAGGTGGCGGCCATCAGTGATTTGGGCGACAAGCTGAGCGAGTTGCAGAAGCGCAAGGATACCATCCTCAAGACCATCGATACCCAGGGGAAGCTCACCGCTGAGCTCCGCCAGCGCATCGAAACCTGTTGGGACGCCACAGCGCTTGAGGACCTCTACCTGCCCTACAAGCCACGGCGTCGCACCCGCGCCCAGATAGCCCGCGAACAGGGGCTTGAGCCCTTGGCCACCACCATCCGTTTCCAGCGCGAGGCGCATCCCGAACAGGTAGCTGCACGCTTTGTGAAGGGCGACGTAAAAGACATTGAGACTGCCCTCAAGGGCGCCAAGGACATCATAGCCGAGGAGGTCAGCGAGGACGAGCGCACACGGCAGACCGTGCGCGCCGTGTTTCGCCGCGAGGCGGTCATCACCGCCAAGGTCATCGCCAAGATGAAGGACGAGGAGAAGGCGCAGAAGTATGCCGACTACTTCGACTTCAGCGAGGAGCTTCGCCGCTGTTCTTCCCATCGCCTGCTGGCCATCCGGCGAGGCGAGGCCGAGGGCGTGTTGCGCGTCAGCATATCGGTCAACGATGATGATTGCACCGACCGCCTGCGCCGCCAGTATGTGCGTGGTCACGGGCCTTGTCAGACGTTGGTGGGCGAAGCCGTGGACGACGCTTACAAGCGGCTGGTCGAGCCGTCTATCGAAAATGAGTTTGCGGCGCTGAGCAAGGAGAAAGCCGATGATGAGGCCATACACGTGTTCCGTGAGAACCTCAGGCAGTTGTTGCTTGCGGCTCCACTTGGGCAACAGCGCGTGATGGGGGTCGACCCAGGCATCCGCACGGGGTGTAAGGTGGTGGTGCTCGATGCGCAAGGCAACCTGCTCTACCACGACGTGGTGTTTGCCGTTAGGTCCGGTCATGGTGGCCGTTCTGTCCAGCGAGCGACCGATCCGTTGGAGCGCTTCACCGCCATCGCCCGCCGTTTCCGGGTGGAGGCCATCGCTTGTGGCAACGGCACTGGGTCGCGTGAGACGGCTGACATCCTGAGACAGATCCCTGACACGCCTACTTATGTGGTCAGCGAGGATGGTGCCAGCGTCTATTCAGCGTCAGAGGTGGCGCGCGAGGAGTTTCCCGATGAGGACGTCACCGTCAGGGGAGCAGTCAGTATCGGCAGGAGGCTCATGGATCCGCTGGCCGAACTGGTAAAGATCGACCCGAAGAGCATCGGTGTCGGCCAGTATCAGCATGATGTGGACCAGGCCAAGCTCAAGCATAGCCTGGACCAGACCGTGGAACTCTGTGTCAACACGGTGGGGGTGGAAGTCAACACGGCCAGTAAGAATCTCCTCACCTACGTGAGCGGACTAGGGCCGGCCTTGGCCAAGAACATCGTGGACTATCGCCGGGAGCATGGTGCGTTCACCTCTCGCCGCGAGCTTCTCAAGGTGCCACGCCTCGGCCAGGCAGCCTACCAGCAATGTGCAGGCTTCCTCCGCATTGCCGGAGCCAAGAACCCGCTCGATGCCAGCGCCGTCCATCCGGAACGTTATGGTATCGTCGAGCAGATGGCCAAGGACTGCGGTTGCACGGTAGCTGACCTCATGGCCCATTCCGAACAACGCAAGAAAATAAACGTGGCACGCTACGTGTCGGGCGACGTGGGCATGCCCACCCTCAAGGACATTATGAGCGAACTGGAGAAGCCGGGGAGAGACCCGCGTGGCCGAGCTGAGACCTTCGAGTTTGACGCTCGTGTCAAAACCCCCGAAGACCTCGTGCCCGGCATGGAACTACCCGGCATCGTGACCAATATCACCAACTTCGGGGCGTTTGTCGATGTGGGCGTCCATCAGGACGGGCTGGTTCACATCTCGCAGTTGGCCAACACCTATGTCAAGGATCCCAACGACGTGGTGAAGCTCCACCAGCAGGTCATGGTGAAGGTGCTTGATGTGGACCTGCGCCGTCACCGCATATCGCTGACCATGCGCAGATGAGTGACAGCCCCGTGTGAAATTATCAATGACAACCATAACAGAAAACAGACATGAACAAGAAACGAAACCTAATCATGATGGCCGTGGCCTGCATGCTGACGCTCACCGTGAGCGCCCAACAGGCACGCCAGGACATCCGCCTGCATGTTGACTATGCCGGTAGCAACTATGTGGCTTATCCCGGACCGCAGAAGAAGCTCACGGCCGCTCCGCGTGGTTATGAGCCGTTCTACATCAGCCATTACGGCCGTCACGGCTCGCGCTTCCTCATCGGGACCAACGACTATGACAAGCCCTACAATATGCTCCTCAAGGCCGACTCGCTGGGCAAGTTGACCCCGAAGGGGCGGGATGTGCTGGCCAAGGTGAAGCTCATCCGCGAGGAGGCGCGGCTGCGCGATGGTGAACTGACCCCCTTGGGAGCCGAGCAACACCGTGGCATCGCCAAGCGCATGTATGAGCGCTTCCCGGAGGTGTTCAAGGGGAAGACGGCCGTCGACGCGCGCTCGACCATCGTCATCCGCTGCATCCTCTCCATGGAGAACGAACTGCAGCAGTTGGCAAGCATGAACCCTCAACTCCAGATTACACACGATGCCAGCGAGCACGACATGTGGTATCTCAACGACAGTCGCAGTCCGTATTTCCGATTGCGTGACAACAAGGAGACCTCGCAGGCCAACAACGAGTTCAGCCGCCGTCATGACAACTGGAACCATCTTATGACGGTACTCTTCGCTGACCCCGACTATGCCAAGACCATCAACGCCGGCAGCCTGGCCCGTCATCTCTTTACGCTGGCCAGCAATGTGCAGAGCACCGAGCTGCGCCATCAGCTGAGTCTGTGGGACATCTTCACCGAGGACGAGATCTATGACTTCTGGCAGAAGGAGAATGCCGGATGGTATTCCTATTATGGCCCCAACAAGACCAACAACGGCGCAGGCATGTACACCCAGTCTAACCTCTTGCGCAACATCATTGCCACAGCCGACACCTGCATCACCAAGGTGCATCCAGGAGCCACGCTGCGCTTCGGCCATGAGGTGTGTGTCATGCCGCTGGTGTGCCTGCTCGACCTCAATCACTATGGTGAGCCTGTCGACGACCTTGAGAACCTCGACGACCGCGGATGGAACAACTACCAGATCTATCCCATGGGCTGCAACGTGCAGTTTGTGTTCTACAAGCCCAAGAAGCTGTCGCCCAATGCCGGCAACGTGCTGGTGAAGGTGTTGCTCAACGAGGATGAGGCCACGCTGCCCGTCGGCACCGACCAGGCTCCTTATTACAAATGGCAAGATGTGCGCAGTTATTACCTGAAGAAGCTCGACGACTACCAGGCGCATTACGTCAAGTAATCGGCAGGTGGTCCTGTCATCGTCAATACAAGAAGGGCAAGCATGCCTCAGTGTTCGGCTGAGGTGCGCTTGCCCTTCTTGCGTTAGATAAAGGAAGGTCCACGTGTCACGAATTTCATCCGATGAGCCCTTTGTTGTCCGTCCTGGTACAATGTCGGACTAAGATTTTTCCTGTCGCGTGAGCGTCTTATTTCGGTTTGCGTTCCGAGGCCTGCGAGCAGCTCAGTACCAGGTTGATGTCTTCCCACGTGATGTCCGCCCGGCAGGCGTTCTTGATGTCGGTGCGTGTGGCCTCAGGGCCGAGCTGTGCCATGGCGTGGCGCACTGCCTTGATCTTTGCGGGTGTAATGAGGTCTTCAATCCGTATCTTGCCCTCCCTCACGAAGCGGAGCAGGTGGCCCGTGATGGTGCTCACGGCCAGTCCGCGAGCGGTGGCTATGTCTTGTATGCTCATGCCTTTGCGGTAGAGGTCGTAGGTGTCCTGATAGGTCTGTCCCTTCTGGTGCTTGGGCTTGTCGGCGGCTTTGGGCTTAGAGGGCTTCGTCTCGCCGTCCAGGCTGTCAGGGAAGTCGTCGGCCTTGCGCTTGCGTTGGCGTCGTTGACGTGTGTTGCCTGGAGCCACCAGGTCCATGGCGTCGAGCATGGCCTCCTGCTTGGTCTGCATGTATCCCGACACGGTGAAGGTCTCATCGGCCATTTCCTCCAGCAGTTTGGTCTTGGCAAAATATTGCAACATCCACTCCTTGTAGCGCTCGTCCATCAGTTCCAGTGCTTTTTTGTTTTGGCTCTTCACCGCCTTTGTTTGTTCCAGTAGAGTGGGGATGATGGCTTTGAGCTCACGGAGGAAGTAATCTTCGCTATGTTGCACACGTTCCAGGAAGACATCCTTGTGCAGCGCTTTGGGTTCCAGGCTGCGGATGACGGCCGCCCATTTGTAAGCCACATCCATGACACGCGTCTTGAGTGCGTCGAGCGCAGTCTTGTGAGCGGCGGTGAGTGTGGGATAGCTGCGGAAGAACTCCACGATAGTGCGGTATACCAATTGCTCGGCGTCCCATAGGCCCGCGAAGTTGAACATGTCGAGCAGTTGGTAGCGATAGTATTCCTCCTTCAGGTCGGGCAGGGCCTCCACGCTTTGCTCCGTGGCTTGTTGCTGGTGAGAGATGTAGTCGGTGACCCGCTGGTCGTTGATGATGTTGGCCGGACTGATGGCCGACGCCAGCACCAGGCCCTCCAGGCTCTTGCATCGGCTCAAGGCCACATACACCTGGCCGGGCGCAAACGACTGTGCTGCGTCGATGATGGCATGCTCAAAGGTCAGCCCCTGGCTCTTGTGGATGGTGATGGCCCATGCCAGTCGCAGCGGATATTGCTTGAAGGTGCCGAGCACCTCCGAGTCGATGGTCTTCGTCTGGTCATTGATGACATACTTGGTGTTTTCCCACACGTCGCGCTCCACCTTGATAGGTGCGTCATCGCCCGGGCATTTCACCTCGATGCCGTCGCCGCTGATCTTGACCACGTGGCCGATGCGGCCGTTGTAGTAGCGGTGGTTCCCCGACGCATCATTCTTCACGAACATCACCTGTGCGCCCTCTTTCAGCACCAGTTGCGCCTCCACGGGGTAGTTGTTCTCTGGAAACTCACCGCTCACCTCTGCGTCGAAGGAAAAGCGCTGGCCTGGCAATTTGAGCAGTGCATTCTCGTTGTAGCTGTCGGCCAGTCGGTTGTGGGTCGTGAGGCGGATGTAACCATCCTCGGCCTTGGGGATGAACAGGGGCTTGTGGCGAGTGTTGAGCGTGGCGATGTCATCCGTCGTGGGGTGGCCATCGCGGATGTGGTTGAGTATCGAGATGAACGTGTCGTCCTGTTGGCGGAAGACATGCGTCAGCTGTATGGTGACATAGCTGACCAGCTGCAAGGCTTTGGAACCGAAGAAGTAAGGCGTGTCGTAGTGAGTACCCAGAATCTGCTCGTCCTTAGGCGTTACCACCGGGGTGAGCTGTTGCAGGTCGCCGATCATGAGCAGTTGCACGCCACCGAAGGGTTTGGTGTGGTCGCGGTAGCGGCGCAACACGAAGTCGATGGCGTCGAGCAAGTCGCTGCGCACCATGGATATCTCGTCGATGACCAGCATGTCGAGTGTGCGGATGATGCGTCGTTTCTCCTTGCGGAAGTCATAGCGGTCGCGGATGGTCGTGCCTGGCACATAGGGTGTGAGGGGCAGCTGGAAGAACGAGTGTATGGTCACCCCGTTGGCATTGACAGCGGCCACACCCGTCGGTGCCACCACTATCATGCGTTTGGAGGAGTGCTCCTTCACAGCCTTGAGAAAGGTGGTCTTTCCTGTTCCGGCCTTGCCTGTCAGGAAGATGCTGGTCCCGGTGTGCTCCACGAAGTCCCAAGCCAATCGCAGTTCGTTGTTCTGTTGCATGACGCAAAAATACGATTTTTATTTCTATAAACGGGGAAGATAAAAGGAATTATTTTCTATTTTTGCAACATGAAGTTGCACATTCGCCTCCAGTTCTATCCTTTCCTGCGCTTGGTCATGGCGCTGATCGCCGGCATCGTGACAGCCGACGGTCTCGGCGAGCGTGTCCCTGTGGCCTGCTGGTTGGCCTTCGCGATGTGCGCGTTGGTCTTGTCGATGGTCGCCTCCAAGTTGTGTGATAGGCATCGGACGTGGGTGCAAAGCCTGTTCCTGCTACTCACCACATGTCTTCTGGGTGCCACCCTGGTAGGGCTGTGCCACCGCCGGCTTCGTGTGACGTTGTCGGCGGCTCCCGTCGACTATGGAGCCGTGGTGGCATCGGAGCCGCAAGTCAGGGGCAAGACCGTTCGCATGGACCTGCTTGTCACCCATGTGGCCGCCCGTCCCTTGCCCCGTCCTGTCAGTGTGCGGGCTTCCCTTTTGTGCGACACCCTGTCAGGCCGCTGGCGCCAACTGCATGTGGGCAATGGCCTTCGCGCCTATTCACTGCTCGTTCCCATCCGCAGCAAGGAGCGTTCCACTCACTTCGATTATGTGCGGTGGGCGCAGGTGCACGGCTACCAGGCCCAGACGTTCATCTATTACCGCGTCTGGGAGGCCGCCCCGCCTGCCCTTTCAGCGCTCTCCACCCTGCAGCGCGTCCGGTTGCGTATGTTGGCATTTCGCCAACGCCTGCTCCATCATTATCGCGCCCTCGGCTCCGATGAGCAGCAATATGCCGTCATTGCTGCCATGACTCTGGGCGACAAGAGTGCCTTGAGCCAAGCCACCAGGGACGCTTATTCCATCAGTGGCGCCAGCCACGTGCTGGCTTTGTCGGGTCTTCACCTGGGCATTGTCTATGCCATCCTGACCTTTCTCCTTGGCGGGCGCAAGCGACGTTCATGGGTCGCTCAGGCACTGGTCCTGTGTGCCGTGTGGATCTATGCGTTGCTGGTGGGGCTGCCGGCCAGCGTGGTACGGTCGGCCACCATGCTGACGGTCTACTCCTGTTGCGTGTTGCTGCACCGTGAGCACGCGTCGGTCAACGCGCTTGCCTTTGCCGCCCTGGTCATGCTCGTTGCCAGTCCGCTCTCACTGTGGGATGTGAGCTTCCAGTTGTCGTTCTTGGCTGTGTTGGGCATCGTGGTCTATCAGCCCCGCCTGTTCCGCCTGTGGCGCCCTGCGCCAAAGCCCTTCCGCTGGGTTTGGGGCATGGTTACGGTGTCGTTGGCTGCACAAGTCACCACTGCGCCCCTGGTGGCCTATTACTTTGGGCGCTTCTCATGCTATTTCCTGCTCACCAATATCCTGGTTGTCCCAGCGGCAGCACTCATCCTTTATGGTGCCATTGCGCTCTTTGTGACCACTCCCTTTGCGTCCGTCTCTCAAGGCGTGGCGTTGGCCTTGTTGTGGGTGGTCCGTTGGCTCAACGAGGCTTTGGCCCTCGTGGCCTCGTGGCCGGGCGCCAGTGTGGAGGGCATCCGCCTTTCCCAGGTGCAGGTGGTGTTGCTCTATGTCATGTTGCTGTCGCTGACGGTCGTAGTGGTGTGTGCCGGTCATCTGCGTAGCCTCGATGAGCTCGATGCCTTCAATCGTGCGACAACCGGAAACAACAATCCCGCATCGAATGGCTATGACAGAGTCATTGACGATGCGGGACTGGTGGAAGATGATATGCGATCAGAGTGAGGGCGAGGCCAGGATGGTGCACACCTTGTCCTGGAAGCGTCGTCCGTTCTTGCTGTGCATCACGCCTTGGTTGATGATGGAGAAGCACAGGTGATGGCCGTTGGCGGCCGTGAGGTATCCGCAGAGGCTACTGATGCCCGTCACGGTGCCCGTCTTGGCGTGTACGTTGCCTCGTGTGAAAGCACCTGTCATGCGCTTGCGCAGGGTGCCGTCGGTGCCGGCGATGGGCAGGGCCGGCAAGAGGTGGTTGTAGATGTTCTGGTCATGGTAGGCGTAGCGCAACAGCTTCACCTCCAGTTCCGCGCTCACATAGTTGTAGAGTGAGAGGCCTGAACCGTCGGCAAACTGGTAGCGTGAGCCATCGAGCCCAATCTTGTTGACCAGCTGTTTGATGAGGGCGCGGGCACTCTTGGCCGTTGCGGGATGGTTGCCTGTTGACGCGGCGATCTGGTAGAACATCGACTCGGCATAGAGGTTGTCGCTCTCCTTGAGCATGCGCATGAGCACCTGGTCAATGGTGTGGAATCGTCTCACGATGCAGTTTGACTCCTCTGGTTTGCGCTTCTCGCCCAGCGACCCGGTCAGGTAGATGCCCGCCTCGCGCAGGTCAGAGTAGAACTTGGGCAGCAGCTGGTCCTTGCGCGAGAGCAACAGTGGAGAGAGCGTCGGGTTGTCATCGTCCCAGCACCAGCCCTCGCCATAGGGGTCCTTGTCCTTCATCGACTTGTCGGCGTAGATGCTGCCGCGTATGGTGTCGATACCCATCTTGCGGATGCCCTCCACGAAGGCTCGGAGATCATCGTTGTTGAAGCGCGGGTCGAAGCCGCCCACGCAGTAGATGTCGCCCCGAAGCGTGCAGCTGTCCACACGCCCCGTGTAGCAGAGGTCGGTCTTGAACTGGTAGCTGCCGCCCAGTCGGTTCAGTGCTGTGATGGCCGTGATGACCTTCATGGTGGAAGCCGGGCGCATGAGCTGGCGCTCGTTGTGGCGGAAGATGGTGGAGTCGGCATCGAGGTCATAGACCATCAAGCCGACCTGTGAGGTGCTGAACATGTCGCTCTTGAGCAAATTCTCTATCTGCGTCTGAACATTCTTCGGCCAAGGCAGCGTGTCGCCCCTCACGCTCAGCGTGTCGCTCCACAGCGTGTCGCTGGCGATGGTGTCGTTGTCTTCGGTCATCTCCTCCTCATCGGTGATTTCAGTCTGCGCCTGCATGGGCAGAACCAGCCACACCAGGAGGGTCCATAAGTAAGCCCTAATTGTCTTCATCCTTTCTCTTAATCTTGTTTTTCCGCTCAGCCAGGCACTTCAAGAATGAGGTCTCGTTGGCGGGTTGCACCAGGACAAACCGATCGCCGCGAAGCCCGAGGATCAAAAAGCGCGAGAGGCCGAAGGTGGCGGTCATGGGCTTGTAGCCCACGATGTCGGTCAGGCAGATCGCCTTCTTGCGTGCGAAGCGTCCGTGGCAGATGATGAGCTGGTCATCGCGAAACACATACTCGGAGTGCAGCACGCGCTCGATGAGCACCACACAGACCAAGGTCATGAGCACCCCTGCTACGGCCCATTCTTCCCAAAACAGCCAAAAGGACACCCCTGCGAAAAGAATGATTCCGCAGATGGCACCCAACGAAAAGCGATGTTGAAATGTCCTGTCCATAATTTCAAGGTGCAAAATTACTAAAAAACGTAGAGTTAGAGGAAGGTGTGTTGTATATTTTTAGTAATTTTGCACAGACATAACACATTCATTATGACTTACAAGTACGACTTTCTGATTATTGGCGCAGGCATAGCGGGCATGAGCTACGCCTTGAAGGTGGCCAAAGCAAAAAAAGGAAAGGTTTGCATCATCTGCAAGACGACACTCGACGAGGCTAACACGCGGTTTGCTCAAGGCGGTGTGGCGTCGGTGACCAACCTGGAGAAAGACGATTTTGAGAAACACATCCACGACACCATGGTGGCAGGCGACTTCATCAGCGATCCCGCTGCAGTGCGCCAGGTGGTGACCAAGGCTCCCGAGCAGATTCGCCAGTTGGTGGAGTGGGGTACCCAGTTTGACAAGCAGGCCAACGGCCAGTATGACCTCCACCGTGAGGGTGGCCACTCGGAGTTTCGCATCTTGCACCACGCCGACGACACGGGTGCGGAGATACAGCGTGCGCTGATGGCAGCCGTGAGGGCCAATCCCGATATCGACATCAAGGAGAACCACTTTGCCGTGGAAATCATCACCCAGCATCATCTCGGTGCGCGCGTCACGCGCCGCACGCCCTACATCTATTGTTATGGTGCCTATGTGCTCAACTCGGATAACAAGGTCGATACCTATTTGAGCAAAGTCACAGTGATGTGTACGGGTGGTTGCGGTGCCGTATACCAGACGACCACCAATCCTGTGGTGGCCACGGGCGACGGCGAGGCCATGGTCTATCGCGCCAAGGGCACGGTGAAGGACATGGAGTTCGTGCAGTTCCATCCCACATCGCTCTACCATCCTGGCGAGACGCATCCCGCCTATCTCATCACCGAGGCCATGCGCGGCTATGGGGGCATCCTGAAGTTGGCCGACGGCACGCCCTTCATGAAGCAGTATGACGAGCGCGGATCGCTTGCGCCGCGTGACATCGTGGCACGTGCCATCGACAGTGAGATGAAGAAGAACGGTGTGGACCATGTCTATCTCGACGTCACCCACAAGGATCCCGAGCAGACCAAGCACCACTTCCCCAATATCTACAAGAAGTGCCTGTCCATCGGCATCGACATCACCAAGGAGATGATTCCTGTCCGTCCTGCCGCCCACTACATGTGCGGAGGCATCAAGGTCGACCTCAACGGCTGCTCGAGCATCGAGCGTCTCTATGCCCTGGGCGAGTGCTCGTGCACCGGCCTGCACGGAGGCAACCGTCTGGCCAGCAACTCCCTCATCGAGGCTGTGGTCTATGCCGACACGGCGGCCAAGCATTCGCTGGAGCATGTCGATGAGTATGACTTCAACGACAAGGTGCCCGACTGGAACGACGAGGGAACGCTCACCAATGAGGAACACGTGCTCATCACCCAGGCCAATAAGGAGGTGGGCGAGATCATGAGCAACTACGTGGGCATCGTGCGCTCAGACCTGCGCCTGAAGCGTGCCTGGGACCGTCTTGACCTGCTCTACGAGGAGACGGAAGCCCTCTTCAAGCGTGTGAAGATCTCGCGCGATCTCTGTGAACTGCGCAACATGATCAATACGGGCTATCTCATCACCCGCATGGCCATTGAGCGCAAGGAGAGCCGCGGACTGCACTACACCGTCGACTACCCGAAACACGCTTACGACAAGGAAGCTTAGTGACGGTGAAAAAATAAATTGGTATGATTTGAGCCTCATATTTTTGAGCTATTTTCCTCACTCAAAGAGGGAGTATAGCGGGCTATACGACCGATGAGAGGGAGGGAAAGAGCCAAAAAGATGAGGCTGGAACCATCTCTGCATATGATAGAATTCTCTCTCAAATCGTACCAAGTTATTTTTTTCATCGTCACTTAGTCGTCTCGGTGATCCCGAAGGGCGGACGACCGACACCAGATGCGTCTGGATGCCGGTCGTCCGCCCTTTTCTTGTGTCCGCCAGTTTTCAGCCGGCTGTCCTGTCGGTGTGTGTGTGACGCTTGAGCGCCGTCAGGGCGTTCTCCGCCAGGGCGAGCATCTCGTCCTGGCCAGGATAGACAGCCACGGGGGCCAGCCATCCGATGCGCCGCTTGAGCCGCGACACCACGTAGTCGGCGTGGGCCATGCCACCAGTGAGGATGATGGCGTCCGGCGGTCCGCAGAGCACAGCAGCCTCAGAGACGATGGCCTTGGCCGTGTGCCACACCATGGCGTCGACGATGAGGCGCGCATGGTCGTCGCCACCCTCGATGCGCCTCACCACCTCCTGCATGTTGTTGGTGCCGAGGTGCTCGGTCAGGCCGGCCCGTCCCGCCACGCGCTTGAGCAGCTCGGCCTCGGTGAGCTGGCCGCTGAAGCAGAGGCGGATGAGTGCGGCGGCGGGCAGCGACCCGGCACGCTCGGGCGAGAAGGGCCCTTCACCGTCGAGGGCGTTGTTGGCGTCGATGGCCTGTCCGTGGTCGTGTGCGGCGATGGAGATGCCGCCCCCCAGATGGCAGATGATGAGGCGCAGGTCCTCATAGCGGGTGCCGTGCTCACGGGCGTAGCGGCGTGCGATGGCCTTCTGGTTGAGTGCATGCCAGATGCAGATGCGGGGCAACAGCGGTGAGCCGCTGATGCGCGCTTCGGGTGCCAGCTCGTCGGTGGTGCCAGGGTCGGCGATCAGCGCCTGGCACCCCGGTATCTCCCGGGCGATGGTGTAGGCGATGATGCACCCCAAGTCACAGGCGTGCTGATGCTCACAGGCTCGCTCCTCGGCTATCATTGCGGGGGTGACAGGGTAGGTGCCGCTCTTCACGGGACGGGCCAGGCCGCCGCGGCCGATGACGGCGTCAAACTGCAGGGGCACACCGCGCGCCGCCAACTCCTGGAGCACCAGTTGCCGCCGGAAGTCAAACTGGTCCATGACGGTGGGAAACTGGCGCAGTTGGTGCAGGTCGTGCGCGATATCGGTGACAAACAACGGCTGCCGGTCGTCAAAGACAGCAATCTTTGTCGATGTCGACCCAGGGTTTACGACAAGCACGCGAGGCATAGGCTCAGGTATTTGGATTCGGCCGAGTCGCCGCGCGAGGGCAGCACCACGGGCACATCGGTGCCCTGCAGCACGCCGGCTGTGCGCGCTTGGCAGAAAAGGGTGATGGTCTTGTAGAACAGGTTGCCGGCCTCGATGTCGGGGAAGATGAGGGCGTCGGCATCGCCGGCTATGGGCGAGGTGATGTGCTTCACGGCCATGCTGTGGGGTGAGCATGAGGTCTTCAGGTCGAGTGGCCCGTCGACAATGCAAGGGCCGAAGGCACCCTGGACGGCCATCTCCTTGATCTGGCCGTATCCGGCGGTGTAGGGGAAGTGCTTGGCGTCGACCTTCTCCGAGCAGTGGATGAGTGACAGGCGAGGTTTCTCGATGCCCAGGCGGTGGCAGAACTGTGCCACGTAGGCCACTTGCGCCATGCGTTGTTCGTGGGTGGGATAGGGTATGACGGCCGCGTCGGTGAAGGTCAGCAACTTGTGGTAGCCAGGCAACTGGGCCACGGCGATGTGGGTCATGACGCGTCCCTTGCGCAGGAGGCCCGCCTCCTTGTTGAGTGTGGCGTGGAGCAGCACGTCGGTGTTGACAAATCCCTTCATCAGCACGTCGGCCTCTCCGCGGCGCACTGAAGCCACGGCTTGGGCGGCTGCCTCAGCGGGGTTGGGCGCGCTGAACAACAGCGGGGCAGCGATGCCGTCGCGTTCGGCTATGGCCAGGGCCTGGCGGGTTGAGTCGTCGTCAGGACAGACCACGGCCACTCTCTTTGCGGCGCCTCGTTTTTTCAGGTGAGCGGTTAGCTCTTCAAAGGATTGAATAGGCATAGGCATGATGTTCTTGTTGGTTTCAAAGTTAGTGAAAAAACAAGCATGCCTACGCAAAATTTCTGAAAAAATATACTAATCGTACATAAAAAATGTTAGCGCAAGTCGACCCCTGGTCACTGTGCGCCCGCACCCTCCTGTTTCAGCTCGGTGATGCGGCTGACCAGCGTGTCGCCCTTGGGTGTGGCGTAGAACACCACCCGCACCACATGGCCCACATCGGCATTGCCCCGCACGCGGATGTGGCGGCTCTTGGTGTAGCTTGCAGAGTCGCGCCGTGAGGGGTAGCTCAGCAGTTGCACCTCATGGCGTGTGGAGGCCGGCCCGATGATGAAGATGTCGGCGCTGTCCTTGACAGGTCGGAGCGTGCTGTCCTTGGCGGCAGCCCTGCGCAGTGCGGCCGTGTCAGGCGGGTAGAATTCTTTGGCGGCCACAGTGTCGCCGTTGTCTTGGCTGGGTTCCATGCGGCATGATGCTATGACCATCTGCATGGCGATGAGCAGCAGTGGAATGTATGTGAGTTTACGCATGAGTTCTGGATGATAGTAGAGTTTTTGTGGTGCAGGTTGCGGCCTATTGCAGGGGCTGTGCGGCCAGTCCGCCGACCCCCGTCTCCTTGTAGAGCGAGGGCAGGTCGTGGCCAGTCTGTTTCATCACCGCCACCACGCGGTCGAAGCTGACGCGGTGCTTGCCGTCGCTGAACGAGGCGTAGAGGTTGGCGTCGAGGGCGCGTGTGGCGGCGAAGGCGTTGCGCTCGATGCAGGGTATCTGCACCAGTCCGCACACGGGGTCGCACGTCATGCCGAGGTGATGCTCCAGGCCCATCTCCGCTGCGTACTCTATCTGTGAGGGGCTGCCGCCGAAGAGCTGGCAGGCCGCCGCCGAGGCCATGGCGCAGGCGGTGCCCACCTCACCCTGGCATCCCACATCGGCACCCGAGATGCTGGCGTTCTCCTTCACGATGTTGCCAATGAGGCCTGCGGTGGCCAGCGCGTGCAATATCTTGCGGTCGGTGAAGTCATGGCCCTTGGCCAGGTGGTAGAGCACGCCTGGCATGACACCGCACGATCCGCAGGTGGGTGCCGTGACGATGGTGCCGCCCGAGGCGTTCTCTTCGCTCACGGCCAGTGCGTAGGCGTACACCAGGCCGCGTGTCTGCAGGTTCTGGCGGTAGCCCTTGGCCTTGATGTAATAGGTGGAAGCCTTGCGTTGCAGGTTGAGCGGACCGGCGAGCACGCCTTCTTGGTCGATGCCGCGTTCCACGCTGCGCTTCATGGCCTCCCAGACCTCTTGCAGGTAGTCCCAGATGCTGTCATCCTCACACTCCTTGACATACTCCCAGTAGGCGCGCCCGTGGTCGTCGCACCACTTCTGTATGTCGCTGAGGCGTGTCAGCGGATAGATGTCGGGCGACGGGGGCAACACGCCCGTGGGGTGGTCGCCCTCTGAGAGCGCACCGCCGCCGATGCTGTAGACCGTCCATGTGGCAGCGGGCTGGCCGTCGTCATGGCAGGCCTCGAAGGTCATGCCGTTGGGGTGGTAGGGCAGAAACACGGTGGGCTTCCACTCGATGGTCACCGGGGCGACGGGCTGGAGCACTTCCTCAATGGCCACATCGGTCATGTGGCCCTTGCCTGTGGCGGCGAGGCTGCCGTAGAGGGTCACGTGGAACGACCGTGCGTCCAGGTTTTGCTTGACAAATATCTGTGCGGCCTTCTGTGGGCCCATGGTGTGGCTCGACGAGGGGCCCTTGCCGATACGATAGAGTTCGTGTAGTGATTTCATGGTTGCAAAGATACAAAAAATGTGGAACGGCTCAGCGCTGCCACGGCTTTTTGTGACTGGTGGGGCGAAAAAAAACTGGCGGCAACCGTCTGCTGTGACGATTGCCGCCAGTTGTCATGATTGGGGGCTTGTGCTTAGTCCCGGAGCGGGAGCGGTGGCCCTGCGCATCCAGGTTGTCGGCTCCCTGTTGTTTCAGGGCGGGGACAAGGACTATCTGTCAATGTCGATGAGCTTGAAGTGCTTGTTGAAGGTCAGGTCCAGCCCGTTCGCCAGTTCCACTTCATATTCCTTCTTGTCCATCTCCATCTTCTTGACGGATTGACCGGGATAATGTTTTTGCAAGTACTTCTTGATGGGCAGTGGTATCAGCTTTCCAGGCACAGCGCCTTTCTTGCAGTCGACCTCCGTGAGGTTGCCCTTCTTGTCAAACTCGATCTTGGTGCCATTCTTCAGCACCACATCGTAGCTCTTGCCGGTGATGCCAGACTCCATGGTGGCAAGCGCCACTTTCTGTTTGTTGAAATGGTTGCTGAGCAAGGTCTGTGCCTTGGCTGGAAGGGCCTTGACGGAGATGGGCTTGTCGTTGCCCGCATTTGCTGTAAGGTTGCACGACACGATGCAACAAATGGCAATCATCAGGGTTCTAACAATTGTTTTCATAAGTCGTGAATTTTTTAGAGTTAATATATTATTTGAGGTAGATGATCAAGTAAGCCTTCCTACGCTTCTACAAAGATAACATGATTGTTTGGTTTTCCAACAGGGCTTTTTTGTTTTTAGACAGTCTTTAACTTTTGTTTCGGATATCGCCATGGCGACATAGTATTTCCAAGGCAGTGCTGTTTTGCCACTTTTCGGCGGGAAGGTGAAAAATCAGCGGAAACACATTCCGTTGTCATGATTTTTGGTCGAAAAGTTTGTCATGGACAGCAGTTGAAATAGAGCGCAAAAATGGCGTTTTTTGCCGATCGCGCCGAGATTTGCATGGGGTAATTTTGCGATAAAGGGTATATTGTGTTGCGATATACCCTTTATCGCAATGCGATAAAGCGTTAATCGCGTCATGATAAAGGGTATATCGCAACACGATAAAGGGTATTCTTTGATGAAAAGTATTTACTTTTCGAGCCTAATAAAATCCGAAATTTTATAAACGGCTAATTATCAACCGATTATGAAAAGTGCCGAAAAATCGCGTATTTCGGCCAAAATATTTTGAAGTTGAAAATAACGCCTGTTTTTTTATATACATTGTCCGCTTTCTTCCAAGTGGACCTGTCTCGACTACATCAATCGATGGCGTAAAGCGGGAGGCGGCAACACCCCACGTCTGTGGATGTTGCCGCCTCCTGGAAGCATGCGGGCAGGGGCTTGCTCAGCCGATGAACTGCGGCACAAACGATGACACGATGAGCACCACGATGCCCACCACGAGCACCGCGATGGTCCTGCGCGAGCAGCCGCGCCACTCATGGAGCACGATGCCCCATACATTGGAGAACACCACGTTGAGGGCCATGAGGATGCAGAAGGCCAGCGTGAGCAGGGTGGGCGACGAGGCCAGGAAACCCTTGCCCAGGCTCAGTCCGAAGAACTGCGAGTACCACAGGGCACCGGCCAGCAGGCAGAACACAAGGTTGTTGCCCCAGACACGGCCTTTGGCGTAGTCGCCCCACGTGTGGTTCCTCTGGTTCTGGTAGAGGCAGTAGGCCAGGTTGGTCACGAAGCCGCCCGCTGTGACGAGCAGCGTGGCCGGCAACGTGCGGAACATCGGGTCGGTGAGGTCGCCGAAGTTGATGTCCTTGCCAAACTCCAGTCCGACGTTGAAGCAACCGCTCATGAAACCCGATAGCAAGGCGATGGCGATGCCGAGCGGGAAGTTGAAGTCCTTCACGGCAGCCTTCTTCTCCGCCTCGGTCAGCGACTGGGCCTTCATGGCGCCCGCCACGCCGATGATGGCGATGCCCGCCAGTGTGATGACGACACCAGTGATGACGGCAAAGGTCAGCGCCCCCAAGGCCCCCAGATCGGGGAAGAACACGTTGAGCAGTACAGGCCCCATGACCGTTCCCAGGGCTGCGCAGGTGCCCAGGGCAATCGACTGGCCGAGGGCCACGCCCAGGTAACGCATGGAGAGGCCAAACGTCAGGCCGCCCACACCCCACAGGAAGCCGAAGAGCACGGTCATCCACAGGTGGAACGACGGTGCCTGGGCGAAGAGTGCCCACAGGCTTTGTCCTGCCGGCACGGCCAGCTGCGCACCCAGGAAGGGCAGCACCAGCCAGGCGAAGACGCCCTGCACGAGCCAATAGCTCTCCCAGCTCCATTCCTTCACCTTGTTGATGGGTACGTAGCTGCTGCTCTGGCAGAACGCCCCGACGGCGATGATGAGGAGTCCGATGATGATGTCCATGACGGTCAGGCGCGTTTGAAGGTAACCTCCTGCTCGTAGCGCTCAATCTCAGGGATGAACTCTTCGCCCACGGGCACGTTGTTCTTCAGGTTGAAGTAGTCGTAGACCGCGCCGAAGGGCAGCGTCTTCTCCTCCTCCAGGAGGGCCAACCGCTCGAAGAGCTTGCCCTCGTCCTCATACTGGCGCAACTTGTCGATAGGCTCGAGGAAGGCGGCCAGCAGGCTCTTCTGCGTGGCGCGCGTGCCGATGACGTAGGCACCGAGGCGGTCGATGCTGGCGTCGAAGTAGTCGAGGCCGATGTGTGCGCGGTGCAGCTGGCCGGCGCGCACAAGCTCGGCGAAGAGGTTGCGGGTGTTGTCGTCGAAGCAAGTCACATGGTCGGAGTCCCAATGCATGGGGCGTGAGACGTGGAGCATCAGCTCGGGCACGAAGAGCAGGAGCGACGACACGGCATCAGACACGTTCTCGGTGGGCTCGTAGTGGCCAGTGTCAAGGGTGTAGATCATCTTGTTTTGTGCGCAATAGCCCGCCACGAAGTCGTGCGAGCCCACGGTGTAGGCCTCCAGGCCGATGCCGAAGAGTTTGGCCTCGAGGCAGGTCTTCATGTGAGGCAGTTGCTCGCTCATGATCTCATCGAGGCTCTCCTTGAAGATCTGGCGGTAGCGGTATTTCTCCACAGTGTAGTCCTTCGACCCGTCGTGCACCCAGATGTTCATGATGCAGGGGTCGCCCTGATACTCGCCCATGGCCTCCGCGATGCGGCGGCAGCGTTTGGTGTGCTCAATCCAGAAGTCGCGCACGGCCTTGTCGGGGTTGGCCAGCGACAGGTTGCCACTCTTGGGATGGGAGAACGAGGTGGAGTTGAAGTCAAGCTTCATGCCACGCTCCTTGGCCCATTCCATCCAGCTCTGGAAGTGCTCGGGGCCACACTGGTCGCGGTCGACAAACTTTCCGCCGAAGTCGCCGTAGGTCTCATGCAGGTTGAGGCGCATGGGACCGGCCAGCAGAGAGGTGGCCTTGTCGATGTCTTGCCGCAGCTCATCGATGTTGCGCGCGCGTCCGGGGAAGTTGCCGGTGGCCATGATGCCGCCCGAGGCTGCCACGCCACGTTCGAAGCCGACCACGTCGTCGGCCTGCCAGCAGTGGAGAGAGATGGGTGTTTGCTCAAGGGTCTGGATGGCCTTGTCGGTGTCGACGCCCAAGGCGGCGTAGCGCTCCTTGGCCAGCGCGTATGCCTTTTCAATCTGTTCTGATTTCATGGTTTTATGTTATTTAGGGTTTGTCATGTTTGTCTTTCACGCGCCGACGATGCGCAGGTAGCGCTCGTAGGCAGCGTCCCAGGTGGCTGTGTCTTGCGGCTCGAAGCGCCGGAGGTCAATGGAGCCGGCGATGATGCGTCGCATCTCCCACACGTCAGCCACCTCTCCCGCAGCCTTGGCCTGCAGCATCACGTTGCCGATGGCGGTGCCCTCCTGTGGTCCCGCGAGCACCGTCACGCCGCATGAGTTGGCGGTGAACTGGTCGAGATACTCGTTCTTGGAGCCTCCGCCGATGACGTGGAGCACACGGATGTCGAAGTCGGCCAGTTGCTTGAGCCACGTGAACACCTGTCGGTAGCGCAAGGCCAGCGAGTCGAAGATGCAGCGGCAGCAGGCGGCATGGCCCTCGGGCACGGGTTGTCCCGTGCGCTCGCAGTAGGCCCGGATGGCTCCCACCATGCTTTCGGGGTTGGCAAAGAGCGGGTCGTCAGGGTTGATGAGGCTCCTGAACGCCTCTTGCCCCATGGCCTCACGCTGCAGTTCGGTGTGGCCCATGCCCTTGGCTTCCGGCCATTCCTGGCGGCAACGCTCGTAGATCCACATGCCGCAGATGTTCTTGAGGAAGCGCGTGGTGCCCTCGATGCCGCCCTCGTTGGTGAAGTTCTTGTCGAAGCTGCCCTCGTTGATGATGGCATGCGGTGACTCGATGCCCATGAGGCTCCACGTGCCCGAACTGAGATAGGCGAACCGCTCGTCCCTGGCAGGCACGGCGGCGACGGCCGAAGCGGTGTCGTGGCCCGCCACGGCGATGACCGGCACGGCTCCCAGTCCTGTCAGCCGCTGCACCTCAGGTGTCAGTGTGCCGATGGCGGTGCCCGGCGTGGTGATGGGTCCCAACTGGTCGCGGCTGAGGCCCACGCTCCGCAGCAGGTCGGTGTCGAGGTCGCCCGTGAGGGGATTGAGCAGTTGGGAGGTGGAGGCGACAGTGTACTCGCAGATGGCCTGGCCCGTGAGCAGGTAGCTCAGCGCGTCGGGTATGAACAGCACCTGGGCCGCCTCGCGCAGCGCCACATTGCCGTCGAGACGCATCTGGTAGAGCTGGAAGAGCGAGTTGAAGTTCATAAACTGGATACCCGTCTTGTCGTAGACCGCTCGGCGCGACAGTACCTTATTAAAATAAGTGTCCATCGTGTGGGCCGTGTGCGGGTCGCGATAAGCCAATGGGTTGGAGAGTATCTGGCCGTCGGAGGCCACGCAGACGAAGTCGCATCCCCACGTGTCGATGCCGATGCTCTGCACCGTGAGATGGCGGTCATGCACCAGGCGGAGGCCGCGGATGACTTCCCAGTAGAGTGCCAGCAGGTCCCAATAGTAGTGGCCGCCTGCCTCGATGAGCCGGTTGTCGAAGCGGGTCAGCTCCTCCAGCTCCAGCTTACCCTCGCTGAGGGATCCCAGGATGGTGCGGCCGCTCGTGGCTCCGAGGTCCACGGCGAAGAAGTGTTTGCTTGTTCCCATAGTAAGGCGAAAAGTTGTTTTTTGGTTTCAGATGTTGCAAAGGTAACACAATTAGCCACGCGTGGACATGATAATTTGATTTTTAAGCCTATTAATTTGAGATTTCTTTTTAACTTTGCATCAACAGAGGCTACACTTGCCGTAGGTAGAAAGTTATAATCATAAGATAAAAATCATGTCATCTTTAACTATTGCGATTGTTGTCATGTTTTGCGTGGGCTATCTCTTCATAGCCCTCGAGAGCGTGACCAAAGTGAACAAGGCCGCTATTGCCTTGCTGATGTTTGTGGTGTGCTGGACGCTTTTCATGGTCGATCCCAGCAGTTACCTGCCAGGAGCCACGGGCCAGGCGCTCATCAACGAGGTGAGCGAAGCCATTGAGAAGCACCTGGGCGGCACGTCGACAACCCTCTTCTTCCTCATGGGCGCCATGACCATCGTGGAAATCGTGGACCAGAACGGAGGGTTCAACTGGGTGCGGTCGGTGATGAAGACCCATAGCAAGCGGGCGTTGTTGTGGCGCATCGCCTTCATGACCTTCATCCTCTCGGCCATCCTCGACAACCTCACCACGAGCATTGTGATGATCATGATCCTGCGCAAGCTGGTGCGCGAGCACAAGGATCGCATTGTCTATGCCTCGCTGGTCATCATTGCCGCCAACTCGGGTGGCGCGTTCTCGCCCATCGGCGACGTGACGACCATCATGCTCTGGAACAAAGGCGTGATTACGGCGGCGGGTGTCATCTCCGAGATTCTGGTGCCCTCGCTGGTGTCGATGGTGGTGCCGGGCCTCATCATGCAATATATGCTCAAGGGCAACCTGCCAGAGGTTGTCCCCTCGGCGGTAGCGAGCGACGCCGGACAAGACTTCAGTGGCGGCCAGCGCAAGGCCGTGTTTGTCATCGGTGTTGGCGGCCTGATGTTTGTGCCGGTGTTCAAGGCGCTCACCAACCTGCCGCCCTTTGTGGGCATCCTGCTCGTGCTGGGCGTGCTGTGGACCACGACGGAGGCCTTCTACCGCCAGCTGCCACATGACAAGAACCATGACGGCACGCAGAAGCGAGTGGCCAACCTGTTGCACAACATCGACATGACGACCATCCTCTTCTTCCTCGGCATCCTGATGGCTGTGGCTTGTCTTGAGGAGGTGGGCGTGCTGACGGCGCTTGGCAAGGGCCTCAACGAGACCTTCGCCGGCAACCACTACATGGTGACGGGTATCATCGGTGTGCTGTCGAGCATCGTCGACAATGTGCCGCTGGTGGCCGGTTGCATGGGCATGTATCCCCTGGCGCCCACTGGCGATATGGCTGTCGATGGCATCTTCTGGCAGCTCCTGGCCTACTGCGCCGGCGTGGGAGGCTCCATGCTCATCATCGGCTCGGCTGCCGGCGTGGTGGTCATGGGCCTCGAGAAGATCACCTTCGGCTGGTACATGAAGCGCATCAGCTGGATAGCGCTCGTGGGATACCTGGCTGGCATCTTGAGCTACTGGTGCATCCGCACATTCATCTTCACCACACCCCTGTAAGCACAGGCCTGTAGCAAGGCTGAACATACAACAAGACAAAGCCCCGTGTGGTCGGGCACCTGCCAGAAAGGTTTTTCGCCTTTCGGAAGCGGTGTCCGTTCACACGGGGCTTTTCATTGGGGTGACCGCGTGTCGCGCGGTGGGTCGCTTAGCGGGGTAGGTGGAAGGCGCGGCTCATCTCGGCCATCTGCTCTTCGCTCATGCCCTTGGGCTCATAGCCCATGGCCTTGCAGTCGAGATAGATCTTGGCACTCTTCGACAGCACGTCAATCTGGTCGAAGGCGTCCATCACGTCCTTGCCCTTGGCAAAGACACCGTGCTTCTCCCACAGCACCACATCGTAAGCCTCGAGCTCGTGCAGGGTGTCGTGAGCCAGCTGGACGCTGCCGGGTAGTTGGTAGGGCACTACGCCCAGCCCCAGGGGGCAGAAGGCCTTGGTCTCGGGAATCATGCTCCACAGCAACTTGGTGAGCACATCCTTGCCCAGGAAGTGGTCATTGTGGCTCATGGCAACAAGTTCGATGGGGTGGGTGTGGACGGTGGCCTTGTAGTCCGATCCCAGTTCGATCTGGTGGTCATGTACAGCCAGGTGGGAGGGCAGTTCGGAGGTGGGCAGCACCGCCTGGTCGGCGATGATGACATAGCTGGCGCAGTCGTCGAGGATGCGTATCACACTACCGTTGTCCATGGGCCAGCGTGCCAGGTCGCGCATGCGCTTGCCCGTGCCCTTGCAGAAGAAGTATTGTCCCTTCAGGTGGGGAAGGGTCTCGCCGATCGGCTTCACGTCAGAGATGGCCGGAAGGGCCCTGATGCCGTCGTCCACATACTCGGTGATGTTGACGGTGATGTTTCCGCCATTGCGCTCGGCCCATCCGTTCTGCCAGAGATAGCCGGCTACCTCGGCAATCTTGTCGATTTCCTTTTTGAGGGCCTCGCGCCCGTCAAGAATACTTTTTCCCATAGTCAAGAAATAGTTTTTAGTTTAAGGTGGGTCCTAAAGATTCGCTTTTCTAACCCATCCATACATTATCTTTGTCATGGTGGCGATTTTTAGTGTCCACCTTCATTTGCCGCAAAATTACAAAAACTCCGTAAGCTTGCGCAAGAAGAATTGATATTTGTGCTATGACTTTTGACTTTTGTCAGGTGTGCTTTCCAAAAGAAATCCCACACGGGCGGTTGGCCCGTGTGGGATGGTATATAGGTGACAGGAGTAGCCTGCCCGCTACTTGAGCCATACTTTCGTGCTTATGCCGCCTTGGGTGCGAATGATAGGCTGCCTGGCTTGTGGCGATGACAACCGTATGCCTGTGAGCGTGTAATAGCTCACGGACTGGGAAACCGGGGTCGCGGGGCTTGCCACTTGCGTTTCTGTTTTCAGGTTGAACAATCGTACATTGTCTACCTGAAAGCCACCCATTGAGGCTGCCCCGTCTGTGGCAGGACAGTCAAAGCCGAGTGTGACCGTCGCCTCCTCGGGCAATGAGAATGACAGGTGCAGGGTGCGCCAGTTTTGCAAGTTCTCGTTGTCATTCACGTTGATGTTGACGGTTTGGTCGCTATTGTACGGATCCGAGTAGATGGCGGAGGCATTCAGTTCTGTTCCCACCACGGCGAAGAGGCGCTGGTTGCCGGTGATAGCCTGGTTGTCCACGCAGCGCAAGTCGCCGTACAGGTTGTAGTTGCCGGCTGGCAGGCTGACCGTTTGCGATAAGCGTACCGACACGTAGTCATTGTTGTACCATATATGCCAGTCGTACCTGCCCTCCGTGGGGTTCACGCTGCGCTGGTCACTGGTGTTCATGGCTCCCCACGACCCGTTGGTGTCGGGAAAGGACAACGTCCAGTGGGTGGGAGCCCAGGGCACGACATCCGTGTTTTTCTCCTCAAAGCCCGGATTGAGCAAGTATTGTGCTGTCACTTCCTCACCCTGGGGCTTGTCGGGGTCGTCCTGTGGTTCCTCAAGGGTGCTGCCGTCAAACGTGAACACATAGTCGCCGCTGCCCAGGGTGAAGGTCACCAGTGTGTCGGCATACTGCACGTCGGCCACGCCCTCCACACTTTCCAGGGCCACAGGCCCTTCTTGCAATTGCTTGCCGCGGACGATGGGCAATGTCACCAAGGCTGTCGCCCCTGCCGGAACGGAAAGGCGGTAGGTGGTAGCCTGCGATGTGCGCTGCCATGCCACGGACACACGCCCGCGCGGTGTCATCGTGGCGACGTCAGCCTCTGCCATGTCGGCTGGTATCCAGGGTGCCACACGTATGGTCTCATAGCCGCCGCCAGCATCGCTGATGCCACCGAGCTGCGCGTAAAACCACTCCTCGATATGGTCCATCATGCAATGGTTCTGGCTGAGCGACATGTCCCAGTATTCGAGCGATGTGGTGGCACCTTGCTTGACCCAGTAGCCGTAACTGGGATAGGTGGTCTTGTTGGCCATGCGATACACCACGTCATTGTAGCCATGCTCGGCCAGCGACATGAGCGTGGGGCGCAAACCGATCTCACCCGTCTTGATGCAGTAGCCGCTCTCCTTGACCGCCTTGGCCAAGGCTTGGGCCACCGCGGGCACATCGGCATCGTCGACAAGACCGTAATAGAGGGCCATGCCATAGTTGGCCTGGTTGCCATGCTCGTAGACGCCATTGCTGAAGAAGCGGGCGTTGAAGGCTTTCTTCACCTCAGCGGCCTCCGCTGTCCAGCGCTCGGCATCGGTGGGATGGCCGAGAGCCTTAGCCACCTCTGACATGGCGTTGAGCAGATAATAATAGGTGCAGGTGAGCGTGAAAGGCGTCGACGTGGGCTGGGCCAGGCCGCTGGTCTCCTGCCCCCAGTCTGACAAGGCGCTGTAATCGCGGATGATATGGTTGTCGGCGAGCGATGAGTAATAGTCTATCAGCGACTTCATCTGGTCGTAGTAGCGCGTCATCAGTTCCGTGTCGCCATACATCTTGTAGTGTCGCCAGGGAATGGTGATGGCCGCCCCTCCCCAGTTGAGGTCGTCATCGTATGCGCGCATGAAGTGGGGCACGGTGCTGGGCACATAGTGGTTGGCTCCCTGTGAGTCGAAAGCGTCCATGACAACCTTCGAGAGCAGCGACTTGACATCGAAGTTGTATGACAGCGACTGGTACATCATGTTGGGCACGTCGAGCCAGCCCAGCTTCTCACGGTGCGGGCAGTCGGTCACGGTATTGTAGAGTTGGCTCTCCATGCCGCGGTAGCAGATGGAGTGTATGTCGTTGAGCAACGTGTTGCTGGTGTGGAAGCTGCCGGCCACATCCATCGTGCAACGGATGCGCTTGGCCACGAAGCATGCGGGGGCGGGGGCCTCGTCGAGGCCGCTCACCTCCAGGTAACGGAAACCGTGGTACATAAACTCGGGGCCCCAGGTCTCGCCATCCTCGTCGCCTCTGAAGACGTAGGTGTCGAGCGTGGCGTTGGAGGCTCCGTTGGGTTGGTACATGTACTCAAACTTACAGGCGCCATTCTCCTGCAGCTCTGAGTCGTAGAGGGTTATCTTTGTGCCGGCGGGAGCCTTCAGGGTGAAGGCATAGGTGCCGGCGAAGTTTTGGCCGAAATCGACGAGGTAGTTGCCGGCGGCGTTGCGCGTGACGCTCACGGCCGGCCAGCTCTCCACCACGCGCAGGGGCTCGTACTCGCGCGCCTGCATCTGTCCGATGGGTAAGGTGTTGGCCGAGACGCTGGGGGCGCAAAAAGTGGGTTGCACCTCCTGGCACCGTTCCCATGCGCTCACGTCGTAGCCTGGAGCGTAGACATCGTCGGGCAACAGGCGTGCGTCATAGTCTTCTCCGCCATACCAGTTGCTGCCTGTGGTGGGTGAGGCGTGTGTGCCCCACTCGGCATCGGTGGGCACGCACTGCTCGGTGCCGTCGTCGTAACGCACATAGAGAAGTGCGCGCAGTGATGTGGTGGCGGCATTCGAGGCCAGTTCGGGTTTCACGAAGCGGTCGGGCATCTTGCTCATGTTGGCGATGCCGCCTGCCACTTGCGCCAGAAGCGTGTTACGTCCTTCCACAAGCAGGCTTGTCACATCATAGGTGCTGTACAGCACATGCTTGTCATACGCACTCTCGCCCGGTTCGAGCACGTTGTCCGTGACGGGCTTTCCGTTGAGACGCATGGCAAAGACGCCGACGGCTGAGGCGTAGAGCCGTGCTGAGACGACATGGCGCGTCGCGTCAACAGTGAAGTTGCGGCCCATGTATGGCACGTTCAGATCATCATGATAGACAGGTGGCTGGGCATCTCTTGCCTCATAGACGGGCGAGTAGTCGCCGTCGGTTTCCGCCGCTGACAGTGTGTAGGTGCTTGGGAAGTTGGCGGCTTGCTTGGCATTGTCCACGGCAGCGGCGTCTTGGCGTGGATAGAGCACGATGCGCGACACGTCGGTCACGGCACCCAGGTCGGCCACGATGGTGGTGGCGGTGACATTCTGGGGCGTGGTGAATCCATTGGTGGCGCCACCGGACACGATGCCGTCGTGCAGGTAGTCGATGCTCCAACCATAGTTGGTGAGTTCCCACGAGGGATTGGCGGTGAAGGTGGCGCTGCGCGCCACATTGGTGCCCTGGGCATCGTAGACCTCCATTTCGGCCAGTTGCACAAATCCGTAGTTGGGGTCAGCGGCGGCATGGGGGCCAGAAGACTGCACGTCGAGCTTCAGGTAGCGAGCTCTTGACACGCCTCCCACGGGCACTATCTCGACCTTCGCTTTGTACTCGGGCTTCTTGGTGGCTATCCACTTGGCTGCGTTCCACTCGGTCGCGTCGAGGAGCGCTGTCTCAAAGGTTCCCACTCCTGTGGACGACGCTTGTCCGTCAGTGTCGTAAGCCACCACGTGCCATTCATAGCGGGTGCGGCTCTTCAAGGCTGGTCCCTCGTAGCGCACGCCTACCTGACGCGAACTGGTCACCTTGCCGCTTGTCCACACCGTGGCGCCACCGACTTCATTTACTGTAATCTCATAGGCTTGCTGGCGGTAGCCTCGTTGGTCTGACTTGACCTTCCAACTGAAGTTGGGGGTGCTCTCTATGCCGATGGGGTGGAGCAGGCCGAGTGTGCGGGTCTCCACGATTTCTGAAGCGCCACGCACCGTCAGGCTCACCCATGCGGCAAGGAGCAGTGTTGCTGTCCTTGTTCTCATGTTTTTTAGTTTGCGTGAAATATGTGATGGCAAATTTACGCACGTCCCTGCTTCAATGGGGATAAATCTGTGTTCAAAAGTGTTCAAAATGAGTTCTATGGCCAAAAACGAAACATTTTATACCTGTCGGCAAACCCAAATTGAACAAATTTTGCCTACATTTGCAATATGAACATCTACTACACGCGTTGCTTGCTGCTTGTATGCCTGTGCGCTTTCATGCCGTTGTGCGCACAGGAACGTTGGTTGCACATAGACGATTTGCCTTGTGAAGAGACCACGTCGGTCACTCAAGATGCCGATGGCTTCATGTGGTTTGGCACAAGGCTCGCGCTGGTGCGCTACGATGGTTACAGCATGAAGTCGTATCGCAATGACATGAAGCGGCCTCATGGCTTCAGCTCGTGCGATATTCGCAGCCTGTGTGCCGATGGGAGCGGACACGTCTTTGCCGGCTCGTTCTTTGGACTCAACGTCTACTCGTGCCGCTCCCGCCTTGTCACCTCGCGGCACTTCAAGGACGATGACTTCATCGGTGCTCTTTGTGTCGATGGGCAGACGCTGTGGATAGGCACTGGAGGAGGTCTGTTTCGCATGAGCCCCAGTGGGCATTGCAGCCGGCAAGGTGGCATGCCGGTTGGACCCATATTGGACATTGCGCGCATGCCTGGACAGGGAGTGCTGGTCACGGCTGCCAATGGCGCTTTCCGTATATCGGCAGACGGCAGACACTGCAAGCGGTTGCACGGAACGGAAGACATCAGCCCTACGGCGGTCGTAGTGGGACCTGGCAATCTGGTTTTCATCGGTACCAACGGCAACGGACTGTATCGGTACGACGGCAAGAGACGGCAAACGATAGACGGTTTCAGGCATATCAACATCCACTCGTTGCTTTACAGCGGCAAGCAGCGATGCCTGTACGTTGGATCTGACAAAGGTGTCATGAAGTTGGGTGATGATGGCACGCGCGCCATGTATCTGGACGGCAAGGTGGTGGCGGACCTCTTTGAGGACAGAATGGGCAATATCTGGGCGGCAACCGATGGTGAGGGTATATGGCTCCATCATCAGGGCAGCGTGCCCTTGCGCACCGAACATCCCTCGTTCTTGCGACGCACGTGTGCGCTTATGTCGCAACTGGACATCAAGCACTGGCCCGATACGACATTGCTGGCTCGTCACCGCGACATCAACTGCATCTATGAAGACCCTACGGGACGGCACTTCATCGGCACGATAGCAGATGGTGTCTATGTCTACCGCAACAACATGATGGAGAGGCACTTGGCGGTGGGACAAACGCCATGGCTTCGTCACAACGACTGCTATGCGCTGGCCACGCTGTCTTCCGGACACATGCTCATGGCCTCATGGCATGGCCTGTATCTTGTCTCGCCAGACTTGCGGAAAGGTCGGCTTGTCACTCATATAGGCCCGACCGACATACGTAACACGCACATCCTTGCGATAAGCCGCACCAGTGATGCCGAGCTATGGCTCGGCCTTGTGGGGGGCATTGCTCGTGTGAGGCTACATGGTGATGACCTGGGCAAGGCGCGGCTTACGCTTTACACGCACGTCGGCGTGCGTGGAACGGCCCAACCCGTCAAGGCAAGCGTCCTGACTGACCGTCATTCGTCCGATGGACCTTATCAGATAGGCGGTATCTATCGCATCGTGAGAGACCCGGCGGGGCGCACATGGGCCACCACCAGCGAACCGGGATTGCTGCAATATGACGTCAAGGCTGACGCCTTTATGTCCGTCAGCGCGCGATACGGTGTCAATGGTGACAACGTGCACAGCATGGACGTGGACCGCAACGGCGACCTCTGGATGACCACCAACCATGGCATCATGCAGCTGCGTCTCGACAGCAAGGGGAAGGTGAGCTTCCAACACATCTATACGAGACAAGACGGATTGCCAACCCATTATTTTGGCAACGCCATGAGTTCGCGCCTTGCCGATGGCACCATCTGCATCGTCAATCAGCATCAGCTTGTCAGGGTGACTCCGACAGGCCTCGGCCGGCGGTACAAAAGACAAGCGGTCATCACAGACATTGAGGTTGGCGGGGAGAGCCTTTACGACCGCATAGCCGATGGGGGCATCCGGCTCAACCATAGGCAAAACTCCTTCTCTGTATCTTTTACCACTTTTGATTATGGCGATGAATCGTCGGTATGTTACACTTACAAGCTTGAAGGGGTGGACAACGATTTCCAACAGACCGACATGGGCGACAACCACATACGCTATCATCATCTGCCACCAGGAAAATATGTCTTGCACTATGGAGTGTACGAGCCATGGCAAGGCAACGATGATGCGGTGCAGACCATGACATTCGAAATATTGCAGCCGTGGTGGTGGCGGTGGTGGGCCAAGGGAACCTACGCCATAGTGCTCATGGCTATTGCCTTGTTCGTAGCGCGCAACAGGGCTAAGCACAGGCGCATCAAGAAACAACTGGAAATAACGGCTTGGGAAAAGCGTAACCTCAACGAGCAATATAGTAAGATGACGCAGTTTTACACACGCGTCATCCATGAGTTTATGACACCTGCCACACTGATCAGCAGCCTGGCACATGACCTGCAACAGCGTGTCAGGCCTGCCCTGCAAGCGTCGGTCTTCATGATGGTCAGCCAGACAGACAAGCTGATTGACACGCTCAACCAATTGGGAAAGCCTGAAGACGACAGGGCCATGCAAGAGGCTGTGACCAAGGCGCGCGAGATGGCCCTGACCGACAGGGAGTTTCTGCGAAAGTGCACCGAGTCGGTCAACCGGCACATCGCTGACGAAAACTACACGCATCGCGACATGATGGATGAGGTGGGGGCCTCGCACGCCACCCTCTACCGCAAGCTCAAGGCCCTGACGGGCAAGGACTCAACGTCGTTCATACGTGACATACGCATGAAGGCCGCCTGTCAGATACTGGCCGAGAACCCCGGCATACGCATCGCCGAACTGGCAGCGCGCGTCGGATACGCCAATCCCAAGTACTTTGCCACGTGCTTCAAGAAAGACATCGGAGTGACGCCAAGCGAGTATATGGGAAAAGGCAGGAGACAGGAAGAAAAGCAATAAGAAAAGGCGGGGACGGAGCCGTCGCCAGCGGGAGCGGAGCCGTCGCCAGAGCCCTGACGATGCGGTCGTCACTTTGCAACCACCACCTTGCGACCATCCAAACAAAAAGCCCACACAGGCTGTTGACCTGTGTGGGCTAATATGATGGTTTTGAATAGTCTCTATTAGAGAGAACGATCCAGACGCTCGAAGCCGTAGACAGCCTCGGTGCCGAGCTCTTCCTCGATGCGGATGAGCTGGTTGTACTTGGCCATACGGTCTGTGCGGCTCATAGAACCCGTCTTGATCTGACCGCTGTTGGTAGCCACTGCGATGTCGGCGATGGTGGTGTCCTCAGTCTCGCCAGAACGGTGAGAGGTGACAGTGTTGTAACCGTGACGATGAGCCATCTCGATGGCCTCCAGGGTCTCGGTCAGTGAACCGATCTGGTTCACCTTGATCAGGATGGCGTTAGCAGCGTGCAGCTTGATGCCCTTCTCCAGGAACTTGGTGTTGGTCACGAAGAGGTCGTCACCGACGAGCTGAACCTTGTCGCCCAGCTTAGCGGTGAGCTTCTGCCAGCCTTCCCAGTCGTTCTCGTCGAGGCCGTCCTCGATAGAGGCGATAGGATACTTGTTGCAGAGCTCCTCGAGGAATGCGATCTGGCCCTCGTCGTCAAGCTCCTTGCCGTTGGGATCCTTAGGCATGCCGTTGTTGAGCTGCTTGTAGTTGTAGTAGTACTTGCCGTCCTTCAGTGTAGCGAACTCAGAAGCGGCGCAGTCCATGGCGATGGTCACGTCCTTGCCGGGCTCGTAGCCAGCGTCCTTCACAGCCTGGCAGATGCTCTCGAGAGCGTCGTCGATGCCGTTGAGTGCGGGAGCGTAGCCACCCTCGTCACCTACAGCGGTAGAGAGACCGCGCTTCTTCAGCAGCTTGCCCAGGGCGTGGAAGACCTCAGCGCCGCAGCGGATAGCTTCCTTCTCGCTCTTGGCCGAACGAGGCTGGATCATGAACTCCTGGAAGGCGATGGGAGCTGAAGAGTGAGCGCCACCGTTGATGATGTTCATCATTGGGATAGGCAATGTGTAGCTGTTGCTACCGCCGATGTAGCGATAGAGAGGCATGTGCAGGGCAGCGGCAGCCGTGTGGGCAGCAGCGAGTGACACGCCGAGGATGGCGTTGGCACCGAGCTTGCTCTTGGTGGGAGTGCCATCGAGCTCCAGCATCTTATAGTCGAGGCCGCGCTGATCGAACACGTTCCAACCCTTCAGGGCAGGAGCGATGACGTCGTTGACATTGGCAACAGCCTTCAAGACACCCTTGCCGAGGAAACGGCCCTTGTCACCGTCGCGAAGCTCGAGGGCCTCGTTCTCACCGGTAGAAGCGCCTGAGGGTACGCTGGCGCGACCCATGACACCGTTTTCCAATGTTACTTCCACTTCCACTGTAGGGTTGCCACGAGAGTCAAGGATCTCGCGAGCATGAATCTTTTCAATTTTCATCTTTTAATCCTTTTAAATGGTTCAAGATTTATCGTGTGCAAAGGTAGGAAAAAATCCGTAATATCCACAAGGATAGACTATTAATTTTGTGTAAAATGTGCAATGTGTGGCTTGTGGTGACAGGAAGTCGCTCCCGGTGACGTGGCCCAGGGGCTATAGCAGCGGACTGAGCAGGCGCAACAGGCTTTCGCCCAATCGCTTGGCGAAGGGCCGGTTTTCCACGCGTTTCATCTCTTCGATGGGCAAGCTTTGCGCCAAGTCGTCGAGGAAAACGCGTTTCAATCGGAGTGCCATGCCCTCATCGTAAAAGAAAATGTTGGATTCGAAATTGTGCTCAAAGCTCCGGAAGTCGATGTTGGTGCTGCCCACCGTGGATATGCTGTCGTCGCTGACGAGCAGTTTGGAGTGGTTGAAGCCCGCTTGGTAAAGGTAGACCTTCACGCCGGCCTGAAGTGTCTCCATGACGTAAGAGATGGTTGACCAGTCGAGAATCTTCGAGTCGCTCTTCCGCGGGATGATCAGCCTGACGTCGACACCGGCGAGTGCCGCTGTGCGCAGGGCGAAGAGTATGGGCTCTGTGGGCAGGAAGTACGGACTCTCCATGTAGACGTATCGCTTGGCTTCGAGCAGGATGCGCACATAGCCCTGCATGATGTCGGGCCAGGGCGTGATGGGACTGCTGGTGACGAGCTGTGCCAGGCAGTTGTTGTTGATGTTGGGGTTGAGCGGTGGATAATATTTGCGGTCGCTGACCAATGTGCGGTCGACAAAGTACCAGTCTACCAGGAATGCCCGTTGGATGCCATAGACGGCGCCGCCCTCCACGCGCAGGTGAGTGTCGCGCCAGGGCTGTGTCTTGGTGCCCTTGACATAGCGCAGGGCTATGTTCATGCCACCCACGAATCCCACACGTCCGTCGACGACGCAGAGCTTGCGGTGGTTGCGGTAGTTCATCTTCGAGGTAAAGGCCGGGAATTTCACTGGCATGAACGCATGAACTTCGATGCCCTCGTTGCGCATCCGCTCGTAGAAGGCGTTGTCGACGCGCCAGCATGCCACATCATCATAGATGACACGCACCTCCACGCCCTTGCGCGCCTTGTCGATGAGCGCGTCTGCGACGAGCCTACCCAATGGGTCGTCGCAGAAGATGTAGGAGTTGAGGTGTATGTGGTCGGTGGCCTGTCCGATGGCTTGCAGCAGGGCAGGGAAGAACTCGTAGCCACTGGTGTAGATGTCCACGATATTGTCCTTGAACGGCAAGGCCATGCTTTGGTTGTTGAATAGTTGCATGAGTGGCCTGTGAGCCTCTGGCAGTCGCAGGTCTTTCTGTTCCGCAAACTCAAGCATGGAGCGCTTCGTGAGTTGGTCGAGCGACCGCTGGCTGACAAGCCGTTCCTTGCGTGTGTTTTGCCCGAAGAAGAAATAGAGCACGATGCCGAGCAAGGGCAGGAACCATAGCACGAGCACCCATGCCATGGTCTTGGCCGGTTCGCGGTTGTCCATGATGATGCGCCCCATCACTCCGAGGACGATGATGGCATAGATGACAAGCCAAATGTCGCGCAGGTACTCTAACATGATATCATTTGAATCCGATCAACTTGTGTGTCTGTAGAGACAGACGCCAACGGGGGTGCCGCTTGATGTACTCTACACAGTGGCGTGTGATGGCCTCGTTGCGTTGTGTCTCGCCCACGTCGCAGGGTTGCAGGTAATAGTAGTCAGCCTCGACGCCCCGGTCGTCTACCGTCCCTGTCTCGTCGAACAGCACCTTCAGTTCGTTGCACCGCTTGACGACGGGCTTTGTCTTTGGCGACACGGTGAGCCAGTCGAGGTTCTCCGGCGGCAGGTGTGTGCCATTGCTTTCCATGGCCACCTCAAATCCCGCCTCGTGCAACAGGTCGATGAGTTCCGCGGTGACCTGCAAGGTAGGCTCGCCACCCGTGAGCACGGCCAGTGAAGCCCCAAAGGGCTTGATGCGTGCCACGATGTCGGGTCCCGTCATCTCCTCAAACGATGCAAAGTCAGTGTCGCAGAAGGAGCACTTCAGGTTGCAGCCGCTGAACCTCACGAAGGCCGCTGCGCGCCCCGTGTTGTGACCTTCGCCCTGCAAACTGTAAAAAATGTCATTCACCCGGTATGTCTTCATGGTTTGGACTCACTCCTCTTTTTCGTAAATGGCAATGTTGTCGTCGCTCTCCTGCACTTTCGCCTTGTAGCAAGTGGGCAGTTGCTCGACGATCCATCGTGCGATGTTCTCGGCCGTGGGATTGAAGGGCAGCAGACTGTTGAGGTCGGAGTGGTCAAGTTTTCCATGTATGAGTTGCTTGATGTGGCCGAAGTCCTCCACCATGCCGTCAGTGTTGAGTTCCTTTGCCTTGCAGTAGACGGTGACGTGCCAGTTGTGCCCGTGCACCCTCTCGCACTTGCTCTCGTATGACAAGTTGAGGTGGTGGCTGGCTGAAATCTCAAAATGTTTTTCTATGTAATACATTGTGTCTATTGTGTTTACTTGTCTTCTTGGTGGTAATCGGTAGGCTCCACCTTTTTATTTAGTTCTCTCTCTCTTCGTGTACGCTTCCGGCTTGTTGGTTCATGCCAGGGCTTATCCTTCCGTTTGCCTTGTTTTGTTTCGCTGGATGTAGGCCAGTTCCTTCAGTGCGAAGTCGCTGTTTTGCGGATCGTTCAGCATCTGCTTCAAGATCCGCTCGGCCTCCTCGAAGCGCCGCATGGTGACCAACAGGTAAACCCTCCGGCGCAACAGGAAATGGTAAAGGTGCTCCACCTGCTCGTCGGTAAACTTGTGCCTTGCGTCGTTGTCGTTCTCCCTCAAGTCTTCCGCCTCGCGCAAGGCATGCAGCACATTGTCAATGATGTCCAACGCCCTGTGGTCGCCCTTGTTGACCAGGCAGTTGACATAGAGTTCCATAGACAACGTGTTGTCAAACGGTTCGGTCTGCTGTATGTAGTAGATGGCCTTCTCATACTGCCGCAAGCCGGCGTGGCATGCGGCCAGCCAGAAGCACGTCTTCCGGTGCTTGTCCTCTCTCTCCCGTTTGCTGCCCGTGTTGTCAAGTGCTTCCTTGCGGTAGAGCTCCTCAAAGAGGCTGGCCGCCTCGTAGAAGCGGCTTTGGTCAAACAGCAACTTGCCGTTGTATGCCAGCCACCTGTCATCATACCAGCACTCGCCGCACAGCAACTGCTCCTCATCGCTCATGTCGTCTTCGTGACCACTCCTGGCCTTGGCCTCCGCCTCCTTGCAGAGGTATCTGAACCGCTTCATGCGCTCCTCGCAGGGTGTCAGGTCGTAGCCGAGCAGCACGCTGGCCTGCCGCCTGGGCGCGTTGCGGTCAGACGGTTCCATGCCACAGGCTACCGAGGCGGCCGCCAAGGACAACGTGATGCGGTAGTAGAGCGTGTCTGCCGTAGTCCCCTCCTGTTCGAAGTCCATCGTCAGATGGCGCACCTTCACAGGGTCGGCCGGGTCGTAGAAGTCAAGCCGCGCCGTTGCCGACAGCCGCCTGAAGGCACCGTCTTTGATCAATGGATGAGTGATGTCGTAGTTGAGTATGTCGTCAGCCTCGTCGAGTGTTGTCGTGCCATCGTCGGCAAAGACCGCCAGTCGTATAGGCACCACGTCCTTCAGTCCCATGGCCTTCTCGACCAATCGAGCCAACCGTGTGTCCTCGCCCTGTTCTTGATGCCAGTCGTCCCCGGCTTCCTGGTGCGCCATCTCCTGCTCTCGCAAGAGTGCCAGTTCGTGTCCGAGCGTAGCTTGCGCCTTCTCCATGTCATGGTCCTCAGCCTTGTCGTTGTTGTCTTTTGTCTCGTTGAAGCGTGCCATGAAGATTTGTCTCCACTTGAACGTGTCATCCATGGCGCGCTCGAGCACCTCTACCACGGTGCTGTCGGTGACCGTCACCACGCAGACGACATGCGCACCGACCATGCCCGTCTCATCGTTGACATTATAGACGATCCGCGCCGTTTCAGCGTTGAGGTTGCAGAGGTTGGCCACGGTGCGCACCAGTTCCAGGTAGCGCAGTTCCACCTCCATGAAGTACAGGTAGCAGATGCGGATGTAGGGCGAATCCTTCTCCAGGCGTATGTTGAAGTGCCCGCCTTGGTAATCATATCGAGCCACGAGATCGCCCTGGTCCTCGTTCCACTTCACCTTGCAGTTCAAGTGTCTCAAGGCGTAGTTCACGCTGAGCTTGTTGTCATCTTGCGACCGCGCATAGAGGCCCTTTCCCGCATCATGGCGTTTGCGCCATGCGGGCAGGAAGACGAAGGCTACGATGTACATGATAGCCCACAGAATGACGACGATCGCGATGTCTACCATATTCTATTTATTATGTTTGGTTCATTATTTGTTTTTCGTCTCGCTGCGGTCGCTTGTGGCCTTAGGCGATGATGTTGCTGCCCAGTTGCCGTGCCAGTTGGTTGCGCAGGAGTTGCATGTCTCTGTAACGCTCCATGAGCATCTTGAGCTTCTCCATGTCGTTGCCCACGGTCTTCATCTCCGTCTGCAGTTCCTTGAGCTGTGCCTCGACATAGTCCATGCGGAAGTCGAGCAGCAGGTGTATGGTGCGATTGCGCAAGTCCTCCGTCTCGTTTTGCTGCGCCTGGAGTCTTGCTTCCTCGTTGTCGGGTCCCTCAGCCTTGGGTTGCGAGAGGTGATAGCGGTCCATGCTCAGGTCGGTGGCCAGCTTGCTGATGCGTATGTCCTCGTGGTTGATGAAGTAAGGTTCGGCGGCAAACGACGGCTCGGCGCAGTGCTCTGCCGCTTCGTTCAGCACCTGGTCGAGCAGCGGGTTGCCCAGTGACAGGTGGTCGGCCGTGAGGTTGTAGTAGACATATTGCGCCACGGTCAGGCTGTAGCGCTGTCCGTCCTCTCCTTCCACATCGTTCATGATGACCCGCTCGCCGTGCCTGATGATGAGTTGCGCGATGAGCAGGCTGACCTTTGATGCCTGCTGCAGGGGCGAAGGGTAGGCGGTCAGCGTGGCACCCCGGTTGGGTTCTGGTTGCGGCCCCGCAGGTGCACCGCCTTGCTGCGTCGCTGAGGCCCCCGCCTGCCGGTTGCGTATGAAGTTGTTCATCTGGTTGATGAGCGTGCTCTCGTTGAGCCCGATGCGCTGTGAGCAGTCGTGCAGGTAGGTGTCGCGCAGTATCTGGTTGGGCACTACGGATATCGACTGCACGATGGAGTTGATGGCGTCGGCCCGCTTCTTGGGGTCGCGCTCATCCCTGAGCATGAGGTCGGTCTTAAACTGGATGAAGTCCACCTGGTGGTCTTCAATGTACTGTCTGAAGTCGGCCGCCGTGTGTGAGCGCGCAAACTCGTCCGGGTCCTGTCCGCCCGGCAGCAGCAGCACGTTGAGGTTCATGCCTTCGGAGAGCAGCATGTCGGTGCCTCGGAGCGCCGCGTGTATGCCCGCGGCATCGCCGTCGTAGATGAGCGTGATGTTGGATGTGAAGCGGTGCAGCATGTGTATCTGGTGCACGCTGAGCGCCGTTCCCGAGTTGGCCACGGTGTTCTCGAGGCCACACTGGTGCATGGCGATGACGTCGGCCTGTCCCTCCACCATGTAGACGCGGTCCTCCCGTGCGATGGCCTTCTTGGCCTGGAAGATGCCGTAGAGCTCGTGGTCCTTGTGGAAGAGGTCGCTGTCGGGCGAGTTGACGTATTTCTGGTTGACACCCTTGGTGCGTGAGTCGAGCACGCGTGCTGTGAAGCCCACCACCTTGCCGTTGACGCCGATCCAGGGGAAGGTGACTCGTCCGGCGTAGCGGTCGATGAGCTCTCCGTGCTCGTTCTGGTAGCAGATGCCCGTCTTGATGAGAAACTCGGCCTTGTAACCCTGTTCTGTGGCGGCCTGTGCGAGCTTGAAGCGGTTGGGCAGGTCATAGCCCAGCCGGAACTTGCGTATCACGTCGTCGCGGAAACCGCGGCTTCGGAAGTATTGCATGCCGATGTCGTTGCCGTCAGCGGGTTCGTGGAGCAACCCCTCAAAGTATTGGGCCGTCCACTCGTTGACGATGAACATCGACTCGCGCAAACTCTGCTCCTCGCGCTCATGGTCGGTCAGCTCACGCTCGTGTATCTCGATGTGATACTTGTTGGCCAGCCACCTGAGCGCCTCCGGGTAGGTCATCTGCTCGTGTTCCATGATGAACGTGACCGGACTGCCCCCCTTTCCGCATCCGAAGCAGTGGCACGTGCCACGTGCCGGAGACACGTAGAACGACGGCGTCTTCTCGTTGTGGAACGGGCACAGCCCCTTGTAGTTGGCGCCCGACTTTCGGAGCGTCACAAACTCCGACACCACATCGACGATGTTGGCGGCTTCCTTGATTTTCTCTACTGTAGCGCGGTCGATCATGAGTCGTGAGGTTATTTCAGGTATTTGGCCAGCGGGCTCTTGATGAGCTTGATGCCCTTGGCTATCATCTTGGCGTTGTTCTTGGCGCCCGTGTATGACGTGTGTGTGTGGTCGTGGTTGAAATATTTGGCGGCACTCTCCTTGCCTTTGTAGTGCTTGTCGAGATAGTCGGCTATGAGGTTATGCGCGTCCACAAACTCGCAGCCCGTGTCGGCCACCACCTCCCGATACCACTTGCCGTACGAGTCGTTGCGGCGTTCCACGTGGCCGCCGGGCCACTCGTTGCGCGTGGTGAGCGACACGAGGATGGGCGTGGCCCCTTTCTCGCGCGTGTCGTCAATCATCTTCTTCAGGTACCAGCCGAAGCTGTAGACCAGTTCGTAGCGTCCGCCGTTCTCCATGCGGTAGACATGGCAGGTGTCGCCCGTGCCGGGGATGACGCCCCGCTCCTTCTTGTCGTCGATGGGGCAGATGTCGTTGTGGCCAAACTCGATGAGCACGAAGTCGCCCGGCTGCAAGGCGTTGTAGACCTTCTCCCATCGTCCTTCGCGGATGTAGGAACGCGTGGAGCGTCCGGCCATGGCCGCATTGTAGGGCGTGCACTTCGTGGTGTCGAACACCGTGGCGGCCAGGGCGCCCCATCCCCACATGCCGTCCTTCTCGCTGTCCTTGTTTTTCACCGTCGAGTCGCCCGTGATCCACACCACGGGCTTGCCCTTCCTGCGCTCTACGGGCCACACGGGCAGGGCCACGCCCGTCATCATGGCTTGCAGTGGCTTGAGGTCGGGGTTGCGGCTGGCCATGATGCCCTCGGCCGCCGAGCGGGCGTTCATCTGTGCGCCCCAGTAGCTGGTGTGTATGTGGTCGCCATAGAAGTGGTATTTCTCCTTCCAGTGACTGTAGGTGTCGAGCTTGTGCCCGCTGATCTCGTTGAGGTCCACGAAGGGCACCCCCTCCTCGGCGGCCACCAGCGCCGCCCATGCGGTTTGCGGCTTGCGCACGATCTTGCCCGTCTGCGGGTCGTAGTCGTCGCGTGGCGTGAGGCTCATCAGGATGGGGTGGGCGCCCGCCTGCCGGCACTCTGCGATGTAGCGGCGCAGGTATCCGCCATAGGAGTAGACCACCTCGTGGTCACCCGTCTCCTTGATGGTGACGCTGATGGAGTCGTCGCCTGTGCCGGGTATGACCGCGCGTGCCCGTCCCGAGTCGAAGGGCCCGTTGTCGTTGTGCCCGATGGAGATGATGACCCAGTCGCCTGGGCGCAGGGCCTTGCGCACGTCAGGCCACAGCTTGCGGTAGAACGTGCGGGTCGACATGCCGCCGAGCGCCTGGTTCTCCACGGTTATCTTGTTGCCGTTGAAGTACTGGCTGGCATAGTAGCCCCATCCCCATTGCCCGTTGGCGCCGTCACCCTTGGTGCCGTTGCGCATGGTGGAGTTGCCCACGAGGAAGAGCACGGGGTTGGTGCCCTTGCGTGTGGATCCCGGCGCGGGCCGCGACATGAGGGCCTTGGCTATGGAGTCGGGCGTGTTGTCCACCACCTTGTTCACGTCTTCGATGGGGTCGGGCAGGTTGTCAAACCCTTGCGCCATGCCCGCCGTGGTGGTGAGGGTCAGAAGCGTCATGGCTGTCAGCAATCGTCTCATCTGTTTTCCTTTCGTTTGTTTTTGCAAAGATACTGCTTTTTGCCCACTATCGCATCGGCCATAAGGGTAAAAAATCATCTTCATGACGCTTTTTGATGTTCATCCGGGTATTTCGGGAATGAAACCGCTCATGCTGTAGGAGTGTAAACAGGTTAACTGAAGTTTCCCACCCTTAGAAAGATGGCGTAAAATAACAGTTTTTCAAA
>ERZ808240.343-NODE-343-length-62525-cov-27.839123_pt1 | contig 62525 bp, 57 predicted proteins | sample MGYA00521084_ERZ808240 | MGnify/ENA primary metagenome ERZ808240 (study PRJEB31516, sample SAMN03275571) | gut metagenome | biome: mammalia-associated habitat; material: feces | host: Papio cynocephalus | place: Kenya | collected 2012-08-06 ...
AATGCGGGAAATGCCTTCTTTTCATATTGATATCGTAACATCCGGACAGGAAAAAGGCTAGCCTCCTGGCTAGCCACCCGATGATTCATTCATCGGTTTTGTTCTGCTTTACTGTTCTATAGCGCGGAACCAAATAGGACCAAGACTATGGATGATAAAGCAACCGCTTACATTATTTAATGTGCTGTTTCTATTTTGCCCTTTTCTATGGGCTTTTTTATCTTTCGGCCATTGGATTCGGCGGAAAACTTTTTCTATGCAGAGTAAACGAGAAATGGTTGGCGGTGTAACATAGTGATGGTGAGTCCGTATGAATTTCGTCATGAACCGAGGGAACATAGTTATGAAAAAAGTTTTATGTCTATTGTCGTTTAGGCCTCTTCTGGCCTGCTGTAAACCGTTTGACAATGGTTTTTCCTTTTCTAGAGCGGAAGACTTGATAAAAGTGAATGAGAGTGGCCAGGATTCTTCTAAAAAGGGAGAAAAGATTTTATCACTTAGCAATAAGGAACCTTTTTTTAACTCTAGTACATTTAATTTGACCTTTTCAATTGCAAGTGACGTTGATACATCTTTTGAGGAAAACGGTTGCGTTGTTCTCGACTTAGTTCAGAATCAAGAACATCTTGTTGTTAAGATACGTGTCTTGGAGGACAATGCATTTCTAATAATCCGATTGAAAAGTGGTGAAAGTTCTTTCGAAAAGAAAGTTTACTTCTATAGAAATGCCAAAGGAAGCGTCTATTATTCCTTGCTTTCCCTTGACTCCGCTAAAAAGCTTTCTGGTATTGATCCGTCTTCTTTGTATTCCGGAATTGGGGGATTCCCAATTGGTGGCGGGACGATAAGCGGGCCTATCCAAAGGGCGAAAACCTTTCGATGCTCTCTCTCCTGGAAAGACAGTCATAAAACCGAATTTCCACTTGTAGGTGCAAAAGTCTATCTTAAGACTCAGTCTGGGAAATCTCTTTGGAAAGTTACAGATTCTTCTGGTATAGCCAATTTTAATTTTGTTAAAGACGATTCCTTAGTTGGTGGAGGAAAAGACTATCTTTCATCAATGTGGACAGAGATTTCAAATAATGAATATTCTTTGTCTCTTTCTCTTTCAAATTCCTTCATTAATGTGACTGATTCAAAAGGGCAGGATTATGATGCTTTTCTTCCTAACCAGCTTGTCACAGGAACTAGTTCCAAAGATTTTTCCTATTCTTTTGAACCGTTTGGTGACAATTCATTTGGGTCTGATTTTGGCCAGGCAGTTCAAATTTATCAGGCACTGTATTATTATTCTAAACATGCCTATGAATTGGTAGGGCAAAACAATTCTATAAAGCCTTGCAAGGTGGTCTTTCCGACGGAAGGATCCGGGGATTGGTACAATAATCAAACAATATATATTGGGAACGACTCAGAGAATAATATATCTGGATTTTCCTATGAATCTTGGGATGCTATAGGACATGAATACGGACATCATTTGGAATATCTATTTGATATTTCTCATTCGAAAGGTGGTAGGCATTACATTAATCAAGATAATTCTCCAATAATGGAATGCGAGCCATCTTTGTATGCTGTTAAACGTGACTATAATTTAAGACTTGCCTGGGCCGAAGCGTGGGCTACGATTTGGGCTGCAATAGCGCAAAAATCTTTTCCTGATCAACTGCAGGATGCAACATATCTTAGTATAGGTGACGATAAATATACTGCGAGCAATTTTAATTACGATGCTTCGGGAAACACGTTTTTCTATTTGTATAATTCTGCAAAAGATGACTTAGGTGTAGTGGACTATGATGAACAAATCGATAAAGGGAATTCAGGAGATGGATGTGAATTATCAATTGAGCGCTTCTTATATCAGCTTTTCGATGATGATAATGATGAAATTGATAGATATACTATTCCTGAAAAGAAATTGTGGGATTTTACACTAGCCGTTTCAAAGCAATATAAGCTTAATGCTTTGGAGAAGGAACAATATGAAGGTAAGTCTGCTGATATGTACACCCTGAATTACTTTTATCAGTTTCTTTCTGCACTTGAAGCGAAGTTTGGTTTTGATGGAATTGCAAAGTTAGCAGAGCGCTATAGCCTCTGCCCTTCCTATCCTTTTCTGAAATGTGAAAATGGAAATTATAAAGTGTATTGGGATGAGAATCTTCCCCTTGCTAAATTTAAAAGGTTTCGATATAACGCTTTAAAGCTGAAACTCTATAGTGGAAGCAATGATCAGAATCCGATTATTCTGACGGGTACCGAACCGGTGTTAGGAAAAGCCATGGAAATCTCTGGAAAAAATTATAGTTATTATCAACTGGACTCAAGTGAAGCGACAAAAATTGTTTCCGCCGGAAGCCAAGCATATCTATCTGTTGAACAATATTATATTCCATCGACGAAATATAATTATGAGTACCTCGGACCGGTTGAAGGGCCAAAGACAAAAGTATAGGAGGTCGTGTAAAAAATGAAACATTTATATTCTTATATATTATTAAGTGCTCTCTTTATGTCTTCCTGTAGCAATGGTTCGGAATATTCCGATTGTTTAAGTCAAACAAATTATTGCCAGGATGAAGGCAATCTCTATCCGGAAGAGGAATTAGCTGGGCCGAACGTTTTCGAGCACCATAATAATCAGGAAGTGGATGACCTTTTGGGAAAGGACAAGAATGCAGTTAGGATTGATACAAAAAAGGGTCCGATTCAAAGAGTTTTGTCATATTCTGAAATTGTGTTGACGGTTTGGATTGGCTTCGATTTTTCGGAAAAAGAATATGCCTCTCTCATTCCGTGCGACCCAGTTCTTTCTTATCAATATTTCCCATATCAGACAGGAATCAGTAATTCTTATCTTACCTATAAAAAACTTCCAAAATACAATGATGCTGATTATCAGGTGAATAAATATGAATATCCGAGCAGAGACTCTTATTATCTAAGCTACCACTATAAAGAATCTGTCAGTATTAATCTCTCATTACTACGAAATGTGAATGCCTCGAAAGTAGAGTTGGACCTAGGAATCCGAATGCTGGATGAAAATAAGAACGATTATCAAGAACCAGTTAGTTTTCCGTATAGTCAAAACCTCAGGTTTAATTCCATTCAGATTATATTCGAATATTCGGAAAACAGGGACTATGTAGATTACTACATTGTTTAGTCTAGGAGGAACCGGAATGAGAAAAATATTTTCTTTAGTTCTAACATTGCTCACAGTGACAGGATGTGGAAAAGGAAATGAATTAGGAAGTAATAGTGCCTGCTACAATTTCTATCTTAATGATGAATATGGGAAGGCATATAAGAGTGATTGGCTAACCAAAGACAATGCCTTTATGGAGAAAATAAGCGAACGTGATCATGAAATCATTGGTGTTAACCATGGGTATTTTGGCCGGACAAGAATCAAGGCAAGCCAATCTGAATCACTTCCGGAAACAATGGCCGATTTTATTTATGGAACTAGTTTTGACGAGGATTACCCAAAGCTCCGCGGAAAGCGAATCATCCTTCATGCTGATTTCAATCTCCAGGATAAAGATAACAAAAAGCGCACGACGGTCGGTTATGATATTCTTGCTCTTCCTGCTTTTGATTATGATTCCTTTTATTCGTTTGATATTTCTTTTCCTTCTCAGGATGTTCGATATGTGATTTTCAATACGTTCGGTCATTTTCAGATTGACTTTTCCGGATTTAAAGACAAGATTTCTACTACTAAATGCTCGAGTGTTAATTTCTTTTCCTATGCTTTGATTGATAGATCTGATACAGGCGGGGAAAATAAAAAATATCTTACCGCAACGAATGATAATGATAGTATCTATTTTCTTTTCGAAGAGGATGGAAGCTTAGTTTTATCAGAAGAACCGTTCTAAGTTTGGCGGATTAAATCCGAAACGGGAGATGGGGGCACGCATACATAGTGGTGAGCAACAGCCCTGCTTTGAAACGTGCTCTGTCCTTGCCTTATCTCATTCCAAAAAGAAACCCTTCAGCGCTTTTCCGCACTGAAGGGCTTTCCTTTAAAATCAACTGATTCCGCTATCACCGGCGAGAGCGAACTGGGCATTATAGAGAGAGGCATAGAATCCGTTCTGCTTCAGAAGCGATTCATGTGTTCCCTGCTCCACGATGTTTCCGTCTTTCCTGACAAGGATGAGGTCTGCATTCTTGATGGTGCTAAGCCGGTGGGCAATGACAAACGAAGTCTTTCCCTTGCTTAGACGGTCCATCGCCTCCTGGATCTTTTCCTCGGTTCTGGTGTCGACATTGCTGGTTGCTTCATCGAGAATAAGAAGGGGGGCTTTCTTCAGCCTGGCACGTGCGATGGTGATCAGCTGCTTCTGGCCTCCGGAAATGGCACTATCCGCCTTAATCTCGTAACCCAGTCCGCCTGGAAGGGAACGGACAAAATGAGTCAGATGGGCATCATGGATTGCATTTTGGATATCTCCGTCCGTGACATTCCTATTGTTGTAGACCAAGTTTTCTCTGATTGTTCCCTCGAATACCCAGGTGTCCTGTAAGACCATTGCGAAAAGAGAATGGACTTCCTCTCTCTTCCTTTTCTTTATGTCTACTCCGTCGATTTTAATGGCACCGGAATTGACTTCATAGAACCGTTCCAGCAGGTTAACCCTGGTTGTCTTTCCTGCTCCCGTAGGGCCGACGATGGCTACCTTCCTCCCAGGCTTAATCTTTGCCGAGAAGCCGTGGATGATTTCCTTTCCTTCGTCGTATCCAAAGCAGACATTGTCGAATTCTACTGCACCTTTTACTTCCTCTTTGCCGTCTTTGCAAAAGAGGTATTCTTTCTTTTCCTCGTCTTCCCTCTCACTAGCTTCAAGGAAGTCGAAGACCCGTTTTCCGCTTGCCACTGCCCCTTGGAGGGAGTTCCTTGACTGGGCAATCTGGGTAAGCGGGCTTTGGAAGAGATTAACGTACATTAAGAAGGCAGTGATGGTCCCCCTGGTGACGTTGAACCTGTTCTTGCTCCTGAACAGGCCGCCTAAGAGGCAGACAAGGGCATAGCAGACATAGCTCCTAAAACTCCTAATCGGCCTCCTGACTCCGCCGTAGAGTTCGGACTTGAACCTTGATTCTTTAAGGGACCGGTTCGCTCTCTCGAATTTATCGTTCCTCTTCTTTTCAGCATTGAAGAGCTTGATTACCCTCTGTCCATTATCGTTCTCTTCGACAATGGCATTGACTTCTCCGACGTCCTTCTGGCGTTTAAGGAACTGAGGACTTGCAAATTTCCTGATTAAAGCAAGGAAGATTCCCCTTAACGGAAGCCTGGCGATGCAGACAAGTGCCCTAGCCCACTGAGTCGTCAGCCTTGCAATCCTTGCCCCCACTATCCTGAAGAGAGAATAGACCATGGTGGCAATAGACTGAGAGAAGGACTGGCCGATCCTATCCACGTCGTTCGTCAATCGGGAGAGAATGTCCCCGATGGCATGGGAGTCGAAGTACCGAAGAGGAATCTTGTTGATTTTGACGGAAATCTGTTCCCGCAGGTCTTTGGTATAGAGCATAGAGATTACGGTCCTGATCCTTGTTGAGATGACGTTGGCAAAGAAGGTGACAAGGTAGAAGATAAGAAGAGTGATTCCATAACGGAAGACTTTGTCCCTGTCGACGTTTTTGCCAACCGTTCCGTCGTTGATGATGTTGGTGAGCTTAGAAAGAATCTGCGGAGCATAGATTCCGGTGACAACGCAGAGGATTAGCAGGACAAAGGAAAGAATCCTCCATCCGACATACTTCTTCCAGGAGAGGGCAAGCTTTGCTAAGGTCTTACGGCTCTCCTTCGTATTCCTTTTCACATGGCTCGACCTGTTCATTTTCTTCATAAACCAAGTTCCTCCTTAGAAAGCTGTGATAGGGCAATAGCCTTATAGGACGGGCAGGTATTTAGTAACTCTTTATGCGTCCCATAACCAACCCTCTTTCCTTCTTCGAGAACCAGGATGTGGTCAGCATTCCTAATGGTTCCTATCCGCTGGGCGACAATAATCTTGGTGGCATTCTTGGCTTCCTTAGAAAGATTTTCCCGGACGAGGGCATCCGTTTTGAAATCTAAGGCAGAGAAGGAATCATCGAAAACGAAGAACTGAGGATGGATTGCCACAGCTCTGGCAATGCATAGACGCTGTCTTTGTCCTCCGGAGACATTTGTACCTCCTTGGGCAATCGAGGAATCGTATCCTTTTTCCCTCTTTCGGATGAACTCATCTGCACAGGCGACTTGGCAGGCCTTTTCCCTCTCTTCCTTTGTCAGGGAATCGTTTCCTAGGCGAATGTTTTCCGCCACTGTCCCGGAGAAGAGTAACCCTTTCTGCGGAACAAATCCGATTAAGGAATGCAAGGTGTTCTGTTTCAGATCTTTGACATTGACTCCATCGACAAGGACTTCGCCTTCGCTGGCATCATAAATTCTGCTAATTAGGTTGGCAATCGTTGACTTTCCGCTACCTGTCCTGCCGATGATAGCGAGAGTCTCTCCCTTCTTTACATCAAAAGAGATATGTTCCAGCCTATTAGCCGAGGCATCAGGATAACGGAAGGAAACATCCTTGAACTGAAGCTCACCATCTGACAAAAGCGGCTTTTCCTCTTTTGGATCGGCAATGGAGTCTTTTGTATCAAGGACTTCATTGATACGCTTTGCGGATACGTTCGCACGGGGAATCCTAAAGAACCTAAAGAGCAGCCTCCTAAAGGACATGATAACCTGGGTAGAGAGCATCATCCTAGAAAGAATCTGCGGATAATTAATGGATCCGTCATTGATTCCGTAGGCACCTATCCAATAGATGGCTAAAGAGATTCCGTTCCTGACCAAAGTAAGAAGAGGACTCCTTAACGACAGGGAACAGCTTGTAATCAACTGGTTCTTTGTCCTTTCCTTATTGGTCTTAGAGAATTTATCTTCCTGGTATTTTTCTCCGTTGTAGGCACGGACGACCCGGATGCCGTTTAGGTTCTCCCGGGTGATTCCGTTTAATTTATCTAGAAGCTTTTGGGTGATTCTGAACTTCGGCCTGACGAAGACCATGATGGCGATGAGGAAGAGAATCCTACAGAGTGTTCCGATTAGGGTAGGAATCCTCAAGGACCAGGAAACGGACTGAATCTTGCATACTGCCCAAATCAAAGTGATTGGCGAGGCAAAGAACCTACGCAGGCTCAGAAGGTAGGTCCTTTCTAGCTGCTGGACATCGTTTGTTGCCCGGGTAATCAAAGAAGCCGTAGAGTAACGGTTGATTTCTGCCAAGGAAAAGGAAGACACCTTATTATTCAGTTCTGTACGGATTCTGGTGGCAAGTCTGGAAGAGATATCGCTGGCAAAGAAAGAGATGACAATCTGGGTGACGACTAGGCCTAAGGCGATAAGAATCATCCTTCCTGCGGAATACCAGAGGTCGCCCTGTGTGATATTGGCAATGTTCTTTAACCTAGTCAGCTGTGCCTCCGGAAGTTTTCCGGAAGCCTGCTGCAATAAGCCTGGCCAGGAGAAGGTATCCGGATGATAAAGGACTCCCCTTCCGAAGGCATCAAAAAAGGACTTTGGATTCTGGTGGTAGTTTAGATAATTGATCTGCTTGGTGATGGTCTCGATTGAATCCCTCCTCGTCCTTGTCAGATAGACCTGTAGAATTGTCAGTCCGACAATGACTAGGATAAAGAGCCAGTCCCGTTTCTTCAGGTATTTCCTTAATCTGATCATGCCTGTTTTTTTCTCCTTTCCGTAATCCTATCCGCCATTTCTTCCGTCCTTTGGAGATAGAGCCTGAACTTCTCTCTTCCCCATCTCCTGGCAAGCCTGGAAATCAGTCTGTTCCACTCGCTTGCAATATGGGCGGCTTTTTCTTCTCCCTTTTCTGTCAGAGAGAAATAGGTGACACGGGCATCCTCCTCCCCCTTCCTATGGGTGATATAGCCTTTTCTTTCTAACGATCTGGCGATATTGGCTACGCGTCCTGTCCCCGCCCGAAGGAAGGGGGCAAGATTCCCGGACTTCGTCTTTCCGTGTCGGTAAAGATAGAACAGAAAGGCCTGTTCTCCCTTTACCGGTGCATGTCCGTTGTGATAGCGGGAAAGCCTGGCGATGTGGGCGGCCGTCTTCCGCACCTGGTCAAACAACTGTTTTTCGGTTATTTCTTCCATAAATACCTCACACTGTGAGACAAATGATATTATAGAAACCGGATTGCGGAAATCAAGGGTAGAAAACAAAGTCGATGACAATAGGAAAGAGTGAAAACGTTTGCATCCGTTTTCCCTCAGTCCTGACCATATCCTCTTTTATAAGGAAAGGGTCGTTTATTTCATACGTCTTGAAAAAATCCGTCTTTGCCCGTATATTGCTTTTAAGCGGCTTAGCCTGTTCTAGGCCGGAAAGGAGTCAAATAATGATTTCACCACAGAATTCAAACAATCCCAATGTTGTCTATGAATCCGCAAGCGGACAGATAAAGGAAAAAAAGGCTGCCTTTTCCATGGGCAAGGTCCTCAAATGGCTTTCCCTTGGCATTGGCGTGACTGGCGTAGTGGCAATCGCCCTTTCGGATATCTTCGCCTACTGGCTCTCCTTAGGAAGGACGGACGAAGTTTCTACTGCCAGGACAGCCTGTCTCATCCTCTCTCTTCTTGTCAGGATACCATCAGGGCTGATTATCGCCTTTAACGCCTTCTCAAAGAGAATGGGCCTGAGGCTTACCGGATATTTAGCCTATGCCATATCCATGGGCACCTTGCTCGGCTCTGTCTTCCTTTCCGTCATGCTGGCAGTTGAGACCCCTACTTCCTATATCTGGGTGCTTTCTCTCGCCTTTCTGTCTACCGCCGCACTCTTTCTTTTATTTGGCATCATTGCCGACCATGTGTCTAAGCATATTCCAAGGCTTCTCGTTTTTGTCAGGACGGCAGGAAGGTCTCTTCTTATTCTCTCCCTGGTCAATATTTTCCTTAATCTTGGCTCGCTCTACTGGGGAATCGAAAGGGGCTGCCTCTTCTTAAGGCTGATTGTGACTGCCATTGACAGGGCTAACGTAAAACGCCTTGCCGAAAGCAAAGGATTTACCAATGTGAAGAACAGGTCCATCTATTGCGCCTATCAGCTTTATGTGGACTTCATCTGGATCTTCCTCCGCCTTCTTATCATCATTGCCTCTGCCTCTCTGCGGAACAGAAACTAACTTTCTATGCCCGGTCAGGCTCTGGCCGGGCTTTTCTTATAAACGCCCGGAATCGTGGATGCGATTATGTGCCACAAGCCCGGGCGTTTAAAATTCTTTGAAAAAGCTTTGACAAGTGAAATCCCATCCACTATAATTTCCTACGTTAGCATGTTCGGGCTTGGCCCGCTCTTTTTATGGGGAGAGCTGGAAACGCCCGGGTATGAGGACAAGAATAATAGGGAAGATTTATTAAAATCCGGGAGGAAAGAAATGCCTACTATTAATCAGTTGGTTCGTCAAGAGCGTAAACAGCCTGTTTACAAATCTAAGGCTCCGGCTCTTGGAAAACGTTGGGATTCTCTCAACAAGACGGAGCGGGATATCCCTTCTCCGCAGAAGAAAGGTGTCTGCACCCGTGTCGGCACCATGACTCCGAAGAAACCGAACTCTGCATCCCGTAAGTATGCCCGTGTCCGGTTATCCAACGGCTATGAGGTCACTGCCTATATCGGCGGCGAAGGTCATAACCTTCAGGAGCACAAGGTCGTTTTAATCCGTGGCGGACGTGTCCGCGATTTACCTGGTGTCCGTTATCATATTGTCCGTGGCGCTAGGGAATGCTTCGGCGTCGAGAACCGTAAACAGGGTCGTTCCTTATACGGCACGAAGAAAGACGGAAGCATTGAGAAGAAGTAGAAGTAAGGAGAATTATCAACCATGCCAAGAAAAAACGGTTCTGTTGAAAAACGTGATGTCTTACCGGATCCGATTTATCAGAGCAAGCTCGTCACTCGTCTGATTAATCGTATCAGGATTGATGGAAAGAAAGGCGTTGCCCAGGAAATCCTTTACGGCGCCTTCAAGAAGGTCGAAGCAAAGACCGGCAAGCCGGCCATGGATGTCTTCGAGATTGCCTTAGGCAACATCAGGCCTGAAGTCGAACTTAAGGCCCGCCGTGTCGGTGCTTCGAACTATCAGGTTCCGGTCGAAGTCTCTCAGGAACGCCGTGTCACCTTAGGACTCCGCTGGCTTGTCACTTTCGCCCGTCTCCGTTCGGAGAAGACGATGAGGGATAAGTTAGCCGGCGAAATCATCGATGCCGCCAATGGTACCGGTGGTGCAGTCAAACGTAAGGAAGACAGGCACAAGACGGCAGAAGCCAACAAGGCTTATGCCCACTATCGCTGGTAACCCGTTAGGGCTAACCCAGTAGAAAAGGAAAATCATCCACAATGGCAATGGATAACGATCAGGCGAGGGTATCCGTATACGAAGCGGTCCCCCTCGACCATGTCCGTAACATCGGCATCAGGGCCCATATCGATGCCGGTAAGACGACGACAAGTGAACGTATTCTCTTCTTCACAGGAAAAACCCACAAGATTGGCGAAACCCATGATGGTGCTTCCGCCATGGACTTCAATGAGCAGGAACAGAAGCGTGGTATCACGATTTACTCCGCTGCGACGACCTGCATCTGGAAAGGCTATCGTATCAACTTAATCGACACTCCTGGCCATGTCGACTTTACGGCCGAGGTTGAACGTTCTCTCCGTGTTCTTGACGGCGCTGTCTGCGTCCTTGACGGAAAGAACGGCGTTGAACCTCAGACGGAAACCGTCTGGCGTCAGGCCGATAAGTATGATGTTCCGCGTATCGTTTTCGTCAATAAGCTTGATGCCACTGGTGCTGACTATGAAAGGTCTGTTGCCTCGGTCAAGGAGCGTGTCGGCGCAAACGGTGTCGCCATCGCCTACCCTGTCGGTCTGGAAACCCGTCTGCTTGGCTTAATCGACCTTGTCGAAAGGAAGGCCTGGCTCTGGGATCTTGATCCGAAGAAGAGCGAGACGAGGAAACCGAACGTTGTTCCTCTTGATCAGGTTCCTGCCGAATATGCCGAAGATGTCGAGAAGGCTAAACTCTATCGTCAGACTTTGATTGAAGAGCTTGCCAACTACGACGATGCCATCAGGGATAAGGTCTTAAGGGAAGAAGAACCGACGGTCGAAGAAATCAAGGCTGCCATCCGTAAGGAAACTATCGCCCGTCAGATTTTCCCCTGCAGGCCTGGTTCCGCTTATAAGAACAAGGGTGTCCAATATGTTCTTGATGCCGTCCGTGACTATCTACCTTCCCCTCTTGACGTTCCGGCCCCGGTGGCTACCGATAAGCAGGGCAACGAAGTCAAGTTCAACCCTGATCCGAACGGACCGTTTGTCGCTCTTGCCTTCAAGCTCACGACCGACCAGTTCGGAACCCTTTGCTTCTTCCGTGTCTATTCCGGAACCGTCAAATCCGGTTCTTATGTCTATAACGTCCGTAAGGGAACTAAGGAACGTGTCTCCCGTCTGGAACTAGTCAATGCTGATTCCCACGAGAACATCACCCAGGCCCGTGCAGGTGAAATCGCCGCCGCTGTCGGCTTTGCCAACACCCGTACAGGTGATACTCTTGTCGGCGAGAATGATCCTCAGGTCTCTCTCGAAGCCATTCAGTTCGCTGAACCGGTTATCTCCGAGGCTATCGAGCCGGTCAAACGTGCTGATCAGGACAAGAGGTCCGCTACCTTAATTAAGTTTACTGAAGAGGATCCTACTTTCCATTACTATACCGATAGCGAAACCGGACAGGGCATTATTGCCGGCGTCGGCGAACTTCAGCTCGATGTCAACGTCACCCGTCTGAAGAATGACTTCGGCATTGAAACCCGTGTCGGCGCTCCTCAGGTCGCCTATCGTGAAACCATCACCGGAACCGCAAACTGCGAAGGTAAGTACATCAAGCAGTCCGGCGGCCATGGTCAGTATGGTCATGTCGTCTTCAAGATGGAACCGAACCCTGGAAAGGGTATCGAAATCGATGAAGCCATCACCGGCGGCGCCATTCCTAAGGAATTCATCAAGCCGTCTATCGACGGCCTCCGTGAAGCCTTTGAAAAAGGCAGGGTTGCCGGTTATCCGGTCATTGATGTCAAGGCCACCTTGTTCGATGGTTCTTATCATGATGTCGATTCCAGCGAAGCCGCTTATAAGCTTGCTTCCGCCCAGGCTCTCCGTGTAGCAGCACAGAAGTGCTCTCCGGTCATCCTTGAACCGATTGTCAAAGCCGATATCACCACTCCGCTTGACTATGTCGGCACGGTCATGGGCGATGTTGCTTCCCGCCGTGGCCAGGTCGAAGGCATGGTCCAGAAGGCCAATGCCCAGGTCATCACTGCCTACATCCCTCTTGCTAACAGGTTCGGCTACATTTCCGACCTTCGTTCCAGGACTCAGGGACGTGGTATCTATACGATGACCTTTGACCACTATCAGCAGGTTCCCCGTTCTGTCCAGGACGAAATCATCAAGAAACGCAGTTAATCACTCTGCGTTCTTGAAAATAAAGTTGCAAAAGTGTATAGTCATTACGAATCATTTGGAGGAAAAAAATAATGGCTGAAGCTAAACAGAAGTTCGACCGTTCCCGTCCGAACGTTAACATCGGCACGATCGGCCACGTCGACCACGGCAAGACGACCTTAACCGCCGCTATCACTCACGTCCTTGCCAAGAAGGGCTTATCGAAAGCTCTTAACTATGATCAGATTGATGCCGCACCGGAGGAGAAGGCCCGTGGTGTCACCATCAATGCTGCTCACGTCGAATACGATACGGAAACCCGTCACTACACCCACGTCGACTGCCCTGGCCATGCCGACTACATCAAGAACAGGATCACTGGTGCCGCCCAGATGGATGGCGCTATCCTTGTTGTTGCTGCTACTGATGGTGTTAGGCCGCAGACCCGTGAGCATGTCTTACTTGCCCGTCAGGTCGGTGTTCCTTACATCGTTGTCTTCCTTAACAAGTGCGATCAGGTCGATGATCCGGAATTAATCGACTTAGTCGAAATGGATGTCCGTGAACTCCTTTCCAAGTATGGATATCCGGGAGATGAAGTCCCGGTCATCCGTGGCTCTGCCTTACAGGCTTTAAATGGCGATCCTAAGGCTGAAGAGTCCATCAGGCAGTTAATGGATGCCTGCGACAAGTACATCCCGCTTCCTGTCCGTGACAATGAAAAGCCGTTCCTTAGGGCTGTCGAAGACGTCAGGACCATCACTGGCCGTGGCACTGTCGCTACCGGCCGTGTCGAGCGTGGTAGGTTAAAGCCGAACGATGAAGTCGAAATCGTCGGTATCTTAGATACCCGTAAGGCCGTTGTCACCTCTCTCGAGAGGTTCCGTAAGATCCTTGACTTCGCCGAGGCCGGCGACAACATCGGTGCTCTGCTCCGTGGTGTCGATCGTGATCAGGTTGTCCGTGGTCAGGTTATCTGCAAACCTGGCACCGTCACTCCTCACAAGAAGTTCAAAGGCAAGGTTTACGTCTTAAAGAAAGAAGAAGGCGGACGTCATACTGCTTTCACCAATAACTATCGTCCTCAGTTCTACTTCCGTACGACTGATGTCACCGGAACCGTCACTCTTCCGGCCGATGTCCAGATGGTCAGGCCTGGCGACAACGTTGAGTTAACCGTCGAGCTTATCCATCCTATCGCTATCGAAAACAACACGAAGTTCTCTATCCGTGAAGGCGGCCACACCGTCGGTGCAGGCACTGTCACTGAGATCATCGACTAGTTTCCGTCCGTAACTGCTGAAAAACAAATGGGGCTATGGGTTTCCATAGTCCCTTTTTGTCTGTCTGAAAGGGAATTTCGTCTGCTTTATGGTATAGTAATCGTTAGGTGGATTATGGATAAACAGGAACGGGATAGTTATATTTTCCAGAAAAAAGGGTTGCTTCTTGCCCTCTTTCTTTTTTATTACACTAATGTCCCTTCCGATCATGTCATTCTTCGGTCTTTTGGTTTCTCTTTTGATCCGACCTGTAATTTTAAGGCGATTGTCTATTCCAAGAAGAACCATCTTCATAAGTACGTGATTCACATTTATGAATCGACCGCCCGCTTTAATTATAGGAAGAGGGATGTCATGGGCAACAGGAACATCATCAAGGTCTCCTCTGTCCGCGGCAACGATTTTTATGAACCGGAGGCTTCTAGGAATATCTATTTTGATGGAAGAGAGTTTTTTGCCATTGGTTATAGGGAAGGGGAGAAGGTCTCTCTCCGTTTCCGGCAGAACAAGGAATCCATTACCGATGACATCCTTTACCATCTTGATTCCGATAAGAGCTTTAAAGGGAAGAACAGCGATGCGACTTCGTTTATTCTTTATCTGAGGAAGCTCTATACTTCCTCTCTGAATGTTGATCTTGTCATTGGTGCCGGCATCAACGAGGACTATGGCGGGAAGAGCTGGATGCGGCTTAGGGATTCCCTCAATTCCACCTTCTATCAGGACGATACCCGGTATGCCGACCAGATCCATCATTATGTCGGCGAGGAATTGTTCACCTCTCCGATGATCAGGAAGACGTCAGGATTTGATTTTTATCAGTGTCTTGACGATGAACTTTATTCCTACGATAAGGAAGAGACGTTCGACAATGAGCAGTCGTCTCTCTACCATTGTTTCGAGTATCTCTCTAGCCACACTCATACGACGGTGATTACCTATAACTACGATACGAATCTGGAGTATCTTCTTAAGAAGAAGGATATCCGGTATACGGTTGTCTATGATGAGAATTCGTTTGTGGACAAGAATGCCCAGGTGGACATCTATCATGTCCACGGACTTCTTCCCTATGGGAAGAGCAAAGAGAAGCGGTTTACCGACTCTCTGGTCTTTACGGAGTCGGACTACTATTATCTTTATAACAATCCTTATTCGTGGAATATTGCTAAGCAGCTTCACGACTTTAAGTTCCATGCCTGTCTGTTTATCGGTATATCTCTGACCGATCCGGACAGGAAGCGTATATTGGAACTAGCGAAGAACTATTTGAAATTCAACTTCATCTTCCTGAAGAAGGAAAAGGAATATTCCACGAGTGTTTTCCGGAATCTGACCAGTTATTTTTTCACGTTTGACTTGATTGTCATCTGGGTGGATGACTATGCCGAGATTGGCGACTATCTAAAAAGGCTTTAAATGGAACCAAATAAGATAACCTATATTTCTGTATCTCCGGTCGGAAAAGGAAAAAGAGTCCTTCTTTTTCTGGCCGACTTCTTTCTGTGCTTTATTCTCTCCCTTGTACTCTTTTCTCTTGCCTGTTATCCAATCAGCAAGACTTTTCCTGCCGTGAAAGAGGCGGCAAGAATCGAAGAAGAAGGGCAGGAAGAGAAAAGGAATCTTCTTTTTTCCTCTGCTCTTCTTTCGAAGAAGCCGGAGAGGAAGAATAGCGATCTTTCTTCTATCAGGGAGTACTCCTCCACCTTGTTCCTTCTTGGCCAGCTTGACGGCAGCGGAGAGAATGATTACTTCAAGCGTTATTATTTGGATAGGAAAGGCAAAGACAGGAACTATCTTAGGGATGTCTATGCCCATACCAGTACGAATATCTTTTTCGAAAGTGATGGGAAGGAGAGGGTGAGGAAACAGAAATATCAAGAGGAGTTTTCCCCTCTTCTTGACGATAAGGATGAAAGGACGAGCCAGGGGAAGAATGATCTGACCTACTTTAAGAACAGCTTTTTTGCCCTTAGGTACGGAAACAGGCTCAAGGACAGGGAAAAGGAAGAAAATCAAGGGGAATTCTTTTCTGCCTTCCGTCTTGCCGACGGAAAAAGGAAGAAAGGAAAACAGAGTTTCACTCTTTCTGTCGTTGTTTCTTCTTTTGTTTCGTATTTCCTTTCCTGCCTGATTCTCTTCCTCTTTGTTCCTCTTTTTAACCGGAAGAGAAAGACATTAGGAAATAGGGCAAGGAAGTGCGTGCGGGTGAATAGATATGGATTCCTTCCTCCTTCTTCTCTTAAGCTTGGCTGTCTTTTCCTTCTGTCTCTGCTTTTCTCCCTTCCCTGCCTTCTCTTTATTCCCTGCTTCTATGTCTCGTTCACCGAACTTTTCTCCTTCTACCAGCTTCTTTCCTTCTCCCTTGCCGGACTTGGGCTTGATCTTGTCTCCCTTGTCTATCTTTTGTGCAATGGATTTGGACGGTCTCTTTCCGATTATCTCTCTGCAAGGGTGAGGATAGGGAACGATGAATACGAAAAGCTTCCAAGGAGTAAACAGAAATAATGGATGACAAAGTAAAAGACGTTATCGGTAAAGAGGAAGTAAAAGTAAACATCAAGTACCATAAAGCGGATAGGACGAAAAAAGTCAGGGCACGGATCATTGATCTGTTCCTTCTCGCCGCCCTTTGCAGGATTTTCTTTTTTTCGTTCCGCTCCCTTGCCCAGAGGACTCCTTCCTACCAAAAAAGGGAGGAGAGAGTGGAAAACCATAGAAGGCAGAGCGGAATCTACGGGATTTTCAATGGAAAGGAGATGGACATTGTTTCTTATTACAAGGATAACGAAGAAATAACGGACTATGAGAAGAGGAAAAGCTACGAAGCATCTATTTCAACCTTTCTCTCTTATTGTCAGACAAACCTTTCGGAGAACGACTACAAGGAGATCTCCGCTGCTTATAAGGATACAAGGAGGAAGAACGACTTTCAGGAAGTCCCAATGTTCCTTCTTAGCGACGGAAAGATATCCCGCAATCCTTCCTGCGAGGCAAAATACTCCGCCTATAACCATGTTTATGAGGACTACCTTGACTATCAGGCAAGCAGTGCACTTTATAATTACTTCCCACAGTATCAAAAAGACCTTTCTTCAGAGAGTCTTTATAGGATTGCCCTAGAGCTTCCCTTTGCCGTTCTTCTTTCTTCCTTTCTTGTCTATAGGCTCCCTCCTTTACTGAGGAAAAGAGGCAGAAAGACAATCGGAAGGCTTATCTATAAGATCGGACTTGTCGATTCAAGACTCCTTCATGTCCGAAGCGGTCGCTTCCTTGCCTATGGATTTATCCGCAGGCTTGCCATCATTGCCTTATCCTTCCTTACCTTCGGCCTTCCTATCCTGATAGACGTCTCTAGGCTTGCCTTCAGCAAGAAAAGACAGGACTTTGGGGAGTATAGGCTAGGACTTTATGAGATTGACGACTCTATCGAACAAATTTACTATTCCTTGGCGGAAGCAACGAAAATCCACGCAGAAGGGAAAAAGGTTTTTTCTTCTTTTGCTGCCAAGGACAGAACGGATGAATGAAACGGCTTTTCCGTTGTTCCTAAATGAGATTTGGGATATAATAACGGCAAATGAAACCTTCTGCGATTGAAAGATATTCTACAGCGAGGAGATGCATTCGATGAAAGCAAAAGATATTTTTTCCTCTTTCTTGGTGTTGCCGCTGACGTTTTCCTTATTGTCGTTTGCTTCGCCAAAGGAAGCAAATGGTTCCGTCAAGGGTCCTCTTATCGAGACTGTGACGGGAGAAGAAAATGTCCACTCCACTAAGGGAAGGAAAAAAGCAAACGAAGTCGACACGACACTGAAATCCTATAGGACCATCCGTAGCTATACTTCTTCTTCCCAGTCCTACCACGTGGAGTTTGAGACAGAGTCGACGACAAGGGATTTGATTTTCGGTTATTATGGCGAAGGAGAGAGGAACCTTCCTTTCACGGTCCAATATTCCGTCGTCCTTGAGGACGGAGGAAAAGAAATCCGTGAGACAGCCTGCCATAAAATCTCCCAGAATAACAATTATGACGGAATAGGAAACACCATCGGAAGCCGTTCCTATAAGGCGGATATCGACCTGCCTCTCCAGGAAGGGGAATCGGTCGAACAGGACAGCCTTAAATACTTCAATATTTTCAAGGCTGAGCGGACAAGTAACGGGTACACCCCTTTGGCCGGTGAATCCTATTACTATGACGGAGAAGATACGACGATTGAGGCATCCGCAAAGAAGAATGTCAACAGGGGAGAAAACCTCTTTGGAACAATCGACGGAATTTCCTCCTTTGGAAGTTATGCTTCCTTTTCCCTTACCATTGAAAATAATAGGGAAAGCCAGTATAGGACACTGAAGGCCAGTGCCTATCGGAAATGGAAAGATAAAATCGAAAGCGGAGAGGTTTATTTCGAAGAAAGGATTCCTTCTTTGAAGAATGCCGTATTCCAGATTACCTATAAAGATGGACGTACGATTGAGCGCAGTGCCAGGGAAGGCTCTTTAAATTCGACAAGGAATATTAAAAACGGGAAGCACAAATATTTTAGGCTCTTCAAGGACCTTTCCATCGAAGACGTGTCCTATTTCTCCCTTGCCCGGATCGGCTTCTCGAGGAAATTAAAGTACACCTCTTCGGAAAAGGATATCACGGGAACGGAATTCAAGTCCCGTGTCGGACGTCTTACCTTCTACTCCGGAGATCCAAAGGCCTATGAGATGAAGAATATCAAGAAATACAACTTCAATAGGATTTCTCTTCTTTCCTTAGCCCTCTATCTTGTCCTCTTCGGTGCCCTTGCCACTTGCCTATTCTTCTATCGGACAAAGAAATACCGGAACGATGAATTCCGCCGTGTGAATCCGAAGCGGTTCCTCATTCACAGCATTATCGTATCGGCTGCCCTCGGTGTCTTCCTCTTCGATATCTTCTTTATCTTCCTTCGGGCGAATCCGTTTAATAACACCAGGGTCATCTATAATCCTGTCGATAATTTCATTGTCATTCTCTCTATCCTATCTATCTTCGCCATCGGCTACTTCGTCAAATCCGCAATCAGCGCCTTTAAGAACTGGCAACAGCGCAAGGAGCAGGAGAGACTAAGACTGGACGACAGGGAAAGCGACGACGGAACGAAATAGGAGAACGAGTATGGAAATCAAACTCAAGAATCTGACGAAAATCTTTGCCGGCAATCCGAAGAAGAACATCCATGACACGATTGCGGTCAACAACCTTGACTTCACTGTCCCGGATGGGAAACTGGTCGGACTCCTTGGCCCTTCCGGCTGCGGAAAGTCCACGACCCTATATAGGATTTCCGGTCTGCAGAAGCCGACTTCCGGTGAAGTCTGGTTCGGTGACCAGGAGGTCACGAATCTCTCTCCGGAAAAGCGCGGCATCGGTCTTGTGTTCCAGAACTATGCTCTTTATCCCCATAGGTCCATTTTCAAAAATATCGAATTCCCTCTTACCAATCTGAAAGTGGAAGTTCCGCTCGTTACTTTCTTTGATTTTGATTTGACCTACACTTATGTGAGGGAAAAACAGGATGACGGAAAAGGAATTGCCGATTCCTTGCTTTCCCTTGCCAAGCGGATTGGGTTCACGGCAAAGAATTTTTCCGTTGAAATCCTGGGATTGGAAAAGCCGGTTAAAGGACAGACTGCCCATAACGAAGGAAAGGCAATCACTATTGTCTTCCATATGAAGAATGTCGCTAAGGAACTGAAGGACCTTTTTGCTTCCCATGTCGGGGAAGTCATCCCTAGGGTTAAGGAAGACGAAAAGGAACGTCAGTCAAGCGCTGCCCTTTTTGACACCAAAATCCGTGCCAAGGTGACAAAGAAACTCGAACTGGAAAAGATTGATATCAGTTTCTTAGGAAAGCTCCCCCGGACTTTTACCACCCAGGAGAGGGATGAAGACATCAAAAAGGTTCATGCCGCCGCACGGGCGTTTGGTCATGTCGAGGCGGTTTCCATCAGGAAGGCAAAAAGCGGCTATGAAATGGTTGCCCGGATTACCGGTATGCTCTCCTCCCGGCGGAAAGAGAGGGAGCAGACCATTTCTTCTGCCCTTGGCTTCACCTACACTAGTTTTTCCGTCACTTCCGTAAATGACAGGAAATTCACAAGAGAAATTAAGAAGACCCTCCATCAGGCCCACTTACGCTTCTCGGATTTAAAGCTTTATTATCAGGATGAACAGCTCTATCTCTTCCTTATCCTTGTCCACGCCAGTGAAGAACAGAGCAAGGCAGGAGTCGAGTTACTTGTCTCCTCCCTTGGCCTAACCGATGTCAAGACGGAAAGGAAGACGGCGATAACCCATCGTTCCTTGACGAAGGCGGAACGTGCGGAAATCGTCTATGAGACCGCTAAGCTTGTCCAGGTCGACGAATATCTCGACCGGAAGCCTAGTCAGCTCTCCGGCGGTCAGCAGCAGCGTGTGGCGATTGCCCGTGCTCTAGTCAAGAAGCCTAAGATGCTGCTTCTGGATGAGCCGCTCTCCAACCTCGATGCCCGTCTTCGTCTTCAGACCCGTGAGGAAATCAAGCGGATTCAGCGGGAAACAGGGATCACGATGGTCTTTGTCACCCATGACCAGGAAGAGGCAAGGAGCATCTGCGATAGGATCGTTGTCAGGAAGAACGGCGAAGAGCAGCAGATCGGTGCGCCTCAGGATGTCTACAATTCTCCGGTCAATCTCTTTGTTGCCCAGTTCCTTGGCAATCCTCCGATCAACGTCTTCGCCGGAAAGCTCCATGACCATGGCGTCTATATCGGTGAGGAAAAGATTCTTTCCTTTAAAAACGAGGTCAAGGACCAGGATGTCTATGTTGCCATCCGACCGGAAGGCAGGACATCCTTGGATCATAAGGAAGGAAACGGCTTCTCGGCCAAGAGGGAGAGGAGGCAGGTGTTAGGACGTGACCTCTTCGTTGTCGCCCACAACGATAACTGCACTAAGGACACCTTTAAGGCCATTGTTCCTTCCGATGTGAAAATCAATCCGGATTGCTTCTTCGCCGTTAAGAAAAACAAATGCTTTATCTTCGATAAGGTGAGCGAAGAGAGAATCCCTAGGGAGTGGGAGGATTAATCATGAGGGATACACTCAGACAGGAAAAGAGTCTGACTGCCCATAACGACTTCTTCGATGCCCGACCGGATTATAAGGAAGGATACAACGAAGCAGAGAACACGGTCATCCGTTTAGTCAAGCCAGTGAAAAGAAATGCCAAACCTTATAAGGTTACTGGCATTGAGGATGTGGCTAGTCAGAACAACTGGAAAGGCTGGATTTATCTTGCCCCCGTCATCGTCCTTCTTGTCGTCTTCCTCCTTTATCCTTTGATTAATACGATTGCCATTTCCTTCAGGAAGGATTACAGCCAGATTGACGGAACGAATAAGGGGTTCACTTGGGAGAACTTCGGAGCCATCTTTGGAAGGAAGCTGGAGAACGGCGGACAGGAAGTCAACTTTGTCCGCTATGCCATCCCCAATACCTTCCTGATTGTCTTTGTCACTGTGCCTCTTGCCACCTTAATTGCCCTTCTTATCTCCGTTGCCTTAAATGCCCTTCCCTTCTTTAAGAAATTCCTTCAGACCGTCTTCTTCCTTCCCTATGTCACCAATGCCATCGCCATCGGTATGGTCTTCGCCGTCATCTTCGATAGTAATGGTATTATCAACTATATCTTCAAGACGCAGACGAACTGGATTTATGGGGCAGACCGCCTTCATGCCAGGCTTCCTCTCTGCTTCTACATCATTTGGTCTTCTCTGCCTTTCAAAATCCTAATCTTCCTCTCCGGCCTTCAGAACATTGACAAACAATACTACAATGCCGCAAAAGTAGACGGGGCAAGCCCGAATAAGATTCTCTGGAAGATCACCGTTCCCCTTAGGTCTCCGCAGATTCTCTATATCATCGTCACTTCCTTTATCGGTGCCTTTAAGGAATATACTGCCATCGTCGGTCTCTTCAACGGACCTGGCACCACGAGCGGAAGCTACAACAGGTACACGATTGTCTATTACATCTATAATAATATCGGTGACCATGTCTCCTATGCCGCTGCGGCTGCCGTCTTCCTCTTTGCCATCATCCTTGCCTTCACGGTCTTGCAGCTAGCCGTCAGCAAGAAGAAGGTCCACTATTAGAAGGAGGGAAAAATGGTGAACCAAGTAAAAAAGAACTTGTACCCTGACTTCAGCCATTCGTCCGTCAAACCGGAAATCTCCCTCTCTCTGGAAGACTCCTCGGCCACGGTCGAGACGATCCGCCACCGGCAGAAGATCGGCCATATCGCTTCTATCGTCCTTCTCTACATCGTTATCGGAGCCTTGGCCCTTCTGATGATCTTCCCCTTCTATTGGAGGATCATCACCTCGCTGAAATCCAATAGCGAGGTCATCGCCTCCAAGCAGACCTTCTATCCGACAATCATCAGGTGGTCGAACTATGTCTATGCCCTTCAGAAGTTCGATTTCTCCCAATATCTCCTCAATACGGTCGTCGTTGCCGTTTTCTCCACTCTTGGTACGTTGATTACAACGATTCTGGCTGCCTTCGCCTTCGCCCGTCTTAACTTCAAGGGACGCGATGCCGTCTTCAGGGTCTTCCTTAGGACGAGGAGGATTCCTGGCGAAATGATGGTCATCTCCAACTACATCACCGTTGCCTCCTTTGGCTGGACCGGCTCAGGGCAGACAAGAAGGGATGCCTATCTTGCCATGATCGTCCCCTTCTGGATCTCGGTCTTCTATATCTACCTGCTTCGGCAGAACTTCAAGCAGATTCCGAATGAGCTTTATCTCTCCGCCAAGGTCGACGGCAAATCCGATTGGGCCTTCCTCTGGAAGGTCATGGTTCCTTTGGCCCTTCCGACCATCATCTCCATCACCATTCTGAAATTCAGGGGCACCTGGAACTCCTATGTCTGGCCAAACCTTGTCACTTCGAAGGCCGACTATCGTCTTATCTCCAACGGTCTTCGCGGTTCCGCCTTCACCGATGTCGACACCGGAAGGACAAGCTATGGCTATCAGATGGCGGCTACGGTGTTCGTTACGGTTCCGCTCTTCCTTCTCTTTGTCATCTTCCGGAAATACATCAGGCGCGGCGTCGGCCGGGCCGGTATCAAAGGCTAAATCCGATTTCAAGATCAACTTAGTCATAGAAAACAAAGGAGGATTGATCTGATGAAAAAGAAACTTTCTGTTCTGTTACTTCTTCCCTTACTGTTAGTCGGCTGCGGTAAGACTTCCGATAATGACTCTGCCTCTGCTCCTTCTACCCCCGATTCCAGCGCTACTGGATATGTTCCGCAGATTAAGGAGAAGACGACCATTGAACTTTGGTCCATCACCGGACAGAATAACCAGGCCCAGCTTCAGAGCTACATCGATGAATTCAGGAAGCTTGAGCCGAATGTCACGGTCACCAACACCATTCAGACCGGCAGGGGATATAACGAGCTGAAGGATGCCGTCGTCACGAAGCTCTCCACCGGCGATTATCCGGATAGGGTCCAGTGCTATCCTGACCATGTTGCCGAGTACATCAACTACGGCAAGGCGGTCAACCTTGATCCCTATATCAACAATGAAACCTACGGCTGGACTGAAGAGGACAAGAGCGATATTTATTCTGCCTTCATCAACGAAGGAAAGGAATATTCGATTGAAGGAACCTATTCCGTTCCTTACTGCAAATCCACCGAGGCGAGGTACTACAACAAGGGCGTCCTTGTCGGACTTGACCTTTCCTCTGTCGATAGTTCCATCAACGGCGGAAATCCTCTTTCCGAAGAATATCTGAACAATCTGACCTGGGAAGAACTCTTTGGCAAACTCAGCCCTGCCATCATTAAGTACAATTCAGGGCTTCCGGATGATAGGAAGATCTTGAAGAGTAACGATAAATTCCACGCTGTTTTCGCCTATGATTCCGACGATAACCTCTTCATCACTCTGGCTAAGCAGTACGGTATCGGTTACACCTCTATCGGTTCTGACGGAAAGCCGAAGTTCGATTTCGGCGAAGGCGAGAACAAGACAAAGAGGATGAACTTATTGACCAAGTTCCATGAATACAAGGAAAAAGGTTACCTGATCACTAAGGGCTTGGCTGAAGGCAACTATACGAATGCTTACTTCAACACGCAGAACGTCCTCTTCTCGGTCGGTTCCACCGGCGGTTATAAGTATCAGTTCTCTTCTTCTAATCCGATGGACATCGGTGTTGCCCCTATCCCGCATGCCGAAGGCAAAGACCTTGCCATTATCAACCAGGGACCTTCTCTTACCATCCTTGACCATGATGATGAAAACCGCAAGTTAGCTTCCTGGCTCTTATACAAGACCATCACCAACAAGGAAAACTCTCTTGACTGGGCAGTCAACTCCGGCTACAGGTCTATCCGCAAGTCTGCCGTCGAATCCGAAGAATATCAGGAAGCCGCTTCTACCCGCGGCAAGGATGAAAAGACCATTGATAGGCTCTTAGCCCGTAACAGGACCTACTCCACTAGCGAAAAGGTCAGGAATGCCCTGTTTGTCTCCCCTGCCTTCCTTGGTTCCTCTACTGCCCGTACCCAGGTTTCCGGTATTCTCACTAATGCCCTTAATTCCGATAAAGAAGGAACTGATTATCAGACCTATCTTAGCGGACTGTTTGATGATGCCTATAATGCCTGCTTACTTGCCGCAAAGTAGAGCGGCGTCAGACAGCCTGAAAGGAGAATAAACGATGAAACAGAAAATCAAGGTTCTTGCCTTTCTTCCCATCCTTTTGGGTACGATGGTTTCCTGCGGCAAGAAAGATAACTCTTCTTCAATCACTATTGATAGGTGGCACACTTCCGGTTCCGGTTTGGATGAAGCCTTCCAGAAAGCAGCCAATCAATTTTCCGAATTGGTTAAGGAACACGAAGGTGTGGATGTTACCATCAAGGGTTCCTATCAGGGCAACTATGATGATATCCATAATAAAATCGTAAAAGGGTTTGCGACTGGCGACTTTCCGACTATCGCCGTTGCCTACCCTGACCATGTCGCCGATTACCTTGCCGCTGAGAGCACTCCTGGACAGTATGTCGTCGATAGGTCTTCTCTTGCTTCTGATTCTCAGATTGGGTTTGGCAAGGAAGACTATATCGGCGATGGTGAGGCAAGTGACTTTGTCCCTGCCTTCTATGACGAAGGAAAGCACTATATCCGTGAGGGAAGGTACTCCCTTCCTCTGCTTAAGTCGACGGAAGTTCTTTTCTACAACAAGGAACTCACTGCAAATCTGCTTAACCAGTACAACAAGGATGAGAACCTTAACAGGGACACCGACCAGCTTAGTTCCTTCAGGGATAATCTTACCTATGACAGCTTTAGGGATTTCTGCCGGTATATCGCCGAGAACATAAAGAAAGGTACCTATCAAGACAAGGCCGGTGATTCTCTGAAGTATCCCTTCTACTACGATTCCGACGACAATTTCTTCATCACCCAGTGCTACCAGAGAAATATTCCCTTCACTTCAATCAACGACGGAAAAGGAAGCGTTGATTTCAACAACGAACAGGCTAAGAAGAGGGTGAGTGACCTTAAGGACGACTATGATAAAGGCGTGTTCCGGACCAAAGGGACGAATGAGAACAAGTACGGTTCTGATTTGTTTAAGACCGGAGAGGTTCTCTTTGATATTGGATCTTCTGGTGGCTCAGGCTATAACATCCCGGCCGGAGACGGCTTCACTGTCGGTGTCGCAAGAGCCCCTTACGCCAATGACAATCCTCTCTATATCACCCAGGGCATTACTCTTACCCTTCTTAAGACAAAGGATGACAAAGACGGAAGGAAGGTCAAGTATGCATGGAAGTTCCTTAAGTATCTTACTTCCACCGATGTCAATCTTTCTTTGGCCCTTTATTCTTCCCAGGGGTATTCCCCTGTCTGTACTTCCTGCTATGAGACGGAAGAATATCAGACTTACTGTGAAGAGGGTGAGACACTTGGGGAAGTGCAGAAAGTCATCAAGGACAAAATTTCCGGCCATTATCTGACTACCCCCTCCTTTAAGGGATCGGCTAAGATCCGTGACGAAGTCGGTGGACTTATGGTTCAGGCCTTATCTGGCAAGAAAACTGTCGAAAAGGCTTTTGAAGATGCCGAGAACCAGGCTAGATTAGCGAGGTAGTTATGAAGAAAAGATTCTTATTGATTCTCCTTCCCTTCCTTCTTAATCCTCTTGTCTCCTGCAAGAAAGGACCAGTGGCTTCCGGTTCGTCCGGCGAGGTCGATGTGCCGAAAGTCGACTATGCGGCCGAAGTCCCTTTAAGGCGTGAATATCAGGGAAAGTCTTTCCTGACCGACGGAATCGAGCAGGTTACCTTGAAGACGGCCATCGACGGAGATACTGCCCATTTCTATCTTCAGGACAAGAAGACGACCATCAAGGCACGGTTCTTTGGCATCGATACCCCTGAATCCACCGGAAAGATCCAGCCTTATGGTAAGGGGGCAAGCAACTTCACGAAGGAAAAACTTACTAAAGCAAATAAAGATGGCACAATCGTCATTTCTTCTGACTCTCTGACCGACGGCGCCCCCCAGGTTGACTCGACCGGCAGCCGGTATGTCTGCTGCGTCTGGATCAATACCACGAAGAAGAATGCTTCGATTGAAGAGAGGGAGAGGCTTAACCTTCTCCTTGTTCAGGAAGGCTGGTCGAACGTCAAAAACGTTGCCAATTTAGGCAGCGAAATTTCCAAGGTGTTTTACGATGCCGAAAGCCAGGCCCGCAAGCTGAAACTGAATCTCTTCTCCGGCGAGGATGACCCTCTCTTCAACTACGGAGCCTACGAAGACGTTTCCCTTCTTGACATCAAGAAGGAAATCGAAGCCTGTCTGAAAGATCCAAGCCGGGAGAATTCCTTTGCCGGAAAGAACGTCCGGTTCACCGCCACCGTCACCGGATATGCAAACAACACTTTGTATTTGACTGAATACTTCTCCAAGGAAGACGGCGGACGTTACGATTATGGCGAATACGCCGGAATCAACTTCTTTACCGGAAGGAATGCCATTTCAAGCAAGTATACGACCACCGGTGCCTATCTTCAGGTCTGTGGCGTTGCCACCGACAGCGACACCTTCGGTTTCCAGTGCTCTGGCGGAAGCTTCCCTGTCATTTCCAAAAGCGAGGATGATGCCAAGGTTATCATCAAAGCCGAGGACAATAATGATCCGAGCGATATCGAGCATTATCCTTATGTTTTTGAAAAGTCGACCAATCAGATCGAAGACGACAGGAAGAAGGGAAGCTGTGAGTACCTTTACTCCTTAGTCGATGTCGAAGATGAGGTACAGGTTACCGGCGGATATAAAGGAGACAGCGGAGATATCACTCTCTATGTCTCGAATCTTACCGGTACTGCTCTTTCCTATTCTGTCTACCTTCCCTTTGTCTACAAGAATTCCGCTGAATCCACCTATGATAAGGTGGATGACTTTGTCGGCAAGAAGTTCAAGGCCAAAGGAATCTATTCCTACCATCAGTCTTCCAATAAAATTTCCTATCAGGTTGTCTGCCGTAACGCCAAAGACCTTGTGGAGGTCAGCTAAGATGTACTGTGCCCACTGCGGAAAGAGAATCGACGAAGGAAAGAGGGAAAGAACGCGTTCTTCCCTCTCCCTCTCCGATAAGACCGACGAGAAGACTGAAATTCAGTATGTCTGTCCGCGCTGCGGACACCTCATCCACCGCCATCTGGATAAGAAGGAAATCAAGACCCTCTCTGCCGCAAGCCATGCCGAAATCCAGGTCGGACGGAATCAGTTTGCCTACGGAAGGTCGTTTGCTTCCGTCGGATCGATTCTCCTTATTCTAGCCATTGTCTTCTTCCTTCTCGCCCGTAAGCCTGCACAGAACTTCAAGCTTGTCGTCACCTGTCCGGAATTCTCCGTTTCCAGGGTCTGCTTCGCTTTTGCTGCCGTCCTTCTTTCTCTCGGAATTGTCCTTGCTCTCCTTGGTTTTTGGAAGAAGAAGGATTATGAGCACCTCCTCAAAGACATCAACGATGATGTGTTCCATCAGTAGATGTTTCTAAACTTTTTCAGATAACGCACATGAAAGGGAGGTTAATTATGAAAAAGAAATTCCTAGTAAGTCTTCTTACTTTAGCTGCCTCGATTTCGCTTGCCGCCTGCAAGACGAATTCTTCTACTTCTGGCACAACGGAGACTCCGTCTGCCGATAAGGAAGAGCTTAAGCTCGATAAGCTCCAGATTGCCAATAAGGATGTCTTCCAAGGATTTGTTTATGCCGGAGACGATGATATCCGACTCGATCTTTCTGTTGACGAGGGAAAGAATGCCACTGCATTAGTCAATTCCAAGGATATCAAGGTCACTTCCTCCAATACAAAGGTGGCCTCTGTCGTCGGTCTTGGCGTCTTCCCCATCGGTGTCGGTGAAGTGACCATCACCGTTAGCGGCGGAGGGAAGAGGGATAGCGTCTCTTTCTATGTCGGAAACAAGACCGGACTTGTCCCGGAGGATACCGAAGTCGGGGTCAAGCAGGAGAGGAAGATTGCCGTCGACTCCGAAAAGAACTCCACTAAGGTTACTGATTATGACTGGACTTCCTCCGATACCACCATTGCCACCATCAAAGACGGTGTCGTCACTGGTGTCAAGGAAGGAAATGTCGTCATCAAGGCTGTCTTAAAGTCCAACGCTAAGGAAGGCGCAAGTATTTCCATTAAGGTCGCCACGACTGTTTCTCAGCCTGTGAATATTAACACAATAACTAAGGCGACTAGTGGTGATGTCACTGTCCGGGGCGAAATTATTGCCAAAGCTTCGAAATTCTTCATCATCGCCGATGAAACGGCGGCGATTGAAGTCTATACTTCTACCGACTACAATGTCGGAGACGTCGTCAAGGTAACCGGAAAAGTTGTTGCCTATGCAAAGGTCCTTGAGTTTAGCGGAACCATTACAATCGTCAAAGTCGGCTATAAGGTGACGACTCCGTTTGGAAAGGAACCGACTGAGCTTACTGCCTCTAGGGCCGATAGTCTTGCCAAGGCGAATGAAGATGGTTCTAAGAGCAAGGACTATAGGAAGACTTATAAGTGGTCTGCAACGGCCAGCAAGGATGGTAAGTATACCTGCTTTAATCTTGATGGTTCATCTATTCTGCTTGAACCGAGCAATGATTCTGACTTTGATATTACAATCGGCAACTATTATGCTGTCGAAGGCATCTGGATCGGAAGCAAATCGAATTACTATGCTCAGTTCTTTATGACGAAAGTCGAAGAGACCGTTCCTCCTAAGACCATCGTCCGTACTTCCGCCTCTGCTTTGACTGTCGACGTCGGAAATACCCGTCAGCTCTCCGCTACCTATATCCTCTCTAAGGCCGATGCGGATAAGAACGTCAACTCTGTCACCTGGGAGAGCGCAGATCCGACTATTGCCACGGTTTCCGACAGCGGATTAGTTACTGCCGTCAAGGAAGGCAATGTTACGATTAAGGCGATTGTCGGTGAGACGACGGCCGAAGTCGCGGTTAAGGTTGTTGCTGCCCATGAGGTCAAGAAGATTAATCAGCTTAGCGTTGCTAAGGAAGCGGTCCGGGTCAAAGCGGTTGTCACCTCGGTGAGCAAAAAAGGCGCCATTCTCTCCGATGAGACCGGGAATATCTATGCTGAATACACAACGAAGAAGGGAACTGTAGCTCCTAGCCTTAAGGCGAATGACTTTGTTGAGGTCATTGCTGACCTGAATGTCTATAAAGGCATTACTTCCTTCTATAAGCTAACTGCCGAGCAGGTCTTTGTCTTTGACGCTACAGCGACGGATAAGCCGACCATTCCTGCAAGGAAGGCTGAAGCTCTCACGAAGGAAATTGCCAATGGCTTTGTCCAGGAAAAACCGGACGACCAAAAAAATACTTCCGCAAATCCGACCACGGTGGATAAGGTCAAGCTCTATACCTGGACAACAACCGTTACCATTACCACCGATAGCCGCGAAAACCTTGTCCTTGGCTTAGATGGTGCCGAAGCCTCCGATGCGAAGAACGTTGCCTATACCTCTATTCCGACTCTTGAAAAGGGAAGCCGTTATTCTGTCACCGGCTTCTTCATCGGCTATGACTGGGGATGGAGTGCAAATAAGTTCTTCATTACTTCGGTTTCCGAAATCAAGCAGAACCGGATTAAATTTACCGATGGCGACTATTTTGAGACTGGTGTCGATCTTGTCCTTGGAACTGATGCACGGGAACTGAAATATATCTATACTGTCTCTGATGCCGATTCTGCCAACTTAGTCGGAACCGATTATCCGGACATGGTTTCCTTCACTTCTTCGGATGAGAACATCGTTAAGGCCGAAAAGACTACCACTGAGCAGGATACGGCCGGAAATGCAGATCGTAGGCTTAAGCTCACTCCTGTGGCGGAAGGAACCGCAAAGGTCACTGCCAAGATTACTAAACCCGCCAAAGGAAGCGAAGCCGCAAAGGTTCTCTTTGAAAAGGATATCACCATCAATGTCGTTCTTCCTGATTCCTATGCAAAGATATCTTCTGCCTCTGACCTCAAAGCCAGCGACGAAGTCGTGCTCACCTTCTCCAATGGTGGAAAGACCTATGCATTAGCTGCCGAGACCTATAAGTCCTACTATCTCAAGGCAGTTGAAGTTAACCTTTCGGAAGACGGTACGCTCTCTTCACTCTCCCTTAACGGAGGTTCCGTCCTGACTTTGGAAGCCGGAAGTGAAGCAGACTCCTACTACTTCCATGCTGACAATGGAAAGTACCTTAGCTCGGCTAAGAGCGGTGACCATTACAATGCGGTGGTCAATGCTTCTAAGGATGCCGGCTCTCTCTTCAAGGTCGCCTATGATAAGGGTGTTCTTTCTGTCAGGAATTCTTCTACTGGTGTCTATATTTCTGGTACTGTGTACAATGGCACTCCGGAATTCCAAGGCGATGGTGACAATTCCACCAGTGCCAACTATCCTCTCGCCTTTTATAAGAAGAAGTAAATCTTTCTAAGTTTTTCTTAATCCCGTCCGCCATCCTTTTGGCGGACGGGATTTCTGTTTCTGCTCTGTTTTCCTTGACTATCCTTGCCGAAAATTAGATAATTATCTAGCTACGATTTGGAGTGATACTCAAGTGGTTAAGAGGAGTCCCTGCTAAGGACTTAGAGGGAGTAATCCCTGCGAGAGTTCAAATCTCTCTCACTCCGCCATTGAAAAGAGACACGGAGAAATCCGTGTTTTTTCGTTTTGTCAAAGAATAAGAGAAACATGGGGGCTAACGGATAGCCTATGCTCTGTGATTTCATCAATTACGCAACGGAGGTCTAAATGTTTTCAGCCTGAAAAAACAGATTCTTTCTTCTTTCGCTTACGAAAAAAGAAGAGAAATGTTAAAATGAAAGCGTTCAGGAAGAGCAAACGCTGTTTTTATCTTCTCCTGCCATGTAACTGAGTCCTTGTGGCGTTAAGCCTAGGCAAAGGGGGAAAACGATGTTTACGATTGGACAAAAGGTCGTTGATCAAAACGGGAAGGTTTTTGTTGTTTCGTCGATTGAAGGGAAAGACTTTGGCAAAGGAAGGGAAGACTATCTCACCCTCCGTCCCTGCTTTGAGGAAGAATTCTCGAAGGGATATTGCTCTTATGTCCCTCTTTCTTCTGCCTCTTCCTTGATTCGACTAGTCATGTCGAAGAAACAGGTTAAGGAACTTGCCTGTTCTTACGAGGATCTTGAACCGAGGAGGTTCAAGAATCCCCGGGAACGGAAGACCTATTTTGAAAATGTCGTCAAATCCAAGGACTCCAAGGAAAGGCTCCGGGCAATCAAAAGCCTCGTCCTTTACCGGGAGGAACGGAAGGCCAGCAAAAAAGTGTTTTCGGATTTTGATCGCATGCTGCTTGACCGTCTCTCTTCCCTTCTTAAAAGTGAGAGGGCGGCAGCCCTTGACCTTTCTCCGGAAGAGGTTAGTGGTTATATCCAAAAAAAGATTAGGAAAGAGAAAAGCCGGGCGGCTATTTAGGAATTACATTCACAATTTAGCTTGTCCTTCTTCTTCAAGGGAACGGAAAAAGGATGCCTTTGACTCCGGGCATCCTTTTTTTCTTGAGGATGATACAAAGTAGTGTAGCCTTGATAAAAAACAGGGGTTATTCTTTTCACAGCAAAAAGGCAACCGAATTGGTTGCCTTATCGTCACATTTTTAATTGGATGATTGTTTTAGGAAACTACTTTTCTTCTTTGTCTTGGCTCTCTTCTTCCTTGTTCTCTTCTTCGGGAAGAACGACAGCGGCAGGGATTTCCTTAGCAGCGCCATCACCACGAAGTTTGTTCCGATGCGGCTTGTTTCCGACGATATAATCGATGGAAACATCGAAGATTTCGGAATATTTCCTCAAAGTCTTGATGTTCGGCTCGATACGTCCGATTTCGTAGTCGGAAATGTTGTACTGGTGTACATGCATTTTTTTGCCGAGCTGTTCCTGAGTCCTTCCAGCCCGTTTGCGGAGATAACGTAGATTTTCTTTTAACTTCATTTTACTAATCCTCTCTTTTCGGTCCTGACCTTGTTAAAAATAAACAGGCACTTCCTTCTTGTTTAGTTTAACATATTAATTTTATAAGTAAAGCCAAAAAATGCAAATTTCAACGAATATAGTTATAATATTTTCTGAGAAATTTAATTATGGCAAGCATCAACGACATTCATTGGTTTCCTGGACATAGGCAAAAGGCTCTTCGGGCTAGGCGGGAAAAGCTCCAACTTTGCGATGGAGTCATTGAAATCGGGGATGCCCGGGCCCCTTTTTCCTCCTTTCCGGACTATCTTGACCAGAGGACGAGGAACAAAGTAAAGGTGTTTGTCTTTTCAAAGTCCGACCTTGCCGATCCTTTCCTCTTTCCTAAGCAAAGGGAAAGAAGGAAGGAAAAAGGCATTGTCCCTTTTTCCTGTGATCTTCGTAATCCTAAGTCCGGGAAAGAGCTTCTCTCTTATCTTTCCAAGGTTCAGACCAAAAATGATGAAAAATACCGGAAACTAGGTTTTCCTCTTCCCAGCAAACGCTTTATGGTCTTAGGTATTCCAAATGTCGGGAAGTCTACCTTTATTAATTCCTTGGCAGGAAAGAAGAAGGCAGCGGTTGAGAATAGACCAGGAAAGACACGTGATGAAAGCCTGATTCATGTTTCGGACAAGGTCTATATTTTTGATTCGCCGGGCATCCTTGAACCGAACTATGAGAATAAGGAAGTAAGGGCCAAGCTTGCCCTTCTTGGCTCGGTCAAGCAGGACATTCTTCCTCTTGTTCCTCTAAGTGACTATCTTCTTGATTTTCTTTCTGTGCACTATCCTTCCGCCCTTAGTCAACGCTATGGCGTGTCCTTTAAGGAAACAAATGAGGAGACCTATGAAGAGATTGCGAAGGCAAGAAATCTTCTTCTCTCAAAAGGGAAACCGGACAGCAGGAAGGCAAGAAGCCTCGTTTTAAGTGAATTTAAGGTCGGAAGGCTAGGGAGAAGGTCTCTCGATGACTAAGGAGAAAACCGTTCCTTCCCTGGAAACCCCCCGCCATGCCTTTGACAGGCAGGAAAGAAGGATTCACCAGGCAAAGTATATCGCCGGTTTTGATGAAGCCGGAAGAGGTCCTCTTGCCGGTCCTTTAAGCTGTGCCGGCGTGATTCTTCCGGAAGACTTTGACTGCCCTTTGGTCAATGACAGCAAGAAGCTGACGGATAAGGAGAGACGGACGGCCTATAAGCTGATTAAGGAACAAGCCCTATGCTATTCCGTCCGGCTTATCCCTGTCGAGAGGATCGATGAAAGGAATATCTTAGAAGCCGACAGACAGGGCAGGAGGCTGTGCCTTGAAGACTTATGCAAGACACAAAAGCCTGATTTTCTGATTACGGACTATAGGAACCTTCCGACCGATATTCCTTTTCTTTCCATTCCGAAGGGAGATTCGACTTCCCTGGCGGTTTCCGCCGCATCCATCCTTGCCAAGGTTACACGGGATGACTATAGGATAGAACTGGATAAACGTTATCCCCTTTATCAGTTTAAGAAGAATAAGGGATATGGAACGAAGCAGCATATCCAGGCAATTCATGATTATGGGTATATTAAGGGAGTCCATCGCCTTAGTTTTGAGCCGGTCAAAGATAGGTTCCTTGGCATCGAACAATTGAAACTCTTTTAATTTCTTTTGTTTTTTTCCTTTTTCCCATCCCATATTAGGTAGAGGATGGACAAATGGATTTTAAAGCAAGAAGCATCAGGACGGCTCTGTCAAAAAACTGCAAAGGCGACTGGAAGAAAAGGTACGAAAAGAGGAAAAAGAAAGAGGCGAGGAGTAAGGAAGAGATTGAAGGTGCCTTTTATGATAGGAAGGCGAAGGTCCTGATTATCGGAGACGAGGATTATCCTGAGTACTTTACTCACTGCCTCTATCCCCCTAGGGTTCTATACTATTACGGAAACCTGTCTCTTCTTTTCTCACGCTATCGTCTTACCTGTGTCGGAACAAGAACCCCGACGATCTACCAGTATGATACCTGCTACCGATTAATTAAGGAAAGGGAAGAGAAAAGGAAGAACTCGGTTACGGTTGTCTCCGGAAGGGCCATTGGACTTGACGAAGCCTGCAGGCGCGCGGCAAGGGATAAAGGGGCCGGCGTCATAGCTGTTCTCGGCTCAGGTATCGACTTTTGCTATCCGGATAAAAACAAGGACATTTATGAGTACTGCAAGTCCGGAAAGGGACTTGTCCTTAGCGAGTATCCTTCTTCCCTTCCTCCGGAAAAAGAAAACTTCCTGTTCCGTAACCGCCTAAGGGCTTCTTTAAGCGAAGTCATTTTTATCGGCGGAGGCTCTTCCCTCCGTTCAGGGACAAAGAGCCTTGTCCGGCTAGGATTGGAAAGGAATAAGGAGATTCTTGCCCTCCCCTGCAATGTGACCGGGGATGATCTGACTAACCTTATTATTAAAGATGGGGCAGACGTTGTTCTTTCTTCGACGGACCTTATCGACCAGCTGAAAGACTGCTACCGGACATCGGAAAAGAAAAAAGCTTAGCATAGCTAAGGAATTTTCCCTCCTTGACAAAACTGTCTCCTCTCATAATAATAAGGAACGCAAATTAGCAGGGGCATAGAAAAATGAAACTGATTATTGTTGAGTCGCCGCATAAAAGCAAGACGATTGGACAATTCCTTGGCAAGGACTATAAGGTCGTTGCCTCCAAAGGACATATCCGTGATTTGGCTTCCTCGGGTCATAGGGGACTTGGTGTAGACGTCGAACACGGGTTTAAGCCGACCTATACCATTCCTGCCGACAAGAGGGCGACGGTCAAGGCCTTAAAGGAAGATGTCAAGAAGGCCGACGAAGTCTATCTGGCTACCGATCCTGACCGGGAAGGAGAGGCTATTTCCTGGCATCTTGCCCAGGTTCTTAATCTTCCTGTCGAGACGACGAAACGTCTGGAATTCCACGAGATCACTAAGCCTGCCATCCTCCGTGCCTTGCAGAACCCCCGGACAATCAATAGGCCGCTAGTCGAAAGCCAGGAGACACGTCGTATCATCGACCGTCTTAGGGGCTTCCGCCTTTCCTATCTTCTTCAGAAGAAGATCAAGTCTCCTTCCGGAGGCCGTGTTCAGTCGGTCGTCCTGAAGTTCATCGTCGACCGGGAAAAGGAAATCAAGGACTTTGTTCCGCAGGAGTACTGGACACTGACCGGAACCTTCTTTGACAAGGACAAAGCCTCTGTCGTGGCTTCTCTTGCCACCTATCAAGGCAAACCTGTTTCCATCAAGAGCCAGGAGGAAGTGGATAAGATTATCGCTTCCCTTCCGAAAGAGTTCACGGCCAAGTCCTTAAAGACGACTAAGGTCAAGAAGGAACCGCGTCCTCCTTTCATTACTTCTACGATGCAGCAGGAAGCCTTCACCCGGTACCATTTTTCCACGAGCCACACCCAGTCGATCGCCCAGCACCTTTATGAAGGCGTTGAGATCAACGGCCAGGCAACCGGTTTAATCACTTATAGGCGTACCGATTCCATCCGTCTTGCGGATGAGTTCGTTGCATCTGCCCATGATAGGATCGAGAAGAACTACGGCAAGGATTATCTTGGCCATGTCCACGTCCAGAAGTCGAGCAAGAACGTCCAGGATGCCCATGAGGCCATCCGTCCGACCGATCTTTCCTTGACTCCTGGCAAGAGGCATACCATCCTGACCGAAGACGAGTACAAACTTTATCTCAGGATTTATAACCGTGCCATCGCATCGCTAAGGTCTGCCAAGATCGATTCTTTGACCACCCTTACCCTTGACGGAAACGGCTACGGATTTAACTGCAGCAACACCAAGACTCTCTTTGACGGCTACACCCGTATCTATAACGAAAACGAAGAGGAGGATAAGAAGGCCGAAAGCAAGATTTCCTCCACCATTAAGGAAGGGGATGTCTTCACCGAGGGGAAGAGGGATAAGGAGCAGCACTTTACGAAGGCCCCTAGCCGCTATAATGAAGGCAAGGTCGTCAAACTCAGGCAGGAGAATGGTATCGGCCGTCCTTCCACCTATGCCAAGACGATTTCCACCCTTCTTGAGCGGGACTATGCAAAGTCGGTTAAGGGATCCCTTGTTCCGACCGAGCAGGGAGACCTTACCGTCGATGCCCTGGTCCATAACTTCCCGAAATACAGGGATGTCAGTTATACGGCAAATAGGGAGACTGCTTTAGACAACATTGCCGAAGGAAAGACGGACAGATTGAAGTTATTGACCGACTTCTGGTCTGAATTCACTAAGTACTTCGATGCCGCAAAGCAGAACAGGGAGAAAATCCAGCCTAAGGTTGTGGAAGGAAGAGTCTGCCCTGAATGCGGGGCACCTTTGGTCTACCGGAAAGGAAAGTACGGAGAATTCATCGGCTGCTCGAACTATCCTAAGTGTACCTATATCGAGAAGGAACAGCCTCAGGTTGTGGAAGGAAGAGTCTGTCCGAAATGCGGGAAACCGCTTATCTACCGGAAAGGAAGATACGGAAAGTTCATTGGTTGCTCTGGATATCCTAAATGCGACTACAGGGAAGACAGGAAGGGAAATGTCGTTGAGCGGGGGGCAAAGAAGAAAGTTGAAATCCCTGCCGATGCCCCTCTCTGTCCGCGCTGCCATACCGGACATCTGATTGAGAAGAAGAGCCGCTTTGGAAAGACCTTCATCGGCTGTTCAAACTATCCTAAGTGCCGCTACATCGTCCCAAGCAAGGGCGAAGACAAGGACGCTGACAAAGAAGCAAAAGAAGGAAAATAATCCTTTCAGTCAGGCAAAACAAGGAAAGAGGGGCCAAAAGCCCCTTTTTTGTCTTGGGACAGGGATGTTTGCCTGTCTCTTTTTTCTTCCATTCTGTTAAACTATTGAGAAGAAATGAATCGGATTGAAAAGATAAAGGACGAACAGTTCAAAGGATTTCTTTCCTACCTGACCAAGCTGAAGGGATATTCCAGGAAGACAAGGGAAAGCTACGGGGAGGATGTCGCCGAGTTTCTTCTCTTCCTTCAGGAGGAAGGAAAGGATAAGGCCTCTGTCTCACGCAGCCTTATCCAGGCCTATCTTAGGTCTCTCCGCAGGAAGGAGAGGGAACCTAGTTCCATCAAGCGGAGAATCTCTGCCTTAAAGCACTTTTACCGCTATCTCCATGTCTATCACCAAAGGAAGGATAATCCTTTTGAGACGATTTCCACACCGAAAAAGAAAAAGAAGCTTCCTCAATTCCTCTCCGAAAAAGAAGTCGATGACTTTCTTGATTCTAATAGGAGGCGGAAGGATTTCTTAGCCTCGCGCGACCAGGCCCTGCTTGAGCTTCTTTTCTCTTCCGGACTGCGTGCCGGAGAGATTATTTCCCTGAAAAGGCAGGACAGGGACTTTTCCTCGAAAAGGAGGAAAATCAGCGGAAAGGGAAACAAGGACAGAAGGGTCCCTTTCTCTAGTCATGCCGATCAGGCGGTTAAGTCTTATAGGAAGAACCTGCGTCCTAGTCTTTTAAAGAACAAGAAGGACGAAGGCTATCTTTTCCTTTCCTGCCGTGGAGAGAGACTGACCGAACGCGGACTTGAATATCTTGTCGGAGAAGCGGCAAAAAAAGCAGGCTTCTCCCTTAAGGTCCATCCCCATAGGCTCCGCCATTCCTTTGCCACGGAACTTTTGAATAACGGGGCGGATCTGCGGATTATCCAGGAACTGCTTGGGCATGAGTCCGTCCGGACGACTTCCATCTATACCCATGTGACCTATCAGGATTTAAAGAAGACCTATGATGCCTGTTTTCCCCTGAAAAAGGAGGAGAAGAAATGAAGGGTGTGATTTTTGATTTCAACGGAACCATGTTCTTTGATTCCCTTTTCCATGAAAAGGCCTGGATGGCGATAGGGGAGAAGTATTTCCATCGGCATCTGTCAAAAGAGGAGGTCGATAAGAATATCCAGGGGCGGAGCAACGAGCGGATTCTTTCCTACCTTTCCTCTTCTCCTCTTTCCAAAGAGGAGGCGGACTTCATTGCCGGGGAGAAAGAAAAAAGGTATCGGAAAAGGGCAAGGGCGAATCCTTCTTTGCTTCATCTTGCACCAGGGCTAGTTTCCTTCCTGGATTTCTTAAAGACGAACGGCATTCCCCGTGCCATTGCCACTTCCTCCGAAAAGACAAACAGGGAATGGTATAAGAAAGTGTTTCCTCTTTCCCGGTATTTTGAGGAAAACAACAGGATTTATGATGATGGAAGTTTCCAAAAAGGGAAACCGAACCCGGAAATATATCAGGTGGCAAGGAAGAGACTATCGCTTGTTCCTTCTTCCTGTCTGGTCTTTGAGGATTCTCTCTCTGGCCTGAAAAGCGCCTTTGCCGCCAAGGCGGGGAGGATCTGCCAGGCTGTGGATCCGGATTTTCCCCCTTCTTTCCCCCACCCTTCTTTTGTCACTCTTTCCCTTTCCTGCTTCTGGCCCATCCCCTCTTCGGTATTTGAATTTCTTAGGCGGAAATAAGGGAAAATCCGCCCTGCTTTCTCTTTCTTTATCTTCGTTTCTTGGATATACTAATAACGAAGCAGGTATCATTCATGAACTTTATGTTTCTTAGGCAGAACATCACTGTCCTTAAAAATGTTTCTGCGATAATCGGCTATGTTCTAGGGAGGGCCATTCTTTTCTTCTGGACCTTTTTCATCGCCATAAAAATCCGGCGTATCCAGGCTATCCTCTTCTTTCTTCTCGCTGATTTGTCTTTTGCCGCCTCCACCCTCTTTTTAGGCATGGAAAACATCCTATCTATTCTCCTTCTCTCCCTGATTTCCGTTTCCTCAGTCGCTTTGGTTCTGAATACCGGAATCATCCGGCAGTACATTCTTCGTCCGTTGAAAAAGCAGTCAGCAAACGTCGCTATCTCCGACACCGACGAGGAGACACTGAAGAACGTGACGGAGGCTGTCCGCTGGTTAAGCCAGAATAAGACAGGCGCCCTAATCACTTTCGAACGGAAGACGCCAAGGAACGAGTACAGGAAGAACGGAACCATCATCAACTGCCCGGTCACTCCGGAAATCATCGAGACCATCTTCTATGAGGGAACCCGCCTTCATGACGGTGCCATCATCATCCGGGGAGATAAGATTATTGCCGCGGCGGTCTATTATCCTCCGTCGACCAAGATCATTGCCGGAAAATTCGGAGCCCGCCACCGGGCTGCCCTTGGCATTTCCCAGGAAGTCACCGACTCGGTAACGATCATCGTCTCGGAAGAGACCGGACGGATTGGCATTGCCCATAATGGGGTTATGGACCGGGTGACAAGTGATGAGTTCTCTCAGGTCCTTCATAATGCATTAAGGTAGTTTTCGCCGGTTTCACCGGCTTTTATCAAAAAAGGAGAAAAAGAATGTCTACTCCACACAATGAAGCAAATTTAGGCGATTTTGCCAAGACGGTATTAAGGCCCGGAGACCCTCTCCGTGCCAAGTTTATTGCCGAGACGTATCTTCAGGATGCTAAGCTTGTCAATACTGTCCGCAACAGGTATGCCTACACGGGTACCTACAAAGGAAAGAAGGTTTCCGTAAGGGGATCTGGAAGGGGCAGGCCTTCTATCGGCATCTATTCTTATGAACTTTATAAGAATTATGGTGTTGACCGGATTATCCGGATTGGGACGGCAGGTTCCACGGTCAAAGATTTGAATCTTTTCGATATCGTCATTGCCCAAGGGGCAAGTACGAACTCTTCCTGGGCTAAGCAGTATGGACTAGAAGGCACCTATTCCGCCATCTCCTCGTATTCTGTCTTAGAACAGGCGGTTAATTCCTGCAAGGAACATCGTTATCCTTACCATGTCGGACAGATTCTTTCTTCGGACAACTTCTATAACGACAATGACTGGCGGAAATGGGCTGATAGGGGGATTTTAGCCGTGGAAAGGGAAGCTTATGCCCTTTTCTCCACTGCTGCCCAGCTGAAAAAGGAAGCCCTTGCCATCGTGACGATTTCCGATTCCCTTGTCTCCCATCAGGAGACGACGAGCGAACAGCGGGTCAAGTCCTTCACTCGCAGGAGGGAAGTCGCCTTAGACTGCATTAAGGAGTAGGCTTATGGCTGGCTGGATTGTTCTTATCCTGGCCTTTCTTCTCTTTTCCGTCTCTCTCTTTCTCCTTCTCCGTCTTCTTCTGCGGACAAGAAGGGAAAAGAAACGGCTCAATGCCAAAGTCGGAAAGACGCTGAACTATCTCGCTGACGAAAAAGATTTTCTTTTGCTCCATGACGTCAAGGTCACTCTTTTAAATGATACGGAGCCTACTTCTTTCGGACATATTCTTTTCGGTAACCGGTACATCTACATTATTGAGACCTTGGTCGGATTCGGTGCCCTCTATGGGAACGTGAAGGACCCCTATCTCTTCCTGAAGAAGGAGGACGGAAGCAATGCACAGATTGTCAATCCTCTTCCGGCATTGAAAAGGAAATGCGAAAAACTGGAAAAGGCATGTTCCTGTTCTTCTAAGGACAGAAGGTTTGTCTCGGTGGTTGTCTACAATAATTCCCTAGATGCACCAAAGGGCATAGCAAGGAAGGAACAGAACACCTGGTTTCTTCCCTATAAGGATTTGGAGAAGACGATTAAGCTTGCCGAGAAGGATGAAGTCTCCGCCATCAGCCATCAGCAGACCGATGATATTGCCATTAAGCTGAAGTCGATTTCCGACCAGACCAAATCCGAAAGGAAGAGGCGGAGGAAAAACGGGAGGAAAAAATCATAACGAATGAAAAAGACAAAACAGGACAAGGATTTCCGGGAAAGAATCAATAAGCGGCGTAAACGGGCGAGGAAGAAAGAGCTGTTTACTCTCTTCCTTCTTCTCCTTCTCCCTGCCTTTTTAGCCTGTCTTATTCTTTTTTCCTCCCTTTATAGTTTCAGGATTTCCCTTCTTCTTATCTATTTCCTTCTTCCGATGTTTTATACCATTGAAAAACGGATCCGCTGTCTGGTATCCGGAATCGGCAATCCGAAGTTCTCTTTTGCCGATGGCTATAAGGCCTTCTTTAAGAGTAACCGTGGCGGAGTCTTTGGCGTCATTTCCTCCTTCTTTTCCGCCTTCTGCATCGGCTTAGCCTCCTATCTTCTTGTTTACAGGGTTTCCACCCCTTTGATCAATGCCTTCCCTGCCGCAAATGTTGCCTTCCAGAACATCAAGGATGCCATGGCTGATGGTGATAGGCAGAAACTTTCATTGGCCATCAACCAGAACAGGGCCTCTCTTTCCCAGCCTCTTTCCATCAGGATCGGCATTATCTTCTTCCTTCCTATTCCGGCTTTGTTCTTCGGAATCGACAGGAACCTCTCCAACCATTATCTTTCCGGGATTGTCCTTCCTGACATCGACAACAATATTTCCGCCGCCCAGGCGAGAAGCCTCTGCCGGGGGAGCTATGGAGCCCCTACGGCAGGCCTAAGAAGGAAGAAGTTCTTCTCTAGGAACTGGCCTTATTTCCTTCTTTATTCTCTTGTCTATGGCCTTAGTCTCTATGGAGTGACGACTATCCGGGTCACTGATTCTAGCCTTGTCCCTTTGATTAGGAGGATTACTCCTATGGTCTCTCTCTTCTTTGCTTTCCTTCTCAATGTCTTTGCTCTGATTAACTGCTATTCTCTTGTCGAAGAAAGCCAGGACATTGTTCTTTCCACCCTTCCTCCTGCCAGGAAGGTTTCTATCTATCAGACCTACTGTAATCCGAACTATGTCCATGGAGAAGAGAGCGCGGCAAGAGGATGCTTTATCCCTGCCGACCAAGGGACGGGAGCAGGGCAGTTCTATTCTCCCTTTGACCATCCGGAAGACTTCTTCACCCAAAAGGAAGAGAAGAAGGATGGCAGGGAAGGGAGTCAAAATCCTCAGGAACCTAAGCCGGATGACAGTGAGCCAAGCGGTGGAGTGTTTGACTTTACTAAGGATAAGAAGGATTCGGAGAAGAAATAGCGAAGACAAGGGCCGTTTGTCGCCAAAGGCGGAAGCGGTCCTTTTAGTTTGACGAAAGAAGTAAAAGAACAAATAATCTGTGGAAAAAGAAAGGGCAGAACCTCGATTTATGCTTGCTTTGATGGAATAGTGTAAGAGTAAGGATTGTTTTTTGGTTCGACCGATGCAAGAAATAGACAAAGCAATGAAAATGTCTATATTAAATTCTATGTAAGCGCATTCAATTGATGAATTTGATTTAATAAAATGAGGAAAAAAGTTGAAAAAATTGAAAAAAATACGAATGAAAGACCATTTCTATCTGTTTTAAGCATTTCTGATAGGTAGGAAAAAAACAAATATTTATAAGCTTTATTTTGCTGTCCGTTTATACTTAACTTGTCTTAAGGCGGTGCACAGGCTTTTGACAGATAATCAAGGAAAGGGTGTTTTTTATGAACCTAAAAATTAGATGTGGTATTACTAGATGCCTGAGTATTCTCTCTTTTCTTTCTCTTCTCCCCTTGGTTCCTTCACAAGAATCGTATGGATATTGTGACAAAGGAACTGCTGCTCATACGGAGATTGGAAATGACGATACTTCTTCTGCGAATTCTGATTCACAGCCGGAGACTGATGCAAATTCATTTGGTATTGGTGGAACAATAATTGAAAATCCAACCATAGCACGGCGGTATTATGAATTCCCTCAGGAGCCCCAGCTAGAACAAACTGTAAACTATTTCAAAAACTTGCATACTAATCTGCCACTCAATAACGTTGGAAATTGTGCATATGTCGCCGCTAGCTCACTTCTTGGGTATTACGATGCTTATAGGTCTGACTATTTCATTGATGAAAAATATGATAAAACAGTATCCTATGGAACTTTAGAAGATTCCACTTATTCCTCGTCACCATGTGTTGTGGACTATCCGATAAAGTATTTCTCATCCTTTTCTTCTTATCTGGATGGAATGATTAGTAATGGATCGTTTGTCGGCTATCTTTACTCTCTTGCTCTGGATAAAGGATATTTGACCAGAACTCAGGACAGTGCAGGAATGTGGTTCAAGGATTTTGGTAATTTTCTCACTTACTATATTTCCTTACAATCGGATAAACTTCAGTCGAAAGCACCATCATCTATCTTGACACCGGTTTATGTGAACCATGATCCTGTAGAAATCATCCAGCGCCAGTACACGGGAGGTGAATTATCTCCCGCATTAGATATAAAGGAATGCGTTAGCAGCAAGAAAGAATTTAGAAACCAACTGATTGCCCGACTAAAACAAGGAAAACCCGAAGTTGTAGCGGGAAACAACCATTTCTGTATTGCCTATTATTATGATTCAGATAGTGACATCATTTATGGGAATAGGGGATGGAAGAACAATTCCAGAGCAAATAACGTCTTTGTTAATTTAGATCAGTATTTTGAGGCGGAACCGATGTATTATTGGTACGGAATCGAACTTAATAATTATGGGCATACTCATTCGAACAACTACATTGTATCTTCCGGTGAACAGAGCCTTGGACGATGTGGATGTGAACTGAAGTCCCATGTCTGTCCGAATGTTGACTATGTCAGTTCGTGCTATTGCTGCTGTCCGAATAACCATAGTAAGCATGCAACTCAATCTGCTGCCTATCATGACCAGAACTTCCATCTATCGACTTGTTCTTGCGGTCGACAATTCTTCGAAGATCATGTGAAAGACGATTTTGGATTCTGTAAGTACTGTCATCAAAAGATAAAGGAGGATGAATAAGATGAAAAGATTTGCATTAGTTGGACTTTTTGCCTTGTTATTGGCTGGATGCTCACAAAAGCCACTTTCTTCCGCAGAAGCAAGCGTTTCTGAAAGTGTGAAAGCAACGGAAAGCACTACCACTTCTTCTTTCTCGTCTGGAAATGGGTCTGAACAGGAAAGTGTGAATCAGCAACTTCCGGATTCGGTAACCCTTTATTTTTTCCAAATCTATTGCAAGGAACTTGAGGGCGGTTGTGTGCGGATTGACGATGGCGTCGATTATCGCTTTAAGCTTACCTATGATTATGGGACAAAGAGGAAGAATTTCAACTCGGCTGAAGAAATTTGTAGAAGTTATCCGCCAAAATATACCTATGGCGATGGTGGAGGAAGGACGGTTTTCTACACGAATTTAGATCCCCTGCTTCGGGATGACGAGGAACTGAAGTTCCTCGACCATGATAGGGTCATCTATTTTGCGAATATTCTCTAATTTTTGCACAATCATATTGTCATTAGATGAATCCCTCTCTTCCGCTTTCGGACGGAGAGAGGAATAAAAAAGGCAGCCATCATCTCATGGACTGCCTTTTCTATTCCTCGACTGGACAGCTGACGGATAGTCCTACGCTTGGATAGAAGACCATAACGGTCTTTACTTCTTCTAGGGGGAACTGATCACTTGCCCTGTCGATTCCTTTTTCCGCTTCTTCCTGGAAGGCGGAAAGAGAATAGTTGCCGGACAAGGTAGGAATAATCCTTTTGTGGTGATAGTAGACAATTCCGGAGCAGAGGTCTCCTTTGTCGATGAGGATATTATCCGGAGAGACTTCGCCTCCGAGAAGGAAGCAGCGGAAGAGAGCCTGGACAAAAAGATCGACCTGGTTGAAGAGGACGTCTTTCTTTCGGCTGAACAATCTTTCAATTTCTTCTTTTTCTGTTGGATAGACGTCTTCTTCCTTGGCTAAGGCGAAGAACGATAGGGCAGTGCATAGCCTTTTGTTGGTAATGTTCTCTGTTCCTAAGACAAATTTGTTGAGTGCCGCCCTTGCTGCTTCTTTACTTTGCCTATCCTTAGTAAGAGACGAGAACAGATGGTCATATAGGGGAAGGACCTCTCTTGCCTTGCTTGGTCCTTTTGCCTTGGCAAAGACGGCGACATAAATCCACTTAAAGAGAAGAAAGGCCCTATTTGAAACATGGTCGGTTGATTGGCTTTCCTTTTTTTCCTGGTTATGATCGAATCGGTTCCTTGCCTTCTCTCCATCGACAAAGAAGGAGAGCTTTTCGCTGTCGCTTAGGGAATGAATGGCTGCCTGGATTTTCTCTTTGGTCATGTTATCTGCTTTTATTGTAAACTTTCAGGAAGAAAAAAGCATTGTTTTCCTTTCTCGCTTTTTTCTTTTGTGGAAATTATGGAAAGGGAAAACTGGCCGTTCTTTGTAACTATAGTCGGCACTTCGTCTGTGCGGACTGCTGGTGAAGAAAGAGGGATGAATGAACTATTTGGACTGTGCTTACCACTGAAATTTCTATTTATTTGACACAAACAGGGGATTCTGTCCTTCTCTTCAAGTCATAGGGGACTAAAATTTTTCCGGAGGTAATCCTTATATGTTTACTATTCGCAAGAGTATGTTTGTCGCTTTCTTCACCCTTTTTCTTGTTAACTTTGTCTTCGGCTTCGTTTTCTCTGGGCAGATGATGGTTCTATTCTTAACCATGGAGGGGGATGGCGCCACACTTCTGGGAATTATTCAGCTTTTAACTAGGGTTGCCTGCATGGCGAGGATAGTCTTGGCCGCAGTTACACTAGCTCGTTCTGATGAAGGCTATTCAGCGACTAAGGTAATGATTTTTTCTGGAATTGCTTTTTCCTTGGTCTATTTAAGGAACGTCATTTACTTTGTGGCGCTTAATAACGTTGAATTCGTTATCACTGCGCCTTCTGTTATTGATCTAGATGAGTGGCTGAAACCATCTACTGCGGACTTAGTGTGCCAGATAATTCTTTTCATTCTCTATATTTCCTCTTTGATAATAGCCTTTGCCACTGAAACTGGAAATGTTTCCGGTGAATTTGGCCGTTTTTTCCTTGCTGGTATCAGTGGTGTAGCCGCCCTTTATACAGGCATATCTTTTTTTGCATTCAACAGGCTGACGGTACTTACCCTCGCTTTTTCCATAACCTACATCTATAAAATAACACTTCTCATCTTGCAAATTTTTCTTATCATCACTCTCCTAGGAAGTGAATACACTTACGTAGGTGAAGATACTGACCAATCGATAAATGAATCAACTAAAGAGGAAAAAATACAATGCGAGTTTACTGATGGACAGGGAGGCGTCCTAGACAAGGAATACTGCTCCTTTGACGGACTTGTTTCCTACAAGGGAAAGATTCCTTATCGGAAGGAAGAAGCGATAAAAGAACCGGATGGTTCTTGGACAGTGACTAAATATAAGTTCAGCGGATGGGATAAAAGCCTTAGGGGAATAACTGAGCCGACAACGTTTGCGCCTCTCTATACCTCTGAGATTCTAAAAGGTGCTTTCAAGGTCAGCTTCCAGAAGTCGGATGGAACAGAAATCTATCATGTCTTTGTTAAGAAAGGTGAAAAAGCTTTCTTTCCAGCTGATTCACTTAGTCACTTAATTGCTTCCTCTTATTCCTTTGACAAGGACAACGTGACGATGTTCGCCGGCTTTGACAAACCGTTGGACAACGTGACGTCCGACCTCATCGTGAAGGCAAACGTCGTCACCATACCCCGCACACGGAATGGGGAATGGCCGCAGACGATTGTGACCGATGCCTCCCTGGCCTCCGCACTGGATTCCATCACCGTCAAGGACGGACAGGGGTATGTCTCCTACAACGGCGAGAAGTATGCCCGTGACGGGTCTCACTGGCGCAAGGTCGAGCCCATAGAGTGGAGATTCCTTTCCCGGGAGGGAAAGAACGTCCGGTTCGTCTCCGAAAAGGTGCTCGGTTACCATGTATGGAACGAGACGGAACACTCCGACGGCATTTATCTTAATAACTATAAATACTCCGACATCCGCAAGTGGCTCAACTCCGACTTCCTGCAGCAGGCCTTCTATTACGACCCCTCCCTCATCCAGACGACGGAGGTCGATAATTCTCCTGAAAGCACAGGAGATTCCTCCAATAGATATGTCTGCGAGAACACGAATGATAAGGTCTATCTTCTTAGCTATAATGATGTCACGAATGGGGACTATGGTTTCGGCACCACTGAGTCCCGGATTGCCTATGACGTAGATGGTCAATCGTCTTGGTATTGGCTCCGGTCCCCGAACTACAGCTACGTCAGCAGCGCGTACTACGTCAGCAATGACGGCGGTGTCAACGACTACAACTACGTCGGCGATAGCTACGGCGTCCGCCCCGCTTTGACAATGAAGTTCGAGTGAAACGAGAACAATCCATCCGAAATCGTAAAATCAATCGGGCAATATTTAGAATAGATGTTTTTCTTCTTGTCGAATTAGAAATTCTTTTCTCTTTCTTCGCTTTTTCCTTACCGCTATAATTAAGCGGTGAGGAAAAAACAATGGCAGTAAACAAGATTGTCGTTATCGATTTCGGCGGTCAGTATAATCAGCTGATTGCCCGCAGAGTCCGTCAGTGTCATGTCTACTCGGAAGTCCTTCCCTATACTGTCGATAGGGAAAAGCTTAAAGATCCGTCAATCAAAGGAATTATTTTTACCGGAGGGCCGAATTCGGTCTACCTACCGGAATCTCCGAAAATCAGTAAGGATATCTTTTCTTTGGGCAAACCGATTCTTGGCATCTGCTATGGTGCACAGCTTCTTTCCTATCTGCTTGGCGGAAAAGTAGAGCATGCCAAAGTTAGCGAATATGGAAAGACGGAAATCCGTCTGACTAAGGATTCTCCTCTTCTTAAGGGAGTGCATAGGACAACTTCCGTTTTTAGGTCCCATACCGATCAGGTCACACTTTTGCCTAAGGGATTTGTCAGCACTTCCCATAGTGAAACCTGTCCGAATGCATCCTTCGAATGCCAGGAGAAAGAACTCTATGCCACCCAGTTCCATCCGGAAGTGACTCATTCGGAAGAAGGACAGAAGATAATCGAAAACTTTGTCTATTCCATCTGTCAGTGTCGGCCTGACTGGAAGAGTGAGAACTTTATTAACGAAACCGTTAAGGAAATCTGGGAACAGGTCGGGGATAAGAAAGTCATTCTTGGCCTCTCCGGCGGAGTCGACTCCGCCGTGACGGCCGCTCTTCTTTCCAAAGCCATTGGCAAAAACCTATATTGTGTCTTTGTCAACCATGGGCTTAGGCGGAAGAACGAACCGGAAGAGGTGGAGGCCACTTTTGGAAGCAAAGGCAAGTTTGATTTGAACTTTATTCCTGTGGATGCCAGTGAACTCTTTTTCTCCCGCCTAAAGGGAGTGACCGAGCCGGAGAGGAAACGGAAGATTATCGGTGCCACTTTCCTGGAGGTCTTCGAGGAAGAAACAAAAAAACTGAAAGAATGTGAGTTCCTGGCCCAGGGCACCATCTATCCTGACCGGATTGAATCCGGGCTTGGAATTTCCGCTAAGATTAAGTCCCATCATAACGTCGGAGGACTGCCGAAGAATAGGTCGTTCAAAGGATTGGTCGAGCCACTTAAGAATCTTTTCAAGGACGAGGTGCGGGAAGTGGGGAGGCTACTTGGACTTCCGGAAAGCATTGTCTATCGTCAGCCCTTCCCTGGCCCTGGTCTTGGAATACGTGTCATCGGCGAAGTCACTCCGGAGAAGGTGAAGATTGTCCAGGATGCTGACCTTATCTATCGCGAGGAAATTAAAAAAGCCGGATTGGAGAGAAAGATTTCGCAGTATTTCGCTGCGTTGACCAATAGGCGCTCTGTCGGAGTAAGGGGTGATGGAAGAACCTATGATTATGCTATCTGTCTTCGTGCCGTTCAGACCGATGATTTCAGGACGGCAAAGCCCTATCCTCTTCCTTATGAGGTATTGCAGACTATCGTCGACCGCATTGTCAATGAAGTGAAAGGCGTCAACCGTGTCCTCTATGACTTCACCTCTAAGCCGCCGTCAACGATTGAGTTAGAATAATTCTTTTTGCTGCTTCGGGTCTATTCGAAAAGACCGGCTTAGACGTTTGGCTGGTCTTTTCTCTTTCCTATCTTTTGTTGAATAGGCCATTTGTTTTGATTACAATAAAATCATTCTGTTTTCCTTTTGGGAAGACTATTCGCAATATGCTCACGGCAAATTATCATACACACACGAAGCGCTGCGGTCATGCCAGCGGGGAAGACGAGGACTATGTCCTCGAGGCGCTAGGACACGGATTCCGTCGTCTCGGCTTTTCTGATCATGCAAGGCTTCCTGGTTTCTCTCAGCCTTATACCAGAGGGGACTATTCCCTTTTTGATGATTATTGTTCTTCGATTAATGCTTTAAAAAAGAAGTATAAGGATCAGAGGGATATTTATCTAGGATTTGAGGCAGAGGCCTTTCTTTGCTATTTTCCTTATTATAAGGAACTTCTTGAAGGTGGCATTTTAGACTACAGGATCCTTGGAAACCATTCGGCCAGGGATGACCACCATCATATCGTGTCCCGGTTTATTTCCATTACTTCCCCTTCCCAGCTTTATCTGTATAAGGATCTTGCCCTGAAGGCAAGGGCAAGCGGAAGGTTCTCCCTTTTTGCCCATCCGGATTATTTTCTTGCCTCGATTGAAAATTTTGACAGCGACTGCAGAAAGGTGTCCCTCTCCCTGATTGAGGCGAGCATTGCCTATAACGTACCTTTGGAGGTCAACAGGGGAGGAATACGGAAAGGGAAGACAAGGATCGGAAAGGAAAAGCGCTACAGGTATCCGACCGATGAGTTTTTCTCTCTAGCCGGAAGATACAAGGCACCCTGCATCATTGGATGCGATGCCCATGCCCCGGAGCAATTGAACGATGATACGACGGAATTTGAGGCTGTCGAGTTTTCCAAAAAGCATGACTTATTGCTTCTTGATCATCTTGACTCAATTAAAAATAAGGGGAACTGAGCATGGATATTCTGAACACGGTTCTTTTCTGGATCAATATCGTTAGGCTTGTCTTTATTGTCTTTGCCTTTTTCTTTCAGCTCCTCTTTGGTCTTCTTCTTTTTCTTAAGCCTAGAAAGTACAGGAAAGCCAAGAAATACCATGATTTCACCATCATTATCCGGGCAAGAAACGAAGCACAGGTGATTGGCGATGCCGTCGACTCCTGCAGGAAGCTTGACTATCCGAAGGATAAATTCCGGGTTGTAGTCTTCTGCCACAATTGCAAGGACAATACGGCTGAGATTGTCAGACAGCATGGAGGAAGAGCTATCGAGCTCTTTGACGACAATCCCAAGCATAGAAAGGCCTCCTATTGCAGGTATTACGGAAGGCAGGAACTGAAAAAAGAGGGAGAAGGGAAGTATGAGTACTTCTGCTTCATCGATGCCGATAACCAGCTTGACAAAGATTATCTCAACGCCTGCAACGATGCTGCCGATGAAGGGGTAGTGCTTGGACGGACGTTCGAGAACAGCAAGAACTTTACGGAGAACATCATCTCCTGCAGGAACGGACTTTATTACATCCGGGATGACCAGGTTGCCTGCAAGGCGAGATCGGCAAGGCATATCGGCTGTGTGAGGAACGGCTGTGCGAGCAGGGTCAAGGCGGAATATGCACTTGACTGGGATGCCATGTCCTCTAGCGACGATATTGAGTTTACCCTGAACCGTTTGATTAAGGACGGAAAGAAGGTTGAATATATCGATAAGGCAGTGGTCTATGAAGACCAGCCGACGAGCATCAATGAAAGGGCAAAGCGGAATGCACGCAGGGGACATGGTCTTTTCCGTCTTTACTTCACTTTAGGCTTAAAATGCCTTGGCTTGTTCTTTTTAAACCTGTTTAAAAAGAAAGTCCCTTTTTCGACGAAGATTTCCTATCTTGATCAATACTGCAATCTTGCCATTGTGCCGGCAAGCCTTCTTGCTGCTGTCTGGATTCCTCTCTATTACATTTATGCCCTTGTTTATACAGGTCTTGGAAATACAAGGGTTATTCTTGGCGTAGGAAGCTTTTCTTTCCTTTGGTTTATCTGCTTTGTCGCTATCGCCCTTTGCCTCGCTCTTGTCATTCCTTTCTTCCTTCAGCCGATTTATTCCTATTTCAGTGTAAAGAAGCGTTTATTTGTCACCGATAAGAAGGTGCTCGTTGCTTCCTTCTTTCTTATTCCCTTCTATAGGATCCTTCAGGCGGCTCCAATCTTTAGAGGCATTTTCACGAATCCGAAGTGGACAGCTTTAAAACGGTCCAAAACGAAGATTAAACAGTGACGGACTAGGAGCAGGAATTTTCAATTGGACCTGTGGGCATAGATAGGATTGTCTGAAAACACAAGATTTTGCCAGAGCATAGAGAAAACGGCAATCCAAAGTCGGAATTAGATGGAGAAATACTTTCTGAGTATGACCTTTCTTCCGGATTGAGGAAATATCATAGAAAAAAGAAAATTTCCAATTATAATTAGGTTAGTCAAGGGCTCCTTACTATGAAGTATAAGGAAAGGGATAAAGTTGAACTAAAACGTGAACTAGTCAAAGATTTGGATAAGGAAATTATTGCCTTTTTGAATGCGGAAGGAGGGACGATATATAGGTGTTGAAGATAACGGAAATGTTGTAGGGATCAGACAGGAAACAAAATCCTATCCGGGGAAGAGTCTCAGAGAGAGTATCTTAAATGCCCTGTGTCATGCTGACTATTGCATACCATCCAATATCAAAATCGAATTTTATGACAATAGAGTTGAAATAACAAACCATGGCGGAATTTATCGATATGGTCTTAATGATGTTTTGTTAGGAATACAGTCTTTTAGAAATCCAAAGCTAATCGCTGTTTTACATAGACTTGGATTTATAGAGAACTATGGCATTGGCATCAAAAGAATCAGAGAGGCTTATTCCGGCTATGACATCAGAAAATTTTTAGCCAACAACCGTCAATGGTTTCGGGTTACTCTGCCGAATTTAAACGACAAAGAGGTTCCCTCAAAATGATTTAGAAAGAATTCTTCATGCCATTGAACAAAATGACAAAGTAAATCGGAAGGAATTAGCATCTCTCATCGGCAAAAGCATAAAAACCGTTGCGAGAATTATAAAAGAGTCGAAGGTGATTCGGTTTGTAGGATTTTCTAAAACGGGGCACTGGGAAATCACAGAGTTGCAACGGGATAAGGAGTCGAATACGAAAGGTTAATCGGATATCTTTTCTTTCTTTCCTGGTTCTTCTGCTGAGTGCTTTTATCAGTGCGGAAGACTCTTTTAAGTCGGGGCTTTTTGACCTTTAGGTGATTATTTTATATAATGGAGTCCGTACAGAAATGACAAACATTAGTAAATCGAACAAAATCGGAAAAATCCAGTTTTCGATGAATGCAATCACCGAACTGGCGGGAAATATTGTTTCCCAGGTCTATGGTGTGGTCGGTCTTGTCTCCAAGAAGGACTTCGCCAAGGCACTTCTGGAATTATTGAAGAAGGAAGACTTTTCCGATGGTGTCTCCGTAAAGAAGGTCAAGGACGGATATGAGGTCTCCCTCTATGTCGTGCTCTCCAAGGACGTCAAGCTCAATGCTGTCGTCTATGAAGTCCAGAAGCAGGTCTCTTATTCCCTGGAGAAGACTTTCTCGATTCCCTTTAAGACAGTCAATGTCTTTGTCAGGGGAATCCGGTAGACGCTCCCTATTTTTAAGAAAGGATAGCCTATGATTAAAATCGACGGTGCTATTTTCAAGCAGAGGATAATCTCCGGCTCAAATAATCTTTATAACCATGCTCCTGAGGTGGACGCACTCAATGTTTTCCCTGTCCCTGACGGAGATACCGGTACAAACAGGAATCTGACTAGGTCTTCCGGCGTAAAGGAAGTCTTCAATAAAAACGATACATCCATCGGCCGGGTGGCCAAAGATTTTTCTAAGGGCCTTCTGATGGGTGCAAGAGGAAACTCCGGCGTTATTCTCAGTCAGATTTTCTCCGGCTTCGCCCAGTCTGTCGCCGACAAAGACTCGATCGATGCCCTTGATCTTGCCGATGCCCTTTTGAAGGCAAAGGAAGTCGCCTATAAAGCGGTCAGGCGTCCTGTCGAAGGCACGATTCTTACGGTCATCCGGGAAGTCGCCTCTGCCTTTGACGGAAAGGCGGAGAAGAATAGGCCTAGGGATGTCTGCTTTGATTTTATTTATCAAAAATCGGTTGAGTCCCTTAACCATACTCCTGATCTTCTTCCTGTCCTTAAGGAAGTTGGTGTTGTCGATTCCGGCGGTGCAGGCTTAGTCAAGGTCTTTGAAGGCTTCGCCAAGGCCCTTCATAATCAGATTGTGGAAAAGGAAAGGGCGACTGTTACCGAGAACGTTCCGTATTCTACGGGGAAGAGGAGCGAAAATGCCCATGGTTCTGTCCAGGCTAAATTCCAGCATGAGGAGTTTGGCTACTGCACGCAGTTCCTTCTTGTCCTTCCGCCTCAGGATAAACTCGGCGATAAGAAGGCGTTTAACGAAAAGCGGTTCAAGGCTGTTCTTGAAGCGCATGGTAATTCCATTGTCTTTATCAAATCCGACAATTTAGTTAAAGTCCACATTCATACGAGGAAGCCTGGAAACATTTTCACTTATGCTCAGCAGTTTGGTGAGTTTAAGACCAGGAAATGCGATAATAGGTCAGAGCAGCATGAGGAACTGAGGGATGACTTTGCTTCCAAGGAATCTCCTTCGGCCACTGACCAAAACAAAATCTCCGTTGCCCTTAAGGCAGACGCTACGGTCAATGCCAAGAGAAAGAACTATGCCTTGATCGCCGTCGCTGTCGGCGAAGGAATCGAAAACAGGTTCAAGGAATCTTCGGTCGACTATGTCGTCTCCGGCGGACAGACGAGGAATCCGTCCACTCAGGATTTTATCAATGCCATCAAGATGGTTAATGCGGATAATGTCATTATTCTTCCAAACAACGGAAATATCATCCTTGCTGCCAACCAGGCCAAGGAACTGAGGAAGGAAGAATGCAATGTCGAGGTCATTCCGACTAAGACTATTCCGGAAGGTCTGACTGCCTGTATGCTCTTTAACAGTGATGCTTCCTTGGAAGAAAACGCCGAAACCAGGAAAGAAAATATCTCTTCGGTCAAATCCGGTGAAATCACCTATGCCGTCAAGGATACTTCCATCGATGGGGTGAATGTCACAAAGGGCCAGTTCAGGGGTATCAGCAAGAAAAAGATTCTTTGTATCCATCCGGACAAGTTCGATACTCTTTATGATAGGATTCAGCAGAGGAAAGGAAATGACGATTCCTTGATTACGGTCATCTGCGGAGAGGATATCAGTAAGGAAGAACAGGAACAAATTTCGACTAAGCTCAATGAGGAATATGGCGATGGCTATGAAGTCCAGGTCATTTCGGGCGGTCAGCCTGTCTATTCCTTCTTTGTCTCCGTCGAGTAAATTCATGCGGCCATCCCTAAGGGTGGCCTTTTTCTTTGCTATAATGGTTTTGTGAACCAAAGTGAACTATTTACCCTCTTAGGGGCGAAGAACAACGAGGATATCCTCCGTCATTTTCCTTCCCGTTACGAGTCTCTTCTTCCTACCCCTATTCCCTCTTCTCCTAAGGGAGGAGAGAGAATCACGGTCAAAGGAAAAGTCTCCCGTCTGCGGAGCTTTGGGAACAGAGGGGTCTCCCTTATCCGGTTTCATGTCGACACCTTTGGAAATAACGGAGTGGACTTTCTTCTCTATCAGCAACCCTTTTATCTCGGCCTTCTGTCCTCTGGAAAAGAGCTTCTTGTCCAAGGTACTTATTCTGATGCCCGGAAAGTCTATAGGGCGACTTCCCTGTTTGATTTGGACAACTACTATGTCAGGACGGGAATAAGACCGATTTATGCCCTCCCTAAGAAGGTCTCTCTCTCCTATTTCTGCTATTATCTGAAAAAGCTTCTTTCTTATCCGATGGGGAAGATTTCTCCTTTTTCCGTTCCGGAAAGACTAAGAGAGAAATACCGTCTGATTGATGAATATGATGCCTATCGGTTTGTCCATTTTCCTAAGAATGACAAAGAGCTTTCTGCCGGGCTTCGGGTCTTCAAATACGAAGAAGCCCTCTCCTATTCCGTAAAGGCCCTAAGGAGGAAGAAAAAAGCCGAGAGCATCAAGAAAACGGACAATATCCCTATTTCCCATGAGAAGATTAATTCCTTTGTTTCCTCTCTGTCCTATAAACTGACTCATGACCAGCTCTCCGCCATTCATGATATTGTCCTAGACAGGGAAAAGGAAAAAATCATGTATCGCCTTCTTCAAGGGGATGTCGGAACGGGAAAGACGATTGTCGCTTTTGCTGCCATATATGCCAATTTCCTAAGAAAAAAGCAAAGTGTTCTTATGGCACCTACCTTTGAGTTAAGTAAGCAGCATTATGAAAAGGCACTTGAGGTTCTTTCTCCCTATGGAAGGAAGATTGCTTTTCTTTCCGGAGGAAGCAAAGGAAAGGAAAAGGAAAGAATCCTATCCGAAGTCAGAAACGGAGGCATCGATCTTCTTATCTCGACGACCAGCGTTCTTTCCGATAGCGTTACCTTCTTCTCTCTTGGCCTTTCGGTCATCGATGAACAGCAGCTTTTCGGTGTCAAGCAGAGAGAGGAACTGCTAAGCAAGGATGCAAGCAATGATAGGCTCAGGATGTCGGCGACTCCTATTCCCCGCACTCTCTCCCAGATCATCAATTCCGATCTGGACGTCTCTACCCTGGATGAATTCCCCCACGGCGAAAGAAAGGTAAAAACCGTCCTTGTCTCTTCCCACGATCCTTTGATTTTTACTTCTATAGAGAAGGCAAGGAAGGCAAAGCGGCAGATTTTTGTCGTCTGTCCGAAAATCGACAAGGGGGAGAAAGAGACTTCCTCTGCCGAAAGCGTCTACCTGGAAAGGACTGAACGCTTCGGCTTAGACAAGGTTCAGCTTCTCCATGGACGGATAAAGAAGGAAAGCCAGGATGAAATCATCAAGGCTTTCGCCTATGGGGAAAAGCCGATTCTTGTCTCAACCACGGTCATTGAGGTCGGCATCGATGTCACATCGGCTGGACTTTTGATTGTCTATGATGCCAACTACTTCGGACTCTCTTCCCTTCATCAGCTAAGAGGCCGGATTGGACGGGACGGAAAGTTCGGACTTTGCGTCCTTGTCTACGATGGCGAGGATCCTTCGGCTAAGGAAAAGCTCCAGTTCCTGACGACTTGTTCCGATGGACTGAAGATATCCCAGTTTGATTTAAGGCAGCGGGGGACCGGGTCTTATTCCGGAAGCGGACAGTCAGGCAGAAGCGAACTGAATGTCTGTAATTTCGTCCTTGACCAGAAGAGGTTCTCTTTTGCCAAGGAGGACGCCAAGGAAATCCTCGATCATCCAGAAGAGAAAGAAAACAAGGAGTATCTTTCCCTTCTTGACAGGTCAAAGGATTTTCTCATTGTCTAGTCCTCCCTGACTTTTTAAACCCCTCTCTATTTGCTAAAATTATAGGAGTTATTTTCTTTAGGAGGTTCTATGGCCATATTTGCATTAGACAGGATGGGCTCGGACTTAGGTCCTAATGAATTATCCAAAGCGGTTTCCGGTTATCTTACCCGCGACAAGGCGGCCAAGGTTCTTCTTTTCGGGGATGGTGCGCTTCTTAAACGTCTTCTTTCCGGAGATCCGAATTTCTCCCGGAGGGAAATCCGTCCTACGGAAGAGGTCATTCCTAGGGAAATCAAGCCTCTTGATTTCCTCCGAAAGAAACAATCGTCGAGGTATCAGGCTATCGATGCCGTAAGAAATAAAGAGGCGGACTGTGTCATCACGGCAGGTTCGACCGGTGGATTCATCACCGGCGCCACAAGGCTTTTGCGGAATATTGACGGAGTGACGCGGGCCGGCCTTTGTGTTGCCATGCCGACGCTGGAAAACCATCCCTGTGTCACTAGGGATGTCGGGGCAAACAATACAAACGAAGCCATTGATCTTGTCGGTTTTGCCAAAAGGGCGAGCCTTTATGCCAAGGAAGTCCTAAAGAGGGATTCTCCTCGCGTCTTTACTCTTTCTAACGGAGAAGAGGAAGGCAAAGGGACGGAGGAAATCGTCAAAGCCGGAGAGAGGCTAAGAGAGATTCACTCGGTGAACTATCTAGGCAATGTCGAAGCCCGTTATGCCTTAGACGGAAAACGGGATGTCGTCATTGCACCAGGCTTTGCCGGAAACATCTTCCTCAAATCCGTCGAGGGAAGGGCAAAATTCAGGGGGAAGAAAAGGAGTGATGCCTTCCGTCATAGCCTAGGGACAAAGATCGGCTATCTATTTGTCCGTAAACAGATTAAGGCAAGGAAGTCATCCCTTGACTATAAGGCGTACGGAGGAGCCTATCTTCTTGGCGTGAACGGAATCTGCGTGAAATCCCATGGCAATGCCAATGCCTATACGTTTGAAAAGGCAAGGGATGTGGCGAAAAAGAGGGTCGACAGCGGACTTCTGGAAAAGAGGAAAAACGAGTTCAAACATGATTCAGACAACGCTTGAGGAAGTCTTTCACCGATTTAAAATCACTCCGAACGACATCTCCCTGTATGAGATGGCCTTTACCCATGCCTCCTATACGAATGAACATAAGGACAGTCCCTGTTATGACCGGCTTGAGTTTTTGGGCGACTCCCTTTTAGACAGGATAGTGGGAGACAGGGTCTACCATCATTTTCCCTCCTCTCCTTCCGGCGTGCTAAGCAAAGCACGGTCGGCACTAGTCGAAGGGAAAACCTTGACGGAATTATCAGAGAATGTCTTTGGTTTTGCTTCCCTTGTCCGCTATAGTGAAGGGGAGAAGTCAAACCATCGGTTCCATTCCCACATTAACGAGGATGTCTTTGAATCCTTCGTTGCTGCCGTTTATCTTGACCAAGGATACGAATTTGTCCGGAAAAGGGTTGTCGATATTTTCACTCCTCTTCTTCCCGAGGCTATCTCTCTTGTCCAGAAGCGGGATGCCAAGAGCCGCCTTCAGGAAATCAGGGGAGGTGAAGTCATCGACTACGTGGTCGTGTCTAAGAAAAGTGTCGAGAATGCCGCCTCTTGCCATTTTGTGGTGGAAGCCCGTTGCCATGGTTTAGTCCTTGGCATCGGTGAAGGACATAATACCAAGGAAGCCGAAGTCAATTCGGCAAAAGATGCCTTGGACAAGAAAGCAGGTAATCAGAATGGGTCTCATTAATTTTCTTAAGCAGAAATTCGGAAAGCATAAGGAAGAAGAGAAGAAAGAAGCTCCTGTTTCTTCTGATTCCAGTAAGAAAGAAAGGGAAGAAAAGGTTCCTTCCCCTGTCCACAAAGAGACGGAGGAAGAAATCGATGCCAAGTATGTAGCCGGGCTTGACCGCTCCCGTATCGGATTCACGGAAAAGCTGAAAAAGCTTGCTTCCAGCAATAAAATTGTCAACGCTGACTATTTTTCTTCCTTGGAGCGGATTCTTATCGAAGCCGATGTCGGTGTAGACCTGACTCTTGAACTGATTAAAGAAACACAGAGGGAGGCATCGGCTAAAGAGATTACTGATGCCAAGAGTCTTAATGATCTTCTGATTGATAAAAGGTTTGTTTCTTATGCCAATAAGGGCGGAAGCTTCTCCACCGAGATCAATAGGGCGAAGGAAGGGCCTACTGTTGTCTTTCTCTGCGGCGTGAACGGAGTCGGAAAAACCACCACGCTTGCCAAGCTTGCCCATAAGTACATCCAAAGAGGAAAAAAGGTTTTGATTGTCGCGGGGGATACTTTCCGTGCCGGAGCCGTCGAACAGCTTGCCTTCTGGGCGGAAAAAGTCCATGCCGATCTTCTTTCCCGTCCGAACTCCGATCCTGCTTCTTTATGTTATGATGCGAGGAAAAAGGCCAAGGAAGAGAACTATGACAGGGTCTTTGTTGATACCGCAGGCCGTCTACAGAACAAAAAGGGACTCATGGACGAATTATCGAAGATGATCCGGGTCAGGAAGAAAATCATTCCTGATGCACCGCATGAGACCCTTCTGATTCTCGATGCCAATACCGGCCAGAACGGAATCAGCCAGGCTAGGATTTTCAAGGAGGCCGTTCCTCTTACCGGCATTGTCATTACTAAGAGGGACGGAACCTCTAAAGGCGGCATTATTCTTGCCATCCGAGATTCCCTTGCCCTTCCGGTTAAATTCATCGGGCTTGGCGAAAAAAGGGACGATCTTGAGGAATTCGATCTTGACCGGTATCTCTATGGACTTCTTGTCGGAAGAGAGGAGGAATAGGAAATGCTTGGCTATCTGATTTGGATTGTTATTCTCTTTCTTCTTAACACGGTTATCTCCTACACAAGGAACCTCTTGATTCCGACAAACGGCTATATTGCCGAAAGGAGGACCTCGATTGTCCTTGCCTTTGTCTTTGCCATCATCAATAACTGGCCGGCAGGAAAAAGCAGGTTCAAGACCAGACGGTTTTATGTCTGTTTTAGGGCGACAGGAATCGTCTTTCTGCTTAGGGACTTCCTCTTCTTTGTCCTATGAGAGAAGAAGGGATTAGGGAAGAGAAGAACCGCTATTGTTCCCTCTTCCTGATTTATGGGAATCTTCTGACCAAGACGGTCAGAAGACGGAGGAACTATTTCTTCCTTGACGATTATTCTCTCTCGGAGATAGCCCAGCTTGAGAAGGTTTCCCGAAACGCCGTCTTCCTCTCCCTAAGCCAAGGGAAGGAGGAAATCGACAAGAGGGAGAAAAGCCTAGGCTTTGCAAAAAAGAGGAAACAGAGGAAAGAAAGAAGGATGCAAAGGGAAAAAACCGAATCCTTGGAAGAAAGGAAGAAGGGACTACAGGAAAGGGAGGAAGAACTCGATTATGGCATTTGAAGCATTAAGCGACCGGCTTGGACGGATCTTTAAGAAAAGGCGCGGACAGGCGACCTTAAGCGAAAAGAACAGGGAAGACAGGCTAGGAGAAGTCAGAAAAGCCCTGCTTGAGGCCGATGTCAACTATGACGTTGTTAACGACTTCATCACGGAAGTCCGTAACGAAAGCATCGGACAGAAGGTACTAACCAAGGTATCCCCTGGAGACAGGGTTGTCAAAATCTGCCATGACAAGATGGCTGCCCTCCTTGGATCAGGGGACAATGATGTCGTTTTCCGTTTAGATGGCAAGCCGACCGTGATTAGGATGGTCGGTCTCCAGGGTACAGGTAAGACGACAAGTGCCGCAAAGCTTGCCCAGCTTTTTGAAAAGAAGAACCATAAGAAGGTTCTCTTAGGTGCCCTTGATATTTATCGTCCCGCCGCTATCGACCAGCTGACTAATTTAGGCCTTAAGTGCAATCCTCAGGTGGAAACCTATTCCGATAAGAGCGGGACGCTTCCTCCGGATATTGCTCTTGCCGCCTATCAGAAGGCATGCAATGAACATTTCGATATTCTGATTCTCGATACTGCCGGGCGACTGGAGATTGACGAACCGCTGAGGAATGAACTCAAACAGATTCAGCAGAAGGTCAAAGTCGATGAGACCCTTTTGACCGTCGATGCCTTAGTCGGTCAGAATGCCACGAATGTCGCTCTTTCCTTTGCCAAGCAGATTAAAATCACCGGCCTAGTCAGGACGAAACTTGACGGCGACAGCCGTGGCGGTGCCGCTTTGTCTATTAAGAAACTGACTGGCCTACCGATTAAGTATGCCGGAAGGGGCGAAAAGAGGGATGACCTTACAAACTTCCACCCTGAGCGTAGGGCAGACCGAATCCTAGGCAGGGGAGATATCGTTTCCCTTGTCGAAGAGAGGCAGGAAAAGCTTGATGAAAAGCAGGCCGAAAAGACAGGCCGGCGAAGGGCACAGGGGCAGTTCGATAGGAACGACAGGCTCTCAAGGATGAAACAGATTAATAAGCTTGGTTCACTTAAGCGAATCAGGTCCTTGGTCCCAAATAGGCCATCTGTCTCCGATGAACAGATGGATCAGGCCCAGGCAAGGCTGAAGAAAACCGAGGTCATTATTTCCTCCATGACCCGTCAGGAGAGAAAGAAACCGGAGAGGATCAAATCGAGTCGGAAGATCCGTATTGCCAATGGCTCCGGAACTTCTCCTAAGGAAGTGACTGCGATTCTGGATTCCTTTGAACAGAGGAAGTCCCGCAGGAAGACTAGGGGAAGGATGGGCGGAGGTTTAATGGGCGGAAGGTTCCGCCGGAAGAAGTAGTCTCGACATCCGCAGAAACATTCAGGATAAACAAAAGACGCTCCCGCTGAGCGTCTTTTTGTTTGAATGAATGACAAACAAAGCTAGGATTTATTTCCTGTACAGGTCAAACATGTCTTTCTTCGGTGCTACGCCTATGATTCCTTCGTTTTCATTTAGCTGATAATAGGAATCGATGATTGGACCATATAGGTAAAAGAGATATCCGTCGATGTTGTCCCGTTTTTTTGTTTCGTATTTCAACTCCATCCAGGTATTGTCTTTATATTGAATCTGATAGCCAGACATCCTTCCGTTGTTGTAATTGTCTTCTTTATAGATGACTGACTCTTTAATTGCACCACTTAATTCAGAAGTGAAGGCCTCAAAGTTTTCCTCGGAAGAACCCATTGCTTTCTTCCGCTGGTCTTTTTCGGTCCATGCGAAGAAGGAAGCAACATTATCTGTAGGGATGCTAATCTTGTTTTCTAAAATCTGTCCTAAATCAGCTTTTTCTGTTGCTTTGCTTTGTCCACATCCCCTAAGAAAAGACCTTAGGAAAAGGCTGAAAATCTTAATTACTTTATGAATCATTTTTCCTCCTTACTTTACTTTCCCCTGAATCAAGTAAAGCGTGAAATGAATAGTCAGAATCAGAAAAATACGAATCGCCGTTTTTAAGAGGAAAATAGGAAGATGGATACCTCAGCTCAACTTTAAATGTGTCTTTGTAAGGACGGTAGAGAATTGAACCTAGCAATGAACCATCGTTTTTTTATAGCGAACAAAGTAGCCATCTCCATTGCTGAAGTGGATTTTCTTCTCATAATATGGGAAAGATTCTCCCTCATATCCAAAGGCATCAGAGCTATTCATCCCTAAAATTTCTCTCGTATCAACTGAAGGCATGAATGGAGTCGGTAGAAGATGAGTGATATTTGTTGATGTGAACAAAGCAACAAATAATGCAAGCTTCATTTTCTTGCTCCTTTCTTTATGATATTTTTATCAATTTATAAAATACATTTCAATGGCT
>ERZ808240.344-NODE-344-length-62493-cov-17.302796_pt1 | contig 62493 bp, 49 predicted proteins | sample MGYA00521084_ERZ808240 | MGnify/ENA primary metagenome ERZ808240 (study PRJEB31516, sample SAMN03275571) | gut metagenome | biome: mammalia-associated habitat; material: feces | host: Papio cynocephalus | place: Kenya | collected 2012-08-06 ...
CAGAAATAGGGTGCCCGCGCGGCACGAGCGCAAAAAGACTTTATTCTTTTGAAAAAGGGGGACGGATTGCCGCGGGGCTAAAGCCCCTCGCAATGACGGGGGCGTGGAAACGGATTGCCGCACGCCTTACGGCGTTTGCAATGACAGAGCTTTTAAAAATGCGATTTATTTGCCCAGCATAATTTTAACCGCGGCAAGATAATCGTATGTATATTGCTTTGCCGAATTTAGTAAATTGCTTTTACAGTCATTTATTGCCTGCGGCGAATATTCGCGCCGCAGGCTTTCTTCTTTTAACGAAAACAGCCTTAAAAATACCATATTCATCTCAAGTCCTTTAAGCGCTTCACGCAATTCTTCAAATATTTCTTCGTTGCTCATTGTATCACCTCGAAGAAATTATATCAGAGTATGCTTTTATAATCGGGTTTTAAGTGGAATTCTCTTAAAGCCTTTTTCTTTCCCCTCTTTTAAAAATAAATTATTGAAGTATTTAAAGCAGTATGGTATAATCTTTTTTATAATGTATAAGTGTGCCTTGGAGGAATTTCGGTGCGGATTTTAGGTATAGATCCCGGTTATGCCACTATCGGCTACGGCGTTATAGACTATAATAAAAATCGCTTTTCGGTGGCTGGCTACGGCGCGGTAACAACCCCTGCGGGAATACCGTTTGAAAGGCGGCTTTCGGATATATATAACGATATGAATGAGCTGATAAAAAAATACAGTCCCGATGAAATGTCAATAGAAAAGCTTTATTTCAACACCAACACCACCACCGCGATAGACGTTGCCGAGGCGCGCGGTGTCATACTGCTTGCCGCATACGGCGGCGGCGTTAAAATCGCCGAATACACGCCGCTTCAGGTAAAGCAGTCCATAACCGGATACGGCAGGGCGGAAAAACGGCAGGTTATGGAAATGGTAAAGGGCTTTTTGGGGCTTGAAAGGGTGCCGAAGCCCGACGACACGGCAGACGCGCTTGCCCTTGCGGTCTGCCACGCAAATTATTCGGGCTCGGCATATTCAAGGCTTTATAAAGGGGGCATATAAATGATAGCTTCTTTAAGAGGCAGGCTTATTTTTACAGATAATACCTCGGCTGTGGTTGAGTGCGGCGGCGTGGGGCTTCGCTGTACGGTTACAAAAAATACGCTTTACCGCCTTCCGCAAAAGGGGAACGAGGTTTTTCTGCACACCTTTTTGGCGGTAAGGGAGGATTCGCTCGACCTTTACGGCTTTTCCGATTCGGACGAGCTTGAGGCGTTTCGGCTTATAACCTCGGTAAACGGGGTGGGACCTAAGCTCGGTATTGCAATACTTTCGGAATTTACAGCCGAAAGGCTTACCGTTTTTATAGCAAGCGGAGACGCAAAGGCGCTTACCGCGGCGGCGGGCGTGGGAATAAAGTTAGCTCAACGGATCGTGCTTGAATTAAAGGATAAGGTAGGCGCGGTATCTATCGGCGCGGCAGAGGACGTTAAGGCGATAGGCAACGCGACGGCGCACACCAACACAGCCGAGGCAGTGGCGGCGCTTGTTTCGCTTGGGTATTCCCAAAGCGAGGCGTCTCTTGCCGTTGGCCGGCTTGACGGCACGCTTTCTACCGACAAGCTTATAAAGCAGGCGCTTAAAAGCCTTGCAAGGAGGATATAGCCCTTGATAGAGCAGGAAATGGATTTTGAAAACCGCATAGTCGCCCCCGAATACGATTATAAAGAGGACGACGCGGAGCTTACGCTGAGACCTAAAACCCTAAGCGAATACGTAGGTCAAAGCAAGGCAAAGGAAAATTTAAGCATATATATAAAGGCGGCGCTCGGCAGGCACGAATCGCTCGACCATGTTTTGCTTTACGGACCGCCGGGGCTCGGTAAAACCACCCTTTCGGCAATAATTGCAAAGGAAATGGGGGTAAATCTGCGCGTTACATCGGGCCCCGCAATCGAAAAGCAGGGCGACCTTGTTGCAATACTCACCTCGCTTAACGAGGGGGACGTGCTTTTTATAGACGAAATTCACCGTTTGCCGCGCAATGTTGAGGAAATACTTTACCCCGCAATGGAGGATTTTTCGCTTGACATTATTATAGGCAAGGGCCCTGCGGCGCGTTCCATAAGGCTTGACGTTCCGCACTTTACCCTTGTGGGCGCAACCACGCGTTCGGGGCAGTTAACTGCGCCGCTGCGCGACCGCTTCGGGGTGCTTTTGCGGCTTGAGCTTTACACGCCCGAAGAATTAGCGCAGATAATAACGCGCTCGGCAGGGATATTGGGTATTGAAATAGAGCCGGACGGCGCGCTTGAAATAGCCTCGCGCTCACGCGGAACGCCGCGTATTGCAAACCGCCTTTTAAAGCGCGTGCGCGATATAGCGCAGGTGGAATACGGCGGCGATATTACCGAAAGCGTTGCAAGGGCGGCGCTTGCACGGTTTGAAATAGACGAGTTAGGGCTTGACGATTTCGACCGCAAAATGTTAAGCACCATTATAACCAACTATTCGGGCGGTCCTGTTGGTCTTGATACGCTGGCGGCGGCGGTAGGCGAGGAATCGGTTACCATTGAAGACGTTTACGAGCCTTATTTAATGCAGATAGGCTTTTTAACAAGAACCGCACGCGGGCGGTGCGTAACGCCGCAGGCTTACGACCATTTGGGCCTTACCCGACCGGACGGCGGCAGCACGGTACAGCAATCAATATTTTAATATTTATATTTTTAAGGAGAACTGAAAATGGGAAGATTATTCGGAACAGACGGCGCAAGAGGAATTGCAAACAGCGAGCTTACCTGCGAAACTGCTATGAACATAGGCAGAGCGGCGGCATATGTATTAACGGAAAAGACCACCGAAAAGCCTAAGGTGCTTATAGGCAAGGATACGCGCGTATCCTCAAATATGCTTGAAATGGCGCTTGCGGCAGGTCTTTGCTCTGTCGGGGCGGACGTTGTGCTTGTGGGCTTTGTGCCTACGCCCGCTATCGCCTACCTTGTAAAGGACAGAGAGGCAGACGCCGGTATTATGATATCCGCCTCGCACAATCCGTGCGAATATAACGGCATTAAGATATTCGACGGCAACGGCTTTAAGCTGCCCGACGCGCTTGAAGAGGAAATAGAGGCGCTTGTGCTTGACGATATGAGTCCTGTTGAGTTCCCCACGGGCGGAGATATAGGCAGTGTGTTTGCGCGTTACGATTATGTGGATCTTTATATAGACCACCTTGTAAGATCGGTGCGCGCCGACCTTACGGGAATGAAAATAGCCATAGACTGCGCAAACGGCTGCGCCTCATACACTGCGGAAAAATTCTTTAAAAAGCTCGGCGCCAACGTTCATATGATGCACGACAGCCCGAACGGCGTTAACATAAACGAGCACTGCGGCTCTACCCATATGGAGGACCTTATAGACTATGTAAACGGTCACGAGGTTGATTTGGGACTGGCGTTCGACGGCGACTCTGACCGATGCCTTGCCGTAGACGAAAACGGCAAGCTTATAGACGGCGACCGTATGATAGCGATATTCGCGCTTGATATGAAAAATAAGGGAATATTAAACGACGATACGGCGGTTGTAACCGTTATGACAAACTTAGGCTTTAAGCGCTTTGCCGAGGCAAACGAAATTAACGTGGCGGAAACCAAGGTAGGCGACCGCTATGTGCTTGAGGAAATGTTAAAGCACGATTATAAAATAGGCGGCGAGCAGTCGGGGCATATCATTTTCAAAAACTACGCCACAACGGGCGACGGTCAGCTTTCGGGCGCAATGCTCGCGTCTATTATGTCGGCAACGGGAAAATCCGCTTCGGAAACCGCGTCTGTTATGACCGTTTTGCCGCAAACGCTTGTTAATATAAAGGCGTCCCCCGAATTAAAGGCAAAGCTTACCGACGACAAGGATATTACCGCGGCGATAGAAGAGGTTAAACGAACACTCGGCAAGCGCGGCAGAATACTTGTGCGCGCTTCGGGCACAGAGCCGCTTATACGCGTTATGCTTGAGGGCGAGGATATAGTTGAAATTAAAAGGCTTGCAAAACAGGTTGCAAAGGTTATCGAGGGTAAGGCGTAAATGAGAACCGTCACGGGATTTGACGATTACGAGCTTATAGACGCGGATTCGGGCGAAAGGCTTGAACGCTGGGGGAATATAATTCTTATCCGCCCCGATCCGCAGATAATATGGTCGGGCGACAGAAAAAATCCGCTTTGGAAAAACGCCCACGCCGTTTACCACCGTTCGGGCAGCGGCGGCGGATACTGGGAAACGCTAAAAAAAGTACCCGATGTTTGGAGCATAGGGTACGGCGGGCTCACCTTCCGTTTAAAGCCTATGGGCTTTAAGCACACGGGGCTTTTCCCCGAACAGGCGGTTAACTGGAGCCTTGCAGAAAGGCTTATTAAAGCCGAAGACCGCCCCCTTTCGGTGCTTAATCTTTTTGCTTATACGGGAGCGGCAAGCTTGGCCTGCTTAAAGGCAGGGGCTAAGGTTACCCACGTGGACGCCTCAAAGGGAATGGTGCAGTGGGCAAAGGAAAACGCCGCGGCAAGCGGTCTTGAAAACGCCCCCGTGCGATGGCTTGTGGACGATTGCTTAAAATTTGTTAAAAGGGAAATACGCCGCGGCAATAAGTACGACGCGATTATTATGGATCCCCCCTCTTACGGCAGGGGACCGAACGGCGAGGTATGGAAGCTTGAGCAGCAGCTTACCGAGCTTTTAAGCGAAACGGGCAGGCTGTTATCCGATAACGCGGTATTTTTCTTCCTTAATTCATACACGGGCGGTCTTTCCCCCACCATACTTAACTATATGGTAAGCCGCTATGTTTCGAAAAACAAAGGCGGCAGGGTATATACGGACGAAATCGGTCTTTATATAACAGATAAGGGTATCAGTCTGCCTGCCGGAAATACTACTATTTGGACAAGAGAATGAACAGTATAATCGAAGTAAAAAACGTAACCTACGAATATTCGGACGAGGACAATACCTTTGCCGCCGTAAAAAATCTTTCCCTTGATATCGAACAGGGCAGCTTTACGGTAATTTTGGGGCATAACGGTTCGGGCAAGTCTACGCTTGCAAAAATGCTTAACGGGCTTAACAAGCCCACAAGCGGCGACGTATTTGTAGACGGGCTTAACACTAAGGACGAAAAAACCGAAATAGAGGTTAAAAGAAAGGTCGGTATGGTCTTTCAAAACCCCGATAACCAGATAATCGCCTCGATAGTTGAGGAGGACGTGGCTTTCGGTCCCGAAAATTTGGGTATAGAGCCTAAGGAAATAGAAAAACGGGTGGACGAAGCGCTTAAGGCTACGGATATGCTGCAGTTTAAAAAATCCACCCCCCACCGCCTTTCAGGCGGGCAAAAGCAAAGAATAGCCATTGCCGGCATTATTGCAATGGAGCCTGAGTGCTTAGTGCTTGACGAGCCTACCGCAATGCTTGACCCGAAAGGCAGGGCGGAGATAATTTCCACCCTGCACCGCTTAAACCGCGAAAAGGGCATAACGGTGGTGCTTATAACCCACTATATGGAGGAGGCGCAGAACGCCGACCGCGTAATAGTGATGAACGACGGCAAAATAATAGCCGACGATAAGCCCAAGGTGATTTTTTCGGACGTTGAAAGCCTTAAAAGAGTCGGGCTTGACGTGCCGCAAACCGCCGAGCTTTTGTATAATTTAAAGAAAAACGGCTTTAACGTGGATACCCACGCGATTTCCATAAAAGAAGCAGCCGAGCAGATATTTGCGGCGCTTCATTCGGAGGGAAAATAGGTTTGTCAGTTTTAGAGGTAAAAAATCTTACCCACACCTACGACGGAAATACACCGTTTGTAAACGACGCGGTTAAAAACGTTTCGTTTACCGCCGAAAAGGGCGAAATAATAGGTATTATCGGTCACACGGGATCGGGTAAATCAACGCTTGTGCAGCACCTGAACGGGCTTTTAAAGCCTACATCGGGCGAAATACTGTTAAACGGCGTGAATATTTGGGATAACCCGAAGGAAATACGGCAGGTCCGCGCTAAGGTGGGGCTTGTTTTTCAGTACCCCGAATATCAGCTTTTTGAAGAAACCGTTTTTAAGGATATAGCCTTCGGGCCCAAAAATATGGGGCTTTCGGGCGCCGAGCTTGAAAACAGGGTGCTTGAAACCTGCCGCCTTATAGGGGTTAAAGAGGAGTATCTTGAAAAATCGCCCTTTGACCTTTCGGGCGGCGAAAAGCGCCGCGTTGCCATTGCGGGCGTTATGGCAATGCGCCCCGAAGTTATTGTTTTCGACGAGCCTACGGCAGGGCTTGACCCCGCGGGGCGCGAAAACGTTATGAAAATAATAAACGATTACAGAAACGCCGTAAACGCCACGGTAATAGTTATTTCCCACAGTATGGAGGATATGGCGGCCACGGCGGATAAGCTGCTTGTTATGAGCCGCGGCGAGCTTAAAATGTTCGGCACGGCAGACGAAGTGTTTAAAAACGGCGATATGCTGCGTGAAATAGGGCTTAACGTGCCTATTGTAACGCGCGTGTTTTACGAATTAAAGGCAATGGGAGCAGATGTGCCGGACGATGTTTTCACCGTTTCGCGCGCGGTTGAGGTGCTAAAGCGGATAAAGGCGGGTGGCAAGGGTGCTTAGAGATATTACCTTCGGGCAGTATTATGAAAGCAATTCACTGCTGCATAAAACCGACCCGCGCTTTAAAATAGTGATTTTAATACTGCTTATAGTGTTTATATTTTTGGCAAAAAACGCTTTCTCTTTGGGGTTTGCGGCGGCGGCTATGGCGGCGGTTATGCTTATATCAAGGGTGCCGTTAAGGCTTTACCTTAAAAATATGAAAGCCATTTTGCCCGTGCTTTTGTTTACTGCGGTTATAAACCTGTTTTACGGCGACGGCGGCAGGGTGCTTTTCTCGGTTTGGAAATTAACCGTTAATACCGAAGGCGTTTACAGGGCGGTGTTTATGGCGGTGCGCATAATTCTGCTTATTCTTATAAGCTCGGCGCTTACCTACACCACCACGCCCAACGACCTTACCGACGCGATTGAAAGCCTGCTTTCACCGCTTAAATACGTAGGTCTTAAAAGCGCGGTCCACACCCTTGCTATGATGATGACGATAGCCCTAAGATTTATTCCCACCCTTACAGAGGAAGCCGAAAAAATAATGAACGCGCAAAAGGCAAGAGGTGCCGACCTTGAAAACGGCAGGCTTTCAGAGCGGGTAAAAGCGCTTATACCGATACTGATACCACTGCTTATATCTTCGGTACGGCGCGCTTACGAGCTTGCCGAGGCTATGGAGTGCCGCTGCTATAACGGGGGCGAGGGCAGAACGCGTATGAAGCAGCTGCGCACCGCGCCGCGCGATTATGCGGTTTTTGCCTGTGCTTTGGCTATATGCGGCGGAATAATAACGCTTAATATTATTTTTTAAAACGGGGGCTTTGCCTTGAAGCGTATGCTGCTTACAATTTCATACGACGGCACGGCTTACTGCGGCTGGCAGATACAGCCGAACGGAATTACCGTGCAGGAAACGCTGCAAAACGCGCTTTTAAAGCTTACGGGCGAGCGCACGAACGTTACGGGCTGCAGCCGCACCGACGCGGGCGTTCACGCAAGGGAATTCTGCTGTCATATCGACTGTGCGGACAGCCTGCCCGAAAGCGCGTTTTTAAGGGGGCTTTCCGCACTTCTTCCGAGCGACATAGCGGTTAAGGGCTGTACAGAGGTGCCGCGCGATTTTCACGCAAGGTATAACGCAAGGGGCAAAACCTATGCTTATTATATTTTAAACAGTAAATTTAAGAACCCGTTTTTATGCCGCTACACCTGGCGGATCGAAAGACCGCTTAACATAGATAAAATGAATGAATTTTGCGCCGGCATTATAGGAACGCACGATTTTGCGGCGTTTTCCTCCTCTGCCAGAAGCACCGAGGACACCGTTCGCACCGTAACCGAGTGTAACGTAACGCGGCAGGGCGATACGGTTGTTTTAAGGGTAAGCGCAAACGGCTTTCTTTACAATATGGTAAGAATTATAACGGGAACGGCGGTCGCCGTTTCGGACGGGCGCGTAAAAGCGGATATAGCAAACACCGTATTTAAGGAAAAAAAGCGCTCGCTTTTGGGCGGGACCGCGCCGCCGCAGGGGCTTTTTTTGGAAAAGGTATTATATAATAAGGGGGATCTTAATGCCCGATTATAAGAAAAAACACGTAAACAGGCTGCGCGGCGCGCCTAAACCGAAAAGGGCAAAAAAAACCGCCGAAAATATATCGCAGGATATTGAAATGCAGCCGTCGCCCGCACGGGCAAAAAGGGCAAAAGCCGAACCTGCAAAAAACGAAAGCCCGCTTAAGGTCGTCAAAGGCAAAAAGCTTGAACGCAGAAGAAAAACGCGTATTACCCTTTCTGCGGCGGCGGTAATAATTATTGCGGTTACGGTGCTTCATCTGGTGCTGCCCGTAGGCATAGCGGAAAATATAGGCAATTTAACCGCGCTTATAGGCGCGGGCGGTTACCCAGTAACGCTTGAAAGCAGCGATACCCTGAACGCCGTTTCGCGCGGGGGGTATTATTACGTGCTTTCGGATACGCGCCTTTGCGCATATTCGGGCGGCGGTAAGGAAATATACTCTTATATGCACGGCTATGAAAACCCCGTGCTTAAAACCTCGAAAACGCGGGCGCTTATATTCTCTCAGGGCGGAAACGAAGCGGCGGTTTACAATTTGCGTTCAAAAAAAGGAACGGTTAAAAGCGATAACGAAATCATAACCGCCGGTATTTCGGATTCGGGCGTATATGCGGTAGTTACACGGTCGGATAAATACGCTTCGGTAGTAACGGTGTACGATAAACGCAATAAAAGGATATACGAATGGTCCTCTGCAACCGATACGGTCAATAACGTCGCCGTATCGCCGAACGGCAAAAAAATCGCAGTGTCGCTTTTTTCCGCCGCTTCGGGAAAGTTTACTTCAAAAATAAGCGTGCTTGAATTCGATTCCGCCTCCCCTAAGTATACCGACGTTATAGACGGCTCGCTTGTATACACACTTGACGGCTTTCACAATTCCGGCTTTTCCGCGCTTACCGAAAACGGATATATCTTTACAGAGTGGAGCGGCTTTAAAAAAACCGAATATAAAAGCGACTTTTCACCGGCGTTTTTAAGGTCGGGCAGCGGCGGTATCGCCGCGGTATTTAACAGGGAAAGCGACCGAACCGATAACCGCGTGGTTCTTTTCACAAAAAAAGGTCAGGTAAAAAGCGAATTTGAATTTAAGGGCATAATAAGTGATATACAGGTATTCGGCGGACATATTTATTGTATAAGCGATACCGCGGTGTATCTTTTATCGGACAGCGGCGGCGTTTTAAGAAAGGCGGAATGCGGCTTCGACGCCGTGCGGCTTGCCGTATTGGGCTCGAACACGGCGGCGGTAATAACCGATAATAAAATTGAAATTATAAAGCTTGAGGCAGAAGGAGAGTAATACATATGAGCATAGTTCTTGATCTTATCGTGGTTTTAATTATACTCGCGGTGGCTTTAATTTCCGCAAAGCGCGGCTTTGTAAAAGTAGCAATAGAGTTAGCGGGCTTTATTGCGGCTGTTTTCATAACGTTAACAATAAGTACACCACTCGGTAATATAACCTATGATAAAATAATAGAACCGCAGATAGTAAAATCAATGAGCGCGGTTACGGATAAGTCGGTGACCGATACGTCCGACTCGGTATGGAACGCACTTCCCTCGGTTATAAAAAATCATTCCGAAAAATTGGGCGTTTCAAAGGATAGCCTTGATAAAACCGTTTCCGAGCATATAGGCGATAATACCGAAAACGCGGTAAGGGCGGTATCCCAAACCGCCGTTAAGCCTATGGCTGTTAAGCTGCTTTCGCTTATTTACTCGGTGTTTTTAATGATAATACTGATATTTATTGTGAAAATACTCGCCAAATTTATAAACAGGCTGTTTTCTTTCAGTATTGTAGGCTCGCTTAATCGGGTGCTCGGAGGTATTGTGGGAATACCCAAGGGCATAATAATAGCCGCGCTGTTTTGCACGGTTGTTTCCCTTATAGTATCCGTAACCGAAAACGGCTTTTTGATTTTTACCGGCGAGGCGGTTCGCGGCTCGTGGTTTTTCACGCACCTTACCGCTAAATTCTTTTAATTAAACGGAGATACAAAATGAAGCTTTGTTCAAGATGCAAAAAACGTCCGGCAGTGGTTTTTCTTGCCGACGCGTCCACACCCGGCTCAGAGCCGCAGGGCCTTTGCCTTGTGTGCGCTAAGGAGCTCGGCATAAAACCCGTCGACGATATGCTTAAGCGTATGAATATATCGGACGAGGATATAGAGCAGATGAGCGACCAGTTTATGGATCTTATGTCGCTTAACGAAGAAAACGAAAACGACGACGCCGAGCTGAACGACGAAACCTTTGATTTGGGCACCGCGCCCGCATTCCCGTTTTTGGGTAAGCTTTTCGGGGGCGAAAAAACCGAAAGTAAAGAAAGTAAAGACGGCAAGGAAAACGCCGCGGCTGATAAAAGACCTAAGAAAAAACGCCGCCGCTTTATGGAGCAGTATTGCACCAACCTTACCGAAAAGGCAAAAAACGGTCAGACCGACGTTATAATAGGCAGGGATAAAGAGCTTTACCGCACAATACAAATTCTTTCGCGCCGCACCAAAAACAACCCCTGCTTAATAGGCGAGCCGGGCGTGGGCAAAACCGCCATTGCAGAGGGGTTGGCGCAAAAAATAGCAAACGGCGAAGCGCCCGCAAGACTGCTTGATAAAGAAATCTACCTGCTTGACCTCACCGGTCTTGTTGCGGGCACGCAGTTCCGCGGTCAGTTTGAAAGCCGCGTTAAGGGGCTTGTGGACGAGGTTAAGGCGGCAGGAGATATAATACTTTTTATAGATGAAATTCATAACCTTGTAGGCGCGGGCGACTCTGCCGAAGGCTCAATGAACGCCGCAAATATATTAAAGCCCGCCCTTTCCCGCGGCGAGATACAGGTTATAGGCGCCACCACCTTTAAGGAATACCGCAAATATATTGAAAAGGACGCGGCGCTTGAACGCCGTTTTCAGCCCGTAACGGTTGAAGAGCCCTCCCTTTCAGACGCCGAAAATATCCTGATGGGCGTTAAGGGCTATTACGAGGGCTTTCACAACGTGGTTATTACCGACGATATCGTTAAAAAGGCGGTTCTGCTTTCCGAGCGCTACGTTACCGACCGCTATCTGCCCGATAAAGCCATAGATCTGCTTGACGAGGCGTGCGCCTGCGCAAGCCTTAAAAATAAGGCGATAGACGAGCTTTATATCGCAAACAAAAAAATAGCGGATTATTCGGTAGAGCTTGAAGAACTTGAAAACAATGTTGAAAACCCCGATTACGAAAAACAGGCAATGGTAAAATCCGAGCTTGAAAAGTATAAAAATATAGCCGCCGGACTTTACGAACCCGCCTCGCACAACACCGTTACCGACGCGGATATTGCAAAGGTGATAGAGCTGTGGACGGGTATACCGGCTTCAAAGGTGCAGGAAAGCGACCTTAAAAAGCTTGCAGGCCTTGAAGACGCGCTTAATAAGAAAATTATCGGTCAGGCGGAGGCTACGCATTTGGTTGCCGCCGCAGTCAAGCGTTCAAGAGTGCATACAAGCAATCTGCACCGCCCCGCATCGTTTATATTCGTAGGACCTACGGGCGTTGGTAAAACCGAGCTTGTAAAGGTGCTTTCAGAGCAGCTTTTCGATACGCCCGAAACGCTTATCCGCCTTGATATGTCCGAATTTATGGAAAAGCACTCGGTATCAAGAATTATAGGCGCGCCGCCCGGATACGTAGGCTACGACGAGGCAGGTCAGCTGACCGAAAAGGTGCGCAGAAAGCCTTACTCCGTGGTGCTGTTTGACGAAATAGAAAAAGCCCACCCCGACGTGCTTAACGTGCTGCTTCAAATACTTGACGACGGCAGAATCACCGACGCGCAGGGCAGAACGGTAAACTTTGAAAACACCATAATCGTTATGACCTCAAACGCGGGCAGCGAACGCACCGAAAACCTGCTTGGCTTCGGCAAAACTCAGGCGGACGCCTCAAAGGAAAAGGCGCTTAAAGCGCTTGAAGGCTTTTTACGCCCCGAATTTATAGCGCGTGTGGACGAAATTGTGGTATTTTCGCCGCTTAACGCCGAATCGCTTGCAAAAATTGCCGAGCTTATGCTTAACGAGCTTAAGGCTTCGCTTTCGGAAAGGCTTATCGACTTTAGGTTTGATAACAGCGTTTGCACATATCTTGCCGAAAAGTGCGGAAACGGCAAGCGCGGAGCAAGAGAGCTGAGAAATATTATCCGCCGCGAAATAGAAAATAAACTGGTTGATATTATTGTGGATAACGGCGAGGGCAGTATAAAAGAGCTCAGCTGCACCGCCGCGCCCGATATAAAGATAGAAACGGTTTATTCAATATCTAAGTCATAATCGGCTCCCCTTGTCAGGGGAGCTGTCACCGCAGGCGACTGAGGGGCAGTTAAAAAAGCATTGTACCCCGATTGTATCGTCTAAGCATAAATCAGGTTCCCTTATAATATGCTTTACTTGAAAGGAAAGTGTGTTATGAGGGACTTTTTTTGCTTTGCGGAAACGCTTATATCGGGTATGCTGCCGTTTGTATTTCTTGTGTTTTCGGGAATTTATTTTACGGTTAAAAGTAATTTTTTTCAGTTTAAATACCTGCCCTCCTCTGTTGCCTATGCCCTCGGCGGCATATTCAAAAAAAGAAAAAAGGGCGAGGTAAGCCCCTTTCAGGCGGCTTGCACCGCGCTTTCGGCAACGGTGGGAACAGGCAACATAGCGGGCGTTGCGGGCGCGCTTTCCTTAGGCGGCGCAGGCGCCGTTTTTTGGATGTGGGTAAGCGCCTTTGCGGGTATGATAATAAAGGTGGCGGAAATAGTATTATCGCTTAATTACCGCGAAAAAAAGGACGGAGCCTTTGTGGGCGGCCCCATGTATTACATAAAAAACGGGCTTCCTATCGCGTTTAAGCCCTTGGCGGCAATTTTTGCCGTTTGCGGAATTTTCGCCGTTTTCACAAGCGGAAATTTAACCCAAACCAACGCCGCGATAGCGTCGGTAGGGGGCGGCACCGCCGTTAAGGTAACGGGCGGCATTGTTTTTGCGGCAGTAACGGCAGCGGTGCTTGCGGGCGGAAACACAAGAATAGGCGCCTTTACCGAAAAAATAGTCCCCTTAATGGCGGCGCTTTATATTGTTATGACCTTCGGAGTCATAGGCAAAAATTTATCGGAGCTGCCGCACGCCTTCGGTATGATAATAAAGGGCGCGTTTTGCCCTAAGGCGGTAACGGGCGGCGTTATAGGCTCGTTTACGGCGGCGCTTGTAAACGGCGCGTCGCGCGGCGTTTTTTCAAACGAGGCGGGACTCGGCACATCTGCAATGGCACATTCCGCTTCGGATAATACCGACGGCGTAAAGCAAAGCCTTTACGGCATTTTCGAGGTTTTTACCGATACGGTTGTTATCTGTACCCTGACTGCGCTTACCGTGCTTTGTTCGGGCGTTTATATAAATTACGGCGCTACCGCCTCTACCGAGCTTGTAAACGAGGCCTTTTCCGTTATTTACGGCGACCTTTCGGGCGCGCTTTTGGCGCTTATGATGTGCCTTTTCGGGCTTTCAAGCGTTATAGGCTGGGGCTATTACGGCACGGTGTGCTGTTCTTATGTTTTCGGCAATAAGGGCAAAAGGCTGTTTGTTTTTATATACCCGGCCGCCTGTATAATAGGCGCTGTTTGCAGTGCGGATACCGCGTGGCGGCTTTCGGCGTTTTTTAACGGCATTATGCTTTGCGTTAATACCTTTGCGGTAATGCTGCTTTCTTCTTTTGTTAATGAAAAGCTTAATAATTTTTCTTTAAAAAAGGTTTAAAGCCGCCGCCCCCTGTTAATAATTTTAACAGGGGGCGGTATATTTGAATGAAACATATTTTGAAAAGGTGTTTGCAAGGCGTTCGGCAGGCTGCTTTTTTATAGCGGCGGTGCTGTTTTTTATAAGCATACTTCGCGTTGCCGCCGCAGCCACGGCTGATTACTCCGCCGTTTTGGCAAAGCAAAGCTCGTACAGGCTTACCGCCGCAAGGCTTCGCGGCACAATATACGACAGAAATATGGCGCCCATCACCAACGCCGAAAGTAAAATAATAGCGGCGGTATCGCCCGTGCCGCGCGCCGTAACCGCTATCAGCAGCGTTTTATCGGGCGAGGAGCTTGAAAGCGTGCTGAGCCGACTTAAATCGGGCAAGCCGGTGCTTTGCGAGGTGCCCGAAATTATAGATTGCGACGGTATTTCCTGCACGAAGGTGTATGTTCATAATTCGGCTTCTACCCCCGCCGTTCACCTTGTAGGGTATACCGACGCCGATTCCCACGGGGTTTCGGGGCTTGAAAAGGCTTACGATAAGCTTTTGTATTCAGACAGTCAGGCGGCGTTTGTTTACACCAAAAACGGCAGGGGCGATATACTTAAGGGGGCGGAAACGGTAGTTGAAAACGATACCTCGGTTACGGCAGGCGGCATAGTTTCCACTATCGACGTTAATATTCAGCAAATAGCCGAAACCGCCGCAGGCAGTATAAAAAAGGGCGCGGTTGTTGTGGCAAAAGCCGAAAGCTCCGAAATACTGGCGGCGGTAAGCACCCCGTATTTTGACTTGACGAATGTATCAGAGTATTTAAACGCCGAGGGCTCTCCCCTTTTAAACCGCGCTTTGGCGGCGTATAACGTCGGCTCGGTTTTTAAGCTTTGCGTGGCGGCGGCGGGTATAGAATCGGGCAAGGGCGGATTTACCTACACCTGCACGGGCAGCTGTGAAATAATCGACCGTTTTTTCAAATGCCACAAGCGCAGCGGTCACGGGCTGATGAACCTTAAAAGCGGTCTTGCGAATTCCTGCAACACCTTCTTTTATAATTATGCCTTTTATATCGGGGGAGATAAAATATATAACGCCGCGTCCTCGCTTAACTTCGGCAAGGCGTTCGATATATGCGAGGGCTTAAGCGTTTCGGCGGGCAGTCTTCCTCAAAAGGAGTCGCTTTCAAATATCGCGTATCTTGCAAATTTCAGCATAGGTCAGGGCGAGCTGTTAACAAGCCCCGTGGCTATGCTTAACCTTTACTGCGCCGCCGCTTACGACGGGTCGTACAGCATACCCTCAGTAGTAAAGGGAACCCTTAAGGACGGAAAAACAGAGCCTTACGAAAAGGGCGGCAGAATAAGAATTATGAGCGACGGCACCGCGGCCGTATTAAGGGAATACCTTGCCGCCGTTATCGAAGAGGGAACGGGCGCGTCCGCACGGCCTAAAACCGTAAGCGCCGCCGGAAAAACCGCAACCGCGCAAACGGGAAAATTTCAAAACGGAACAGAGATCTGCGAGGGCTGGTTTTGCGGCTTTTTTCCTGCCGAAAAGCCCGAATACACCGTGATAGTTTTTTCTGAAAACACCGCCGAGCAAACCAAAAGCTGCGGCGAGGTGTTTGCCGAAATTGCAGACGGCATAACGGCGCTTAAGGGCGATAACTGAAAAACGCCGTGCCGTTTTTTCCTCTTCCGTCATTGCGAACGACTGCGGCAATCCGTTTTCCCTCCCCCGTCATTGCGAAGCCGTGTAAACGGCTGTGGCAATCCGTATCCCCTTTTTAATTCCCTGTCTTATATAAATTTATAACCTTTTTACCCCTGTCCTCCGCCAAGGCTTTTAAATTAAGCGTACTGCCGGCGGCGCAGGCATACATAACAACCGTATCGGCAAGCTTTAGCATTATATTGTTTCTTTTTGATATAGCAAATTTAAGCGGGGTTTTTAACAGCTCGTCGGGAAATACGGTATCGTCCGGCTCCGGCGTGTAAAAATCTCTTTTGCGTTTTGTAAGGTAAGCCAACATTACTTTAAATTGAATAAATGGGTATATCGCTTTTAACTCCTTTAACGTGTTATATACAATACAGTCAAAATTTCCTTCGTTCCCCACATAAAAGGTATCGGCACCCTCTTTTTCAATAAGCTGTATCAATGTTTTCTTAAGCGACGGCTGTATGCTGTCCGGCGTGTTTCGGTGCCCAAAAAATGTTACGGTCATAATTATTTCTCCTTATAGGCTATGTATAGACCTATAGTATCACACATAGCCTACTATTTGCAAGTGTTTATTGTAACATAGCAAAAAAGGAGCTGATAATATGGATACCGTAACAGCTGTTAAAAACCGAATATTTGACCTTTGCTACGAACGGAATATATCGATAAATAAGCTTGCAAACTTATGCGCATTACCGCCGTCGTCTGTTAAAAACATTCTTTACGGCAAAAGCAAAAATCCAAAACTGCTTACAATAAAAATGATATGCGACGGTTTGGATATAACATTGGCAGAATTTTTTAATACAGATGAATTTAATAATCTTGAACAGGAAATCAAGTAAGTATTTTAATTAAAGCAAAAACAGAAACTAAAACAAAAAAGCTTTAATATCCGCAGTATTTTACGGTTATTAAAGCTTTTTTATCTTAAATGACAAGGGGAACGGATCGCCACACCCGTTTATACGGCTTCGCACTGAAAAGATTGTGTGTCATTCTGAGCGCATAGCGCGAAAGAATCCGCCTCCCCTCTAAAAGAAAAACGGATTGCCACGCACCTAACGGTGTTTGCAATGGCAAGAAAATAAACCTCCACAATAACACTTACCCTTGACAACGGTTTGAGGCTTATTTTATAATAACGGTATAACACGTTCTTCGGTGAACGAATAAGAGAAATTTCGGGAGAATAATTGAAATGGACACAAAAAAGCTTTTTCAAATAACCGAGGCGGCGCATGCCTGCGGCATTTCACGCAGCACCCTTATGCGTATGGAGGAAAAAGGTCTGCTTACACCCGTTTACATTGCGCCTGAAAGCGGGCGGCGTTATTATGATAACCATAATATAGCGCGTATTTTGCAGATTGAAAAATTCAGGGCAATGGGACTGAGCCAGGAAAGCATTGCCGATTATTTTGCTAAGGGCGGCGAGGCTTCCGGTCTGCTTGAAACGCTTACAAAGCGGCTTCACGATTTGCAGCGCAGCGTTGAGGAAATACGCCTGCGCGCCGAAGAGAACGCGGGCATATCGGTTCAGCTTATGACCGTACCGGAGGTAACGTGCTGTATGCGGCGCTTTGAGGGGCACACCATCGATGAAAAATATGCCGCTATGTACGATTTTTACGGCGAGTGCGTTAGTAAGGGCTACATTCTTTCCGACGAGCCGATCTTTTCGGTATCGGACCGTCGGGATTATCTTGACGGATATATCGGTAAAACTCCTTATCCGTTTTGGATGTGCGTGCCCGTGAGGAAGGACAAAGCGCCCGACGAAGCGGTTACAATGCCCGAATGCCGTGCGCTTTCGGTACTTTACCACGGAGATTACAGCGGCGTGGACGGAGCCTGGCTGGCTCTCGGCCGCGAGGTCAAGGCGCGCGGACTAACGCCCGCGGACTATCCGCGCGTACTGGGTATAGTTGCGCCCTATACGGGGCGCGAGATTGAAGCGCGCCGTTATTGCCACCGCCTTGTTCTGCCGATTGAGGATTAGCCGTTCAAAGCTTACGGTTAAATCAGAATAAGGGACCGAAGCCCGTAGCCGTATCGCTTGCAACGCTCATACCACTTGACGGCTGCGACTCTTTATTTCCGGAATTCTGATCCTTATTATCGGTTGAGCTGCTGTCATCGGAGGCTGTTTTGCTATCGGCCATGCCGCTGCTGTCGGTTTTATCTTTATTATCTGCTGCGCCTTTATTATCTGCTGCGGCATTACTGCCTGCCGTGCTTTTATTATCGGGCGCAGTTTTATTATCGGTTTTTTCAGAGCTGTTTTTCTGCGAGGTATTGCCGCTGCTTTCTTGCGAAGCTTCGTTTTCGCTTGAGGAAATACTGCTGCTTTCGCTTATTTCGTCACCGCCGGCTTGCTTTGTCTGCTTACACGCCGAGGTAACTGCGGCAACCGCAATTAAAGAGAGAATTATAAGCATAAGTTTTTTCTTGCTCATCGATTTTTCAACCTTTCTGTTAATAAGGAAATAATTTCTTTTATGCATACGCTAGACAATGCTCCTGCACCTTTTCTTACAGTGTTTTTCTCTGACAGAGAATTATTTTTCTTCCAAACCAAGCATTTCCTCGACAGCGCGCAGCAGAACCTGCTGTTCGGGTTCGGTGCACGTCATAAACAGTCTGTTATGCACCGGTCTTTTAAGATATTCCCATATCTTCATTTTTGTGGGATAACCTATTTGCGAATGAAGGATTATGTTAAAAATACGCTGCCTTGTAAAGGAATTGTCATAAAGCAGTCCGTTATTTCCTATACATATGATCTTAACGTCGCTGTCCGTACCGATACCGTTTACGGCAACCGTTACGGTTGCGTGCTCCTCATCATACCCGAACTCGGCTTCGCTTTCAATTCCGTTTGTAGATATTTTTACACATTGCGGTCTTTTAAAGCCTCTTAATTTAACGGTCCAATTACGCTTTTCGGGCAGGAGCGACCTGTCGCCCTCGGCCGCGCATATCTTAATTTCGGCGGCGTCTCCCCACTTTAATTCGATATTTGTTTTAGCCCATACGCCGTTTTCAAATCTGCTGTACTCGCCCTCGTCCTCATACATTGTAAAGGTATTGTCGGCGCCTGCAAAAACATACAGCTCCATATCCGTTTTTCTGCCGAGACTGTTTCCGCCCTCGAACCTTTCCATAGGTACGATAGCTCCCGCCTTGGCAAATATAGGATACTGTTCAACGGTGCGGTAAACGTCCGTTTCCCTGTCGCCGCTGTATACAAAGCCGTTAAACGCGTCTATCCATTTCCCCTTCGGGAACCATACCCGCGATTTTGCAAGGAAGGTTGTGCGGTTTGCCTTTTCGGTTATCGGGCTTACAAAGAATTCGCTTCCGAACCAATATTGATTGGGGCACGAATATGCCGCGTCCTTTTCGGGATGAGAATAGTACATAGGCAGAATCATCGGCGTAAGCTCGGCATGATTTCTGTAATTCATAGTATAAATATACGGGAAAAGCTTATATCTGAATCTGAGCCATTTTTTCGCAATTTCCGCAAGGTAGGGGTGCAGATTCCACGGCTCCTTGCCGGTAAAAAGATTGATTGCGGAATGCAGCCTGTTTATCGGCGACAATACTCCGAGCTGCATCCAGCGAACAACCATTTCATCGTCGCGGTAGCCCTCCCGGTGACCGCCTATATCGTGGCTCCACCAGCTGTAGCCGGCGTTTGACGCATTTGCCGTAAAATACGGCTGAAAATCCAGCGATTCCCAAGTGACCACCGTGTCGCCCGAAAATCCTACCGGATACCTGTGCGAGCCTAAGCCGCTGTACCTTGAAAAGAACATAGGCCTTTTCCCGTTGCGGCTGATATCAAGAATATGCAAATGGTTAAGCAGCCATAAAGGATTCATTTTTTCAAGCGGACTTGCAGGGTGTGTTTCGTCATGCACCCACCAGTAGTCGCTGCCCTGCTGCCAGTCAAGCCACCAAAAATCAACCCCGTCCTCTTCATACGGATGATGTATTATATCAAAATAATGCTCCATAAATTCGGGATTAAGGCAATCGAATTTAACAAGCTTACGGCTTTCGGGGTTTATGCCGCATGCCCTTGCCATTTTTTCATACATAACCTCGTGGCAGCCCACTCCCTGCGCAGGGTGCAAATTAAGGGTTGTTTTAAGATTATGCACTTTAAGGAATTTTAAAAACGCTTTATAATCGGGGAAAAGCTCCTTGTTCCATGTATATCCCGTCCAACCGGGGTTATTTCTCGGATCGTCAATACGGTTTTCGGGAATATCCTTAGGCTGCGTGTGCCAGCCCATATCTACCACGGCAACCGAAAACGGAATATTTTCCCTTTCAAAGCGTTCAATAAGAGCGCAGTATTCCTCCTGCGTATAATTGTAATATCTGCTCCACCAATTTCCCAAGGCATAATCCGGCAAAAGCGGCGGTGCGCCTGTCAGGCGGTAATAATCCTTAACGCATTCAAGATAGCCGTGCCCGTATCCGAAAAAGTATATATCCTGCTTTCCCTCTTCGCGTATGTCAAACCACCCGTCGTCGGTAAGCACAAGGCTGTCGCTGTCGTCTATTACGGTATAGCCGTTGCGGGAACAAACCCCGTCCTGCAGCGGGATCTCGCCGTTTGCCAAATCAAGCGTTTGCGCCGTACCCTTAAGCTGATCGGCATTTTCGCCGAAGCGCCAGACGCTTGCGGGAAAATTCTTAAGAGCAACGCTTAGATTTTCTCTGCAAAACCGTTTTCCCTCGGTATATTCAAGTAAAATATCCGAGGTTTCGATTTTTAAAACGCCGTTTTCTTTTACCGAAGAAAAGTCGTTCGCCGAAAAATCCCTGTAAAAGAATTTTTGTGAAGCTCTGTCTTCAAATATGCCGTCCTCGGCGTATTCCATTCTTATCATTTTCGGGGTGAGAACCGTAAAACGGTAATCAGCGCCCGCAACGATATTTTCCGCTAAGGCTTTGCCGCGTGTTTCCCATTTAAAACGCCCTTTTTTCATAAATTCCTCTCCGTATTAAGCACTTTTATTACCGTTCAATAAGGTCGGTCTCATTATTTTTGCAATAGCTGAAATTCTGTTATAACAGCTTTTATCTGCCTGCGCCGTTTGCGGCGCAGGCAGAATTATTTTACTTTCCCGTTGCGTATACGTCGTCTAAAATAAGAACAAGGCTTTGGTTTGCCTGCGGAGAGCTGATTCTGAAGAAATTTACAGCCTTCAAATTCGGATTTCCGGTTACAGCCGCCTTATCAAACGGCAAATAGATCTCATTCCAGCCGGATTTTAATGTGCTCTTCTTTATTTCCCAGCCGTATTCGTCCTTATCGTACGTACCTGAGCTTGATATCTCAAAGCTTATGTTGTTTTTAAGCTTACTTACGCTGTCAACATAAATACGCAGGTGTATCCGCCCGCCGCCGAAGCTTGAAATATCAACGGGATTTTTCAAAACGCTGTGCATATCCGCAAGCGGGTTTTTAACCTGAAGCGCCTTGTCGCCTTCAATACGGTTTGAGGTGAGCTTCATATTAAACGGCTTTAGGAAATTGCACATACAGTTTCCGAGAGCAATATCACCCGGATATACGGGCTTGCCGCATTCACAGGCGTTTGCCGGAATATTGCTCAGTGCGGCGTAAATGTTATCTACAATGGTAACAATGCCCTCTTTGCGGCCTGCAGAGTAAATTCTTATACGTTTGATCGCTTTTGCGTTCGGTGCCTTATCAACAATTAAAGCGTCCGAAATTTTAAAGCTAAACTCATTCCAGCCGTTTGTTATATCCTTAGGACTTATGCTCCACTGGTATTCTTCCTTATCGATCTCTGTACTGCTTGAAACCTCAACCGCAATATTATTGGTAAGCAGCGAGGTATCGTTCACATAAAACGAAAGGTGCACATACCCGTCGGTGTAAGCCGAAATATCTACGGGCTCGTTAAGAATACCGAACATTATGCTTCCCTTGTAATCAACGGTCTTTAAGGCTCCGCTCCCCTCTGCAAACTCACGGGGAACAACCGTAACAGCAACGTTTTCCAATGTTTTGAAAACATTTATGGTGTTGCAGCTTGCTATCATTTTACCGTTTACGGCTTCCGTCTCGGTATAAATATCGCTCTGCTTGTTCACTGCCGATATGCCGTCTATTATCGCCTTGATATTTATTTCCTTCTTATCGAAATTTGTATGATAGATACGAACATAGTTAATAGCCGTAATATCCGGATTACCCTTTTTAATGTTCTTTTTAAACGGAATGTAAACCTCGTTCCAGCCGCTCTTAAGGGTATCGGTCTTTACGGTAAAGGTATATTCGTCCGCGTCGCATTTTCCTGAGCTTGTAAGCTCCATTACAATAAGATTTCCGCAAAGCTCCGGCTTATCGATATAGAAGGAATAGTGTATATACCCTTCGGTATAAGCCGATATATCGATCGGAGTTTTAAAAACTCCCTCAAGCAGCGTGCTTGCCTTTGAGGTGGACCTGAAAGCGCCCGTACCCTCAACAAACTCGCCCTTTTGAGTGGTTACCTTTGCGTTTTTAAGCGATTTAAAAATATTAACGGTATTGCAGCTTGCTATCATTTTACCGTCTGCAATCGATGTTTCCGAAAATTCGTCGCTTTCGCTTTCCATGGTTGCGTACACGTCGTCAAGCACCATTGTAAGACCGCTTTTCGGCTTGGTTGTGAATATACGCAGGAAATTGATCCTTGAAAGATCGGCATTTCCTTCAACCGAAGCAGATCCGATCGGGATCCAAATGTGGTTCCAGCCGTTTGAAAGAGAGGAAGCGTCGATTATGAATGTAAATTCGTCAACGTCGTTTTTGCCTGAGCTTGTAAGCTCAAGAGTCACCTTGTTTGTTAAATACGACGTATCGTTAACATAAAGTGACAAATGCAGGTTACCGTCCTTATATGCCGAAAGATCGGTGGGGCTTTTGAAAACAAAAGCGCTTGCGCCTACCTCCGGCACCAGCATAAACGCTCCTGTGCCCTCGGTTACATATTCGGGTTGCGTGGTTACCTTTGCGTTGCGTATACCGCTTAAAATGTTTACGGTATTACAGCTCATTATCATTTTACCGTAGGGAGAGCCGCTTTCCTCGAATTCGTCGGGCTCTACCGTAGGCAGGTCCGGAACATAAACCGTTCCTTTTTTGTCGGTAAGATAGATATTATCATAATATATGGTAACTCCGTATCCCGGATTATCTTCATAAAAGCGATAGAAATTCACCTTTGTAAAATCTATTTCGCCCGCCTTATACGATTCGGGAACAGACAGGTAAAATTCGTTCCAGCCCTTTTTAAGCACGGATCTCGGAATAACCCACGATATTTCTTCCTTATCGTATGTGCCGGAGCTTGAAAGCTCGAACCATAACGCCCTTTTTGTTTTTTCGGGATTATCTATATAAACGGAAATATGCAGACTTCCGTTTTTGTATTTTGAAATATCCACCGGCTTGTCAAAAACGCCTGTGCCTATTGCGCTGCTTGAGGACTGTCTTCCGAAGGAGCCCTTTCCCTGAACGTATTTTCCCTTTTTATGCACAAGCATAATATTGGTCGTTTTGCTGAACTGCTCGGTGTTGTCGCAGTCTATAAGCATAAGACCTACATCATTGTTAGGATTGCCGAGATCCTCCGGTTCAAGCATTGTATATACCGCTCTTTTAACATATTCCACAAGGTTTTCGGCGGGCTTTGTCGAATTACTGCCGCCGTTTCCGCCGCGCGGAAGCACAAGGTATATTGCCGCTGCGGCAAGAAGTATTACCGCAGCCGAAGCGCCTATAATTAAAGCAATTGCTTTTTTGGATAGCTTTTTCTTACTTGCCACAATGTTTACCTCCTGCCGTTTTTAGTGCGTCTTCGCCCGATAATGTAAACCGCCGATGCCGATACAAGCAGAGCTGCAAGCCATACGGCAGGGTTTGCCCTGTCGCCTGTTTTAGGCGAATTGTCGGGTTGGGTATTATCCGCCGAAGAACCGTTTGTATTCTTGTCCCCGCCGCCTGTGCCGCCGTTTTCACCGCTTCCGTTATCAGCCGAAGCCGAGCCCGACCTTACAAACGAGCCGACGCTTATAATCGCCTCGCATTCGGGGCAATACATATCGCCCGTGTAACCGTTTGTGATTTTTGTTGCGGCGTTTTCGTTAACCTTAACAAGCCTGCTTGTTCCGTCCGCCGCGGTATGCGAACACAAATTAACGTCAAGCGAAACGGTATGCTTGTTTGAATCCGATACTCCGCCGTATTCGGGCGAGAAGGATTTTTTAAGAGACGGAGAATAATACTGAAGCGCCGCTTTTCTTCCGTCGCCGCTTATGCGGATGATGCCGAGCATTCCGAGCGGCTTATAGGTATAGTAATTATCGTCTGCATCAGCCGCGCTTACCGAGAATACCGGCACACTGCCGCCGTTTACATTGCTTTCGGTTTTAAAGACAACAGCGCCCGTGCCGTTGCCGGCGCCGCTGCAAAGTATCATTTTAATGTTGCCGCAGTCCTTAAGGGCTTCCCAAATATTTGCGGTGCCAGCTCCGCCGCCGTAGCCTGAGGGGTTTGATACCGAGTAATTTCCGTCCGCTCCTATGTATTCCGAAACGGTAAGTATAACATTATCGTCAGGGTATTGAGAAAGAACGGACTTTGCCCATTCAAGAACGGACTGACGGGGATACGCTTCAAGCTGCAGGATCATCCATTTAATATGATTTACATTAAATCTGTAATATGAATTTTCGGTTGCCGAAACGCCTTCGGCGTCCTCAAAGCTGCCCGAATAGTACGCCGAAGCCGCAGTAGAGTCTATTTCGCTTTTGCCGAAATATTTTTGATAAAGCGACGTATCGCGAACACCCGTGCCCGCCTTATAATCAAGCTCGCCTGCAAGCGCGCTCCAAGAAATATCGTTATTAAACAGCTTAAAGCCCTTTAACGCTCTTTTATAGCCCGCTTCTCCGGTATTTTTAGAATAGCTGCCGCCCGCAATTATATGCTTTATGTTTTCTTTTCCTGCGTTTTCGGTTATCCAATCAGACATTGCAAGCCAGGCTTCATTATACTTGTCATTCTTTGTAACCGTACGCATATCCGGAACAAAAATAAGCGACCAATAGTTTTCCTTTAAGCCCTCAGGCTTGCTGTAATCAAGCCAGTCGTCCGCCCGCGAGCCTTTGAATTTAGCGTAGTTGCCGGCAGAAGAAACATCGTTCATCTGCTTTGTAACATATTCGATATTCCCAAGCAGCGGCCAGCTGCCGGAAAGCCCATTGGTATCCTTGTTTAAACCGTTTTCAACCGTTCCCGCCGTTTTGGGAATAATGCCGTCTTTAATTTCTTTGGCGGTACGCGCGGTTTTCCATATCCTTATATCGGCTATACAGCCCTTCATTATCTGACCGCCCGAAGCGTCCGCGCCGATACGGTGGATTATTCCGGGCTTATCTGTATTATCAGCCTTCACCGTGCTTTTTGCGGCAAACTCGCCGTTAATGTAAAAGCTGATATATCCGTCCGAATCACGAACTGCCGCTATATCTACCCATTCGCCCGTAAAAACGTTTCTGATAAGGGTAAACTGCTTATTGCCGTATAAAAGAGAGGGATAGCCCTTTTCGGTTACGAATAAAGCGTAACGGCCGCCGTCTCCGCCCTTATTGGTGTTTGAGAATATCATATAATTCGAAGCAAGGCTTAACGGATCTGCATTCTCGTTAACGGTAACGGTATTTTTCTGTTCGGCACCGTTTAAATCGACTACTTTAAACTCGCCGAGCCTTTGCATACGTACGTTGGTTGTATTTTTGCAGCCGTGAATTCTGAACACATTTATACCGGCGGAAAGCTCAAAACCGTTTTTCGCCGTAAATTTACTGAGCGGTATAACTATATGATTCCAGCCCGCCTTAACCGATATTCCGGCGGCGCCGTACTCTGTATACGGCGTTTTGTCGTCGCCGGGCGATGTATTTGAAAGACGGAGACGTCCGTTTTCAAAAAGCTTGCCGTCGGTCTCGCTGTAAGCCCAAAAATCAAGCGCAAGATCGTTTATATCATAGCCGCTTAACGAAATATTCAGATTATCGGTAAATGCCGTCAGCGTTTTATCGGCCGAGGTAAACTCAATATACTTCATTCCCGCGCACGGAGTATCCGAAGCGGCAGTGCCCACGGAAATATCCGCAGCCTTTAAAACGCCGCACAGGTTAGCCTTGCTGTCGCCGTCGCGCAGCTTCCATTCGGTTTGTTTTTTTATTAACAGCTTAAAATCGCCAAGCCTTTGCATACGTACGTTGGTCATATTTTTGCAGCCGTTAATTCTGAACGAATCTATCCCGTCTGCAAGGTTAAAGCCGCCCGACGCCGTAAAGGAGCTTAACGGCAGCTCTATATAGTTCCAGCCCGCCTTCACGTTAACGGCGCTTGCGTAATACGAAAGATTGGGCTTGCCGTCCTCGCCCGACGCTTTATTTGAAAGGCGGATCTGACCGTTTTCGAAAAGCTTGCCGTCGGTTTCGCTGTAAGCCCAAAAAGCAACCGAAAGCTCGGTAAGGGCATACTCGCTTACATTTATTCCGAGCTCGTTAACAAACGCAGTAACGGTTTTGTTGTTTGAAGTAAACTCGGTATAGCTTAAGCCCGCGCCCGGAGCGTCGGCGGCGCTTGTTATACCGTAAGACATATCGCTTGCCTTTAAGGTGCCGATCAAATTCGTCCTGTTATCGCCCGCGCGCAAAAGGCGCTCTGTATCGCTTAATATAATAAGCCTTATTTCGCAGATTCGCTGCGTGCGGACATTGTCGGTGTTTTTGCAGCCGTGAATTCTGAACGAATCTATCCCGTCCGCAAGGCTAAAGCCGCCCGACGCCGTAAATTTGCTTAACGGCAGTTCAATATAATTCCAGCCTGCCTGAACGTTAACGGCGTTTGCGTAATATGAAAGATTGGGCTTGCCGTCCTCCCCCGCGGCCTTGTTTGAAAGGCGGAGCTGACCGCCTTCAAAAAGCTTGCCTTCGGTTTCGCTGTAGGTCCAAAAGGCAACCGCAAGCCTGTCGATCCCGTAATCGCCTGCGGCAATGCCTAAATTACTGCTATATGCGGTAAGGGTATTGCCGTTGGATTTAAACTCAATGTATCCCTTGCCGGCTCCCGGAGTATCGGAGTCCGTGGTTGTTCCAGCCGTTATGCTGTCTTTGGATATTCCGCCTATAACATTAGACTTATCTCCGCCCGCGCGAAGCAGCCAGCTATCGGTTATTTCAACCGAGCTTTTTATGCTTGCCTCTATCGTTTGCGGAATTTCCGACAGCGTTTTGCTTAGTTGAAGGTAGGTATCGGCGGTTTTTTCATTGCCGAACTCAAGACCTAAGGTTCTGCTGTCCTTAAGCTTTACCGATTTAAGCACGGCGCTTCCGCCCTGTGCGTCAACGGTTGAAAAAATACGGAAATAGTTTATAGGCTTTCTTACCGTAAAGCCTCTTTCGCTGTTCACACATTCATAATTTACGTCGGAAAGCTTTAGATCAAGCGTATTGTCGCCGCAGCTCAGCTCTTTTCCCACAAGCGTCCATGTAAGAACCGCGTTGTCCGTTTTGTCCTGCGCAAGCTGAACTCTGCCTTGCCGCAGGGAATTCAAGGCGTTATCGTCTTTAATTTCAAATTTAACCTCAAGCGACAGATCCTCAAGCTCCAAATAATCGGGTATGCTTATACCTGCGTTTTTGATTTCCCGCACTAAGCCGCCGCTGCTGCTTTGCAAAAGCGGCATTTCGCCGGAATAAAGCTGCCACTCGGTAACCGCCGCATTGTCGGCGCTGCAAAAAAGCAGATTTCCGCCGCTTATAAGCACGGCCTGAACGCAAAAAAGCGCTGCGCACAATGCCGCCGACAGGCGTTTGATCTTATTCCCCATCAAGGTATCACCCTTTCTGATTTAAAAATAGGCGTGAAAGCATACCGTTCACAATATACCCTCACACCTATACCACACCTACTTATTTAAATATAATTATTCCAAAGCGCCCCACAAATCATCGTAGTCTTTGCCGTCACCGTCACCGGAGCCCCCGTTTGAAAGGCCGCCGGAGGTTGTAACAACGTCGGATATATTGAAGCGTATGATTTCAAACTCTGCAGGTTCAAATTTTTTCATAACTGTTCTCCTTAACTTATTGTCACCTTACCGTTCAGGCGGCAATGGATCTTTGGGCACTCTCGCCGTAAACGGGGGTGCCGTCAAGAGTTACCCAATAAGCCCTTACGGTGAATTTTTCGCTTGTTTTATCACTCGGAACATTCCTTACGGTAAACGCCGCAAAGAAATTGGAAGCGGGCGAGAAAACAGTCGGACTAACCGGTGTGTTATTGCCGTCAACAAACTGGTTAAGTGATTGATAAACCGTGGTGGTCTTTGTTTTTTCGAGACTTGCCATTTCATTGCAGAACACAATTTCAAAGCCGACAAGCTTATAATCAAGGGAATCTACGGTTGTTACAAATCTTATGTCTGCATTGTTATCTTTATTTACCTGAGCTTTAACCGTTAAAACGTTCTTGTCTACATATTTGGCATATGCGGCGCCTGTGCCGGTAAGCGGAACAGTGCAGTCCTCGTCTGTAAACCAACCGGCAAATACATAACCGTCCATATCGGCTGTGTTTTTGGGTAAATTTCCGGCGGCAGCGTTATCGTAATAAACAACTACAGAATCATTTATGTTTTCTATGCCTGCAAAGTGGGCGTTGTTTGTGCCGTCAGAAGCCTTAACCGCATTAAGCGGATATGCCTTATTTGAAGATAATGTCCAGCTTACGGCGTTTTCGCCGTTCTTTATAACAAGGTCTTTAATGCTGCCGTTCATAAGCGCGCCGCCGGCAGCGTCTGCGCCTATGCTGTGACAAGCCGTAAATTTCGGCGCTTCGGGTACTGTTACGGTGCCTGTGCTTGTTGCCTCGATATCGTCGCCGACCTTAAATGTTACGGTGCCGTTATCATTTACGGTAACGCCGAGCTTTACAAATTCGCCGTTGCAGATATTGTGATTTAACACAAACATTTTATCGTTGTATATAAATGCGGGATTGCCGTCTCTTGTTACAAACAAAGCATAGGGCGTATCGCCTTCGCTGCCGTTAAGGTTGGAAAATACTGAGTAACCGTTATTATATACGCTTTCATCTATATCGCTTGTATATACCTTATTCTCTGCATTTGCTACAAGCTTAACCTCGCCAATACGAATTTTATTTGTTACCTCTGTACCTTGTTTGAGACCGTTAAACCTGAATACTTTGATAGGTTGACTCCAGTCATAACCTTCATCAGTAGGTTCTCCATCAACCGTTTTCTTCATATCAATAAATTTGTCGAGCGAAATGTTTATATGGTTCCACCCTGCTTTTACGGTAATTTTGTTTCCGTTATACTGAATATATGGTCCCTTCGCAAGATCGGCAACTCCGGTTGTTCGGTTGTTAATGATAAGAACGCCGCCATTAAATAATGATCCAGCATTTTCACTCCAACACCAAAAATCAACAGCAAGTTCATTCTTGGCGTAATCGCTCACATCAATAGTTACAAATTTTCCGGAATTAGAAAAGGTTTTCGTATTGTCAGAAGTAAATTCCTCAAATTCAAGACCCTCACCCGGTCCATCATTCACATCATCTGCTCCGGATATATATGTTGTAATATCATCACTTGTTAATTTGCCTTCATATTTTGTTGCTGTTGCAATACCGCCGTCGCGAAGCGTCCATTCAGTAGCGTCCTTTTTTACAGAAAGCTTAACATCGGCTATACGGATTTCTTTCTCGGTATCCTCGGTATTTGAAGCTGCACCGTGAAGTTTAAAGCAACGAATCGCAGAAAATTCTCTTTCGGTATCCGTATAATCCAGTTTGAATTTATCTAAAGACATTTCAATATAATTCCAACCGTCCGAAGCTGTTTTGATATCTGACAGATAAAAATCAAGGTTTTGCCTATTGTTTTCAGCCTTGCCGTCATATCCGTCGTCAGTATCCGACAAACGGATTCTTCCTCTATCTGCCAATTTTCCGGCATTCGGGCTGTAAACCCAAAAGCTTAAAACCAATTCGTCCTTGCCGTATTTGCTTATATCAATTGCAGGCATATTATACCATACGGAACCTACTGCTTTTGATATCAATTGCATACCTACATAACCAATTCCGGCGCCCGGAGCGTCGCCTTCTTCCGTTTTTCCGGTTGATACTCTGTCGGTGACATTAGTTTGATAATCACTGCCGTCAAATAATGTCCATTCATCTTTAACGGTAGAGGACATTTTTACATCTGCCTCAACCGAGGTCGGAGCAGACTCAAGAGCGTTATCAAGCTTAAGATATGCGTTGTCTTCTCCGAAGGAGGTTCCCTGAGCCGAAGAAACCTCTGCTGCGGCTTTAAGCAAGCTTAAATTACCTGCAACCGCCACAGAAAGCGCGGTTAATGCAGCACAAAAAACCGCAAGTGTGCGTTTAAAGTTTTTTCTCATAATTGCCATCCTTTCAAAAATCAGTTATTATTTTTTCGGTTTCATACCGAACATTAAGATACAGATATATTGTACTATATTTTGTGAAAATTTAATATATTAAAATAAGCAAAAAAATATGCTATTATAAGCATTTAAGCTTACTCCCCGAAATCAATCAGCAGTGTTTTTATTTCATACGGCTTTAAGGCTATTTCCGTTTTTGCCGTGTTTTTTTCTGCGACTGCCGTTATATTTTCATACAGGTCAGTCTCTGACACCGCTTTAGCCTCTTTTCGGAACGTAACGGTGAATTTGCTTTCGGCGTTTTCGGCATTGAATACTCTTAAAATTATTCCGCCGCCGTTTTCCGCCGGCTTTACAATACTTACGCACACGTTTCCGTCAACGCTCATAATACCTTGATTTGAGTTGACGGAAACATCGTCGCCGCAGCGCGTAAATACCGATATTTCCTTACGGAAGCCGTATTTTCTGATATCCAAAAGCTCGGCTTTGGAGGTCTTGCCGTTCATAGGAACAAGCGCGTACTTAAAATTAAGCGGGCCCTGCAGCTGACACAAGACAGGGGAATTAACCATATGCACCCTGCCGTGACTGCGGAACATTATCACCGAAATTGTACTGTCCTTATCCTCCAAAACGCCTGCCTGATGAAAGCCTCCTGCGCCTACAAAGGCAAGCCCGTTACCGCTTTCATCGGTTTTGTATATAATATTGTCAAAGTGCTTTTCGTACTGCTCCTGCTCGTACCATTCGCGCCTTTGTGCGTCCGCTCCCACATTTCTTTCGGCAAAGTAAAACGCCTGCGCTGCAATATATTTATCGCCCTTTATATTTGTGGGAAGCATAAGCTTTAAGCGGTGGTCCTTAACGCTGTTATCGATATTGGTTTCAATGTATACGTTGCCCGAATCGCGCCTTAAGGTAATTTTTGATATTATCTTAAGCTCCTTTAAGCGTTCGCTGCGGTTATACGCCGCATAATCCATACATTCGGGCAGCAGCATAGTCTTTGTTATGCGGAATACCGTCTCAACGCTGCCGCTTGTAAGCTTTTCAAGCCTGCAATCCGAAAAACGCGAGGTTATAACAGTGTCGCTGTTTGCCGCGTTCTCGTGGAACCAGCCGTTTCCCGCTTCGGAATCATCAAGAAAATAATGCAGCCCTTCATACCTTTTGCCGGTAAGCTTATCAAAAAGAGTGAGCGTTCCGTCCTGCATAATTTCAAGGCGTGCGTATGCGTTTTCAGCCCAGTTATCGCCGCTTTGCATACCGTTTTCGTTTCTTACAACGCCCTTTGCCGGAACCACCTTAAATTCGGTCATTCCAAGCTCTGTAAGCTCGGCTTCAAATGTTACGGTATATCTGTCAACATACGGCTTTTCCTGAGAAACATTCTGCTTGTTTGTAATTCGGTCTCTTTCGATATTGAGTATCTGGTAATCTATGCAATTATTATCCTTATCAAGGATCCAAAACATATTTCTCGGCTGATAGGGCGCATGGCCTGCAAAGCGCGAGGGATAGTCCTTATCAAAATCAATATCTGCCGTTATTACCTGTTTTCTTTTGTAAGGAGCGGGGTTGAATATTTCAAGCAGATAATTCCTGCCCTTTTTATATGCGGTTCTGCCTGTTTTGTATGTAAAATCACGCTTTACCGCGTCTGCAATTTCCCGTACCTGATCAAAGCGGTAATACATATCCTTATGAACCTGATCCGCCGAGCAGCCGCATATATTATCGTGCGGATGAGTTTTTAACAGCTCCTTATAAGCCGCGCGCAAAAACTCTTTTCTTATGGGCACGCCGTTTAAATTGCCGTACACGGTTATCGGGGATACCTCGTTTTCAAGCATAGCCTGACATCTGTCGTTATACTCCTTAAGGGGGTAATAGCTCGAAATCGAATCGGTTACCACGCGCATATCGCCGGACTGCGCGGTCTGTATAAGCTCGCCGCAGAATTCCGGCAGTTCCTTTTCAGCCGCCGCAATATCGTTATAAGCCTTATCGAAGCCGTCGAATATAAGCTCGATACCGTCAAGCCTTTTAACACGGGCTGTAAAATCAAGCATTTCGTCGCTCAGATTTGCGTGATCGTCGGTTACGTTAAGCAAAATTACGCCGCAGCCGCTTTTTTCAAGCTCGGATTCAATGTAATTCTTAACATATTCGTCCTTTTCCGATTCGCTTTTATCGCCCGACGAAATAAACCGCAGATATTTCCTGTAAGCGGCGGAATAGTTATACTTGTAGCCGAAGCACTTACTGCCGTCGGGCGCTTTCCACACGAAATTTCTGAATGTGTTTTCGTCTGCGCCCATTCCCCTGCCCAAATAAGCCATTTTAATTCCGAGCTTATTAAGCAGCTGCGGAAACTGCGCTATATGGCCGAATATATCGTTGATATATCCGTAACGGAACGGTTCTGTATTAAAAACGTCGCATATGCGCTTGCCCTGTTGGAAATTGCGTATCAGGCTCTCGCCCGAAACCAGCCATTCGTCCGGCATAACATACCACGGGCCGATCTTAATACTGCCGTTTTCAATTTGTTTTGCAAGCTCACAACGGTTTTCGGGTACAATTTCAAGGTAATCCTCTGTAACTATCGTTTGTCCGTCGAAAACAAAGCTTTCTATGTTTTGCTTGGACCTTACCTCCGATATTATTTTATCCGTAACCCCTATCAGTTCGTATCTGAACGCCTGAAACGGATTATACCATTCCCTGTCCCAATGTGTGCTTAGCTGTATATAAACCTTTTTCACAGTATAATACCTTCCTATCGCTCAAGCCTTTAATCCTTTGTTACATACATATTGTCAAGTATGATAACCGCACCGTCAGACGGTCTCGGAGTCTTAAAAGCAAAATGCTTAACAGCGTCGGTTTTCGGGGCGCGTTTGAACGCCGAGGTATAAAACGGCAATTCAATTTCGTTCCAACCCGCGGTAAACTGATATTTCTGCAAATACCAATAAATAGATTCCTCGTCAACGTCGCCTGAGCTTGTAAGATAAAAATATGTAGCTCCCGTAAGAAGCTCCGGATCGTTGATATACACCGAAATATGAAGCCTGCCGCTCTCAACGACGTACTGCGATATATCAACGGGATTTTTAAGCACGAACGAAGCCGACTGAGAGTCTGTGACCTTCATAGCCCCGCTGCCCTCCACATGCTCGGCGTCCTTTACGGTAACCGCTAAATTCTTCGCTTCGGAAAATATATTTACCGTATTAAAGCTTGCGATCATTTTGCCGTTCGCCGCCGCTGTTTCGCGGTATCCGTCTTTGAGCTGCTCCTGCTCGTCCTTTGAGTCCGCCTGATCCGATGAATTTGAATTGTCGGCGGTCTGCTCTGCCTTTTTGGTTACGCATATATCGTCTATGATAACGTCAAGGCTTCCCTTTTTCGTATCAAGATTAGGGGAATACAAGCGGAAGAAATTTATTTCGGTATAATCTATTTTGCCTGTCTTAATACCGTTCGGAATTGAAAGGTAAATTTCATTCCAGCCCTCTTTTATGCTTGAAAGCTCTATTTCCCACTGCAATTCCTCGGCGTCTGAAAGGCCCGCGCTTGAGATCTCAAAGAAAAGGTTTTTTACAAAATTATTTTTACTTGCCACATAAAGCGAAAAATGTATATATCCGCCCTTTAACGATGAAATATCAACCGCCTGCTTTAACTTTGCCTTAAAGAAAATCGGCGAGGTTGAAGAGTTCAAAAACGCGCCCTTTCCCTGTTTATACATTCCCTCGTCGGTGATAAGCTGTATATTTTCCTGTTCTTCAAACTTATCAATGCTGTCGCAGTCGGAAATGTAAATTCTGTCCGAAGAATCCTCGGCGGCCGTATCGTCCGAGCCCGAAGAGTCGTTATTTTTATCCGAATCCCGATCCCCGCTCACACTGCTGCTATTATCGCCCGGCTTGCCGCTGCTTTGTATTTTTAATACTGCAACAGCGGTTCCGGCTATAATTGCAATTATAAGAATAACGCCTGAAAGTATAACTGATATCTGTTTTTTATTAAGCTTACCCTTCATCAGCTCAATCCTCCGGCTACAATTTCATTTTCTTCAAGATCAGCCTCATAAAATGTCATACGGTTGTAAAGCATAACGCTTCCGTTCGAATTATCGCAGGAATGTCCGTTAAATCTTAAAAGATTTATAACCGCCATATTTCCGCCGCTGTTAACAAGCTCTGCGGCGAGAGCGTTAAGGTTATCGGAGCCGCAGTTAACGGCAACCGTATTCTTTGAATTTTTGTTTACTATAAGATTTTTGCAGGCATATCCGAAGAGGTCGTATACAGTCTCGTTTTCGGCGTTTTCCACGATGAGATGCTGAAGATATTTTCTTGTGATCGGATTGGCGATCTGCACCAAGCCTCTGTTTGCCTCGGTCCAGTTAACCAAACCGGGAGCCTTTGTTCTGCCTATCATGGTAGGATTATGCAGACATCCCCTTATAATGCCGTTTTTACCGCCGACGCGGTAGGTATTGTAATAGCAGCAGGTGTAATTTCCTCTTAAATAGTGGTTATCGCAATTTCTGAAATCAACGCCGTATGCCGAGGCGGCAATAAAGGTGTTCACCACGTAAACGCCGCTTCCGTTTCCTCTTACCGTGTAGGTAGTGTTGAGATTTTCGTCATTTCCACCGTTTTCGGGATATAAAATGCGAATTCCGCTCAATCCGGCATTTTTGCCGTTTAAGGTTATGAACGCCCTGTCGGTTTCGGAGTTATACGAGGCCTCATCTCCGTAATAGCACATAAAACGGGTGCCCTTAATATCCTCCTTGTTTATTTCGCGCTGCGACACCGCCGAAGCGCCTCTCAGCTCTACGCCTGCCGGAACGGTTATCGGATTATCAAGCCGATATGTGCCTCCGGGTACATACACTATACCTCCGCCCGCTTCGCCCGCTTTATTAAGGGCCGACTGAAGCTGTGCGCTTACATCTGTTGTAATACCCTTTTTAAGCTTTGCAACAATTAAATTTTCCTTTGGCTTTGCGTGATAAGCCGTATAATCGATTGTATATTTGCTTAAATTGGCAATGTTCTGTTCAATTGTGCCTTCACGGGTTTCTTCAATATTTCCGGTAACCTTTACATCGGTGGTTCTGATCATTCCTACCCATTCGTTGATTATTCCGCCCTCTATATTACTCCTTGCCATAACCATGCCCCAGTCTTCATCTATACCCTGAGCCAACAAGCCTATTTCGCAATTTGTAATATTAACGTCGATAAGGGATCCGGCAAAATTGATTCTGTATCCGGGAATTATTTTTATTCCTACCGAATATCCGTCAACGGCTATATCGCCGAACGTCGTCCACTCAAGGTCGCTTATTATAAGACCTGTGGCATTTTTCTTAACATAGCTGTCTATTTCCTTGTCTACGGGAGCGTTCATATACTCAGCCGAAGCCTCTTTCCAGTATTTCGAGCTTATTTTCACGCTCTCAACCGTGCCCACATCGGACTGGTTGTTAAGCTCCATACCGCTCTTTAAAAACGTACCCTTAAAGTTGTCGATAATAAGTATTTCGTGCGGTATCTCAACCGAGGTTCCTATACCCCTGTACCCGTTAATAACGGTTATATCCCTGATGGTTATAACCTGACTTGTGTTTGCCACATAAAAGGTAAACGGATACGGCAGAACCTCATAAAGAGTCTGGAAAGGATAGTACACGGTTATTCCTACTATTCCCGACGAATCGTAAAGAGTAAAGGCTCCGCCTGTATCTTCCTCGCTTGAATCCATCCAAACGCTGAATACGGTGCCGTATTCGGTTCCGACGTCCGGATCCTGCCAATCCCCTCTGAGCGTTACGCCCTGAGGAATAACGATGGTATCTGTTATCGCATAATTACCCGCCGGCAAAAATACCGTTCCGCCGCCGCCGTAATAGCAGTCGTACAGCGCCTGCTGTATTCCGTCCGTGCTGTCGGCAGCGCCCGTGGGATCGACAGCATACCCCATTTCGGCAGGAACTATATCCGCTACAATAATATCCTTTGTTTCATATTTTGTTTTTACTATACGTGGACTTGTTTCTCCTGTTTGGGTTCCGGCAGGCGGGAATTTTTCTCTGGGGTCTTTAAGATCCTTCCAGTTTTTCATTACATCGATCTTTTTTACCTGACCGCCGGAGGAAGCAAGCCCCGAAGAATCGCTGCCGGTATTGCCGCCTGTTCGGCAGGAAACGCAAAACAGTGCCGTACTTACGGCTAAAACGATAGCTAAAGCTTTTTTTATTTTCATAGCCGATATTCCTTTATCAATAATAGCATAAGGCTTATACAAAATTTCTATTCTTCATCATTGCCGCGTTTTAATATAACAACCATAACTACTACAATAATTATTATTGCAGCCGCGGCAATTCCGATAATTAAGATTATCAAGCCCGTTTGCGAGGTATTGCTCTGTGTGTTTCCCTGATTTGATTTATTAGAGGAATTAACGGCAGAGCCGCCGGAGCTCCCGCCGCCCTCGCCTAAAACAAGCTGACCTGCAAGAGTTATGTCCTTTTTGGCAACAATACCTCCGCAGTATTCAAGGAAGGCTCCGCCGTTTTGGTGAAACGCAAGCGAAAACGGCAATTCCATACCGCTTTTCAATTCCTTTACATCTTTTGAAATCTGCTCAATGCCTATCGCTATTTCATAAACGGTTTTGTTTCCGTCGCGGGTGACGATATAATCCTTGCCTTCGCCGCCCTGCATTGAGAAGGTTCCCGCGCACTGCGGAGCGTCTGCCATACTTTTTCCGGTTACGCTGTTGCAGGCAAAGTTAAATTCGTTTCTTTTTGTTCCCGAAACTGCGGAAATTTGAGTTTGAAAACAGTCGCCGTTCCAAATATCGCCCGATTTAATGGTCTCGTTTACATGATTTTCATACTCCGCCACTGCGGCGATATAGATATGCGTGCTGTCATAGCCAAGGTAAATATCGGCTGTGAAATCCTCTAATTTAACATTATCCTTTTTTATAACGTTAATGTTCGGCTCGCCCTCTTTTACCGTAAATACGGGCTTGCCCCATTCTTCCTCGCTCACCTTGCCGTCTGTTTTGGGAGCCGAAGAAAAGAATTTAACCGTATTGCTTACCTCTGCCGCATTTGCCGGTACAAAGCCGAATGCGCTTAAAGCTAATATTGCCGTTACGGCGAACGCCATAATTTTAAAGGCTGTTCTTTTAACGGTGTCGGCCATAATCCCGTCCCCCCTGTCACTTACTTAAATTATCCTTAAACTCCTGAAGCGCAATGCCGATGGCGTCTTTATAAGAGGATATTCCCGAAACAACGTCTGAGAATTTGTTGTTAACGCAGGCGTCGATCATTACCGAATAAGGCTTTAGGATCGTGCTGTTAACGCCGCGCAATATATCAAGCAATTCATACTTCTTTTCGGCGTTGATATATTTTCTCAGCATTTCCGAATCGTCGTCAAAACGGTATAAAACATCTTCAAATTCTTCAAGTCCCAAATCTGTATACGCCTGATACCTTCTTGCAAGCGCCGTTATGATTATTCCTGCCTCATAGGTGTTTTCATTGGTATTCGGAATACTGTAAATCTTGGTATTATGGTTTATATACGATTTATAGGTCTCCTGCTCCTTGTTCCACTTCGGAAGCGGCAAAATACCGAAATCGTTTTCCATATCCTTAAGCTCTTCCCTGTTGGTGTTGATTCGGCACATAAATAAGGATTTGCCCTGTGTGAACATATCCATTACGCCCTGATTTTCACGCTTATACAAAACGTTTTCATTCTGGAAGAATTTTGTTATAAACGTAAGCTTTTCAGCCGATTGCGCGTCAAGGCAGGAAAGATATATATTTCCGTTTTCGTCTACATCGTAGAATTTACCGTCCATACCGGCAAACATAGCGCTCATAAGATCGCCGCTTCCCGCAACAACGCCCCATCTGTCGCTTTCGGAGTCTATAATTCCGTTTCCGTCGTAATCGCGCGTTGCCTTGTGAGCATACTCAAGCAGCTTATCCCAGGTCCATTCGCCGTCACGAACCAGCTGATACGGGTTGGGAAGCCCTAACTCCTCCCATATAACGGAATTGTAATACACTATCATCTGAGTGTATAGATGCGCGTCAAAATCGGCGCTGAACGCATATGTGCCGCCGTTTATTGTGGTAAGGTTTACAATCTGCTGATTAAAATAGTCCTGCTTTAGGTCAAGCGTTTCTATTTTAGACAGATCCGCAAGAAGATTGCCGCCGAGCAGCTGCCCGTACGCCCATTCCGTAGTACCTATAAGGTCGGCAAACTTATTTCCCGACATAATGGCGGGCTGAGCCTTTGAAAACAGGGATTTTGCGTCAACGCTTTCAACCTCAATAGTGCAGTTAAACTTCTTCTCAACGTCCTCAAGAATATCGATACTAAGCTGTTTTCTGGTATCGTCAACAGTATCGGGCTTCCAGACATCGGTATTGAAATCCACTATCTTAAACTTATATCCCTTTAAATCTACGGCTTTTTCGTCCTTTATGTATTCTTCAAAAGCCTTTTTGCCGTTCTTGCCGCCCGATGTGCCGCCGCCTGATTTTCCGCAGCCTGCGGTACCGAGCATTACTAACGCCGCCAAACCGAGTGATAACCATCTTAACGCTTTGTTTTTCATAATGATCTCCTTTTCTTATGTTTGTTATTTTTTTGCGGTAATTTTTATCAAAGCCCTGCAAATATTTTTAAAATCAATTTTTGCATTTACCGCAGGGGCTTTGGAACCCTGCCGAATATCAGCCCGTAACGCCGCTTCTCTCAATTCCGGCAATCAGCTTTCTTTGCCCGAAGAGGTAAAGAATAACAAGCGGCAGTATTGCCAATATAACCGCCGTGTTTATAATTACGGTCTCATAAAAGTTTCCGCCCCCCTGCTGCTGTATTCCGCTTATTGAGAATATAGCGGTTGAAAGCACGGCGTCGGATTTTAAAAACAGGTTTGTGTAAAACGTATCCGTCCATTGCCAGCAAAACGATAAAAGAAATACTGTAACCATCATAGGAACGGACACCGGCAAAACTATTTTGAAAAACGTTTTAAAGGTGCTGCAGCCGTCAATAAACGCGGCCTCCTCCAGCTCTTCGGGGATACCCTTGTAGAACTGCCTTAAAAGGAAGATGTAAATTCCGTTTTTAAACGCCATTCCCGTGCATGACAGGATAATAAACGGAAGAACGCCGCCGGCGGTATCCAGTAAATTTATTTGTTTTCCGGCAATTAGGTTTACAATGCCGAACACATCGTAAAACCTGAATTTCAGATACATCGGCAGCATTATAACCTGCGGCGGAACAAGAACGGTTGCCAAAACCATTCCCATACCGATTTTCCCCAGCTTCTTTTTCATTTTTGCCAAGGCATAGCCCGTCATTGCCGCCACAAAGGTCTGCGGTACGGCGCAAAGCAGGGAAAGCCCCAAAGTTCTAAGCCCCGTAGAAGCAAACTTTATTGCCTGCATAACAAATTTATAATTATCAAGCGTAGGCTTTCTGGGAATAAAATTAACGGTTCTGTCGTACATATCCTCCACGCTCATAAACGAGGCGGAAATTTTGCTTATGAACGGGAAAAGAATTATAAACGACACTAATATAAGCAAAGCATAGCAGAACAGCGAGGTAACAAACGACGCCGACTTGCTTTTAACCGCGGCTTTATCGGGTTTATTAAGCTTTTTCATTCAACTATTCCTCCTAATCCTTTTGCTGATAATACGTATATCTGCTTATAACCAAGAAAAACAGTGTTATAATGATTGCGTTTACCAAGAAGTACACCCACGCCATAGCCGATGCAACGCCCATTTTGCTTGCGCTGAAGCTCAGCTCTTCTATCTGCTGCATAATTACGTTTGAGGAGCTTGTCATAGAGTCGATTATTATGTAAATGACGTTAACAAGTATGATAGGGCTTATCATCGGGAATGTAATCAGCCAAAACGCTTCCCAGCGGCTTGTGCCGTCAATGTCCGCCGCCTCATATATTGCGGGATTTATAGACTGTATAGCCGCCAAAAAGATAAGAATAGGCACGCCCGAAATATTAACGATATTGAATATTCCGTCAACTGCCGAAACAACAAAGTCCGAAAGCTCCTGACTGAAGCTTAATTCAAGCAGCACATCGCTTATCTCCTTTGAGCTTATAAGGCCGTTTGCCACGTGAGAAACGGTTTCATCAACGCCCATCGTAGTCCACTGCGAGGAAAACACCGCCGCATATTCGTCGGCTTTTGTAACAAAGCCTGTTGCCAAAATTACGGGAATGAAGAAAATGGCACGGAATGCCGCGCGGCACTTGAGCTTTGTGTTCAGCACAACCGCGATCATCAGACTGAAAAGGGTGGCAACTATTACGTCTCTTAACATCGACGCAGTAGAGCTTCTCAGGTTATTTACAAAATCAGGATCGGAAAAGAATGCGAATTTATAGTTTTTAAATCCTGTAAAATTAAGTGAAAAGCCTTTTGCGCCCAACATTTTAACATCGCAAAAGCTGAATTTAAGCGAGTTAAAGCATATCCCTAAAAACAGCAGAAAAAAGCCGATCAGGAAGGGTATCAGAAATACCAGATAGGTTCTTTGCTTTTTTAATTCGTATGAAGCTTTTCTTTTAACCTTATTCATGTATCTCGCCCCCTCTAACCGTTCTTAACCTTTAAATAGCTGCGCGGCGGAACAACAGCTCCGCTTTCCGTAACGGCGTCATTCGCCCCGTAATTCACATAAAATACCGTTCCGTCCTCATATTCCGTACGGTAAAAATTATCGCCCGTTTTTTTATGGAATTTCATTTCCTTATCGTTAAGACCGTCGTATGCCTCTTTCCACCTTGCGGCATATTCCTTAACCTTTTCCTTAAGCGCGTCCCACTTAACCGAATAGTAGTAGGACATTGAGGTTTTGTTAAGCAGCTCGGTATTTTCCGCGGCAACCGTGAAAAGCGGAGCCGAGCCGTATTCTATACATTTAAGGAACATATCCTCATACTCGCCCGTAAGGTTTAAAGCCGTACCGGAATAGCCTATGTATCCGTGCAGAACAAGCTGCATAAAGGGGATACTCTCGTCCTCCTGCGTATACGCGCTGTTATACATCGGAACATTTGTTAAATCGGAAGCATACTTAAGGGTATAAGCGTTGCCGCCGTCAAGCATAAGCTTATAATCCGAAAAACGGCTTCCAAGATTTTCCGTAATCGTATTCATTGCGGTTTCCCTGTTTACAGCCTTGCTCTTGCGGAACTCGGAATAGAGCATATTTCCCATACTTCCCACGGAAATACCCGAAAGACCGAGCTTATTGTATTTTGCAAAAAATTCCTTTATGTATTTGTTGTAATAATAGGGAGAAACCGAGTAATTAAGATACTGAAATTCCGCAAAATTAGTAAATCCCTGCGGATTCATTAAATAAAGGTTTTCTTTTCTTATGCTTCTTGCGCTTTGGGCGGAGCTTCGGTAACCGTCTGAAAATCCGTCCTTGCACACCATAAAGAAGTCCGCGTCGGGATATAAGGAGCTGCCGTTCTGCACGGCGGCTTTTTCAAGCTTTTCAAGCCCGTTTTTTCCTCCGAGCGATTTTACAACCTTAGCCTTGTTAAAAACGGAATAATAAAGCCCGTTATTTGCCCAGCCCTTATATTTAAGCCTTATGCTCAGATCTGCGGCGTCGGAAATTTCCGATATAATACTCTCGGCCTGTGAAAAGGTCGTCAAAGCAACCGATTCGGTATAAGGTATTCCGAATTTTGTGCTTGTTTTTTCAATAGCGCCCAGTGCTTCTAAATAAAAGCCCGCTTTGCCGTCGCCGGATTTTTTCAAAACCCCGTTTTTGCAAAGATAGGAGCGATAGGCCTCCGCCATTCCCACATAGTCCGACCTTTCGCCGGCAAGGAAATTATAATTAACTATATAATCGCCTTTATAGCTGTTGGTATCGTGATAGGTATAAAGACCTTTAATTTTTGTGCTGTCGGTATAGTTTACAGTGTACGACGCCTCGTAAGTAAACTGCGGATATACCGTTTCGTATGAGGATATGATATTGCCGCTTTCACTTATAATATTCGCCATTGCGCTGCCATCTTCAATAACAGCCAAAAACGCTTTATTGTTTTCCTTATTGCCGTATACCGGAAAATGTATTTGCTGCGAAAGACTGTTCATACCGTAATCGAACGAAAGCGAATAATCCATTCCGTAAACGGTGCTTGTTGTGTGCAAAAGCGTTTTTGAGGCGTCGGAGTTATAGCTTATAAGAGCGCCCGAACCGTCGGGAACGAATAAATACCCGCCGTTTTCGCTTTTGCCGGCGCCGAAATATTTAAGCAGCTGAAACGAGCCGAGATAATACTGCTTATCGTCGTACGAAATTTTATCGGAGGGAACAGTCACCTTAAGTCCGCTGTCTGTAAGCTCAACATATAACGAAATGTTAAACAGCGCGGAGCTGGTCTTTTCCTCCTTCGAGCCTGACAGCTCCGTATCGGCCTCCATATCCTCAAGAGTATAATCCGTCTTTTCGATTATTGCTTCAAGAAGCTTTTTCTCACGGTCCGTCGCGTCTCTTAAAATATAAAAATCGTTGTTCTTAAGGCCCGGAACATCTGCCAGATACTTATCCTTAACGCCGTCTGAAAGGCTGTCGTCCGAAAGGCTTACCTTTGTGTAATAGGTGTTAAGCCTTTTTGCTTCCCTTTCGCTTACCTTCGGCAAAATAAGCTTTTCAAATTTCGAAACCTCAATGGCGTCGGGCGCCAGTATCTTTTCCTCTATTCTGCCTATTTGCATATGTATCGCAAAGCCGCCGTCCAGCTTTTCGATCTGATACTGGTCCTTTAAGGTGCAGTCGCTGTAGCTGTTCATCGTGCCCTCGGCGGCTTTAACGTCGTAATATGTCAAGGTCAAAAGGGACTGCAGCTCCGCCTTTGCGTCGCTGCCGGCCTTTGTATCCTTAGAAAAATCATAGGGGTTTGAAAACCAAGCCTCGCCGCTTTGCTTATCTACCGCCGCAAATTCGGCAAGCTCAGGGTCTAAATACAGCATAAAAGCACTGTTTTCGGCAACAAGCTGCATATCGGCTATGCGCGACTGTGCATTTTCATAATTGCCCTTTTTACCCTGCTCCTCCTCGGAAAGATTTTTATATCCCTTTTTTTCAATGTATGAGCCGCTTTTAAGATTAACGGATCCGTTGCTTTTCGAATTACTTTCATTATTTTCGGTTGAACAGCCTGCCGTTCCGAGCAGGGCGGCAATAACCAAAAGCGCAGCCGTAGCATAAACGGTTAACTTTTTAATAAAATTATTCATTCTGTTATTGCCCCTTTCTACATTCTTAAAACGGCTTCTTCATACAGTGCTGCAAAAAATTCGATAAGCTTTTGACCTACGGTTGCAAACAGCAGCGCCAGGAAAAGCATAACGCCCATACCCACGATTGAAAAGGTTATCATAAGCGTGTTTTTACCGAACTGATAGTCGTGTATCGTCATACAGCCCGAAAAAATCAAGGCGGCCATCCATACATAACCCACATAGGTGATGAATGTTATAAAATCCTGCTCTGCAAGCACCATACAGTTACTCATCAGGGTTGTTATAATATTTGTAAATATTAAAGGAACCATAGAGTAGCAGGTCATAACATATATGTCCTTCATCTTTCCCTTGCCCTCAAAAAGGGTGGTAAGGCCCCAGCTTGCGGCGCACCAAAGAACAAGCGGCAGCAGCACCGTTAAAAGAACCATAGGTATATTTATCTGCTCAACGGCAACCGTTCTGAAAAGATAACCGGTCGCCACTTCCTTATAACAAAATGTAAGAAGAACTATTGCCAAAATCACATTTGCGGAACGAACCGTTCCCCGCTGCTGGGTTTTAATTTCCCAAAAACCGTCAAACGGGTGATATATGGTTCTGTATGAATATAACAGCTGGCTTTTGAGCGAATGCTTACAGCCCGATTCGTACAGCTTTTTATTTTCCCTGTTCACCCATTTTTTATAAAACAGCAAAAGAGCTGTCGCAGCAACCGCAATGCCTATAACCAAAAAGAAGTTATGCTTTACAAAATCCGTTCTTATGTATTGAAAGGCTTTTGAGTAGCCGTCCTTTTCATCGGCGTTTTTGTAATACTTCATCGCCTCGCGGTAATAGCCGTTGCGCAAATAGTTATTGCCCATTGCCTTGTAAGCAAGCTCGAAATTTTGATTTCGGTCAAGCACCGTGTTCCAATACTCCATGGATTTTTCAAAATCCTTTTCATCATCGGATACAAGCGCGTTCTGTATAGCGGCGGCATAATCGGTCATTCCGTAAAGGACCACCGTTCCGTCGGCGGAATCAAGCGCTATAATATCGTCGCCCAGATAAGCCACCGCCGCCGCCAGCGTCATACAGCCGTTCTGCGTGCCCGCGCCGCCGAACGCATAAAGAAGATTTCCGTGCGAATCGTAAGTAAAAATACGGTTTCTCAGATTATCAAGCAGAGAATACATGCCGTTATTCTTAACCGCAACGTCAACAAGACTTGAAACCTCTAAAAGATCTCCGCCCGGCGCATATTTGCCCTGCCTTGTAAGCACGTCGCTGCCGCTCGGATTTAACCTTTTAACAGAAGCGTTTGCGCTTGATTTAGACGTCATATAATTTTTTCTTTGATAAACGGTAAGGGAATTCGAAGTCAGCCAGACAAAATCCTTGTCGTCTATTACCATACTATTGTATGTACGCGGAATTGTTTTTGCAATACGGCTTTTCTGCTCCTTGGTCATAAAAAGAGTTTTAAACCAATCAAAAAGCGTTTGCTGAACCTTTTGCGCCCCGTAATAGCCGATAAACGTACCGTCCGGATTAAGCTCTACTATGCCCTGATTTTCGTTTTTTATCATAACGTAAATTCTGCTGCTTGAATCCACCGCTATTGACGTAGGGCTGAATACATAGTTATCTCCGAGTATTTTGGAGTCGGGACAGCCTATCTGACGGACAAACGAATTGTTTTCGTCAAATTCCACTATTCTGTTGTTATCCGTATCGGCAACGTACATATGCCCCGCGTTTGTAACATATACCGACGAGGGCGCGTTAAAAGTATCGGTTACCGCTTCTGCCCCGTCGGCGTTTGCCGCCGTAAATTCCTTTATAACGGTTTTAAGCGTAAAATCATTATTAAGAATAATTATTCTGTTGTTGCCCTTATCGGTAATATATATATTATTTTGTTTGTCCACAAACAAATCGGACGGATTTTTAAGCCCGTCGGTTCCCATTGCCCTGCCGTCGTATTCGGCAATAAATTTGTACGCTTCGGGGCTGTTGACCGCGTTTCCCTCGGAATCAAACGTATATGTAGTAAAGGTATCCGTCTGTTCCTCGGCGAAAACGGAGAAATTTGAAAAAAGCATTGTAAATACGAAGAGCAATATAAATACTTTTTTTAAGCTGCTTTTTGATCTCTTCATCGTCACACCTACTCCTTCATACCCGAAGCACCCATAGTTTCTACCACATTGCGCTGCGTTAAAATAAACACCGTTATGGGAACAAGCATCATAATAACCGCCGCGGCGCTTCCTACGCCGGCACGCGCAATGCCGCCCGCCAAAATCTGAGACATTGCGTAGTTAAACGTTTTAAGCTGTTCTGTTTGTATATAAACCGTTCCGCCTATATTCCACAGATCCTTAAAGCTGAATATAATAAGCGTAAGCCACGCGGGCTTTACAAGCGGCATAACAAGCTGCCAAAATATTCTAAGCTCGCCCGCGCCGTCTATTCTCGCCGCCTCAAGCACTGCGTCGTTTATCATTTGTTCCATAAACTGCTTCATAAGATACAGTCCGAGCGTATAACCGAATGCCGGCAGTATAAGCGCCGCATATGTATCAAGCAGATGAAGCCATGTCATAATCATAAAGTTAGGGATAGCGGTAACGGTTGCGTTGAACATCAAGGTTGTAACTATTATATGAAACATAACCTTTGAGCCGGGAAACCTGTGCTTTGCAAGCGCATACGCGCACATGGAAGCTAAAATTACATGGCCCGTTGTTCCCACAACCGATACAAAGACAGTATTAAACAAATACCTTGAAAACGGTACTATCGAATCGTTTAAAACCCTGAACAGATCCTTAAAGTTATCTGTTGTAGGGTTTTGCACCAAAAATCTCGGCGGAAATACCCACAGCTCGTCTAAAGGCTTCAACGAGGACGATACCGTGTAAACCATAGGCAATATCATAAATATTCCCAGAATAGTAAGGATAAAATAAATGCCGAAATTGCCAAGCCGCGATCTGTTTAACTGCCGGTGTCTTTTTCTGAATTTAGCCATATTATCTTATCCCCTCCTATTCTCCTATTTTTGCTATTGCTCTCTTAACAACAAAATTAGTTAAAAGCATCAGCGCAAACAAAACCGTAGCTATTGCAGAAGCATAGCCCATTTCATATCTGATGCTTCCGTAGTCGTCAAGGTGATTTATTATCGTATGCGCCGCATAATCGGTACTCGGAAAGCCCACAAGTCCGGTTACAACGCTTCCTATGCCGAACGCGCTTGAAATGCTCATTACCGCGCCGAACAGCAGCTGCGGGCGCATACTCGGCAGCGTTACGTACCACAGCTCCTGAAAACGGTTTTTTACGCCGTCCATTGCCGCGGCCTCAAACAGGCTTTTATCTATTCCCTGAAGGCCCGCTATAAACGATAGGAAGTTAGTGCCCATTGAAGACCATAAAACCACAACTATCACAAGGGGCATTATGTAGCGTTCGTCATAAAACCACCTCACGGGTTCGTCTAAAAGCCCTAATTCAATAAGCCAGCCGTTTACATATCCGTATGCGTCGCTTGAAAACAGCACCGTCCATATTAAAAGCACATTGCCCGACAGGCTCGGCGCATAAAACACAACCGTAACAAACGACCTTAGTGTCGGTCCCAGCTCGTTTATAATCCACGCTATAAGCAGCGCCATAATATAGCTTACAGGGCCTGTAACCGCCGCTAAAATAAAGGTGTTTTTAAGTGCGATTATAAAAATATCGTCCTCTAAAAAAAGCCTGATATAATTATCCACACCCACAAATTTCGGCGTTTCAAGCATATTAAAATCCGTAAATCCTATCAGTATTGATATAACAACGGGGCAAACCGTAAAAATACAAAAGATTATAAAAAACGGAAGCGCAAAGCCGTAACAGGTCAGATAATACTTAGCTAACCCCTTTTTTCCGGCTATCGACTTTTTCGCCGTTTCCTTTTTAAGCTTTTCTTTCATATATGTCGCCCCTAATCCTTTATACCGAATTCTTGCCGTTTTCTTGTCAATTCGGAATTTATGCTTTCAATATACCTTTGCAGAGTTTCCGAGGGATCCTCGCCGTGATTGATAACCCTGTTAAACGCAAAGGAATACGTACGCGTTACAAAGTAACCGCCGGGGACCTCAGGCGTGCCTTTCAGATCGTCCCACGCTCCTATAAGCGTGTTCAGATCCCTTCCCACCCAAGGCAATTGCTTTAACGCCTCAATATTAGCGGTCGGCTGTTTTGCGGAAGCGTTTATAACGGTTTCCATTTCGTTACAGTACGAAGCCTGTATATCGGTAGAAGACCACCACTTCATAAATTCCCATGAGGCTTCGGGATTTTCGGTTCCCTTTAAAAGAACGGTCGCCGTTCCGGTAAATGTGTTGGTTCTGTTAACGCTTCCGTCCTCTGTTACCGTTCCGGGCACCAAAGCCATACCCCAGTTGCCCTGAATTTCCGGAGCAAACAGCGAAAGCTGGTTATAAACCGTATAATCCGCAATAGCAAGCGGCATTTCGCCCGTTCTGAAACGGTTTACAAAGTTGTAATCCGTTTCAAAGCCGTATAACGTGTAGTATTCCGTAAGCTTTTCAAACGAGGAATAGGCTTCCTTTGAATCCAAATTAACGCTTTCGCCGTCGTTGTTGTAAAGCTCGCTTCCGGACTGATACATAAACGTTAAAAACATATTGAGATCGTGCGGCAGACCTACCTGCATATTCTTTTTGGAAAGCTCGCTTATTACGGCGTCCCACTGATCCCAGGTGTTCGGAACCGTTAAATTAAGCTCATCCAATATATCCTTTCTGTAAAACATTACATTAAAATGCATGGTCTCAGGCAATGCATACACCTTACCCATATATGTATAAGGCACCATTGCGCTTTCGGAAAATCTTTTTACCACATCGTCATAGTCGCTGAAGCTTTTAAGGTCATAAACGGCGTTTCTTAAAGCAAGATTTATGGGGTTGTTAACAGCCTCTCCCAAAGCGACGTCAGGCGCGTTGCCTGCGGCAACCGCTCTTAACAGCGTACCCGATGTAACCAGCTCAAGCTCAACCGAAATGCCTGAATTTTTGGTAAAATCCGCATTTATAAGGTTTCGTATGGTATTCATCTGGTCTCTGCCGGTAAATACCCAAACCTTAATGGAGTTGTTTTCGTCTGTTTCCTCAAGCTTGCCTATGCTTGAATAATCAACCACAAAGGACGAGGCAAACAGCCTGCACTGAAACGAAAGATTCTTAAAAAATCCTCCCTCCGCTTTGGGAGCCTCGTTTTCTTCGGGAACAAGCGCAATATAATCAAAGCAAAGCGGTTGGTTGCTCATATCGGTTATCCATGTTCCGAGCGCAGAAAGGTTATCCTGAAATGTGCTGAATTTTCCGGCGATCTCGCTTGAATCGTCAGACATTCTCTGCGTAAGATATTCCATTTTGGTAAGCTGTGCAACGCGTTCGCCGCCGGCGCCGTTAACCCGCAAAAATTCTTCCTTTATGGCGGTTAATTCCTTTGCCTGAACCGAAAGAGCCTCCAATGTATCGGGAATGATTTTTTCAAAGCTGTAATCCCTGTACTTATCGGGGGAAGCGCCCGTAACCATAAGTATTTCTTTATATATTTCATTTAATTTATCAAGGGTGGCTTCCGTTCTTCTTAAAATGTTATCCATATCGCCTAAGGTAACTTCCATTTCAAGAATGTACTCTTTGCCCGCCTCAAAATAAAACAGATAATCCTCTTTACCGTTTCCGAGAGCTCTGCACTGCCAGCTGTTATCGTAACTGAATTCCAGCTGCTCCGCTTCCTTAAACGGAACCTCGCCGTTTATTTTTAATTTTCTGTATACCTTTATTCCGGATATGTAATCCTGCTTATACCGCGGAGCGATCTTATAGCAGCCTGTTTTTTCTACCGACACCCTCCACGAAACGCTGCTCCCTACCTTTTGCCATCTCGTTCCGCCCATACAGTTAAGAAGTATCTGATTTGCCTGCTGCGGCTGCGTATAAGCGGAGGTTCTGTCGTTTATCGGGTAATTTGATTTTTCCGATTTTAAATACATATCCTCTGCCTGAATAATTTTTGTTTCCGCATTATCCGCCCTTACCTGCTTATGTGAAGCTATATAGTCGGAATATGCGGGCGCCTCCTTTGTATGGCAGAATGTGATTTCGGAAAGCATTAACGGCTCGCGCTCGCCGGAAAGCTGAATTTTATGTTCTCCTGCGGTTAAATAAAACTTAAGCGGTTCGGAATAATAGCCCGAAGCGTCCGTAAGCATTTTTTCCTGCCAGATCTTCTGTTCCTCCTGGCCTGGTCTTATATCGTTTCCGTTTATATCAACCGCCGGATCGGCCTTTATATCCTTAAAGGTTCTCTCAAAGGTAAGAAACTGCGCTTCGTCGTATGGGATCTCGCCGTCGATTCTTACGGTTCTTTCCACCTTTAAGCCGTTGCCCTCGTATGTTAAATACTTTACCTTCATCTGATAAAATCCGGTTTCGGGAATTTGAACGTTCCATTCAATATACCCGTCCTCTTTTGTTAAAACAACGTTACTTTCGCCCTGATACTCGTCAAACGCCTGCACATTATCGGACGAAGTGTAATTTTCCGAAGCTTTAATTGTAAATTCATTATTTGCGTCTGCCGCGTCGGAGTGGTTTTCCAAATAATAGGAATAGGAGCCTTCGGGCGAATAGCCCTTGTATTCGGTATATAAATTGCCGCCGTCCGAGCCGTTACTCTTCTTCAAACAGCCTATAACCGTTACCGACGCTATAAGAGCAATTATCAGCCCGACGATCAATACGCTTTTAGTTCTGTGCTTCATTGCCACAGTTCCTCCCTGTTTATGAAATATCCGACGTTTTGCTAACCTTAAGACTTCCGCTTTGACTTTTGATATTTTAACGGAGTTGTACCGAATTGCTTTTTGAAAACGGAAATAAACCTTGAATAATCGCTGAAGCCGCTTTTAAACGCAACGTTGGAAACGCTTTCTCCGTTTTGCAAAAGCTCCGCCGCATATGCCAGGCGTTTTTGCTTTACGTATTCTCTCGGCGTCATATTAAACAAAAGCGAAAAGTGCCTTTCTAAGGTTGAAACGCTTACATTGGATATTTTCACAAGCGTTTCCAAATAAATCGGCTCCGTAAAGTTTTTATTTATGTAATCTAAGGTGACGCACATATCCGGATACTTATTAAGGCCCGACATATCGCCCAGCCGAAAATTTTCGGTTAATATACGCACAATGCTCCAAAAATCAAATTGAGCCTTAAAGGAATTTTCACTTGCGTTAAGAAGCGAATCACAAAGAGAAATAATCTCCCTTGCCGTTTCGGTCGGAAGCGGCAAAAGATTATTCTCACCTGCGGGACGTTTAAAAAACAGATCCAACAGACCTTCGTTTCCTGCTGCGGAAAACTGAATAGTGTAATACTCGTGCGGAAAAGCCGAGGGTCTGCCGTTATAAATAAAGCCGTGTTTTTCGCCCGGCCTTGTTATGCAAACGCAGCCGTAAGACGCAGCGTATATATTATTTTCAACCGAAACGGCTGCGTCGCCGTTTAGATTGACATATATTTCGCATTTATCATGCGCACGGGGTAAAGCGGCGCTCGGATCATTATCGCAATCAACCCTATTGCGCCTTATAAAGAAATCAAAGGGTTGAATGGCGTGTCGCTTCATAGGCTCTTGTTCAACCATGTTCACATATATCCTCCTAACGCTTTCGGTATGTCGCGATCCTCTCGCAGTACCTGCGCTCTTTTTATTACCCTTAAAGAAGTGCAAACAGCATTTTTATCCGTGAAGTTATTATGTGAATTTCTGTTATTGTTACGCTCTCGTCAGCCTAAGCATTAAAGCCTAACAATAAAGCTTTTAATTTCAAACGGGTTAAAGCAGGCTTCTATTGCGTCCGAATTTACTGCGTCTCCTATCGGCTCTTCAAGAAGATTTGAAGGCGTATACGCCTTTATGCCGTAATCCGATGTAATGCTTACATTTGCCTTGCCGCCGCGGCATTCGTGTAAACGAATAATAACGCCGCCGCCGTTGCCGCAAGCCTTCACTGCGTCTATGCATACGTTTTTACTGTCAACCTTAAACAGCCGTTTGCCCTCCTCGCCTGATCTTCCTTTTATTACAAGCGGCGGCATATTAAGAAGATTTGCCTGCTCTACCGTATCTCCCTCAACCGCATTTCCCGTATGGGGCAGCAATGAATATGTAAACATATGCTCGCCCATATCGGCTGCATAATCGGGGAATTTCGGGCTTTTTAAAAGCGTCAGCTTAATAACATTGCCCTTTGCGCTGTGGCCGTACTTGCAATCGTTAAGCAGGCTTACGCCGTAGCTGCTGTCCGATATATCCATCCACTTGTGCGCCGCAACCTCAAACTTGGCATAATCCCATGATGTGTTTGAATGCGTAGGTCTTTCGGCGTGTCCGAACTGAATATCATACGTCGCCTTTGTGCTTCTTACGTCAACGGCGAACGCCGTTTTTAAAAGTCTGTGGTCTTCGTGCCAGTCAACCCTTGTTTTAAAATCAATTCGGCGGGACGAAGCGTAAAGCACCATATCCTGAGCAATAACCGATTTGTTATATTTGTACTCTGACCGAACCGTGAGCATAAGCTCGCCGTTTCCGATTATTCTGCGGCCCGAAAATTCAGGGCTTTCGCATTTATCGGTATAGAATGCGTCTATATCCCATGCGTCGTGGTCGATGGGCTTATCCTCAAATATTTCGAATTTATTGCCCCCGCCTTTTAATACCTCGCGGTTGTTCTCTTTGTCGAAAATGCTTTTTATGCTTCCGTTTTCGTTAAACTCAATGCTGTAATACGGCGTTTCGATGCTGTCTTCGTCAAATCCGAACGGCGAAGCCTTATCCTCGCGCTTACCGGGTTTAAAGCAAAATCCCGTAACAGACAGCGGCTGTGCTTCAAGCTCTACGGTGTAACCTCCGTCGCACTTTTGCGAGGGCAGAACGCTTCCGTCGGGCAATGTGAAAATACCGTCCTCCTGTCTTTCAACAAAGATACGGTGCGTTCCCTTAAACGGGCAAACCGTAAATGCCGTGTAACGGTTTTCGTCTTCCGTTACAAACTGTTTTACCGCCTCTTCCTCAGTTTTTTTAAGCTTATTGCCTATTTCCGCATAGGTTTTATCGCTGTCGGTATATACCTCCCGTATTGACGAACCGGGAATAATATCGTGGAATTGCAGGCACAAAAGCTTTTTCCAGCAATCGTCGATAGCTTCTGACGGATATTTACCGCCCGTCACAGCCGATAGGGTTGCCAGCCATTCTGTTTCAAAAAGCTTTATTTCATTTTTGCGGTTGCTGCGCTTGTTTGCCGCCTGCGTTGTATACGTTCCCCTGTGATATTCAAGGTAAAGCTCGCCGTCCCACTCGCTTACCCTATCCTCCTTTGCCTCTGCCGCCTTATGCATCTTATCAAAGAAATCAGAAGCAAACGAGGTCTTAACATTGGGCAATCCGGGCAGTTCGTCCATAACACGGCGCAGCTCCAGCATTTCACGGCTTACGCCGCCGCCGCCGTCTCCGTAACCGTAAGCAATAAGCGTTTCGTTTGTAATATCCTTGTTTTTAAACTTCACAAAGCTGCCTATTACCGAATGAGGGGTTATATGCCCGTTATAGGTTGTAAAGCGCTTGTTAAAGCTGTTGTTTTTTGCGGGAGTGGTTATAAAATACGTTAATATGCGGCTGCCGTCTATGCCCTTCCAATAAAACAAATCGTTGGGTATGCTGTTTAATTGGTTCCAGCTTATTTTTGTTGTCATAAAGGTCTTAATACCGCACTGCAAAAGTATCTGCGGCAATGCCCAGCTGTATCCGAAAACATCGGGCAGCCAAAGGTATTCGCACTTTTTGCCGAATTCCTTTTGCATAAAGCCGATTCCGTATGTAAGCTGCCTTACAAGCGATTCTCCGGACGGTATATTGCAGTCCGCCTCAAGCCACATTCCGCCGTCCGGCTCCCATTTGCCCTCGCTTACACGGCGTTTTATCATATCATAGATTTCGGGCGCGTCCTGCTTTATATATGCATAAAGCTGCGGCTGCGTCTGAAGAAATTTATACTCGTCATACTCATTCATCAGCCTGTTAACGGTTGAAAATGAACGCTGACCCTTTTCGCGCGAATGCTTCAGTCTCCAAAGCCACGCCATATCTATATGAGTATGTCCTATACAGTTTACGGTAACATCGCTGTGCTTGCCGTATTCCTTTATTTTTTTCTGCAATGCGTCAAGCGCCGCAGGAACCGTATCGTAAAACTTATCCTCGTCCCAGTTGATAAGCAGCAAAGCGGTCTCTAATATATCGGTAAGCTTTAATTTGTTTGTATCGTTATTGTCAAGCAGCGGCAGCGTTTCGGTTATCGCTTTCGCATAATAATAAAGCTTATTTGCCGCATTATGAAGATATCCTAACGAAGCGCGGCTGAATTTGTGGGTAAGCGTCCGCGGCTCGCCGCCGCCCTCAAGACCGGTCCAAAGCATAAAAACCAGCTCTGTCTCCTGCCCCGAAAGACCGTCAAAAACAACGTCGCCGTGATTTGCGTCTACACCCTGATACGGCTTTCCGTTCACATAAAGCAGCGATTCAAAGCCGCTTGTATTTCCGCCGCCGGTTTTTCCGAAATCGAATATACCTACCGTCTGACAGTTTTCCTTTTTTTCGGGAAGCCTTACCTTTTTATAAAGCCAAAGGTATTTATCCCTTCCCTCAAATACATCGCCTTTCCTCATAACCCTATCAGACGAATAAAGCCCCGCAGGAATACTGCTGTGTACGGTATCGGCGTCCCCGGTATCGTCAAACGCCGTAAACTCGGATATTTCGGTCATACCGAAGTACCTTCTTCTTTCAAGCTCCTGGGTTCTTCTTTCAAACATTCTCTGTGTTAAAAACATAATTCATTCTCCAAAGCCCGATTTGGCTGTCTGAATATATTTTGTACGGCATTGCCGAATTCTTTTACGGCTTTTGAATTTATTTTTTTGCCGAAATACAGCCATCAATTAACAATAATAACAAAATTTTCCCTAAAATCGGGAATTTTAAATTATTATTTTACAATATTATAAGCTTTTTATAATGTTTTTTCTTGTATTGACACGCACAATTTTTTGAATTATAATGACTTATGGTGATTGAAATGTCTGTTCCTAAGCTACTGTATTCAAAAGATGAAATTGATTTTGAGCTTGGCTACCGTTATCGCTATATATACGGCTGCAGCTCGATCGGAAGATCAATATTGCATACCCACGATTATTATGAAATTTTCATTACGGTAAGCGATAATATTATACATCTTATAAACAACCAGGTGGTACCGCTGCCGAAAAATTCCTGCGTGTTTATAAGACCGAATGATGTGCACCACTACGACTTTTCGGATAATAACGATTTCGGGTACGTTAATATTACATTATCGGTGCAAACAATAACCGAATTGTTCACATATTTATCAAGCGGTTTCCCCGCAGAAAAGCTGATTTCGGAAAAAATGCCGCCGTTCGTAACCCTTACCGAAAAGGAGGCTTCCGATATTTTTAACACCTTAAGACTGATCGACACGACCAATTGGGGAAAACCGAAAATAAAAAAACTGAAAATGAGAATAGCTCTTATTGAAATTTTTGAAAAATTCATAAGCCAGAATGTTATTAAGAATATTTCCTCTTCACCGCCCACGTGGCTTTTGGAATTTACAAAAAAAATGTACCATGAGGAAAATTTAAGTAAAACCACTGAGGAAATAGTTAAATTATCGGATAAAAACCGCGCATATCTTTCCCGTTCAATAAAAAAATACTACAACAAAACCTTTTCGGAATTTGTGAACGATATACGGCTTGATCACGCATTAAGCCGCCTTGAAAACGGCACCGCTCCCTCTATCATCGATTTATGCTACGAATGCGGATTCAATGATTTGAGTTATTTTTACAGGCTTTTTACAAAAAAATACGGTATGCCGCCGAAAAAATTTCAAAATCTCAATTTAAATTAAGCCGTCCCGATAAAAAAGGGCATAAAAAAAATCGCTGAAGCGTCAATGCTTCAGCGGTTTTTGCGGTACAATGTACTTGCAGAGGGGGATTTTGCTTTGAAAATAAAAAATGCAGAACACAAGGTGAATTTTAATTATTTTAACAGTTCTGATGAATTAAGCGATTGTTCAACATAACACATCAGTTTATCATCAAAAAAGACTTCTATACCGATATCTTTTGCTTGACAGTTTTTTGGCAATCCCTTTATTGTAAATTCTTTAGACTGCAATATGTTCACAGATATCTCAATAAATTCTTGGTTATACACCGTTCTTGAATTAAACCACTTTATCCATATTGTAACTTTAAGCGATGGTAAATGATTCAAATCAGCCTTTGCCATTTCTCCTTCAATATATCGTTTGGCTACGTATCTATAATACTTATTGCGGAGCTTTGGCTCCGCTCATATCACGAAATAATGATTTAATATTGACATATCGTGATTTTTTTGATATGCTATATTCATAATCTTAGAGAAAGAGGAAATGCAATGGCCGTCTCTTATAATAGACTATGGAAGCTTCTTATCGATAAAAATCTTAAGAAAACTGAGTTAAAGCAATTATCGGGAATTAGTAGTAATGTGTTGGCAAAACTCGGAAAAAACGAACCGGTTGCCGTAGAAAGTCTTGAAAAAGTCTGCCTCTCTTTGGATTGCAAAATAGAGGATATTATGGAATTTGTTTCGGAGGTTGACCAATAAATGCGGACGGATATAATTTATAATCATTCAAGTGAATTAATGAAAGAGATTGAAGATAAATCTGTTAATTTGGTAGTGACTTCGCCACCATATAATATTGACATTCAGTATGGTAACAAAACCGTCAAAGGAAAAATTGCTGAAAGTAAAGGCGTAAAGTATTCGGATAATCTTTCGGAATCTGATTATAGGCATATGCTTGAAACAGTGTTTTCTGAGTGTAAGCGCGTTGTAACTGATACAGGTTCAATTTGGATTAACATAAAAAATAGATGTTCTGATGGCGTAATTCTTCCTCCGTTTTGGATTCAAGATTATTTTGAGGATATGTACTTAAAAAATCTAATAATTTGGAATTTCGACTGGGGTGGATCAACAAACAAAAGATTTGCTCCCAGATATGAATTCGTGTTTTGGTTTGTCAAAGACAAAGACAGGTATACTTTCAATCTTGATGATGTTAAAGTACCAGCCCTTAATTATCGCCCTGATCGTTATAAAAGCCAAATGAAAAACCCGACTGATGTATGGAGAATTTCAATGGTTTCCGGAAATTTCGAAGAGCGAACCTCACACCCGGCTCAATATCCGGAGGAATTGATAGAACGTATTATTTTGTCTGGCACTAACAAGGGAGAAATCGTATTAGATCCTTTTATGGGTAGCGGAACAACGGCTGCGGTAGCAAAAAAACTCGGGCGCCATTATCTTGGGTATGAAACCGTAGAAGAATACTGCAAGATAGCCGAGGAAAGAATTGCAAAAATCAAGGAGAATCACAATGTGTGATATTAGATATGAAATAGGTGACTGCCGAACATTACTGAAAAAAGTACCGGATGCTTCAGTAAAGCTTGTTGTTACATCACCGCCATATAACATAGGTAAACCATATGGAACATATAAAGATAAAATAGCACTTAATGATTGGGAAGATTTAATCCGTAATGTTACAAAAGAAGTGTGTCGTGTTCTAACACCAGACGGAAGCTTTTTCCTTAATTTGTCCCCGGTTCCGTATGGGAAAGACAAAGAAATACTACCGCTGCCATTTATTGGTTATCAAATCTTTAAGGAGTCAGGATTATATCTTCGAAATATGATAACTTGGACATTTAATAATATGCAAAATTGCACTAACCGTTTATCAGGAAGATATGAAAATATTCTTTGGGGTGTGAAGGATTTAAATAATTACGTTTTCAATTTGGACGATATACGAATTCCCTATATTACAAAAAACGATAAACGATTAGAGGGTGGAGCCGGACGAAATCCTACGGATGTTTGGTACTTTGATCGAGTCAATAATATGACAAAGAAAAAATTAGGTCTTAATCATCCGACTGTTTATCCCCTGCCTATGATAATGAGAATACTGAAAATGTCAAGTAATCCGGGAGATACTATTCTTGATCCTTTTGTAGGTAGCGGAACATCTCTTGTGGCCGCAAAAATTCTTAACAGAAATGGCATTGGTTTTGAACTTGATGAAAAATATGCACCGGAAATCAAAATGAGACTATCTGAAGAATGTGCTGTTCAGCAGACCATATTTGATAGTTTAGATAGATAAGAGGTAGTACTATGTTATACGAAGAACTTTTAGCATCCTGCAAAGATCGGTTTGATGAATTTTTTAAGAACATACCCATTTATGAAAATCAGTTTACGTGGTCGGATTTTAACCAAAAATGCTACGATGCCATGTATTTAAATAATTCATATGACGATATTGCAACAGTAAAGCAACTGAAAGAAAACATACCGGAATTAAAAGATACTTGTAAAAAATGCGGGACATTCTTTATACCAATGCGAAACAAGAGTATCCCGAAATATGATGTTATAATGGGAAAACAACATGAGGAAGCACTCATGGACTTTTTAACACATAAACTTGGTGCAAAGACAGAAAGAGCCGATCTGAAAAACAGAAGTTTACCGGATTGCAAGATATTGAAACCTGATGGTAGTACTGCTGCTTATTTTGAAGTCAAGTTTCATGGCGCTCCATTTATTATGGCATTAAATAAAACCGGACGTTTTTGCTATGAGGGAAGCGCTACTCTCGATAGCGAAAAGATTGAGAAACAATTGGCTTTAATCGACGATGAGGTTGATGCTCCGGTATTTTATGTACATTGGATTGAATATCCTTGCTTGAAGGGCATTTTTTACGAAACAAGTGAACAGGTAAAAGCGTATCTATCTTCTGAACATGGCGCTTTTATAAGGAAACGTAGAGAAGGTGATGATGAGAAGTCTGAAAAATCAGTCTATCTTAAGAAAAAATATTCGCCCCTATTAGAGATGAAAGATTTTAATTCATTCCTTGATGAATTAAGAAAATTAATCAATTCATGAATGAGGAAAGATATAAATGTGTGCATTGGATTTTATTGAAAATTATTGTTGTGAAGATAATCAATCATTTCGCAGTGACTCCTATAATGAATCTTTTTCAGAAGAAGAGATTGTAAGCGAATTTTTGGCGTATCTTAAAAAGAAGAAAAAGTTTTCAATTGTAAATTGGGAACCTCCCAAAGCGGATTATCCGTCTTATATGTTTCTTAGTGGCGATAAAGGTATCTTAGCATATCTTGATTTTCTATATGTTGAATCGGATACATCGTTTTCCGAGAAGAAAATCCAAATCAATTCTAACATGTTACTAAACAAAATACGTGTAGCTGAATCCCAACTTGATAGACCTGTGTTTTTTGTTTATTTCTTAAATTGTATTGACAGACATGGTGTTTTTTTTGAAACTAACGAGCAGATAAAAGATCGTTGGTTTAGAAATAGTATTAAAACCAGTGATTATCACCCAATCTTCAATGAAATGGGTGACTATAATAATCTTATTTCCATTTTAACTGATTTGCGACATAACAACGTAAGAGTTTAACACCGGCACCGACAATTTGTCGGTGTCGGTGTTAAACGATCATAAATGTTCAAAGATATAGCTCAGGCCCGATGTTAAAGAGTTTGAATAGGCTTCTGAGAATTTGTATATTGATTCGAAAGTGCTGATTACTTCGCATAATTTTCGATGTTGTGCCACAGCATGAAGACCTATCAGTTGACGGCTAAAATAATTGGCTTCTGAATCTACTTCTTTCATCGAATACAATTTTTTAATATGGTTAACGCAACCTGCAATCTGACAAGGAGCGCAACCGCAAAGTTTCATGTCATCGGGTATTTCGTTTAGCTTAATATATTGAGGAATTTCTTCTCGTAATGAATTATCGGAATTGATACCTCCAACGAAATATTTACTAAATCCAACAGACGTTGGCGTGGGATCAAATACAATTTTCGTTGATTCAAGATTGCCATCTCCAACGCGTCTTACCGGTGAAGCAGCGTCAAACGAGGTTGCTCCGCAATAATAGTTTAAAGCAATGTTATTGTACCCACCGCAACCAAGGGCGTGTATTGGCCTTTCTCCAACGAGACTTCTTACAATACGGCATGCTCTTGCCGGGGTAATTGTTTCGACAAATCCACGTTTTCCAATACCAGTTAAATTAATATCATCATACCAGGATTTGTTAACTTGTTTGTAACTTGCGATTCCACCGAGAGCAAATCCCCAAAATGATATTTTGTATTTTTCTTCCATTTGAAGAATCTGGAGCACATTTCGCTTGTATTCTTCGGGCGTATTTCCATGGACGGTAGCCAATATTTTGGGATAATAATCAGAATGTGTAGACAAATACTTAATGGTTGCTTCAAGCATTCTGTAGTTTAATTCATCGGCATCAATTTTTGATAAAAACGAAATCAAATTATTGTCTGCTTTTTCTCCGTCTTTCTCAGTGTATTTTCCTCCAACATCGAAACAAACTACCATATCAAATTTAAGAGCATTGGCAAATTCATAGTATTTAATTACATCGTTAAGAATCCGCTTGTTGAATTCTTTAACGTCATAATTGGCTGTTTTAGCAACGTACTTTATAATGTTAAATGCTCCCGAATCGAGAAGGAATACTTTAGAATTAAAGTCAAATGGCTCGCTTGTATAGCCACTATATATTTCACCTTTTTCAATTAGTTTTGAACGAATATAATTGTATAAGTCTCCGACTGAATTAAAACCGGAAATGTCATCAAAATATCGACTTTGAAAAGTATGGTGATAATAATTGTTTATGTAATAGTAGTTGACCAGCGCCGGAGTGTCTCCAGTCAATTCGGCGTAGACAATTTCTCTGTCTTTATCGCCATTGCCGCCGCCATAGTTGTATACTTGAAAAAATGACGGAATTGGAAGTTTTTTATCGTGAATATTGAGATATTTCATTTTTCTTTTACCTCCTCAATAAATAGCTTATACGAATCAATTTCCAATGCATCTGCGATTTTCTGTACATTTTCTATGGAAATATTCCGTGTAAAACATTCGATATCGCTGATATAAGTACGGTGTAATCCGCACAATTCGGCGAATTTCTCCTGAGAATAACCTTTTTCGGTTCTCAGCTTACGCATGTTCGTTCCAAAAACCTTTACAATATCCATAGGCTTACACCTCCAACTATGTAATATTATAGCATTTACGCATACTATAAGTCTACATACCATAAGTAGCAATGCCAATGCAATATAAAGAATTGCTATAGCCCAAAAATATACTTGCAAAGACGAATATCTCCGCAATAGACGGATTAATAATTTATTAGGGAGGTAAACAATAATGCTTAGTGACAGTTCAATCAAGCAAATTGCTCAACTATTTTGTGGTGATATTGAAGGATGTTTTATTTATAAAACCTGATCTCAGTTGATTTCATTCTTTAATTCATATTTTGGCTTTTATGAAAAATATGAACAGGTATTTCCATCACGATGGGCATTTGTATATAACAAAATAGCTTCATTCTTAGAATCCGGAAGTTTTGATAATTTTCTTGACATTATTCTAAGCAAAGATTATCTTATGAAAGAACAAAATTGAGGGATGGTTGAAGCAATATCAAAGTCCGCAGATATATGTGAAAAATTCAAACAGATAGTTCATGCCGACCAATACATTACAAAGGATTTTGTCTCAGCAGGCACTATGTTCGTGAGGCTGCCGTTGAGCAGGTAGTAAAGTTTGACCTTATGCGTATGGACAGGCTGACCGCACCACTGCTCCGTGAACTTATCGACCACATTAACGTTTTCGAAACAGAGGGCAAAGGTAAAAACCGAACGCAGAGAATCGTTATCTATTTTCGCCTTGTCGGGTATGTGGAGATACCCGAAGTATCTCACAGACCTAATATCGTCGCCGATACCCGAAAGGGTGTCGCGGTTGAGTATTTAACCGAGCCGAAAACAGCATAACAAAAGGAGCAGGGAAACCCTGCTCCGTACATAAAACCGTACCAAGATAAAAAATCGAGTATTCATAAAGTCAAATCCCTTATGAATACTCGATATGGTCCGAGTGACAAGACTTGAACTTGCGGCCTCTTGACCCCCAGTCAAGCGCGCTACCAGCTGCGCCACACCCGGATAATGGGGAAACTTTAAATATTATAACACATTTTTTAAAAATGTCAATAAAAAACACAGCCGATATTAAAATTTAATATCGGCCGCAATATAAAATACATTAATCTGCGAAACCGGATTCTACTAAAGCTACAAGACCGTCGAGCGCTTCCTTCTCGTCGGGACCGTCTACAATAATTTTAATTGTGGTTCCGCCCACTATTCCGAGTGAAAGAACGCCTAAAAGGCTTTTTGCGTTTACCTTTCTTTCGTCCTTTTCAACCCATATAGAGGATTTATACTCATTAGCCTTTTGAATAAAGAATGTTGCCGGACGGGCATGAAGACCAACCTGATTTTGAATTACTACGTCTTTAACACACATTGTAAAATCTCCTTAAGATTAATGTTGCATTCATTGCTGTGTTATCATTATACCACATTTAATGTAATCGTCAATTATTTGTGAATAAGTTCTAATATTTATCCAAC
>ERZ808240.345-NODE-345-length-62459-cov-5.135232_pt1 | contig 62459 bp, 52 predicted proteins | sample MGYA00521084_ERZ808240 | MGnify/ENA primary metagenome ERZ808240 (study PRJEB31516, sample SAMN03275571) | gut metagenome | biome: mammalia-associated habitat; material: feces | host: Papio cynocephalus | place: Kenya | collected 2012-08-06 ...
GCAGCAGTATGAGTTTATGATTGATATTGCGTTTGTTGATGATTTTGGATTTTAGTTACAGGTGATGTGAATGATTGAAGAACAAGGATCTAAAGAGGTATTTGGCTACTATATAAGCGGGAAACATGTGCATCCTGTATGCTTATTTCACGGAAGAGGGTATATAAAGGGATGGAATCAAATTTCCTTTATTTAAACCGATATTAAACCAATCATGACTCCAAACTGCTATAAAATAGGGCTTATGATTGGTTTAATAGGGTCAAAAAAGTCAATCGCTGCAGTTTCGGGCGCACACGCATAAGACGAAACATAGCATGGATTTTTGTGTATGCCATACCGTATCATCAGTATTTGGAGTTGTAATAAGCTTTACAACAAAATAGTAAAACATTATATTCTCCGTAAAATATGCCTTAGATATATGCAGGCAATGAACATAACGATTATTTCAGTGAGTGGAAATGCAATCCATACACCAGTAACCTGAAACATTTTTTCAAAAACGTATGCGGCAGGAAGAAGGATGATGACTTGTCGTGCGGCAGAAATAATCATGCTTGGTGTGCCGATAGAAAGTCCTTGTAGTGCATAGCAGACCATGATTGATACACAGGCAGAAATAAAGCCTAAGCTTGTTATACGCAGGGCTGTTATTCCTATCGCTGTCATTGTGTCGGAGGCATGAAAAGCCATCATAATCTGCTTCGGGAATAGCTGCAATATTATAAGTCCAATAAGCCCAATCAAAGCAGAATATATCCCACTTAACCGGATGGACTGTTTTATGCGGTCATGTTTTTTGGTTCCAAGATTGTATGCAACAATAGAGATAAGTGCATTATTAAGACCAAATGCTGCCATTGATACAAAAGTATACAATTTAAAATAAGCACCAAAAACAGCAGCAGCAGTCGTAGATGAATTAAGCAATATTTTATTGATGCCAAAGGACATAATACTGCTGATAAACATTGTAATTCCGGCTGGGATTCCAACAGAGCAGATAGTTTTTATATAGTATAGGCATGGCTTAAGATATGAAAAAGAAAAATGTATTTCTTTATTGTATTTTATGTTAAATATAAAGCCGAGAGTCATGGCAATAATTTGTCCAATAACAGTTGCTATGGCGGCACCAGAAGTTCCCATAGCTGGCATACCAAAATATCCAAAAATCAGGATTGGATCAAGGATAATGTTAATAATTGCCCCGGTTATCTGGGTTATCATGGTATAAGTCGTTCTTCCAGTTGATTGTAAAAGCTTTTCTACTACGAGCTGAAAGATCTGTCCAAAAGAAAAAATACATATAATAGACAGATACGCAGTTTCCATTGAACAGATAGCTTGTTCGGTTGTCTGGATGTGGTAAAACCATTTTACTCCGAAGAGCCCGAATATCAGCAGAATGAAATACACTATAAAACTTAAAAACAAGCCATTGCCTGCTGTTTTATTGACCTCCTCCTGCCTTTTTTCACCTAATAGACGTGAAAGCAGAGCATTGATGCCTACGCCTACACCAGTTCCAAGAGCAACTATTACATTTTGAATTGGAAACGCAAGTGATACAGCAGTAAGCGCATCCTCACTGTAATTGCTTACGAAAATGCTGTCAACTATATTATAGAGGGCACCAATCATCATAGAAAGAATCATAGGTGCTGCCATGGTTAAAAGTAACTTGTTTATGGGCATTGTTCCCATTTTATGATTTTCCATACAAAAGATTCCTTTCTTTTTTACTTTATGCTTTTTTCTTTATGATAACAGGAATAAGTCGGTTTTAGAATTTGATATATATAAACACCATTAGAAAAAATCTAATGATTGATAGATAAAATGTCTGGAATAATACGAGAAAAGACCGCAGAATATGCTGTTTATTATCCCGTGTTTGGTTCATTTGCTGATAAGCAGATAAAGGAGGAAATATATGCAAAACAGTTACCGTTATTTTAAAAATGAAAACTGCAAATATTATCCGTGTCATAAGATAGATAAAGATAAGGATTTTAACTGCCTTTTTTGTTATTGTCCGTTAAACCAGTATGAGGATTGTCCTGGTAATCCACGCATAATAGAGCGTGCCAGTGGAAAGAAGATAAAGGATTGCACTAATTGCACATTTCCACATATGCCAGAGAATTATGATTATATAGTAAAGTTTTTGTCAGAGAAGATGAAATGATGTATAAACCATTTACTATTACTATTAAAGAAAAACTGGATAATATAACTTGAATATGGATATGAAGAAGTACAATATTCATAAAAAATAGTGTTTTATGGGAATGATATTGGATAATATTGGCGATAATTTACGGATAATATTGGCGGTATAAAAACCTTGCAATTCTAATAATTATATGAAATAATATATCAGTATAATTTTATTTTTAATAATTATACTGATGATGTAAGTGTCTAATTCAAACATTTATATCATAATATTGATGATAACGAAATAATCACTGTAAACGAAGTAGAAGTATAGGAATTGATAATATATTTATTATATATTGTGTGATATATGTATATAAGTCTTATATATTTTACTTCAGGGAATCAGGTGGGAATCCTGAACAGTTCCGCTGCTGTATACAGGGAGGCGGTGTCCATTATGCCACTGGATTAGTTATACAATCCGGGAAGGCGGATATCACTTATGATCTGTGAGTCAGAAGACCGGTTTACAGGCAGAGTCACAATAGTCGTTGCGAGAACAACAGACTATTGATTTTTGTGCCGGCGTATATAAGCGTAAGTATATCATACTTTTTCGGTATATAGATGATATATGTGATATGCCGTTCCTTTCTGCAGAAAATAGCGCGATCATCACAACATCTTCATAAGAAAAGGAAAGGAAGAAAGATAATGAAGAAAAAGAGATTTCTGGCACTTATGCTCGTGCTGGTAATGCTTGTATCTACTCTTGTAATGGGTGGGTGTGGTACAAGTTCAGGAAACAAATCAGACAACAATAGTAACTATGACGGACAGTTAGTGTTCGATCATTCTATGGAACTTCAGTATGCAAAGCTTTTTTCAGTAGATTATTATAAGGGTGGCTATAAGCTCCTTACGATAACAAACAGGGATGAGGATACAGCCATTGTATCTAAGCAGTCTAAGATATTACTTGTTCCAGATGGCATGTCAACACCACAGGGAGTGGATGCTGATACATTAGTATTAAAGGCTCCTGTAACTAATATGCTTGTATCATCTACACCAGTTACATCACTTATGAGTGCAAGTAACTGTCTTTCAAGCATAAGCCAGGTTACTTATGATAAGAATTCATGGTATATAGATGCAGTTAAGAAGGCATTTGATGATGGAAAGCTTACATATGTTGGCGATTATAAGGCACCTGATTATGAATCAATCATAGCAGGTTCACCTTCACTTGCCATATATTCAACTATGCTTACAAGCGTACCGGATGTGGCAGCTAAGTTAAAAGAATTAGGCGTTAACTTTATATTAGACCAGTCTACTTATGAGGATCATCCATTAGGAAGAGTAGAATGGGCTAAGTTATATGCAGCACTCTGCAATGAGGAAGAGACAGCTACAGCTATGTACAATGAGCAGGCAGCTTATGTAGATACACTTTCTAAGGCAGAGAATACAGGAAAGTCAGTTGCAGTATTCTATATAACATCAAAGGGCAAGTTATATGTAAGAAATGCAGGAGATTATCTTGCACAGATGGTTAATATAGCAGGTGGTAACTACATATTCTCAGATCTCAATCCAGACAAGACTGGTACACAGGAACTTGGAATAGAAAGCTTCTATGAGAAAGCTAAAGATGCGGATTATATTATATATGTATGGAGCTTAGGTGGAAAACCATCTACTCTTGCTGATTTTACATCTTATAACAGCGTTCTGTCTGACTTAAAGGCAGTTAAGAATGGTAATGTATGGTGCACAACACCTGATTTCTTCCAGATTGCAGATACAATCGGAAGTATGATTAATGATATCAATCTTATGCTTAATGCAGATGCTAATACATCAGAGCTTACATACTTAAAGAAGCTGAAATAAAAGAATAAATAACAGTATGATAAGTGACTGCCACATTAAGCACATAACTCTTAATGCGGCAGTCATTTTGATAAGCGCAAAGAAAAAGGAAGCGGCTGCGAAGCAGACATTTACTTTTTCTGCGCTTATCAACGAACGAACAATCATGCGAAGCATGATGAGAGAGCGCGAAAGCGCGGGTTCGTGAGTTTGGATTCAAAAAGAGTAAATCAGAAAATAATAAGCGCAAAGAAAAAGGAAGCGGCTGCGAAGCAGACATTTACTTTTTCTGCGCTTATCAACGAACGAACAATCATGCGAAGCATGATGAGAGAGCGCGAAAGCGAAGCAGATTTTTACAGAAATGAGGATAAGTGTGGACAACAACATTAATATAAAAAATAATAAATTAAAACAGATATTCCGCTATCAGTTTGTTTATGTAGCATTAGTTGTATTAATGATAGTAGCGGTCATACTGAATATTAATACAGGAAATGTACATATATCACCGGCAAGAATAGGTAAGATAATATTCTTAAAGGAAGATGCAGGAACCCCGGAGTTTAATATTATATGGAAGATACGTCTGCCACGACTGTGTATGGCAGCTATTCTTGGTGGAGCATTATCATTATCAGGTTTTTTGTTACAGACATTTTTCAGAAATCCAATAGCCGGTCCATTCGTACTTGGTATATCATCAGGTGCTAAAATGTTTGTTGCGATTACTATGATATTCTTACTTGAACACGTTGCAGGTATGCCAATGTGGGCACAGGTTGCTGCAGCATTTGTAGGCTCGTTGTTTGCTATGCTGTATGTACTACTTTTTGCCAATAAAGTGAAAAGCATGTCCATGCTTTTAGTGGTTGGAATTATGATAAGTTATATCTGTTCTGCGATAACAGATTTATGTATAACATTTGCTAATGATACGAATATTGCAAATCTTACACATTGGGCGATGGGAAGCTTTTCAGGAAGTTCATGGGCAACTGTCAAGCTTGCTGCAATAGTAGTTTTTCCTACAGCAATAATAACATTTTTGTTTTCAAAACCAATAAGTGCTTATCTGTTAGGTGAAGGATATGCACAGAGTATGGGAATTAATATTAAGTTTTTCAGAATATGTATAGTACTTTTGTCAAGCATGCTTTCAGCGTGTGTTACAGCACTTGCAGGACCTATATCCTTCGTTGGAATAGCCGTTCCACATATAACAAGGCTTTCGCTTAAAACCACTAAGCCACTTGTTACGATACCAGCTATATTCTTATGCGGTTCAGTGTTTTGTATGTTCTGTGACCTGATTGCAAGAACTATTTTCTCACCATCGGAGCTCGCAATAGGAACAGTGACAGCAATATTCGGTGCACCTGTTGTTATATGGCTTATGGTAAAGCAGAAAAGATAGACAATTGTGAAAATAGCATAAATGGAGATATAAATGGAGCAGATATATGTACAAACAGAGGATTTGAGTGTAGGATATCACGGAAAGGTATTATTGTCAGATATAGCGCTTAAGGTAAAATGTGGTGAAATACTTGTTATTATAGGACCTAATGGCGCTGGCAAATCAACTATAATTAAGAATATCATAAGGGAGATGCATCCAATAGGAGGCAATATATATATTAAAGAAAGAAAGAGTGACGAGTTTACAAGCAGAGAATATGCTAAGACTATGTCGGTTGTACTCACAGAAAAGATAAAAACAGAGATGATGACATGCCGTGATGTTGTTGCTATGGGAAGATATCCATATACGAATTACTTTGGAAAGCTTACCAGTGAGGATGAGAAAATAGTTACTGAATCCTTACAGAAGGTTTCGGCTATAGATATAGCAGATAAAGATTTTTCACAGATAAGTGATGGTCAGAGGCAGCGTATTATGCTGGCAAGGGCTATATGTCAGAAGCCAGACATTATCGTACTTGATGAGCCGACATCATTTCTTGATATAAGACACAAGATAGAGCTTCTTGATATATTACAGGAGATGGCAGTGAAGGATAATGTAGCAGTTATTGTGTCTTTACATGAGATAGAACTGGCTGCCAAGGTGGCAGATTATGTTATGTGTGTTGGTGCAGATAAGACGATAGAATTCGGAAGACCAGAGAGCATGTTTACAGATGAACGTATAAGCAGACTTTATGGACTTACGCAGGGAACTTATAACAGTCTGTATGGGAGTGCAGAATTAAAAAGACCACAGGGTACTCCACATGTGTTTGTTGTAGGCGGTGCAGGTACAGGTATATATATATACAGGGAGCTGCAGAGGGCAGGTATGGCATTCAGCGCAGGAGTGTTGTATGAAAATGACTGTGACTATCCGATAGCGAAAGCGCTTGCATCAGATGTGATTTCAAACAGAATGTTTGAGCCTATAGATGACGATGCTTATAGTAAGGCATGCGCAAAGATAGATGAATCAGATTGTGTTATAGATACAGGATGCCCTATAGGTACTGTAAACAGACGTTTAAAAGACCTTATAGAATACGCAGTAAAGCATGGAAAGAAAGTGCTTGTGAAACCCGACAGAGATATTATTAAGCAGCTTTCTTATAGCAGCCATTCTATATAGATGATTATAGTATAATATGTGTGTCAAAAGTAAAAAGTCTTTTGACACTTACATCATGTAATAAAAAATAAATAAATAACAGATAAAAAGCATATAAAACATATAAAACAGAAGGAATGAATCATATATGAAACCTATGGATATTGAAAAGCAGTCATTTGCTATAATTGAAAGTGAGCTTACAACCGATATACCGCGTATATATAAGCCAATAGTCAAGCGTGTTATACACACTACAGCGGATTTTTCTTATGAAACAAGTATGGTATTTTCAGATGATGTTGTAAGTAAAGCAATAAGCGCTATACGTTCAGGTGTCGACATAGTAACAGATACTAATATGGCTAAGTCAGGAATCAGTCATAAGATGGCAGAGAGATTCGGTTGTCAGCTCAACTGTTATATGGCAGATGAAGATGTTGCAGACAAAGCATCCAAAAGAGAGGTTACCCGTGCAACTGTAAGCGTTGAGAAGGCAGCAGCCAATAATGCAGGATGTATCATGGTTGTTGGCAATGCTCCCACAGCGCTTATAAGAATAAGAGAGTTGTATGATGCTAAAGAATTCAGCCCGGCACTTGTTATTGGAGTTCCAGTTGGATTTGTTAATGTCGTTGAGGCGAAAGAAGAGATTATAGACAGCGGTATGCAATACATAGTGGCACGTGGAAGAAAAGGTGGAAGTAACGTTGCAGCAGCTATTATGAATGCATTGTTTTATATGGCGGCAGATGATGATAAAGAGTGGCGCAGATGTTAGAAAGATACGTATATAAGAACCAGCAGAAAATGCGTTGCGGTTATACAACAGGAACCTGTGCATGTGCTGCGGCAAAGGCAGCAACGTATATGCTGTTATCAGGAAAAGAGATAAACAGAATAAAAGTTAAAACACCATCAGGTGTCAGTCTTACACTGGAAGTAGAAGATATACAAAGAAAGGAAAAGAGTGTTTCCTGTGCAATAAGAAAAGACAGCGGTGATGATCCTGATGTAACGAATGGAATTCTTGTGTATGCTAATGTGTCTTATGCAGCAAATAATATGGATGAATCTGAAAAAGAATGGCAGGATTTAAGTAAGCCATGTCAAGACGAATCAGATATAAACATACTAAAAAGTCACAGAAAGATAATAATAGATGGTGGAACAGGTGTCGGACGTGTAACTAAAAAAGGCTTATCCCGTCTGGTAGGTGAAGCAGCCATCAACCCAGTTCCTCTTAAGATGATAGAAGAGGGAGTAATGGAGGAGGCAGAGAACTTATGTTACGATGGGAATCTTTCGGTAGTTATTTCAGTTCCTGAGGGTGTAGAGATAGGAAAGAAAACATTTAACCCTGATCTTGGCATCGTAGGAGGCATATCCATACTTGGAACGACAGGAATAGTAGAACCGATGAGTGAACAGGCGCTTGTGGATACAATACGTACAGAGGTGCGTATGCATGTAGCGGAAGGTGAAAAGACACTTCTTGTTGCGCCTGGCAATTACGGACAGGATTTTTTACTTAATACTCTTCATATAGAAGTGAAAAAAAGTATAAAATGCAGTAATTATATAGGGGAGACTATAGATGTTGTGTGTGATTCAGGAGCAGAAGCTATGCTTCTTGTCGGTCATATAGGAAAACTTGTAAAACTTGGTGCTGGAATTATGAATACACATTCAAAGGTTGCTGATGGACGTATGGAAGTGCTTACAACATGTGCCGTACAGGCGGGCGCAGGGCTTGAAGTTATAAGGCAGATTCCCGGTTGTGTCACAACTGATGCTGCACTGGAAATATTGAACAAATCGGACATGCTTGAAGCTGTAATGAAACAGCTTATGATACGTATTGAGAAAGTATTGAATCGAAGAAGTGCAGATAAAATAAAGATTGCAGCTATTGTGTTTTCTAATGAATATGGAATACTTGGTAAAACTGCCTTGGCAGATGAATTGTTAGAAAAGATAAAAAATATATAGAAATATATAAATAAGGAAATGGAGATAAATATGGTAAAGATTGTAGGAGCAGGACCAGGAGCAAAGGATCTTATAACTGTCCGTGGTATGAGACTTCTTGGTGAGGCTGATGTTATTATATATGCGGGTTCACTTGTCAACGAAGAATTACTTGAGTATGCAAGAGAGGATTGTAAGATATATAACAGCGCATATATGAATCTGGATGAAGTTATTGATGTTATAGTAAAGGCAGAGAATGAAGGCAAAAAGGTGGTTCGTCTGCATACAGGTGATCCTTCGTTATATGGTGCCATACGTGAGCAGATAGAAGAGCTTTCAAAAAAGGGAATAGCCTGTGAGGTGTGTCCGGGAGTAAGCAGCTTTCTTGCAGCGGCAGCGGCGGTACAATGTGAATATACAGTCCCTGATGTGTCGCAGTCAGTTATTATTACAAGAATGCCAGGAAGAACGCCGGTACCAGACAATGAAGATATAGCTAAGCTTGCAAAGCATGGAACTTCTATGGTCATATTCTTAAGCTCATCACATCTTGAAGAGCTTACAGAAAAGCTGTATGAAGGAGCATATACGCCAGATACGCCATGTGCACTTGTATACAAGGCAAGCTGGAAGGACGAAAAATGCATACGTACAACACTTAAAGAACTTGCAAACACAGCAGAAAAGGAAGGTATAACAAGGACAGCACTTGTCATGGTTGGCGAATTCCTAGGTGATAAATATGCATTTTCCAAGTTATATGATAAGAATTTTAAGACGGAATATCGTAAATAATTATATTTTCAGCATTATTAATCAGTTTACACACTAAAGTTGGAGATTACATAAATAAGGATGAGAACAATCATTATTACATTTACACACGATGGGATGAAGGTTGCTAAAAAGGCAGCACAGAATATGGATGATGATATGAAAGTTGATATATATTGTCACAGCAGATGTGCCTGTGCATATGAAGATGTCATACCATTTGATTCAGTTGGAAAGGTTATCAGAGAGCAGTTCATAAGATGCGACAGGATACTTTTTATATGCGCAGTTGCGATTGCGGTAAGGACACTTGCACCATACCTGAAAAGTAAGGTTACAGATCCTGCGGTATTAGTTGCTGATGAGCAGGGAAGGTTTCTTATCTCTTTACTATCAGGTCATATTGGAGGAGCCAATGAATGGTGTGAGCAGTTATCCTATAAGATAGGAGCAGTTCCTGTGATTACAACAGCAACAGATGCAAGAGGAGTATTTGCAGTTGATATGTTTGCTAAGGAACATAATATGCGCATAGTTAATCCAGTTATGATCCAGGATATATCAGGAAGAATACTTAATGGCGAGCCAGTTGGAATAACAGGTGATAAGGCTTACGAAGAGCTGATTAAGGAAACTGTAAATCGATGGAACGGACAGCTTGATATGGTTAAATCAACGGATATGAATTTACATATCAATTCCAGTGTTGGTGGATACACAATTATAAGCTGCGAAAGTGATGTGGATAAGTATAAAGAACAAGATGCCTTTGAATATGAAAGTGGAATACAGATTATAACTGATATCGATGAATGTATGGCATTTAAGCGTACATTAAAGCTTGTACCCATGGATTTAACTGTTGGCATAGGATGTAAAAAGGGAAAGACAGAGGAGCAGATAAGAAAGGCTGTTAAAGATACATTTGATAAGAACAGGCTTCTCATGGAAAGGATAGCAGCAATAGCATCCGTTGACAGAAAGGCTGATGAACAGGGAATAATTGATTTTGCAAGAAAACTCAAAGTGCCTTATATTACATATTCATCAGAATATCTGAATACACTTGAAGGTGAATTTGCATCATCTGCATTTGTCAGGGCACAGGTAGGTGTTGATAATGTGTGTGAGCGAAGTGCATATGCAGCATCAGAAAACAAAAAGTGCATAGTGAAAAAGACAGCGTGTGATGGGATAACAGTAGCTGTATATATGTGATTATATCTGTTACATTAATAAGCAGAAATAAGCAGATATTCCTTCATAAGTTCAGATGTTTTTTCATATAGTCACGAATGAATCCGGACTTTACACCTTATATTAAAATATACAAGCAGAACAAAAAGGAGAAAAAATATGCTCAAAGTAGTAGGTTTTGGAAGCGGAGCTAAGGATAATATGACACTTGAGGCGGCAGCAGCAATCTCGGATGCAGATATTGTAGTTGGATATAAGACATATGTTGATATATTAAAACAGTATTTTCCAGAGAAAGAATATTATCACACTAATATGATGCAGGAGAAAGAGCGTTGCCAGTACGCTATAGATAAGGCAAAAGAGGAACATAAAGTAGTACTTGTATGCAGTGGTGACAGTGGAATATATGGTATGGCAAGTCTTGTATATGAACTGTCATGTGGCAGTGTAGAAGTGAAGATTGTTTCTGGCGTAACAGCTGCAAGCAGCGGAGCAGCTATACTTGGTGCTCCTTTATCGCATGATTTCGCAGTCATAAGCTTAAGTGATTGTATGACACCATGGGAGCTTATAAAGAAAAGAGTATATGCAGCAGCAGACAGTGATATGGTGATGTGTATATATAACCCATCAAGCCGTAGAAGAGCAGGATATCTAAAGGAAGCATGCGAAACAGTGCTGAAAGTACAATCACCAGATACGGTGTGTGGTTATGTTAAGAATATAGGACGTGCCAATGAAGAAGCAAAGGTTCTTACACTTAAAGAGTTAGCAGAATGTGAAGTCGATATGTTTACAACAGTGTATATAGGAAACAGTCATACTATAGTGTTAGATGGCAGAATGGTAACACCAAGAGGATACAGGGTTGAATGATGAACGATAATATAAGTGCTGATACAGGTAAAACTACAGATATAACTATTATGCTTTTTGCCGGAACAACTGAGGGAAGAAAGCTGTGTGAATATCTTATTAAAGATAAAGCTGTGAATTATATTACGCATGTATATGTGACAACAGAATATGGAAAGGAACTTATTCTTGAGTTCACAGCAGATGAGGATGGCATAAATGTAAGTGACAGGCTTAATATACACGTAGGAAAACTCGATGAAGATGGGATATTGGCTGAACTTGGTAGGATCAGACCGGATATTGTTATTGATGCGACTCATCCATATGCCAGGGTAGTGACACATAATATAAAGGATGCATGTAATAAGGACAGAATTCATTATATAAGAGTATTAAGAGAAGAATCTGCTCTGCCGGTGGAATGCGGAAGTATAAGAGATAATGATCAGGATCATATTTCAAATAAAGGTAATCAATGCAATGTTAATGACAGTTTAAATATTAATACTAATATCACTACTAAGGAATGGCTGGTGTATACAGAGTCTATGGAAGATGTTATTAAACTGCTTAACAGCAGGGAATATATTGATAAGAAGGTATTACTGACAACAGGAAGCAAAAACATTCCTGAATATGTTAGTATAAACAATTATAAACAAAGAGTATATCTTAGATTACTGCCGGATCCTGATATGCTTAAAAAAGCTATAGATGCGGGATTACTGCCAGCACATCTTATAGGAATGCAGGGACCATTTTCCAAAGAGATGAATATAGCTCTTATAAGACAGCTTGATATAGATGTACTTGTAACAAAAGAGTCAGGAAACAGTGGCGGATATAATGAAAAGCTTATGGCAGGAAAGCAGACCGGAACAACAGTTGTCGTCATAAAAAGACCTGTTGAGAAAGATGGAAAAAGTCTTTTAGAAGTAATAGAATATCTCAAGAGTATAATGAGTGTAGAGAAAAATAAAGTGGCTGAAAAGCATGACAGGAGAAACCTATGAAGCAGATATATATTATAGGAGTGGGACCTGGAAACAAGAAAAGCCTTACATATGAGGCTGGTGAGGCAATTAAGAAAGCAGAAGTCATAATAGGCTCTAAAAGGTTATTAGAGGACTATGATAAGTCTGATAAGAAAATATTTTTTGCGGTTACACCAGGAGAAATTATTAATAATATTAATAAGGAAAATGCTTACATATATGCAGTTTTAATGTCAGGGGATACAGGCTTTTACAGTGGAACTAAAAAACTGGTGGAACAGCTTCATGAACTGGACAATAGCTGCAATAAAAAACAATACGATATAAAGATTCTTCCGGGTATATCATCGGTTATATATCTGGCTTCAAGGATAGGGCAAAGCTGGGAGAGGGCAGCATTGGTAAGTCTGCATGGCAAGAAACAGAATTATATCCCGGTTGTCATGGAAAATGAATGGACGTATTTTCTTACACAGGGTAATGTTTCACAGATATGTTTAAGGCTGTCAGAATCAGGGCTTGGTGATACGAAAGTATGGATAGGTGAGAATCTGTCATATGATAATGAGAAAGTATCAGAAGGATATGTAAGGGAATATACAGAATATGAGGCTGCCGGGCTTACAGTTATGGCAGTTAATAATGAACATCCACAAGCTGTATGTATGACAGGAATACCTGATGAAAGCTTCATCCGCTCTGAAGTACCTATGACTAAAAGGGAGATAAGAGCAAGCGTTGTCAGCCGTCTGTCGGTTGCAAAAGATGCAGTAGTGTATGATATAGGTGCCGGTACAGGTTCTGTATCCATAGAGCTTGCCATGCATGCATTGTATGGTACAGTATATGCAGTAGAGAGGACAGAGGAAGGCTGTGCACTTATTGCAAAGAATGCAGAAAAATTCGGACTTGATAATATAGATATAATACATGGGAACGCAGCTGATGTAATAGATAAACTCCCATCGCCTGATGCGGTGTTTATCGGAGGAAGTGGTGGAGAACTTGAAGCTGTAATTAATACTGTGTTAAACAAGAATCCTAAGGTACATATATTGATAACAGCGGTAACGCTTGAAACGCTGCAGAATGCTGTAAACATTATGGAGAATAGTAAAATGAGTGTTATGGATATAGTACAGATAGCTGTAACACAGATAAAGAAACGTGGCAGATATCATATGATGTCTGCGAATAATCCAGTATTTATTATTGAGGGAAGAGGTAACGGATGAGCCGTATTATGATAGCTGCAACTGGCAGTGGAAGTGGTAAAACAACAATTGTCTGTGGTCTGTGCCAGTGTCTTAAGGATGCAGGTTTAACTGTATCAGCACTAAAATGCGGGCCTGACTATATAGATTCGATGTTTCATTCACGTGTACTGAATATGAAAACAGGCAATCTTGACAGTTGGTTCTGCGATAATAAAACCATAAAAGAACTTCTTAAAAGTAAAGAATCACAAAGTGATATAACAATAATAGAGGGGGTAATGGGATATTATGACGGCCAGGGCTTTAGTACAAGAGGAAGCTCATATGAGATAGCAGATATCACTGATACCCCTGTTATTCTTATAGTAAACTGCAGTGGAATGAGTAATTCGATAGGGGCAGTGCTTAAAGGATATAAAGAGTATATTAAAAACAGCCATATAAAGGGTGTTATATTCAACAACCTTTCACCTAAGTTATATAAGGATGTCAGTATAGAAGCACATAATGCAGGTATAACCCCATTAGGTTATATGCCGCATAATAAGTCGATATCTTTAGAAAGCAGGCATCTTGGGTTAGTTACATCCAATGAAGTAGAACATTTTAGAGAAAAAATCGACATAATAGCAAAACAGATGAAAGAAAGTATAGATATTGAAGGAATTATAAGACTGTCTGATTCGGCTTCAAGTATTAATAATCATATAAAGACAGCAGCTTATGAGTCTGTTACTGATATTAAAGTATCATCAGTGTTTAAGGCAGACACTGTGATAACAGATTCCGGGGTGATGAAACAAAGAAAAGATATCATACGCATTGCTGTTGCTAAAGATGAGGCATTTTGTTTTCTTTATGAGGATAACCTGGATTTTTTAAGAAAACAAGGGTGTGAGCTTATATACTTCAGCCCGTTAAGGGATAAGAAACTCCCGGACAATATAGATGGGCTGTTATTATATGGTGGTTATCCTGAGCTTCATGCCAGGGCATTATCAGATAATATTTCCATGAGAGAAGATATAGCAGATAAGATAAGTAAAGGACTTCCATGTATAGCAGAGTGTGGAGGATATCTATACCTTCATAATAAACTGGAAACGCCTGATGGTGAGTTTTATCCGATGGTTGGAATTATGGATGGTACAGGATATAATGCAGGCAAGCTTCAAAGATTTGGCTATATGACACTTAGAGCCAATAAAGATACTATGCTTGCGGCAAAAGGCCATGATATAACAGCCCACGAATTCCATTATTGGAACAGCGATTGTACAGGTGCTGATTACAGCGCCTATTCGGTCATAAAGGCTTCGGATAAAAGTGTTGTGATGGCATGTTATGGAAATGATACAATGTATGCTGGTTTTCCACATATATATTTCCCTGGAAATAAAGAAGCAGCTGTTAGATTCATTATGGCATGTAGTAAGTATAATAAACAAGAGAATATTAATAAATCATCAACTGAAAATAAGAATGCAGATATAGAAGAACACAAAAATATAGATAAAAACATATTTACAACACATCAGAAAAGTGATGTAACTGATAATGATAAAGAACATTATAATATATCTGATAGTAATCATACAATATTATTACCAGAGCTTGCAGCTATAAAGCCTGTAGATAAATATGCCATGCAGCATGCACAACGTCACTGGGATGGCATAGCTAAACCGCTTCATGGCCTTGGAGCCATGGAAGACATGGTTGTAAGGATAGCTGGAATACAGGGGAGTGCCAATGTAAGTATTGATAAAAAAGCAGTTATTGTAATGTGTGCAGATAATGGTATTGTGGAAGAAGGAGTAACACAGACAGGACAGGATGTTACAGCCGTTGTAAGCTGTAACATGGCAGATGGAATATCAAGTGTATGCCGCATGGCATCATGTGCAGATGCAAGAGTTATTCCTGTAAATATAGGAATAGCATCAGACAAGCTCACAGATTCAACAGATATAGGAACGTATAAGGGACTTATCAATAAAAGAGTTATGCCAGGAACCAGGAATTTCCTAAAAGAACCAGCGATGACAAGTAGTCAGCTTATAGAAGCGATACATGTAGGAATAGATCAGGTTAAATGGTGTAAGGATGAGGGATATAACATAATAGCTACAGGTGAGATGGGTATAGGCAATACTACAACAAGCACAGCTTTAGCAAGTATATTACTTAATCTTAAACCAGAGGATGTGACTGGGAGAGGTGCAGGACTCACTGATAAAGGACTTAAGAGAAAAACAGAGGTTGTGGCACAGGCAAAAGAAAAGTACGGCATATACAAAGACAGGCCTCTGGAGCTTCTAAGATGTATAGGAGGACTTGATGTAGCAGGACTTGTTGGTGTATACATAGGGGGTGCAATGTATAAGATTCCGGTTATAGTAGATGGTGTTATCTCAGCAGTTGCAGCAATTATTGCGGTAAGCTTATGTAAAGATATAGGGGATTATATCCTTGTATCGCATCAGGGCAGGGAGCCGGCAATGTCTGCATTATTAGCACAGCTTGGCATGAAAGCAGTTATTCATGCTGATCTTGCATTAGGAGAGGGAACAGGAGCTGTTATGCTTTTTCCGCTTCTTGATATGACCATGAAGGTATACAAGGAAAACACAACTTTTGATGATATACAGATAACAGCATATGAGGATTATGGAAAATGTTGATTATTATAACAGGTGTCAGTGGCAGTGGAAAGTCAGAATATGCTGAACATATATGCTGTCAGCTGTCAGATGGCAGAAAAAAATATTATATAGCGACAATGCAGCCATATGGTGAAGAAGGAAAGAAAAGGATATTAAGACATCATAAGCTACGCAGAGGAAAGGGGTTCTATACAATAGAACAATATCAGCATATAGATGAGGCAGCAGGTAAAATTCAATATCAGCATAAAACAGATAAGACTGTAGACGGAACTCAATACCATGCAGATAATTTAGAAATAAATAATGATAAGCCTGTGGTTCTGCTTGAGTGTATGTCTAACCTTCTTGCTAATGAATGTTTTGAAAAGGGTGGCAATCCAGATAATATACCAGATGAATGTATGAGGCTGTATTCGGTATGTGAACACCTTGTGATTGTAACTAACGAAGTGTTTTCGGATGGATGTGAATATGATGATGATACCAGAGATTATATAAAAAGACTTGGGGAGTTTAATATACAGCTTGCACGTAAGGCAGATGTTGTTGTTGAAGTAGTGTATTCTATTCCTGTATTTCATAAGGGCGAAAACATATTGAAAAAATATACAGATTCAGATTGCAATGTAATGGATAAGCGCAAAGAAAAAGAAGAGGAGAAAAAATAATGTCAGTAATCAAATCATTGATTATAGCATTTTCCATGTATTCAAAGATACCTATGCCGCATCTTGAATTAGAAGAAAAAGATATGCGTTATGTCATAGGGTTCTTCCCACTGGTTGGTGTAGTCATTGGATTGATGATGTATGCCGTGTATAAGGTATCATATTATCTTAATATGCCAGATATAAGCACATCACTTCTGCTTATGATTATGCCTGTTATAATAACAGGTGGAATTCATGTTGATGGTTATATGGATACATGCGATGCACGTAATTCATATGGAGATAAAGAAAAGAAGCTTGCTATATTAAAGGACTCACATATAGGAGCATTCGCAGTTATAAGGCTTTTAGTATATTATGTCGTTTTTTTTGCATTTACATACTGCATTGTCAATCATAAATGTGATAAAACCATGGTAATATGGGTGCTGACATATTATATGTCAAGAATAATAAGTGGTCTGGCAGCCGTGAATCTTAAAGGCGCAAGAGGTAATGGCATGTTATATACATTTACCAGTGCAGCAGACAGGAAACGTGTAAATGTAATGTTGTCGGTTCAGCTTATACTGTGCCTGGCAGTTATGTGCATTATTAATGTCACTCAGGCACTGATAGTATGTGCAGCTGCATTTGCAGTGTTTATATATTACAGACATATGGCATATAAGGAATTCGGTGGTGTGACAGGTGACCTTGCAGGATATCTGTTGTGCGTAAGCGAACTGTGCATGACTATGGTGGCAGGTGTTATAGCATTGTGTATGTGAGTGTTATGTAAGTAATTGCATTATAATCTTTTGGTACTTTGTACATGAGGAATGAAGGTTAGTGTGAAATTGCTGTTTAAGTAAGGGCTGGTGTCTTAGCGCATCTGACACAAGTCCGTTATTTGTTAAAAGTGCGTAGAAATGAGAATTATATGGAAGTTTATTTCGGTGGTGCATATCAGGGAAAGCTTGATTATGTGCTGGATAGAAAAGGTAAGCAGCAAGTTGCAGACGGAGCTGTATGTAACATGGAGGATATAAAGAGTGCAGATGTGCTTAACCATTTACACCTTTATATACAAAGAATAATTCGTTGTGATAAGAGTGCATATTATAATAGTGAATATGATAATAAGTCATATGATACGAGTGTTTGTGGCAAGAATGATTATAATCAGGGTGCTTATGATAAGAATATCCATTATAAGAATGATTATAATCAGAATGTTTATGATATGGATTCACTTATAGATGAGATATATGCAGCTAATCCGGATATTATACTTATATGTGATGAGGTAGGAAGTGGAATAGTACCGATAGAAAAGAAAGACAGAATATACAGGGAAGCTGTAGGACGTGCATTGTGCAGGGCAGTTAAGATATCAGACAGAGTGGAAAGAATTATGTGTGGTATAGGACAATGTCTGAAAGATATAACTATGTAGGAAGCAACATGTGGGATTGGTGCATGTGGTATCTGATAAAAATCTCACACAAGCCCGTTATGCATAAAAAGTGTGCAGAAATGAGGACTAAGTATGAGGGTTGTGTTAATAAGGCATGGAGCTACTAAAGGGAATCTTGAAAAAAGGTATATAGGAGTGACAGATGAATCACTGTGTGATGAGGGAAAGGACAAGCTTAAAAGATATATAAGGGCTGTTAAGTATCCAGACGTTGCAAAGGTATATGTAAGTCCTATGAAAAGATGCATACAGACTGCCAAGATGATATATCCTGAAAAGGAAAAGATAGTTGTTGATGAATTCAGGGAATGTGATTTTGGCACATTTGAAGGAAAGAATTATAAGGAACTGTCTTGTGATGAGGAGTATCAAAGATGGATAGACAGTAACGCACAATTACCATTTCCTAAGGGTGAGGATAACGTGCATTTTAAGAAAAGATGTGTGGAAGCTTTCATACGCATCATAAAACAGTCTTGTGACAACAGTGAGAGCTGCGCGTGTATAGTTCATGGTGGAACTATTATGTCGATATTATCCATGCTATATGGAGGGGATTATTATGACTATCATTGTGGCAATGCAGAAGGATACGTATGTGAAGTGACACAGGATGCAAAGATAACTGATATCAGGAAAATACATACATTTAACAATTAAGAAAATACGGAGATAATAATGTTTTTAACAATAGTAAGATGCCAGACTATAGCAATAATACTAGGGTATATACTTGACCTTATTATAGGAGACCCACACTGTTTGTACCATCCGGTACAGATTATAGGCAGTCTGATATCATTTCTTGAAAAGCTTTTATTAAAAAAAGACGACACAGATAGAAAAAAATATATAAAAGGCATGATACTTGCAGTGCTGACACCTGTCATAACAGGGACTGTTGTTATATTAATTCTTGTTATATTTTATAATATCAGTCTTAAGGCTGGCTGTGTAGTTGAAACAATAATGTGTTACCAGATACTTGCCGTTAAATCTTTAAGAGTGGAAAGCATGAAGGTATATACAGCACTGAAAAAGGAAGGAATAGCACAGGCAAGGATTGCAGTATCCATGATAGTTGGACGTGATACCAGACAACTCGATGAACATGGTGTTGTAAGGGCTGCGGTTGAAACAGTTGCTGAGAATACATCAGATGGAGTTATTGCACCGCTGTTTTATATGCTATTTTTTGGCGCAGCAGGAGGCTTTATATATAAAGCAGTTAACACCATGGATTCCATGATTGGATATAAGAATGACAAGTATATGTATTTTGGAAGATTTGCAGCAAGGATGGATGACGTGTTTAATTATATACCATCAAGAATTGGTGGGTGTCTTATGATTATATCAGCAGGAATAGCACAGCTATGCGAGAAGTTAAGAAAGACCAGTATTAAACATTACAGCATTAAAAATGCATTTAAAATATATATACGCGACAAAAGGAAGCATAGCAGTCCCAACGCAGCACAGACAGAGGCGGCCTGTGCCGGAGCCCTTATGGTAGCACTGTCTGGTGATAATTATTATTTTGGTAAGCTGGTTAAGAAACCACAGATAGGAGATGACATAAGAAGACTTGAGACAGAGGATATAAGAAGAAGTAATACTCTTCTTTATATTACAGCATTTCTTATGGTTGTTATTGTGATTGGCATAAGGTTAATATGGTGCCTGTAAAGTATGGTTACAGTTTATGTGTCTTAGCGCACCTGACACAAGCCTGATATGAAAAAGCGTGCGCAGAAATGAGGATTGTCATATATGGAAAAACAGATACATGGTGGCAATGTATTTGATAAAGATGTTAAACTTGATTATTCTGTTAACATTAATCCTTTAGGGATGCCAGAAGGGGTACGTGATGTTATTATCAGGAATATTGATAAGGATGAGACATATCCTGATATAGAATATCATGAACTTAAAACAGCAATAGCGGCAAAGGAGAGAGTATCCGAAGATATAATTATATGTGGAAACGGAGCATCAGAGCTTATTATGGCAGCAGTAAGGGCAGAAAAACCGTTAAAATGCGCAATGGCAGCACCATCATTTTCGGGCTATGAACGTGCCACAAGGGCCTGTGGAGCTGATATATTGTATTATTATCTTGACAGCCACAACGGTTTTAGTTATGAAAATGTATGTGACCAGTTGTTAAAACTGGATATTCAGTTATGTTTTATATGCAATCCAAACAATCCAACAGGCAATCTTGTTCCTGTTAATATGCTTAAAGATATTCTTGATATATGTAAGGAACGTAACATAAGACTGATTGTGGATGAATGCTTTTTAAGATTTCACCCGGATTATGAAAATATAAGCTGCAGGAATCTGCTTTCACAGTATGATAATCTTGTTGTTATTAATGCTTTTACCAAATTCTATGCAATGGCGGGAATAAGACTTGGCTATATGATGTGTGCAGACAGGCAGTTTATGGATAAAGTAAGCATACAGCTTCCTGAGTGGAATATATCCTCGATAGCACAAAGGGCTGGTATAGAAGCATTAAAAGCTGCTGACTATGAGCAGCAGACAAGAAAACTTATAGTAGAGGAAAGGTCATACCTTGCTAATGGGTTAAAAGCAGCAGGATGTGAGGTATACCCATCAGAAGCTGATTATATAACATTCAGGCTTTCACATAAACATGCAGGGGATAATCTTATGGATGAACTTCTTAGAAGAAAGATACTGATACGTTCATGTGCAAGCTATAATAACATGCCACCTGACTGCTATAGAATAGCCGTTAAGAAACATAAGGACAATGAGTATCTTATGAAAAATATAAATGAAGTGTTAGGCATGGTGGAAAGCTAAAACAAGGCTGGATTAAGTTAAAATATAAAAAAGAATGCAAATGCAGACGAAATAAAGCAATATATAAACAAGGCAATGAAATCAATGGAGATGTAATATATGGCAAAAAATCTTATGATTCAGGGAACTATGTCTAATGCCGGAAAGAGCATAGTGACAGCGGGAATATTAAGGGTATTAAAGCAGGACGGATATAAAGTTGCACCATTTAAGTCACAGAATATGGCATTGAATTCCTATGTTACCAAAGATGGATTCGAGATGGGAAGGGCACAGGTTATGCAGGCAGAGGCAGCAGGAATAGAGCCGGATGTATGCATGAATCCTATACTTTTAAAGCCTACAAGTGATGTCGGTTCACAGGTTATAGTAAATGGAATACCATTAAAGAACATGCCGGCAAAAGAATATTTCAAGTATAAGAAGAAACTGGTTCCTGATATTATGAAGGCATATGATACTCTTGACAAGACATATGATGTTATTGTGTTAGAGGGTGCAGGAAGCCCTGCGGAGATTAATCTGAAAAAAGATGACATCGTTAATATGGGCATGGCAAAGATGGTAGATGCCCCGGTACTTCTTGTCGGAGATATTGACCGTGGTGGTGTGTTTGCACAGTTAGTAGGTACTATAGTTCTTCTTGAAGAGGAGGAGCGCAAGCGTGTTAAAGGCTTTGTTATGAATAAGTTCCGTGGTGACCCTAAAATATTAGAACCTGGATTTAAGCAGCTATATGATATATGTCATATTCCAGTAACAGGCGTTATTCCTTATATAAGACTGGATATAGATGATGAGGACAGTCTTTCAGAAAGAATAGATACATACTTTAAATCTTTGGATGGGGACATGAAAACATTAAACCAACAACTTGATATAGTGGTCATACGTCTGCCACATATATCCAATTTTACTGATTTTAATGCACTTGAGAGAATGGATATAGTGAATCTGCGTTATGTTGATAAGGCAGAACAGATAGGAAGACCTGACCTTATTATTCTTCCGGGAAGCAAGAATACGATTAATGATCTTAAGTGGATGCGCCATAACCATATAGAAGCGCAGCTAATAAAATGTTCAAGACAGGAGATACCTTTGTTTGGAATATGCGGTGGTTATCAGATGTTAGGAGATGTGATTGATGATAGCTGTAAGGCAGAGACAGGAGAGGTTGTACCTGGAATAGGTCTGCTGCCTGTAATAACAACATTTGCACCTGGTAAGCATACAACGAGAGTAAAAGGCGTGATATGTGAACAGACAGGAATGTGGAAGGAACTTGCAGGAAGTGCATGCAGCGGTTATGAGATACATATGGGCGAGAGTGTCATAAATACAGATACAGCAGTATCAGATACTGTATACATGGATGAGAGCAGTAATAGCATACATGATTATGATGATACACACAGGGTAACAGCATTTGCAGCAATACACAATATGACAGATGGTACAGAATATATGGATGGGTGTGTATGTGGCAACGTTGCAGGAACTTATCTTCATGGGATATTCGATATGCAGCAGTTTGGTGACAGATTTATAGATATGCTATGCAAAAGAAAAGGAATATCACGTAATAACTGCAGACATATAAGTTACAATCAATATAAGCAGAAAGAATATGACAAGCTGGCGGATGTCATAAGAGCTAATATGGATATGGAATATATATATAAGATTATGGGACTGGTGTGATGTGCATAAGATAAATATAAGAATAAAAGTATAAGAAGTAAAAGTAAATAATTACTTGATTATTACAACATAATCTAATAGAATGATATAAGCTGAAGCTGCGGATATAAGACTTTAAAAGTTTTAGATTAGCAGGATTCAAAGTTATAGAATTATGATTAATGGAGGCAGCATATGGATCAGAATAATATATATGACAATAAACCTGATGCAGAAGATAATGGTTCTAATAACAATAATGTACCAGAAGGATATACAGCGCCTGATACATCATATGGATATGAAAGTGATAATACAGGAAGTACACAGAGTGGCACAGGCTCTTTTACACATAATGATAATTCTGGTAACAATACATCAGGATATAATAACCATAACACTAATTACAATAATACCGGTTATAATTCTGGCAGTCATAATACACAAGGATCAGGATATACGCCACACAACGATAATATAGATGTGCCAGGAAAAAGTGCAGCAACAGCAAGTCTTGTACTTGGAATTATATCTATAGTGGCTATGGCAACATGGACGTTTGGTATAGGCTCATGTGTAGGAATCATAACAGGTATTATAGGACTTATATGCTCTTCTAATGCTAAAAGAGAAGGTTATACAGGTGGAATGCAGACCGGAGGTTTTATATGTTCATTGATAGGACTTATCGGTGGTGCATTTGTGTTAGTAGCATGTGTGGCATGCGTAGGATTTATAGGAACCTTTGGAGCCCTGAATGAATTTTAGGAGTATAAGCAATATTCCAGTATATGGTCTGCTTGGAGTTACAGGTTTCATATGCGGTATAATATATCTTGCACTTATATCAAGGAAAACGGATATAAAGTTTGAAGATGCGATATATGTATATGTATGGTCGGCTATTGGAGCTATGATTGGAGCAAAGCTTCTATACATATTTATAGAACTTCCTGGGATTGTATACACAGTAAGAAGAATTATTACTAATAATCATGGAGCAGGATTAAGAGTGTATGCCGTGACTATGATAAGTGGCGGTTTCGTATTCTTTGGAGGAGTATTTGGAGGACTCATAGCTGCTGTTATGGCATGCAGGTATTTCAGATATGATTGTGACAGAATGATTTCTGTTATTGTGCCCGCACTTCCACTTGTACATGCATTTGGAAGAGTGGGATGTACTTTAACAGGCTGCTGTTATGGCATAGAAAGTACTCTTCCTACTGCTATAATATATAAGAAGTCAAGATATGCTCCTAATGGAGTGGCGTTGTTTCCGGTACAGCCTGTTGAGGCAATATGTGATATATTAATATTTGCTGTATTGGTATATCTTGTACTGAAAAGAAAAAGGAGCGGACATAAGATACTTGATACGTATCTTTTAATGTATTCCATCATCCGTTTTATTCTTGAGTTTTTCAGGGGAGATGATATAAGAGGACACTGGCTGTTTTTGTCAACATCACAATGGATATGTGTGTTTATAGTATTATATTATTATGTAAGGGTTAAAAGGTCAAAAAAAGGTCGTGTATGCATGATAAGACCTTTTGACACTTAGGAATGGAGGAAAATATGTTTTGTAGAAAATGTGGAGCCAATATTTCGGATGATTCAAGTTTCTGTCCTGTATGTGGGGCACCAGTAGAAAAGTCACAGGCTGATAAGCCGGCACTTGATTGCAAGGCGACAAGTATAATAGCATATATTACATGGATTGGATTTATTATTGCGTTGTGTATAGGTGACAGGGATGGTGCAAGATTTTATCTTAACCAGGCACTTGTGTTTAATCTTTTCTGTATGCTGACTTCCATACCATTTATTGGATGGCTATGGGGAATATTTATGTTTATATGTTTCCTGCTTGGTATAATATGGGCAGCAGCACAGGAACCAAGAGAATTACCACTCATTGGAAAAATAAAAATATTAAACTGATAGTAAAAAACAAAAAGATTGACATATTGGTGTATGGTCTGATTGCTGTATACCAGTATGTCATTTTTTAATTAGTTTATATTTCGTATTTTATAGTGTATAGAAGAAACTTTAGTGTGCAGTCATGGCTTATATAGAACTCTTGCAGAATTTTACAGGGCTCATATGAGGATTTTTACAGGGTGAAAAAAAAGTAGCTATTTGTCAGATAATAGCATATAATATAAATAACTATTAACGAAACGGTTTTTATGATTGGATATTTATATGAAAAAACACTGACAATATGTATAGGCACGATGCAATAAAGGATATGGAGCCGGTAGCATCGCACTGGCAGGATTATAATGCACTTGGAGAAGCACTTATATCAGGACTTGGTAACAATGGTGCTAAGATAAACGGACGTGGAAGCATGCAGATAGATATTATACAGACATCTTACAGTACTATTCCATCGGTAGATATAGAACTTGGCAATGCATGCTCAAGTCATAGTGACAGTGAGCTGGAAACATTAAAGGATGGTCTGGTAGATATTTATAATATTCACATCATCATAAAATATTAATATAAGAATGGAGAAAAATATGACGATAAAAGAATGTTACGCAAAGATGGGATCAGATTATGAGGCGGTATTGGAAAGAATTCCAGGAGAGGCAATTATCATAAAGTTTGCTAAAAAGTTTCTTGATGACGAAAGCTATAATAACCTTATCAATGCAATGGATGAAAATAACGTGCAGGAGGCTTTCAGGGCGGTTCATACATTAAAGGGAATATGTCTTAATCTTGGTTTTGATACTTTATATAAAGCAAGTTATGAGTTGACAGAAAAATTACGTGCTGGACAGATGAGCGGAAGTGAGGAAGATTTAGAAGCTGTTAAAGCTGCTTACAAGCTTACAGTAGATGCTATCAGACAGCTTGATTAATTAAAAGAACAGGAGTTGCATATGACCACTATTGATAACAATTATTTAAATGAATCGGATTATACAGCCGACCAGTGGCAGGAGATAGAGGAAGGTCTTCTTAACGGACTTGATGTGTCTGTATATGCGAAAAAAGAGTACTTTGCCATACAGATGATGCAGATAAGATTAGGGCTTATGGATAAACTTCCAGTTGAATATTATGCATCTGTGGACTATGACTGGTTTCAGATGGAAGAAATCAGGCTTGGACTTAAGAACAAGGTTGATATAAGCAAGTATGCGCAAAAGACAGTACCTTTCGAGATTATGCGACAGATAAGAGAGGGACTTGAGCATGGAATAGATTTGTCATATGCTAAGAATCTTCCGGCAGGCGTTCTTAAGCAGTTAAGAATTGCAACAATACATAAAGTAGATATAAGCAGGTATATACGTGAAGGATATGACCAGGAACAGTTAGAGCAGATAAGGATAGCATTGGAGAACCACATGGATATAGACCGGTATATCAATACTTCACAGCGTGGCGTAGTTATCAAAGAGATAGTTCTTGGATTAGAAAAGAATCTTGATGTTGACAGCTATGCAAGAAGCGATATGAACTGGCTTCAGATGAGAGAGATAAGGATAGGTCTTGAGAGACGTCTTGATGTAAGCCAGTATAAGAATCCTTTGTATTCATGGAATCAGATGAAGCAGATACGTATAGGACTTGAACATAATCTTTTGGTAGATGATTATAAGAGCTTTATGTATACGGCTAATGAGATGGAAAAACATCGTCTAAGGCTTGAAGAGGCAGCAGGGGAGCTTCCTTTGGAAAATGAACATCAAAAGAAAGAATACAAGGACTTTGTGCTTGTTGTAAGTTCAAGCCAGATGGAAGCATTTATTATAGTATCAGAAGTGGGAGTAAAGATAAAAAGGAAAGATATTATAGATGCCCTTGCAGAAGACAATGTTGTGTCTGGTATAGATTATGATGTAATTGATGAGCTTGAGAAAGACGGAGCCAGCCAGGAAATGATAGTTGTAGCAACGGGAACAGAGCCGGGAGCTGGTAACGATGGATGGTATGAATATACATTTGATACGAATTTAAGGGCAAAACCAAAGCTTTTAGATAACGGGGCTGTTGATTACCAGAATATTAAGTGGTTTGAACTTGTTAAGAAAGGACAGGTAGTAGCTATATATCACGCTGCAACACCGGGTGTGCCAGGAAGAAAGGTTACAGGGGAGAATATAGCAGGAGCAAAGGGTAAAGAGCTTCCACCTATTATGGGTACAGGCTTTAATATATTACAGGATAATGTGACTTATGTGTCACAGCTTGATGGAAAAGTTGAACTTAGGAATGGAAGACTTGAGATTACGGACATACTAGTTCTTAATAATGTTACGCAGGCAAGTGGTAATGTTATATTTAATGGTTCGGTATATGTTAAAGGAATGGTCGGAGACGGTGCTGTTATCAAAGCATCTAAAGATATACTCGTAGATGGTTTTACAGAATCGGCGGTTCTTGATGCAGGTGGAGATATTATTCTTAAGAAAGGCAGCAATCAGGGTGGAAAAGGTTACATAAGAGCCATGCAGGATGTCATGGGTAATTTCTTTGAGAATGCCAGAATAATATGTGGAGGCAGCCTTAAGGCTAACTACTGCCTTAACAGTGATGTATATGCAGATAAGAATATAGAAATCTCAGGTAATAAAGCCGTACTTGCAGGTGGAAGCGTACATGCAGGAGAAGCCATAATAACTTATAATATAGGCAATGAAGCCTGTGTTATGACGAAGATAAAAGCAGGTAAGGAAGAAAAGTATCTAAGGGATAAAGCAATTCTTGATACAAGGGAATCAGATGTTAAAAGAGAACTGGAACTTCTTAGAAACGCTTTAAAGGAGATGCGAGGAAAGCTTGAACTAGATGAGAGAGGTATCAGTACAATGTATGTTAAAATCGAAAATGCCATATATACGAAGGAAAACGAACTCAAAGAAATATATGAGGTGAAGAAACAACTAAAGGAGGATATGGCAAGACTAAACTTTGTTAAAGTCGTCTTAAAGGGTAAAGTATATCCGGGAGTTAGTATTAATATTAATGGTGCAATGTGGAGAGCTTCGAGGGCTGACAATATAACACTAAAGAATAAGGATGGCAAGATAGCTATATTTAGAAATGGAGGACATTATGAATTCTAATAAAAAGAGGCTGCTAATAGTAGATGATTCAGAAATGAACAGAGAGTTGCTTGTGGATATGCTGAATGATGAGTACGATATATTGCAGGCAGATAACGGACAGAGTGGATTAGATGTGCTTGAAGAAGTTAAATATGATGTCGCCGCCATTCTTCTTGATATAGTTATGCCTGTTATGGATGGCTTTGAGTTCCTTGGCATACTTGCAGACAGAAAAGTTATGGATAAGGTCCCTGTACTTGTTATAAGCGGAGAGAATAGTGTCCAGAACGAAAAGAAGTGTTTTGAAGCGGGAGTTAATGACTTCATAGCAAGACCTTTTAACGTCGATCTTGTCAAGAAAAGAGTTGAAAATGCAGTTAATCACTACCTGTATAAGAATAAGCTTGAAGAAAAGGTTGAGGAGCAGACATCAACACTTAGAAGAGCATATATAACCCTTAAAGCGCAGGCAGAAAAACTTGAAAAAAGTAATCAGGATATTATAGAAATGCTTGGTACGGTAGTTGAATTCCGTAATCTTGAAAGTGGTGAACATGTACAGAGAGTAAAAGGCTATACAAGAATACTGGCTGAAAAATTCAGCGAACAATATCCAGAGTATGGTCTTGATAAGAATATGATAGACACTATTGTTCTTGCTAGCACACTTCATGACCTTGGAAAGATATCTATACCGGACAGTATATTATTAAAGCCGGGAAAGCTTACAAACGATGAATTCGAGTATATGAAGTCACATACCATAAGAGGCTGTGAGTTACTTGATACCATGAATAATAACTGGAATCCCACATATAAGAAAGTATGTTATGAAATCATAAGACATCATCATGAAAAATATGATGGCCGTGGATATCCTGATGGGTTAAAAGGAGAAGATATACCTATATCAGCACAGCTTGTTTCGCTGGCAGATGTGTATGATGCACTTGTAAGTGAAAGATGTTATAAGGCTGCATACACAAGAGAAGAGGCATATCATATGATAATCAATGGAGAATGCGGAGTGTTTTCACCAAAGCTTATGGAAGTGTTCAGACAGGTAAAACGTGAGTTTGAGCAATTCTTTGAAAGCAAGGTAGTGTAACTATGGCGTACAAGTAGTTATAAATGAATAAAATATAAAAAAATGTTGAATTATGTCTAAAATAGATATATAGTATTCTATGACAATTTCGATATGAAGTTTGCAGGAAAGTGACTGATGTCTACCGAAGGAGTAACACTCTCAGGTGCTGGATAAGATATTCTGGTGCAACTGTAAATGGATCGACTCTCTGGAGATTCTGAATAAAGCAGAAGCCGAAGGTGCAACATATACGTGTTGGTCAGGTAGTGTATGATATATGTTAAAGTGTATAATTAATATATCAGACATATCAGACCACATAGATATATGAATCTCTCAGGCAAAAGGACAGAGAAGACATAGATAAAGCAACATTTACGACATTATTAATATAATGTCATGATATATATTTAGAAGCATTATTAGATATATAATTTAAACACAAGATTATTTATCTCGTATAAAATATATAATTCAAGTATATATAACATATGATTATTTATTGTTTTCTGTAAGTTCTGTTATCATCAATTTTTCCATATGAGTTATATAACCGGATATTTGTCGCATAGATATGTATAGCTGTATCTGTTTATCAGATTGTGTAGCAGTCTGATATAAGATTTATCAGGCATGGTTGATATATAATAATATTGATATATGCATTATATATTATGCATATTATTACACGTGCTGGCATCATATTTATAAAGAATAAGAAAGGTAATTAGGACATATGTGGAATTCAATTAATCAGGTTCTTTCAGCTATTGATGACTTTGTATGGGGTGTGCCTCTTATGGTATTTATCATAGCAGGAGGTATACTTCTTACAGTACGTCTTGGCGTACTTCAGATAAGAAAACTTCCGCTCGCATTGAAGTGGATGATAAAGAATGAGGAAGAGGCAGAAGGTGAGATATCAAGCTTTGCTGCCCTGTGTACAGCATTAAGTGCTACAATAGGTACAGGTAATATAGTAGGTGTAGCAACTGCTGTATGTGCAGGTGGTCCGGGAGCGTTATTCTGGATGGTTGTCACAGCATTTTTTGGAATGGCAACAAAGTACTCAGAAGGCTTGTTAGCTGTCAAGTATCGTGTCGTATCTGAGGATGGACACAGCTTAGGCGGACCTTTTTATTATATAGAACTTGGTATGGGAAAAAAGTGGAAGTGGCTTGCTAAAATATTTGCATTCTTTGGTGTGTGCGTAGGACTTTTTGGTATAGGAACTTTCAGTCAGGTTAATGGTATATCAAGTGCTATTAATGGTTTTTTTGATGCAGATAATTCACACTGCGTGAATATACCATTTCTTGGAGAATATTCATGGTCAGTTGTTATAGCATCACTGGTACTTGCTGTATGTGTAGCGCTTGTTCTTATTGGCGGAGTTAAGAGAATTGCAAGTGTAAGCCAGGTAGTTGTGCCATTTATGGCTATCTTATATGTACTGTTTGTCGGAGTGCTTGTTTTAACTAATATAACAAAGGTTCCAGCTGCATTTAAGATTATAGTTGAAGCAGCATTTTCACCAAGGGCTGTAACTGGAGGTCTCGTAGGAAGTATGCTTGTAGCTATGCAGAAGGGTGTTGCAAGGGGTATATTCTCTAACGAAGCCGGACTTGGTAGTGCACCTATAGCAGCGGCAGCAGCACAGACCAATGAGCCAGTACGTCAGGGTCTTGTAAGTATGACAGGTACATTCATAGATACAATAGTTATATGTACACTTACAGGTCTTTCAATAGTTATAACAGGAGCATGGCAGGTAGAAGGACTTCAGGGTGTACAGGTTACTACATATGCATTCCAGAACGGACTTCCATTCCCATCACAGGTATCAGCTTTTGTGCTTATGTTGTGCCTGGTATTCTTTGCATTCACAACTATTCTTGGATGGGATTACTACAGTGAAAGATGTCTTGAATACTTGAGTGGCGGTAATATGAAACATGTTAAGATATTCCGCTGGGTATATATATTGGCAGTATTTATAGGTCCATATATGACAGTAAGTGCTGTCTGGACAATAGCCGATATATTTAACGGACTTATGGCACTTCCTAACATGATAGCACTGTTTGCGTTGAGTGGGGTTGTAGTGGCAGAGACTAAGAAGTTTTTTAAGAAGCATAATGCATCAAAGTAGATATTGGTGTTTAGAATATATTTGATTGACATACGGATACACTAATTTGTACAGTAGATTGAGTCATTACCAGACATAATAAAGATACACGCAGTGAGGCATGCCTTACTGCGTGTATCTTTATTATGTCGTTCCTTTGTCAATAGAAAGTATGCTGAATAATAATATATTATTTGCTTAAACATAACCAGATGTGTTATTATTAAAGCAGTTATAAAGTCGGTGACATCAAAATCATAAGATCGTTTATGTGTTTATGTAGTAACATGCAGATATGTTATGTGTTATTATGTGTTGCTTACGTGTGAGGGACGGGATATGGATACTATATTGAACATTTTGTATATGCTTGGCAGCCATATGTGGTTTGTTATAATCGGATGTATAGAAATACTATGTGCAGTATATTTGATTATCAATTATATGAACAGAGGAAGCTTAAAAAGCCTTAAAACCACTGATTCGGATATCAAGGGAATCGATAAGATATTTCTTGAGGAAGTTAAGAACAGGAGAGGCGAAGGCTTTATTATTGTGCGAAGGTCAGACAGGATGCCTGTTTATGCAGCCGGGGATATACAAGAGCTTCTTGGGGTGGACATAGAAAACATAAAGAAAGATATAACCTGTATTAAGAAGAGCTTTAAGAATCCGGCAGATGCCAGAAACATATGGAATGAATATAAAAAATGGGATGAAAACGGACATTTTGAAAAAGAATTCCTAAAAGCTAATTCAAGATGGATAAGAATGTCTGTATCAAAATGTCATGAACCAGATTATCATATATTTTATATATGGGATACGACAGATTATCATAATGTTCTTGAAAAATATGAGGAAAAGGCTCATCAGGCAGAAGAACAAAGTTATTCCAAGACAGCATTTTTATCAAGAATGTCACACGAGATAAGGACACCTATGAATGGTATCATAGGTATGCTGACACTGGCTAAGAGTAAAGTAAAAGAAGATAAGCCGGTGATATCATATCTTGATAAAGCAGAAGAACTTTCAGGACATATGTTATCTCTTATCAATGATATTCTTGATATGTCACGAATTGAAGCCGGCAAAGTAGAACTTGAGAATAAAGCATTCAGTATTAAAGAACTTGGAACAAAACTATACGATATGTTTGCTAAGAATCTTGAGAGCAGAGAAATACGGTATTCTGTTAATTATGAGAATATGACTGTTGATGAAGTGGTAGGAGACGAATTAAGAATAAGCCAGGTAATCATTAATTTTCTTTCAAATGCTGTGAAATTCACAAACAGTGGGGAAGTAAGTGTAACATTCAGACAGATGATGCTTAAGGAAGGAATTGCAGATATTCTTGTACGTGTGCATGATACAGGTATAGGGATGGATTCTGAATTCATAAAAAGAATATTCAGACCATTTGAACAGGAAAGTATAGAAACATCAAAGAAGTATGGTGGAACAGGATTGGGTATGGCTATATCAGACCAGCTTGTTAAGCTTATGGGCGGTGAGATATTAGTTGACAGCGTTAAAGGTGAAGGTTCTGATTTCTTTCTGTACCTTCATCTGCCAGCGGCCGATAAATATGAGGCAGTAGAGAAGATAAAAGCAGATAATAATGAACTGGATGAAGATATTAATGTTTTTGATGGCAGAAGAATTCTTATGGCTGAGGATAATGAGATTAATGCTATGATTGCAACAGAGATCATAGAAGGTATGGGAGCAAGCATGGAAGTTGTCGGAAACGGAAAAGATGCAGTTGACAGCTTTATAAGCCATGAGCCAGGTTATTATGATTTCATATTAATGGATGTGCAGATGCCAGTTATGGATGGAAGAACTGCCGCAAGGACAATAAGGAATCTTGAAAGAAAGGATGCGAAAGATATCCCGATATTTGCATTATCGGCAGATGCATTTGTTGAAGATGAAAGATTATCTATTGAAAGTGGAATGGACGGACATTTTGCCAAACCTCTTGATTTCAAACAATTGCAGCATAAAATTGCATCGATTTTATATTCATAAGACGGGAGTAAGGTATGGATGATAAGAAGATAAAAAAAACAATTGTGAAGGCATCTGCGGCAGTTGTTGCATCAGTGGCGGCAGCTGGTATTATATATAATAATTCGGGTAATAGTTTTATACCTTCTTTATCAGATAGGGAATTTAATTTTAATTATGTGCATTTCGATGGGGAAAGTGATGCGTTGGAAAAGAAAAATGAAAGTGCAGATAATGATAATACATTATTAGAAAAAGATAAGAACTCTGTTCAGGATAAAAAACATGGTAATAATGCAGCATATATTATGAATGATAATAAACCTGATAATATCCAGAATGATAAAACAGGTGACAAAATATATGATACAGTAATAGAAGATAATCAGAATAATATAGAAGATACTAACATAACTACAGATGATAATTTCAATTTAATAAATATTAATATAAATAATAGTAATGTAACAAATATAGGTAATTCAGATATAAAAAGAGACAATATATATAATATTGTGGAGCCGGGCGATAATCCGGATGTTGTAATACCAGGAAATAATGCCTCTGGTGTAATTACGATTATACCTGGAACTGGAAAAGAAAATAATACAGATTCATCAGGAAATAGTTCAGATTCGTTGACTGACAGTAATGATACAGATGATAAGAACCATGGTAATTCTGACAATTCAGATAACATTGGTGAAGATGAAGCTGACATGTCAGAGACTGTCAGGGATCCGGATATTGAAAAAAATCGTCCAGGTATAAGCAGTTCTTTTGAATCCAGACCTTATGATGAAGAAAATATTGCCAGTTCATCAGATAAGGTGATTCGTGTAGTGATACAGCCAGGAATGTCATATGATGCGCAGTCATTATATAAAGGACAAAGTATAGATGCATATACAATATACTGCGTTCTTGATACATATGTTGTTAAGATGGAGAATGATAATCCAGTATTATATTTGTGGGGAAAAGAATCATATAACAAATATATACAAATAACAGGTGTTTCTTTTGATAATGGTAATTCGTGGAATTCACAGTTTCCAGTTACAATACCAAAAGATATGAATAATGACTGTATAATAATTAATGCGCGGTACAGATTATCATCAGATAGTGAATGGATAGAAGATAGAATATCTTATTATCCTAAAGATAGTCGTTTATTTGTCCTTTCGGATCAGATAAAAAATGATAATGAGGTTATTTCGGATGATAAAATACTTAATTATGACCAGTATCCAGAGCCAGGAAGCAGGATTAATCTTTATAAGTATCAGAACGATTTCTTAAAAGATGGGCAGCTTGAATATCTGTTTCCGGGCTGGATAGAAAACAGAAAAAATGTATCATGGATGTATGAGCCAGGGATAGGAAGGCATATACTTCAGCCATCAGCGATGGTTCCTCTCGATAAGAAATATACAGTCTTTAAAAAATATAAATGGATGACAACAGGTGGCTGGGTTGATGATGATGGTTCAGAGTATTGTTCATTACAGACACTTGTAAAAGTTGATAATACTTTTAATAGAAAAATGTTATCATATAGAACAAAACAGAACAACACAATAAGACTGGATATTCCTATGTATATACAGTCGGTGGAACTAGAGGAATCTATAGATGTAGATTATATTAGTATACCAGAGACAGTTGTTTATATAAATAATGATGGAAAGAATCTTAATGTTGCCAGAGGATATGAAGTTGCTGCCAGTAATACACATTACAGTTCACAGGATGGACTGCTTATGTCAAAAGATAAATCACAGATTCTTGCTATACCTTATAATTGTGAACGGCTTGTAATTGATAAAGATATAAAAAAGGTTACTGTTAATGCCAATAATAAACTATCTGATATAGTAATAAAATCAACAGATATAGAATCGCTGCCACAACTGGATTACGGAAATATTAGCAATTGCAGGATAACAGTAGAGGATTCTATATTCGATGAGTTTTTAAAGCTTAATTATGATCAGTTGTCAGGATCTGATAATGTTGTTGTATCAGATAAAAAACCAGACACCACTTACAAAATAATAAATGGAATGATAATAGACAACAAGGGATGCTTATATGATATAGCGGATGTTTCCGGTTCAAGCATCAGACTGACAGGGGATGTAAAGAGCATCAGTAATGGTGTGTTTGATAAAGATGTTAATATAAAAAGAATTATTATAACAGGTGACAGTAATATTATTCTTAACAAAGATTGTCTTAAGAATAGTAATATAGAAGATATATTATGCAGCAATGAGTCACAGAAAAGTGATATAATACGCCAGTTATCATATGCGGGAAAAGAAGATATTAATGTGTATGTTGCCAGCGAATCATCTGAAGGATATATATATTGCAATATGATAAAAGATGATACTGTTGTTAATATATTGATAAAAGCACCGCAGAATATAACGGAGTTTGATGGAACAATAGAAAATCACACTATAGACATTAATGAGATAGATAACAGCTGTTTTGCAGAAAACACTAATCTGGAGTGGGCGATATTACCAGAATATGTAACAAATATAGATACAGAAGCATTTAAGAATTGCACACAGCTTCAAGGAGTGCTTATTAAAAACAAAGACACAATACATATAGGTAATAATGCATTTGATGGATGCAGTTCATTAAGGTTTGTGGCATCGAATGCAAAGTGTGCGGTTATGGAAGAAAAATATGACCCTGTTATAACAGATGGATATGCATATGGAATTGATGCAAACAATTATTTCTTTACATTAAAAGATACTACAGGATATGGAAACAACATAAACAGTATAAATAATATAGATGGTATTGAAGAATTCAATCTTGTTAAGGTGGGTGATAGCTATCTTTTATATGGGGTTGATTATTATGGTGAAGAATTTGTTGTACTTCGTTCAGGAAAGGATATATCGGGAGAAATAACAATATCGCCATCAGTTATGTGTATATATAAATATGCATTCGCAGATGCAGGAGACAGGGATGGATTTACGGTTAACTGGAAGGATATGGAATGGCTTTCATATATATATAATGGAGCATTCTATAATTCTGGACTTAAAGGTGATATCAGGATTGCCGCCAAACAGGGAATACTTATATATGATGAGGCTTTTAGCAAGTGCAGCAGCATATTGACAATATCTATAGAAGGAAACATATACTATCTTGGTGATATGGTATTTAATAACTGTACATCCATAAAATCTGTGAAGCTGGGATATATAGATGACTGGAGTGGAAGCCTTCATTCGGGAATGTTTACTGGATGCGATAAACTAAGAACAATAGAGTTAAGTAATGACAATCCAATACAGCTTGTTACATTTGAAGGAAATGTTTTTCAGTTTAATAATATGTGGACAATACAGGAGGAAGCAGAGAAATTAAGAATTACAGTTCCAGATGGAGCAGCTGAAAAATATATGCTTGAATGGCGTTATTGCGTATGTGGTTTTACAGGAATATATACGGGTTCGCCATATATAGATATGTGGAACAGTATACAGAGTGAACTTATTGACTGGGATAACTTTATACTGCCAAAAGACAGTGAGGTTGATGATGAATTAAAGAAAAGACTTCTTGTATCAGAGAATTATTTAAGAAGTATACTTGGTATGGAAAAAACAGATAATCCTTCCAGATTATATCCATTCAGGTTATCAGAAGGATATCTGACATTGGCAGGTGTTCCATCAGATATAAAACAGCTTGATTTTACAACGGAAGATTGTGGACTGCCATCAGGATGGTTTTTTGATTATATAGGTAAGGATGCATTTGCAGGAGCTAACGGACTTGAAAAGATTATTATTGCAGATAATCTTGTTGGAATATATTCAGGAGCATTTAGTGGTGCATCAGATAATGCAGATAAGCTTACTATTGAATTCAGGTCGGAAATACCGGTTCAGCTTATATGTGATAAAAACAGTACCCGGTTTGACTTTGGAATAGATACAGGAAAAATAATAATAATAGTTCCTAAAGGAACAAAAGATACATATGTTACTGAATGGTCATCGTATATAGATAAAGAAAAACTGGATGGTATGATTATAGAAAAGGAGCAGCAGTCTGAATGATAGTTGAACAGTCTAAAAGAATTATAGCAGAGGTTAGTAAAGGTTTTATAGGAAGTACGGATATTATTGAGAAAGTGCTGATGACTATATATGCAGGTGGTCATATACTTCTTGAGGATTGCCCGGGAGTTGGTAAAACAACACTTGCGGTATCATTTTCCAGGGTACTTGGACTTGATAATAAAAGAATACAGTTTACAACGGACACTCTTCCATCGGATATTACTGGATTTACAATGTTTAACAGGGAAAAGAATACCTTTGAGTATGTAAAAGGAGCAGCTATGTGCCAGCTTCTTCTTGCTGATGAAATAAACAGAACGTCACCTAAGACACAGGCAGCACTTCTTGAGGTTATGGAGGAACATTCGGTAACTGTAGATGGAGTAACGCATATTGTGCCAAGTCCGTTTATATGTATAGCAACGCAGAATCCATATGGCTCTGCTGGAACACATGCACTGCCTGAATCGCAGCTTGACCGTTTTATGGTATGTCTGTCAATAGGTTATCCTACTATGGAAAACCAGTTAAAGATAATAGAACTTCAGAATAATATGAATGCAGAGCAGACTTTAAAGACGGTAACGGATGCCCAGAATATACTTGATGTGCAGAAGTATCTTTCTTCAATATCTGCATCAGAACAGGTTCTTGAGTATGCCATACGTTTATGTGAGGAAACAAGGAACCATCCACTTGTAACACTTGGAGTTTCGCCAAGAGGTGTTACAGCACTTATAAAGATGGCAAAGGCACATGCTGTATTGCGTGAGCGTAATTATATCATACCAGAGGACATACAGGCCGTGTTTATGGATGTATGTGCCCACAGGATAGTATTAAGACCACAAAGTAAGGTTGAGGGGACAACATCAAAGGATATACTTTTAGAGATAATGGAGCACATAAAGCCGCGGTCTGAATAAGAAAGAGGGATTATTATGAGAGTAAACAGGACAGGCTATATAATTCTTATTCTTTCATTGCTTGTTATGTTTTATACATCTGGACAGCCATTTCTTATATATATTGCAGTGGCTTTATTGATATTTGCGTTAATGTCATGCATACTTTTACTTCTTGATGCCTCAACAATCAAAACCAGGTTAAAGATTGCAGACAGTGGACAATTTGGAAAAAATATTACATACGAGCTGGATATAGGTGAAAAACACAGGCTGTTTGTTACTAAAAATGTCTTTGTTAATGTTGAAATATATAATAAAATGTTTGGAAGTACATCATATAAAAAGATTATGTTTGAAGTAAGAGAAGGCAAAAATATGTGTACAGCTGACATAATGGCAACCGAATGTGGTGAAATTGTATTAAAATGTAAGTCTGTATACGTAACAGATATGATGAATCTGTTTAAGGTCAGGGCAGAATCTTTTAAGGATGAGAGCACAATAATATATCCAAAGCATATGAATATAAACATAGAGCTGTCTGATATGTTAAACGGCGAATCGATGCATGATGGGGAAATACAGGACAGAAGAGGCATTGATACAAGTGAGATATATGATATAAGAGAGTATAAGCCAGGTGATGATTTTCGTTCAATACATTGGAAATTATCAGGAAAGATGGACAGGTTTTTTGTAAGGGAGGCAAGTGAGCCTTCACATTATGATGTAGTTATTATTCCAGACTTCGCACATTATAATGGCGATAAAAAGGCAACTATAGATGAACTGAATACAGCAGTTGCAATAACAGCAGGGGTTACAGAGCAGTTTGTTATGAAAGGTGTCAGCTTCTGTGCAATGATTCCAAGTGAATACGGTTTAAGTGAATTGTATGTATCTGATACAGATGATTATAAGAAGATGCTTGGACAGTCTATGTGCTACAAGATATTACAACAGTCAGGTTCAGGCCTTGATTATTTTATAACAGAACATAAAGAAAATGATTATACAAGATTAATCATAGTGTCAGCTGGAAGATATGATAAGAACCTGTCCGGTCTTGAAAAACAGATAGGAATAACTATAATTAATGCAATACAGGATGCAGACAATATGTTTATAGATGCAGATGATAATGTTGTTGTGGTTGATATTCCTGTACAGCAGGAGGATGACAGAAGTTATAATATATTATGTTAGATTATGTGGTGTGTGTTTTTCTCACATATGGCATAAGGCTATTATGTGAGAAAAATGTACGTGGAAATGAGGGTTAACATGAAGAATCCAGAATCTGAAATAACTGATAATAAAAACAATAAATATAAACAATACATATGGATAATCATCATGACTCTTGTTATGTCCTGTGCATCATTTATATCATATATATATACGTGTGGGGATAATATCATATACGTCCAGTATATGGTTATCGCCATGCTGGCAGGGATTGTGGCTGCAATAGTTACGTATATGTTATGTGGTAATAAACGATGGAAGTTATTATTTCTTATAATTCCAGCGTTATTGTCTTTCATACCAGCAGGCTTATCAGGAATATTGAATGGATCAGGAATATATATTGATATTATAATTGCTGACTGGAACAGGCTTCATGAAGATGGAGTAGGGATGCTGGCTGTTACAGGAGGGCAGTATGATATGCTGGCTTTTTCACTCCTTGTTTCTGTTATTATAGGAGAATTATCCTTCTGTATTGTATATTATAATCTTGTTATACAAGGGATGATATATGTATTATTCTGGATAGCAATACAGCTTGTATGTGGAAGTGTATCGGTTCTGTCATGTGCCATGCTTATTGCAGCATACATAATAATGAATATAACAGGAACAACAGCATATATCACCTTAAGAAGTATTGTGTTAAGCATGGTTGTTGTGATAGTACTGCTGTTATCAGTTATGATGGGTAATACAGAGCTTGGTGCTGTTAAGACTATGCGCGACAATATAGGTAATAAAATAGATGATATACGTTATGGAACGGATAGTCTTCCCGAAGGTGATATAACACGGGCTTATGCGTTGTTGTCTGATGACCAGGAGATGTTAAAGGTGTGGTCAGACCAGGATAAGAGTATATATCTTAAAGGGTTTGTTGGAACAATATATGATAAAGAAAAGTCCATGTGGAATGACTTTCCTAACTCTTACTATGGAGGTGGGAATTATGGAATGTTTGACTGGTTATATGAAAACGGGTTAAATCCCTTAACCCAGTCAGCATCGTATTATAATCTTGGCGATAATGACATAGGATTATCACCAAACAGATTACATATAGAGGTAAAGAATTCGACAAGAAAGTTTGTATATGTGCCTGCATCTGTAAGTTCGTTTGTTACTGGTAAAGTAAAAGATAATAAGGATATAAGCTACATATCAAGCAGATTAGCAGGTTTAAGAAAATATGATGTGGATGAGATATCAGATATACGTCCCTCGGAGCTTATAATAGCAGGTGAGTGGCTTGGTACTCCAAAGACAGATGAGCAGAAAAGTTATATCCAGGCTGAAGCTGTATATAGGGATTTTGTCTATGATAATTATACACAGGAAACAAGCGAGTATTATGATCTTATGAATAATATGTTCTGGAATGATTATAATACAGATAATTCTGGAATATATGAGGCGGTAAGCCGGGTAAGGAAAGTATTAAAAGATACGCTTACATATAATGAGTATCCCACCGAAGTTCCATATGGTACACAGGATGCCTTAAAGTGGTATATAACAGAAGCACATGAAGGCAATGCAGTTATATATTCATCCATAGCGGTTCAGGCGTTAAGAACCATCGGAATACCATCAAGATATGTAGAAGGATATTATGTATCATCATCAGATATAAGTAAAAACCATGCGAATGGAGTATCACTCACAGGTAAAAATGCACATGCATGGGTTGAAGTATATTTTGATGGAATAGGCTGGGAACCCGTTGATGTAACACCGGGATATTATTATGAATCCGCAGTATTACAGCAGATGGTGAATGCAACAGGTGATATGTATAAAACTGCGGCATTTGATGTGGATAAAAACCAGGGACACGGGAAAATTGTGGATAATACAGGAAATAATAAGAAAAAACCAGATGGAAAGTTAAAAGATATTATAGATACAAGTGCTGTAATAGCAGGAATAATAGCATCAGTAGTCATATTAATAACTTTAATACTTATTGTTGTTAAGATATCGTATTATTTTGTGTATACAAAACAATTAAAAAATTATCGTAACAGTTCATCCTCACAAAAGGCACGTATTATAGAAACATATATATATCAGTTATTCAGGGTTAAAGGTATAGATGCAACGCTTGGATGGCATACGCAGGAAGTAGATGAGCTGGTATCACATAGTATTAAGAATATTGAACCGGGAGACTATATCCGGGCATCTGAAATAATGGAGAAAGTAATCTATGGCGGCTGTGAGCTTGAACCTTATGAGTTAAGGACACTTGAAATATTTGCTGATAAAGTATTTGCTGATCATGCCAGGGAAAGTGGACTTGCAGGCTTTAAGGCAAGACATATTAAAATATGTTGAAAAAAAGATGTGATAAGTGTATGCTTTGCTTTGTGCTATATAATATACGCCATATGAATTAAAGTAAAGCACACGTAAATAACAGAAAGGACATAAGAATAGCTTATGATTATAAAAAATAATAAAAGTGAACTTTCTAATGCAATGGATTACATAAGAGCTGAGTTAGAAAAATATGGACTTAGCAAAAGAGATATTAATATGACAACTCTTACGGCAGAAGAAAGTGTTGTGTGTTTAATGGAACATACAGAAGAAAACTCAGATATAAATATAATCTTCAAAAAAAGATTAGGTAATGTAACACTTAATATTACGTCACCTGGTGAGGAATTCGATATATCTGAAAGCTGTGATATCATAGGCAATGTTGAATATGGTGAAGCAAGTGATGAAATGGAACAGGCAATAAGAAACATCATATTACGTTCACAGTCTGATACATTCCGCTATAAAAATAAATCACATAAGAATACAATCCAGCTTGTTGTGAAAAAATCAGACAGAATGCAGTTGTACATGACACTTGGTGCGATGGCAATGTCTATAGTTCTTGGAATTTTGTTCAAGTTCTTGTTACCAGTTCAAACACAGAATGCATTAAACAATTACATACTTACACCTGTAAAAACAATGTTTCTTAATGCACTTAAAATGATAGTTGGTCCAGTAGTATTTTTCTCAATTGTTACATGTCTGTCACAGTTTGATAATATACGGGAGCTTGGTAAAATCGGTGCCAAGGTTATGGGAATGTATCTTTTAACCACACTTTTTGCAGTAGCATCAGGTATTGGAGTGTTTTATGTATTCCAGCCGGGGAATCCTTCACTTGCGGCATATGTGACTGATGCTGCAAGTAAGACAATAGCAACAGCGCAGAGCACCAACATATCACTGGTTGATACAATAGTTAATATTGTTCCTTCCAATATAGTCAAGCCATTTATTCAATCAGATATGCTTCAGATTATATTTATAGCAATTATAAGTGGTGTAGCAGTTGGTATGATAGGTGATTATTCCAAGCCATTAAAGAACTTTTTCGAGGGCTGCAATATGCTGTTCCTTAAAATAACAACAATCATAGTTAAGGTTATTCCACTTGCAGTATTATGTTCAATGACATCACTTGTAATGCTTACAGGTTTTGATATGCTTATCTCTATTATGAGTTTTACACTTACATTTATAGTGGCACTTATTGTTATGATGTGTGTATATTTAGTTCTGACACTAATAATAGCAAGAGTGAACCCTATCCAGCTTATTAAAAAGCATGCACCAGCTATGCTGACAAGCTTCAGTCTTGCATCTTCTAATGCAGCTATGCCATTTAACATAAGTTCATGTAAGAAGCTTGGAATATCTTCAAAGATATCTTCATTTTCGATACCACTTGGAGCTACTGTGAATATGGATGGTTCATGTGTATATATGGCAGTGGCAGGACTTTTCCTTGCCAAAATATTTGGAATCCCGATTGATAGTTCAACTTTATTTTCTATGATATTTTCAATCATATTGCTTTCAATCGGAGCTCCTGGCGTACCAGGTGCAGGACTTGTCTGCCTGTCTGTTCTTATAACACAGATGGGTGTACCGGCAGAAGCTATAAGTATAATAATGGGTATAGATTCACTTCTTGGTATGTTCCGTGTTGCTGTGAACTCAACAGGAGATGTTGCAGTGTCACTTATAGTGGCAAAGACAGAGGGATTGCTGAATGTGAAGAAATATAATGAATAGGATATGTGGGGCAGAATACATTCTTTACGAACGGATGATATAAGATACGGAAAGCCCGTCGTCAGTAATACTTCGGGCTTTCCGTGTCTTATATCTGACATTGACATAATCAGTGGGGCAGAATGAGGAAAGAAATTGAGCACAAAACACACAATTTCTCTTCTATTATGTCGTAAGTCTGTTTAAGAAATTGAATGTCTGCTATATTCCCCAATCTTCTTATCAGCTCCAAGTATATGGTTAGATAACCATGTCACAAGGAAGTTAACAAGGTCAAGAAGATATTGCTGCTGGTTGTTATCCATGGATTCTAACTCGTGGATATCGATATTGACCAGTTTATCTATGAATGACTCATGAGCATGCTTCTGGGCTTCAATACCAGGATAGTTAATTTGTGTCATATAATCTTCCTCATCATGGAAGTGGAATTCAGTATAGTCTTTAAGCTGTCCAAGCAGAGCCATTATCTGGTCATATTTATCATGGGCGAAATCATCATGTATAAGTTCATAAGTTTCGTTGATGATTTCAAACAGTCTCTTATGTTCTGTATCAATCAGATCAACACCAGTCTTATACTTGTCAGTGAAAGTAAATAAGCCACCTTCATTTTTGCCTGTAGAATTGTCAGAAGAGTCAGAAGATGAATTATTGGCAGTGCTCATTTTGCCAATCATCATATCGTTGCTTAATATGTGATGGTATAACCAGCGCACAAGAAAAGAAATACATTCATTAAAAGAATCCCTGGCAGCTTTGGTTGATGACTTATCAAGCTGGAATTCATTAACTTTCTTTGCAAATGCAGCATGCTCTTTTTTCTGAAGTGCAAGCTCAGGGTCGTTGATGCTTTCCATATAAGCCTCCTCATGTGCAAAATGAGTTGCTGCATAATCCCTAAGACCAGATATAAGGTTGTTTGCAACCGGGGTGATATCATCAAGCTCATCAGCCATAGATATAGCATCATTTATCATCTTAAATAATTTGGCGTGTTCATCGTCGATCTCTTTAATGCCAATAAGGCAGTCCTTAGTAAATTCGTACATATATACCTCCTTGTTTTTACGAAGTAAAAATCCGAGCTCCCAGCGAGGAGAGGTATTTACCTCCTTGTTTTTACGAAGTAAAAATCCGCAGCTTCATAATATCATTTGCTGAATAATTTAACAAGTTCGATTAATACATTTACCATCATATCCATTCCTTCAACGGTAATGTGTTCATATGGACCATGGTATGCATGGCCGCCAGTTCCAAGATTAGGGCATGGCAGTCCTTTATAGCTTAAAAGACATCCGTCAGTGCCGCCACGGATAGGAAGAATGAGAGGTGTTACATCTGCATTTACACAGGCTGTTTTAGCTTTATCGATAAGCTGCATACAATCCTTAATGATTGCAGCCATATTATAATACTGGTCTGTTATTGTAAGAGTCACCGTACCGTTACCCCACTGTTCATTCATTATTTTTTCTATATGTTTTAATGTTTTTTTCTTTGCTTCAAACAAAGTTATATCATGGTCACGTATGATATAAGACAGATGAGCTTCGCCGACCTCCCCGCTCATACTTACAAGATGGTAAAAACCTTCGTAATCACTTGTGTTACGTGGTGTTTCCATAGCAGGGATGCAGTTGTTTATCTGCATTGCAACAAGACTTGCATTAATCATGGTATCTTTGGCAGAGCCAGGGTGGACATTGAAACCTTTGATGGTGAATTCGGCTTTGGCAGCATTGAAGTTTTCATATTGTATTTCACCTTCGGTATCTCCATCAACAGTATAAGCATAGTCAGCATTAAATTGTGAAAGATTAAAATGTTCAGCTCCCATACCTATCTCTTCATCAGGAGTGAAAGCTACGCGGACGGGTCCGTGTGGGATATCGTTAGCCATTATATACTCTATCATAGTAAGTATCTCAGCAATACCAGCTTTATCATCTGCACCAAGTATGGTTGTTCCATCTGAGGTAATAAGTGTTCTTCCTTTCAGTTCTTTAAGGTGGGGAAAGATTACCGGATCAAGTATAAGACCACTTGTTCCAAGAGAAATAGCCTTACCATCATAATTTTTCGTAATAACAGGTGTTATGTCACCATTGCAGAAGTCGGATACGGTATCCATATGCGCTATGAAGCCTATGGCAGGAGACGATTCGCATCCTTTGGAGGCAGGAAGTTTGCCATATAGATAACATTTATCATCTAGAACGACATCCTCTAATCCAAGCTCTTTCATCTCGGCTTCAAGCTGTCTGGCAAGATTAAACTGGCATGATGAAGATGGTACAGATGAACTGTTTTCATTGCTTGGAGTTTTAATTACAACATAATTAAGTAAACGTTCATAAGCTTTCATAAATATAATACGCCTTTCTCTATATTTAAGTTATTGTTAATTAAGTTATTGTTAAGAGCCAACCTTTGCCCCTGACATAATTGACATAAATATATCACACATTTGCATAATATGGTATACTACTATGCGTATTTATGTGCTGGCTTGAACATGTATGTGTGCATTATGCGTATTATATGTATCAGGTGTATGGAATATAAGCGACACATAAAAATATCAGCTTATGTAATATGCTATGCAATAATGGTCATAAGTTCAAAAGTCTTATTATGCAGGAATGAATGCCTTTTTGACCTTTTGTCACTTACATCATAATATAATTCAGGACAGTATCAAATAAAAATGGAGGTCTTACGAATGAAATCAACTAATATTAAAAAATTATCAATAGCAGGAATATTGTGTGCGGTTGCGGTTGTTGGCAGCCTTTTCTCATTTCCGGTGTTTGGAAGTAAGTGTGCACCAGTGCAGCATATGGTAAATGTGTTCTGTGCAGTGCTTTTAGGACCAGGGTACGGAGTGATGGCAGCATTTGTGGCATCACTTATAAGAAATCTGCTGGGAATAGGAAGCCTTATGGCATTCCCTGGTAGTATGTTTGGTGCACTTATATGTGGTATTGTGTACAAAAAGCTGCATAATATTATAGCAACTATGATAGGAGAAGTAGCAGGTACTTCGTTGCTTGGTGGTTTATGTGCATATCCGGTTGCAATATTCCTTATGGGAAAAAGTGCGGCTAATCTTGCATTTTATGTATATATATTCCCATTTTTTGTTTCAACGGCCGTTGGCGCACTTATATCAGGAATAATAGTACTTAGTCTTAAGGGCTCAGGATTACTTGCAAAGATGCAGCAGAGTATAGAAGAATAAATAAGTTAGTGTCTGCACACATTTGACATACGCCAGATATGTGCAAAAACGTGTGCAGAAATGAGGATTAAAATGTTTGAAAATATAATAGCAGATGTCCATAAAAATAAACCACTTATTCACAGTATAACGAACTATGTCAGTATAAATGATTGTGCTAATATACTCCTTGCAAGCGGAGGGGCGGCAATTATGGCAGAAGATATACATGAGGTAGAAGATATAACGTCAATATGTAATGGTCTTAATATTAATATTGGCATGCTTAATAAAAGCAAGCTTGAAGCTATGATTCTTGCCGGTAAGAAAGCAAACAGCCTTAATCATCCAGTTGTACTTGACCCTGTTGGTGCTGGTGCATCAGCATTCAGAACGGAGTGTGCATTAAGAATTATAAATGAAGTGGACATAAATGTAATACGTGGTAACATATCAGAGATAAAGGCACTTGCCAAGGCTGTAGATGATTCATGTGATTCTGTGGCTATAAATGATAAGCTAAAAAACAGTTCTAAAGGTGTTGAAGCGAGTGATATAGATCGTGTTACAGAAAACAATCTATCAGATGCGATACAGTTTGCCAGAGCATTTGCAAAAAAAGCAAATATAGTAGTATCCATGACTGGTGTTATAGATATAGTTACAGATGGCAATATTGTATACTGCATAAGAAACGGACATCCTATGATGAGTAAGGTGACAGGCGCCGGATGCCAGTTATCAGCATTGACAACAGCGTATATATCAGCGGTATATATGAATGCTGAATCATCAGAAAAACTTAGCAAAACAGATGGTAAATATACAGAAGCTGCTGCAGCAGCGGTCTGCGTTATGGGAATAAGCGGTGAGATTGCATATGGCAGGATGGACGGTCTTGATGGAAATGCATCATATAGAAATTATATAATAGATGCGGTATATAATATGACAGATGATAAGTTAAAGAGTATGTGCAGGGTTGAGGTTATTAAATATGAGTAGTTATTTTTATTTTACAAGGCACGGACAGACAATATGGAATGTGGAAAACAAAATATGTGGTGCTACAGATATAGCACTTACAGAATTAGGCCACAGGCAGGCGCAAGAGCTTGGTGAAAGAATAAAAAATAATAATATCCACATAGATGAGATTCTTTATTCTCCGCTTATAAGAGCAGCAGATACGGCAAAACACATATCCATGGTAACAGGTATACCATGCAGAAAAGAGATACGTCTTAAAGAACAGAATTTTGGAAAGTATGAATCAACAGCAAGAGATGGCAAAGAATTTGCTATGGCAAAGATGAACTTTGTATATGATTTCGATGGCGGTGAGACTATGCTACATCTGTGCCAGAGAATATATAATCTGATTGATGATATAAAGAATGATGACAGTGGCAGGATATATCTTCTTGTTGCACATAATGGAATATCAAGAATAGTGGAATCGTATTTTAACAATATGACAAATGAGGAATTCTCGGCATTTGGGATTAAAAACTGCGAATTAAAGAAATATAATTTCTAAGTTTATTTTATAGAATATTGTATGAATATGTATGGATGGAGGCTTGCGTAAGAATGACACTGACAGCAAAGTTAAAACCCAAAGAAATAAATTCAGATGAAGTAATCATAGCGGAACAGTATAATGATACAGAACAGAAAATGTCTGTTGATTATAAGCTGCTCATAGATACGGCAGCACTTGCTGGCACTCTTATGCTTGAAAATGGTGCTGAGATATACAGGGTTGAGGAAACGATAAACTATATGTTAAAGACCTCGGGACTTAAGACAAGAGAGGCATTTGTTGTGTCAACAGGAATTATGATATCACTGGATGACCCATCTATAGATGCGCTCACAGTTATAAGACGCGTTAACAAGGGAGCAACTAATCTTAACGTAATAGCGCAGGTAAACGACATATCGCGGAAGTTTTATAAAAGGCTTATATCATTAGAGGAAGCATTTTCACAGCTTAAGCATCTTAAGAAAACACAGTATCCATGGTGGCTTAAGGATATATGCACTGTCTTTGTGGTTGCCTCTTTTGCGGGAATGTATGGCGGCAATGGATATGATATGCTGGCAACGGCTATAGTTGGTATATTTCTTGCGGCATGGCTTCATATTGGAAAGAAGATAGGTCTTAATCCACTTATAAATGACCTGGCGGCATCGGTTGTAATATCAGTTGTGGCATCGATTATGGTTCATACAGGCATAGGAGCGCATATAGACAGGATAATAATAGGCTCAATAATGGTACTTGTACCAGGTGCAGCTATAACGAATGCGATAAGAGATACGCTTCATGGCGATTATGCATCTGGCAATGCCAATATACTTCAGGCATTTACGGAGGCGGCAATGATTGCCCTAGGAGTATATGTTGGTCTGCTTATGCTATAGTGTATTGATTAAGCTTAGTGTGTAAATAGATTATAATATCCAGGCTTGTGTCTTATCAAACCCGGATACAAGCATGTTATGCGCAAGAAGGTGCGCGGAAATGAGGAATATTAGTATTATGTTACTACAGTGTGTATTTGCATTTTGTGCAATAATAGGTTTTTCAGTGCTTATAGAAGCACCTAAAAGGTGTCTTGTTGTAAATGGAATACTTGGTATGGCAGGATGGGCAGTGTATTTATATGCAGAAAAATTCACTTCAATGCTTATGGCAACATTTCTTTCAGGACTTGTTCTTGCGATTATATCACATATACTTGCGAGGGTAATAAAAACACCAGTAACGACAACGCTTATACCGGCTATTCTTACTATTGTTCCTGGTGCTGGTATGTATCAGACAGTATATTATCTGTTTACGTCAGATACACAGCAGGCTTTATCAAGTCTTGTGTTTACCATAGGTGCAGCCGGAGCCATAGCGTTAGCTATATTTATAGTTGATGCATTTGTGGCTGTAGTTAAGAAAATAGGAAGATAAAGCATATAAAAAAGGAGTGGCAGCTGTAATAATGAGTAAGATACTTGTTGTAGAGGATGATGAGGTGCTTCGTGGTGAACTTATGGAGCTTCTTAAAAATGAGGGTTACGAAACCATGGAAATAACCGTGTATAAAGAAATGGCGCGTAAGATTATATCATCGGATGCGGATCTTGTGCTTTTAGATATTAATATACCTGAACTAAATGGACAGATGGTATTAAGACAGGTAAGAAAAGAGTCCGACATACCTGTTATTATGGTTACGAGCAGAACCTCAGAGAGTGATGAGGTTCTTTCAATGAGCTACGGAGCTGATGATTATATAACAAAGCCATATAATCCTACAATTCTTATGTTAAGGATATCAGCAGTGTTAAAAAGAACGAAGATAAGAAAAAATAGTCAGTCAGAGAAAGCTTTCAATGCAGGAAATGAAACATTTTCAACTTCTGATGGTTCATTAAAATACCGTGAGGCTGTCATCAATCAGGCAAAGGGAACTATAAGTCTTAAAGATAAAGAACTTACACTTACCAAAAATGAAATGATAATTTTTATGTGTCTTTTAAACGGACGTGGAAGGATAGTATCAAGAGATGAGCTTATGACGGCATTGTGGGACAGTGAGGAGTATATCAATGATAATGCACTTACTGTTAACATAAGCAGGTTACGTGCCAAGCTGTCAGACTTTGGATATAAGGATGCTATTGAAACAAGGAAAAAGCAGGGGTATTGTCTTGTATAGGCATTTCCAATCAGATATTTTAGACATGTTTAAATAAATCGATGTATAAAGCAGAATACAGATATATAACGGGGGATTTTATTATGAATATAAAGGCATATATAAAAGACAGACTGAATAATGTCATATTATTTATTATATTTGAATTGTTTGTGTTTATGCTGCTATATGTATTCAGGTTTGGAATAGCGATGGCAGTTATGATATGCACAATTGCCCTTATATTTTTTGTTGCAGGCTTTATGTGGGAATATATAAGAAAGCGTGAATTCTACGTGAGTATGACAGATAACACTGAAAGAATGGATAAGAAGTATCTGGTGCTTGAAACAGTTAAAGAGCCTGATTTTCTTGAGGGAAAGCTTGTGTATTCCTGGTTGTATGATATAGATAAGTCAATGATAGAGCATATCAATGAGTATGAGCATAGCCAGCAGGATTTTAAAGATTTTATAGAAATGTGGGTACATGAGATTAAGCTTCCAATAGCAAGTCTTATGCTTATGTGTCATAACGACAGAGAACACATCGATAAAAAGTTTCTTGCACAGGTGGAAAGACTGGATGATTATGCAGATAAGGTGTTGTATTATGTACGTTCAGAAAACGCTGAGAAGGATTATTCGTTTGGAAAAGTACCTTTAAGAACGGTTATTAATAAGGTGGCGGTAAAGAATAAGAATCTCATACTTGAAAATAATATATCACTTAATGTACATGATGTTGAAAATGTTGTTAATACGGATGCCAAATGGCTTGAATTCATATTAAACCAGGTAATAAGCAACAGCATAAAGTATAGAAAAACAGAAAATGCGGTCATAGAGATATGGAGTGTCAGGTACAGCGCTGAACTGTCAGGACAAGCTGATGGCTTAAACCAGACACAGAATAATTGTAAAAATACGACATTGATAATCAAAGATAATGGAATGGGTATAAGAGCCTCGGATATTGCCAGTGTGTTTAACAAGTCATTTACAGGTGCTAATGGAAGGCTTGGAACAAAGTCAACAGGCATGGGCCTTTATATAGCTAAAAATCTGTGTGACAAGCTGGGACATGTCATAACTATAGAGTCAGTTGAGAATGAATATACACAGGTAAGTATAATATTTGCGGAGAATGATTTTTATAAACCGGTTAATTCTTAAATAATGATTGCCTTATATAATTGCAGGTGCCTTGAATTATAATGTTTACATTGGAGAATTAAACGTTTTTGGGATTTTATATTGCGGCAGCCTATTAATGTTACAATTTTGTAATGTTACGTAATATTAGAATTACGACAGGAGAATAAATATTTATTACAATACAGGAGAATAAAATGATATGTGAGTTATGAACACAGCATCATTATATGGAGGAAGAAGAGATGAGTAGTAATAATATTTTAAAGATTCTGAATGTGGAAAAATATTACGGCAGCAGAAATAATCTCACAAAGGCAATAGACAATATATCTTTCGATGTAAGTGAGGGAGAATTCGTTGCAATTATGGGAGCATCAGGAAGTGGTAAGACAACGCTTCTTAACTGTATATCAACTATAGATAAGGTTACAAGTGGTAACATATATGTTGATGGAATGGATATAACAGGACTAAAGGGCAATGACCTTAATAAGTTCAGAAGAGATAAGCTAGGCTTTATATTCCAGGATTTCAATCTGTTAGATACACTTACAGCATATGAGAATATAGCACTTGCGCTTTCTATAAGAAATGATTCGGCAGCAGTTATAGATAAAGCAGTAAAACAGGCAGCTAACCAGCTCGATATAACAGAAGTCCTGAACAAATATCCTTATCAGATGTCTGGTGGACAGAAGCAGAGGGTGGCATCTGCAAGGGCACTTGTCACTAATCCAAGACTGGTACTTGCAGATGAACCGACAGGAGCACTTGATTCAAGGGCAGCGAAGCTCCTGCTTGAAAGATTCAATGTGCTAAATAAAGAACTTAAGGCAACAATACTTATGGTAACACATGATTCGTTTACAGCAAGCTATGCAGGAAGAATTATATTCATAAAGGATGGAAAAATATTTCATGAGCTTAATCGTGGAAATGATAACAGGAAGGAATTCTTTAACAAGATAATAGATGTTGTTTCTTTATTGGGAGGTGATGCAAGCGATGCTCTTTAAACTATCAGTTTCCAATCTTAAGAAAAGCATAAAGGATTATGCGGTATATTTCTTTACACTTATACTTGGTATTGCAATATTCTACATATTCAATGCCATAGAGACACAGAGTGCCATGCTTTCTATATCAAACGATACAAGACAGATTATTAAGCTCATTAACAATATGCTGTCAGGAGTCAGCGTGTTTGTGGCATTCGTGCTTGGTTTCCTTATCATATATGCAAGCAACTTCCTTATGAAGAGAAGAAAAAAGGAATTCGGATTATATATTCTTCTTGGAATGGGCAAGAGAAAGGTTTCATTTATTTTATTCTTAGAGACACTTATAATAGGCGTTATATCTTTAGTGGTAGGTCTGTTGCTTGGAATAGGATTATCACAGGTTACAAGTATATTTGTGGCAAATATGTTTGATGTAAGTATAGAAAAATACAGATTCGTGTTTTCCAAAGCAGCATTTGTAAAGACACTTTTGTACTTTGTTATAATCTATGTTGTTGTTATTCTCTTTAATACTATATGTATAAACAGATATAAGCTCATTGACCTTCTTACCGGCAGTAAAAAAGCAGAAAAGGCGACACTTAAGAATCCGTATGTATGTGTTGTCGTATTTGCAATAGCAGTTGCAATGCTGTCTTTTGCATATTACAGAGTATGTGATGTTAATAATCTTACAGATGGCAGGAAGCTGGCGTGCTATATAGCTATGGGATGCATAGGAACCTTTTTATTCTTCTGGTCATTATCAGGACTTTTATTTGCTATTATACATTCGCTTAAAAATGTATATTACAAAGGACTTAACAGCTTCGTATTCAGACAGATGAGCAGTAAGATTAATTCTAATGTGTTATCAATGACCGTTATATGTCTTATGATGTTTGTAACTATATGTGTGCTTTCAAGTGGACTTACCGTGCGTAATTCCATGGCAAATAATTTAAATGAGCTTGCAGCGGCAGATATACAGGTGTCCAAGGATATATGCGATATTAAGCAGATGTTAAATAATGCTAATAATGAAAATGCAGAAAATGGCGTGGATGAAAGCGCGACAGCAGATTCAACGACATTAACAGATAATGACAGGGTATTGTTTGAATCATTTACAGATGATGAGATACGTTACAGAGCCATGACACTTGATGAGTATATGGCAGAGAAAAAGCTGGATATAACAGATAGACTTTCTGAATATATTGAAGTTAATATATATGATTCTGTTGAATTCAAGCTCTCTGATACACTTATGTATGCAAGTGGAACGAAAAACAGTAATGGCAGCAGCAATGGCGATTCACAAGGCAGCATAGACAATAACATGTCAGATGCTGTAAATGGATTCAACTTTATGAAGAGTAATGTGCCAGAAAACATAATGAGCCTAAGCGATTATAACAGGCTTGCTAAGATGTATGGTAATGATACATTACAGCTTGAAGAGGGTGAATATCTTATAGTAGCAGATTATAAAAGTATGGTAGCCATAAGAAATGCGGCTATGCAGCAGGGGTTTAGCATATCGGTTAATGGCAATGAGCTTCATGCAAGATCGACAGAGTGTTATGATGGAATAGTGGAGATGTCAAGTAATCACATTAATCTTGGCGTATTCATAGTTCCTGACGATGTTATAGGAAATATGAAGCCGGCAAGTCAGATACTAGTAGGTAACTATAATAGTGAAGCGGCTGCTGATAAAGAAAATATAGATGATAAGATAAGTTCTTATGATGATAGCAGTGAAGCAATAAGAGCGGGTCTTAATGTTAATACTAAAATCCATATCAAAGATGCATCTATGGGGCTTGGTGCCCTGACAGCTTTCATAGCTCTTTATATAGGTATGATATTCCTTATATCAGGAGCGGCTATACTTGCACTTAAGGAGCTTTCAGAGAGTGCTGATAATATGGGAAGATATAAGATACTCAAGAATCTTGGTACAGATAACAGACAGATTAATGGTGCAGTACTTAAACAGATAACATTATTCTTTGGTTTTCCACTTCTTCTTGCCGTAGTTCATTCAATATTCGGCATGAAAGTAAGTTATATGATAATCGAGGCACTTGGAACAGAGTATATGGCGCAGTCAATAGTTATGACAGCCATACTTATACTTATAGTGTATGGCGGATATTTTGTGATTACTTATAACAGCTGCAAGAATATGATTAAGGATGTGTAGGAGAATGATTGCATATTTTCGGGGATAATGGTACTCTGTATATGGTGTTAGAGGTTTGCGTGAATTGTATAGCAATCCGGATATATCAGTTAAGGATAAAATACATTTCCATATGGAGAGGTTATAATGTCAATAAAGTATGCTTTCAAAAAAATATCAGAATATGTAAAAAATGAAGTGGTATTTAGTATTGCTTTAATACTAGCTATAGTATCAGCATTTATTATAAAACCAGACAAAGAATATAGCAGCTATATTGATTATAGAACCATTGCTTTACTGTTCTGTCTTATGACTATAATGCAGGGGTTTATAAATACAGGGGTTTTTAAGGTGCTAGCTGGAAAGCTGCTTTCTCATGTGTCCACATTCCGGCAGCTATATATTGTGCTTGTAATATTGTGTTTTGCATGTTCTATGTGGATAACTAATGATGTAACGCTGATAACCTTTATTCCATTTACAATACTTGTTTTAAAGATGGCACATCTGGAAAGAGAGATGATACCAGTAATTGTGCTTCAGACAGTTGCAGCTAATCTTGGCAGTATGTGTACACCTGTAGGTAATCCACAGAATATATATCTGTATTCTGTTTCTGGTATGAGTGTTATGGATTTCATTAAGGTTATGGGACCATTATCAGTTATATCATTTATAATGATACTGCTGGTATGCATGCTTCATAAGAATTATAAGGTTGATGTGAATTTATCTGATAGCAGGAATTTGACTGATGATAAGTGTGATAATGATAAATTGCACCAAAAGAAATTGTATGAGAATATTATTCTTATTATATTGTTTGTCTTAAGCCTTTTAACAGTAGCAAGAATACTTCCATATCAGTATCTTTTTATAATAATAGTATGTGTATGCATTATTCTTAACATAGTTTTTCATGAAAAATTATTATTTTTATCTATAGATTATAACCTTTTGTTAACATTTATAGCATTTTTCGTGTTCATAGGAAATATGGGAAGAATAGACATGGTAAGAACTATTATTAATACTATTCTTGGTGGCAGGGAAGTGATAGTGCCGTTTTTATGCAGTCAGGTGATAAGCAATGTTCCGGCAGCTATTCTCCTGTCAGGCTTCACAACCGAATATAAGGCACTTATGATAGGTGTTAATATAGGTGGATTAGGTACAGTTATAGCTTCTCTTGCAAGTCTTATATCCTATAAGTTTTATACACAGGAAATTAAGAATGAAAAAGAGCAGGATAATTATGTTGATTGTAAAAATAGTATAGGAAAGTATATGGTACATTTTACAATAGTAAATGTTTCTATGGCAGCAGTGCTTATTATAGCATCATATATAAGTGGTGTCTGAGCGCAACTGACACTAGCTTATTATGTTGAGAAAGTGCGCAGAAAAGAGGTCTATTATGCGTATAGAAAATAGTTATGGACGGAATGTTGATTATGTTTCATAGAAAAGAAAATATTCAGTAAAGAATAATAAGATTAATAATGAAAAAGCAGTCGATCATAATTAAAATGAAAGACTGCTTAAATTATGTTTTAAAGTGTCTATTTGTCTAAAAATATTATGTTATAATCATTACAAAAATACTTTTGATAATTATTATGATAATACAAACAATATAACAATATCGTAGAGGAGAAAGATCGCAGATTTAATAATGATTATAAAAATATATTGACACACAACGATAATGATGTTAATATGCAAAATGCAAACGATTTGCAAATTGGTAAAGCGTTATGAAAGGACATACCATGCAAAAAAGCTACAATACAAAGATAACACAGGAGATACAGCAATATCTTAAGCTGCAGAAGCAGAAGAGTTTCAGTGCTTCTGATGTTTATCATTATCTTGAGAGTAATAATATAGATGTAAACCAGTCAACTGTATACAGGACACTTGACAGGATGATGGAGCATAACATACTTGTCCGTTTTAAGACGGCAAACAGTGGTAATTATTACTATAGAATATCAGATGAACATCACAACTGTGATGAGCATCTGCACATGCAGTGCCGGAAATGTGGTAAGATTATGCATCTTGACTGTGATTTTATGAATGATATAAGAGAACTTCTTATGAAACAGTACGGATTCACACTTGAATGTAATGGTTCAACACTTTGTGGATTATGTGCTGATTGCAAAAAGGCAGAAAATAAGGTCAATTAGTTAGTATGATATGAAAGGATTTTATATGATATTTTCAAGGAAAAGATTATCAGGGAAAAACTTATCAAAGAATAGATTATTGGCGATAAAGGTAAAATCATTGATATTATGTGCAGTACTTTGTACAGCTTTATTTGCTTTCACAGGCTGTTCTGGGAATGTGCAGAATAATGGAAAGATGAATATAGTATGTACAACATATCCGCAGTATAACTGGATACAGAACATTATCGGAGAAGAATCAGATAAGTTTAATCTTACATTACTTGTGGATGGTGGCGTAGACCTTCACAGCTATCAGCCATCAGCTAAAGATATGGCAAAGATATCTTCAGCTGATGTGTTCGTATATGTCGGCGGTTCGTCTGATGCATGGGTGTTAGATGCAGTGCGTGAAACAGTCAATAAGAATATGAAAAAGGTTAATATGATGGAACTTCTTGGCGACAGGACTAAAGAGGAAGAAGTTGTTGAAGGTATGCAGGAGGATGAGCATGGACACAGTCATACAGCCTCTGAGGACAGCCACTTGGAGCACAGTGATCCGGATGATATAGAGTATGATGAACATATATGGCTATCTGTTAAGAATGCAGAGGTTTTGACACAGAAGATTGCAGATGTTATAAAAGAACTTGATTCTGATAATGCGGATGAATATCAGAGTAATGCAGATACATACATAAAGCAGCTCTCAGACCTGGATAAGGAATATGAAACTGTTATAAGTTCATCAAGGCTTAAGACAGTTGTTTTTGGTGACCGTTTCCCATTCAGATATCTGGTTGATGATTATAATCTTGATTATTATGCTGCATTTGCAGGCTGTAGTGCAGAAACAGAGGCAAGCTTTAAAACGGTAACATTTCTTGCCAGTAAGGTCGATGAGATAGGAACCAGGGTAATTCTTACAATAGACGGCTCAGATGAAAGGCTTGCTAACACTATAAAAGATAACACACAGGATAAGAATCAGGAGATACTTAAGATGGATTCCATGCAGTCTGTTAAGACCTCAGAATTAGAGGATTATAACTACATTAATATAATGCTTAAGAATCTTACAGTGTTAAAGCAGGCATTATCATAACTGATAAGTAAGTGTGTTTTGAATTATAAGACATCAAATAAAGAAAGGGGTGACACCAGTATGTCATATATTGAATGCAGCAACCTTGCTTTAGGTTACGAGGGAAAGGCAGTAGTAGAGAATCTTAATTTTAAAGTGGGAAAGGGCGATTATCTGTGTGTATTGGGAGAAAATGGTGCAGGTAAGAGTACTCTTATAAAGACAATACTTGGTCTTATAGATAAGGTTTCAGGAGATATCATATATTCAGATGGTCTTAAGGCATATGAGATAGGGTATCTTCCACAACAGACAGTTGTGCAGAAGGATTTTCCTGCAACAGTATGGGAGGTAGTACTTTCTGGAACTCTTGCGACAAGTGGATTTCGTCCATTCTATGGTAAGAAAGAAAAAGAACTTGCCAGACAGAAGATGGAGGAGCTTGATATATGGGAGCTTAAGAAGAAGTGTTACCGTAACCTTTCAGGTGGACAGCAGCAGAGAGTTCTTCTTGCAAGGGCATTATGTGCTACATCCAAGGTTATACTTTTAGATGAGCCGGTTACAGGACTTGATCCTAAGGTGACAGCAGATTTTTATGAACTTTTAAAACAGCTTAATGATAAGGGTATAACTGTAATTATGGTTTCACATGATCTTCATGCAGTATCGTATGCCACACATATTTTATATATAGACAGTGAAGACAGTTTTTATGGAACTAAGAAAGAGTTCTTAAACAGTGACAAGGCAGATGTTTTAGGAAAGATTAAAGGAGATGATAAGTAATGTCAGATTTTATTCAGGAATTTCAGTTTTATATGTCATATCCATTTGTAAGATATGCACTTATAGTTGGCGTACTTATTTCCCTGTGTTCTTCGCTTCTTGGGGTTACACTTGTGCTTAAGAGATTTTCATTTATAGGTGATGGATTATCCCATGTGGCATTTGGTGCGCTCGCAATAGCAACTGTCCTTAAGATTGCGGATGTCAATCTGTTTATTATGCCAGTTACTATCATATGTGCTGTACTTTTACTAAGAACAGGAAACAATACACAGATTAAAGGTGATTCAGCTATAGCTATGCTGTCAGTAGGTGCAATGGCAGTTGGATATCTTATACTTAATGTGTTTTCAGTATCATCCAATGTATCAGGAGATGTGTGCTCAACTCTTTTTGGTTCTACCTCCATACTTACACTTACAGGCTCAGAAGTTGTTATGTGTATAGTGGCTTCTATAATAGTTGTGGCATTTTTTGTTATATTTTATAACAGGATATTTTCAGTTACATTTGATGAGAATTTCACACGTTCCATGGGCAAAAACACAGGGCTATATAATCTGGTGACAGCAGTTATAACGGCAGTTATTATTGTTCTTGCCATGAATCTTGTTGGTTCCTTACTTATAACAGCACTTCTTGTATTTCCGGCATTGTCAGCCATGCGTATTATGAGCAGCTTTAAGTCGGTTATAATATACGCAGCAATACTTTCAGTACTTGGTGCGGTTGCAGGCATTATTATATCAATATTCGCATCAACTCCTGTTGGTGCGACAATAGTTACAATATATATTCTTATATATTTTGTTAATTGTATAGCAGGCAAAATTCTAAGAGGATAATGATTACAGGGGTAAAAGGCATTATAAAGGCATTTGCCCCTGATTTTTGGTTATTTACTGTATTTTTATAAAAATTCATTCAATTCAATTGAAAATATGTTATACTTACTATCATAGGTTTACCAATAAATAAGTGAAAATATAAAAAACATAGTAGTATTATAGAAAAAGGATAATAATATGAGTGATAAAAAGAATAATAAGATAAAACCACAGATTCTGATTATAGCAGGTGTGGCAGCAGCAGTTCTTATTATAGCTGCAATAGCTGGAAGTGTTATATCAGCTAAGAATAAAAACAAAGAAAATACAGTTGGGATGACACTTACACAGAAGAACTTAAGACCGCAGGATATTTCGGTAGATACAGATAATGGACCTAAAGAAATAACAACAGTTGAGATACTTATGGATGATACGGCTATACCGGTTGGAACTACATTTATGGCATCAGCCATAGTTGAGCCAGCTGACACAGATAAAGCGCTCGTATGGTCAAGCAGTAATCAGGATGTTATGACTGTTGGGCAGGATGGACTTGTAACTGTAAAAGGAACCGGTACGGCAGCTCTTACAGCTACAGTAGGAGATGTATCAGATGCAGTTGCCATAGAGGGAATATCAAGTGTTACAGCAGGTTCTAAGAATGGATATATAATATATACTGGTAATGGAAGCCTGACTAAGAGCAGCCAGTCAACATCAGGCAGTGGCAGTTCATCATCAACATCAGGCAGATATAGCACAGCTTCTGGAAGTAATAGTGGCACAGATAATTATCAGGATAATGGTTCAGAAAATAATAATACTTATCCAGGTGCTTCTTATAATAATCCAGGAGGTAATTCCGGAAATAGTGGTTCTTTAGGATATGGTGGAAACGATAACGGAAGTAATCCATATGCAGGTGATGATTCAGATTCTGGCAGTACAGGAAATGATTCAGGTAATAATAGCAGTGATTCAGGCAGCGCATCAGGTGGCGGAAGCAGTGATGGTAAAACAAGCAGCGATATAGGAGATGTGTTAGGAGGACAGGGATTCACACAGGAATATTCTAATGTTTATGTATACACGGAAAATGGAACCTATTATGGAGAGATAATTACACAGCCAAATGTTTCAATAATATACATTAAACAGAGAAATGGTGGATTTGATACAAGAATCAAAGGTGTTTTAGAGGAACTTCTTCCAGATAGTTATGACCAGGTATGGAATAATTATGTATCAGCTACAAGTGACAGAACATTCACGGTTGAAGGAAGAAAGGTAAGGATAGTTACAGCATCAAGAGGTGGACATTCTCAAATAGTAATATACAATTAAGATAAAATATGATATATTTATCTAAAACTTATGTAGATTATAATGAGGTGAAGGTTTTGCTTAATGAGAATAAAGTTAAAATGATGACCAAGATGGCTATATACGAGAAAAATGAAGGCAGGCGCATGTTAAGGACTGCAAGATATTTTAAGGGCGATTATATAGCATTTGGAATATTAAAAACACTGATTACAACGACGATTGCATTTGCAATAGTTGCTATTATGTATGTGTTATGTAACGCAGAAGGCCTTGTAGAGAATATTAATTCTATGGATTATCTGGCTTTTGGCAGGCAGGTGGCAATATATTACATAATCATGTTAGTTATATTTTCTGTTATAGCAGGATTTGTGTATAATTACCAGTATGAGAATTCAAGAAAAGGGCTTAAAAGATATTTTTCAAGACTTAATAAGCTTGAAAGATTCTATAATGGCCAGAAGAAAAAAAGATAGTCCTGGAGGAAGTGATGGCGGTTTTATTAGAATTTAAAGAAAAGTTTAAACGGTTTTATAATAAGTATGATACATATCTTGTCCCAGTATTAAAGTTTCTGGTGGCGTTAATCTCTTTCATCATACTTAATGCAAGTATTGGATATATGGAGAAGCTGAACAATCCGGTTATTGCCGTGCTTATATCGGTTGTATGTGCGTTTTTGCCGGTTGGTTTTACTATTGTTATGTTATCGGTATTTATGATAGCACATTTATATGCTATATCAGTAGAGTTCGCACTTATTGCATTATGTGTGGTTCTTCTTATGTACCTTTTATATTTCAGATTCACACCTAAGTCTGGATATCTTCTGATATTAACAGTATTTATGTGCTGGATTAAGATGCCTTTTATATTGCCAGTTGCAGTTGGATTGTGTTCATCAGTATTGTCGGTTATACCAGTGTCGTTTGGTGTTATTATTTATTATATAATAAACACGGCAAGTGTGTATGAATCAGCAGTATCTAACAAGTCAATCACTGAAAGCATGCTTCAGGTGTCATATCTTATAGAAAGTCTTATTAAAAATAAGCAGATGGTTCTTGTTATGGCAGCATTGGCATTAACGATTATTATTGTATACATCATAAGAAGACTTAAGATTGATTATGCATGGGGGTATGCTATTGCAGTCGGAAGTGTACTGCAGTTCGTGGTTGCCATATTAGGTGAGCTTCTTTTAAAGACAGGACTTAATATTGTATTAATAGTTCTTGGTGTTATATTAGGTGCATTGGCTGGATATGTGTGTAACATATTATTCTTTGCAGTTGATTTCAGAAGAACAGAGTATGTACAG